>Ga0208401_100006_pt1 | contig 335199 bp, 324 predicted proteins | sample LakWasM112_LOW13_2_FD_183928 | JGI IMG/M metagenome (GOLD analysis project Ga0208401, IMG submission 183928) | Freshwater sediment methanotrophic microbial communities from Lake Washington under simulated oxygen tension - Sediment Metagenome... | ecosystem: Environmental > Aquatic > Freshwater...
GCAAACGGCCAAATGGCCAAGAAACCAGCCGTACGGGCCGAAAGGCCGCTGCTTAGCGCACCGAATCTGTGAATTGGCTCCACTGGGAGCCATCAGCACACTCAAAGTCGCTTTAAGCAGAGCATCCCTAGAGGCCAATTTCATTAGGACTTACACAAAATGGTTCCAGCAAGGCGCTCGGACGCAGACAGTGCAAGCGCACGGCAAGGAAGAGCAACGCCGCTGGGGCGATTCTGCGCAAGTCCTGTTCATTCCATATTTTCGTTCTCCAGCGCCCATTGCACGTGCTCGCGCACCAGCGCGCTGTCGTGCGCGGCGCGGGTGTGCAGGGCGGCGCGCAGATTCGCGGCGTGCGTCTTGGCTAGGGCATTGCCCAAGGCCACCGCCACGTTGCGCAGCCAGCGCTCGTGGCCGATGCGTCGGATGGGGCCGCCTTCGGTCATGCGCAAGAACGTCGCCTCATCCCAGGCAAACAGATCCACCAGTTGCTCGCCGCTGAGCCCGGCGCGGGCGTCGAAGTCGGCCAGGGGGCTCGCCTGCGCGTATTTGTTCCAGGGGCAGATCAGCTGGCAGTCGTCGCAGCCGTAAATGCGGTTGCCGATCGGGCGCCGCAGCGCCAAAGGGATGGGGCCCGCGTGCTCGATGGTCAGGTAGGAAATGCAGCGCCGCGCGTCCAGCCGGTACGGTGCAATGATGGCCTGCGTGGGACAAACGTCGATGCAGGCCTGGCAGGTTCCGCAATGTGCGCTGACCGGCTCGCTCTCGGGCAGTGGCATGTCGATGTAGATCTCGCCCAGAAACGACATGGAGCCCGCCTCGCGGTTGAGCACCAGCGTGTGTTTGCCGCGCCAGCCCTGGCCGCTGCGCGCTGCCAGCTCGGCTTCGAGCACCGGGGCCGAATCGGTGAACACGCGGTAGCCGGTAGGGCCGACCGCCTCGGCAATGCGGTCACACAGCTTTTGCAGGCGCGCGCGCAGCACCTTGTGGTAGTCGCGCCCCCGGGCATACACGGAAACTGCGCCTTGTTCCGGGTCGGCCAGACGCGCAAACTCGATCTCCTGCCAGCCATCGGGCGTGTCCCTTGGCAGGTAGTCCATGCGCGCAGTGATTACGCTCACGGTGCCCGGCACCAACTCGGCAGGGCGGGCGCGCCGCATGCCGTGCGCCTCCATGTAGTGCATCTCGCCATGAAAACCCTGCGCCAGCCAGGCCTGCAAACCCGGCTCGGCGGACGACAGATCCACACCGGCCACGCCAATTTGGGAAAATCCCAGCTCGCGCGCCCATTGCGTAATTTGAGGAACCCATTGACTGCTGCTGACCACCATCGCCCGATTGTAGAAACCCCCCCCGCGCACAAGACCCGCTCGCTGGTGTGGGGGAGTGAGGACGATACCGCGGCCTTCGCGCAACAGCTGGCCGCCTTACCGGGTATTGCCAACGCCTTCATCAGCCTGCACGGCGAGCTGGGAGCAGGCAAAACCACGCTGGTGCGCCACCTGCTGCGCGCCCTGGGGGTCACCGGACGCATCAAAAGTCCGACCTACGCCGTGGTGGAGCCGCACGAAACCGAAAATCTCGCCATCTGGCACTTTGATTTCTACCGGTTCAGCGACCCGCGCGAATGGGAAGACGCGGGCTTTCGCGAGCTATTTGCCAGCACCGGGCTGAAGCTGGCAGAATGGCCGGAGAAGGCTGCCGGCCTGATTCCGCCTGCGGACCTTGCTATCCACATTGAAGCATTGAACGAAACCGCGCGGCGCGCCACCTTGCAAGCAGGCACGCCGCATGGCGAAGACCTGCTGCAAGGACTGCACCCATGAAGCCCACTGCCCCCCCCCTGAGCACCGCGAACCCAGCCAGCGACCGAGCTGCGCTGCCGTCGCGGCGCACGCTGTTGCAGGCTGGCAGCCTGGTGCTGCTGCTCGGGCGCCAGCAGATTGCGCGCGGCGCCACCATTCTGGCGGTGCGCATCTGGCCCGCGCCCGAATATTCGCGCGTTACGCTGGAATCCGACGGTCAGCTCAAGGCACGCCAGTTTTTCGTCACCACGCCACCGCGCCTGGCCGTGGACATTGAAGGCATCGACCTCAGCCCACAACTGCGCGAACTTGTGGCCAAAGTGGGCCGCGACGACCCAAATATCGCAGGCATCCGCGTCGGCCAGAATGCACCGAACGTGGTGCGTCTGGTGGTGGACCTCAAACGTGCCGCCAAGCCGCAGGTGTTTTCGCTCGCTCCCGTGGCGGCCTACGGCCATCGGCTGGTGTTTGATCTCTACCCCGAAGTCCCCGTCGACCCGCTGGAGTCGCTGATTACCGAGCGCCTGCAAGCCTCGCCGGGCAACCTGGCTACCTCCGCGCCCGGCGAAGCGGCGCCCGAGCCCACGCTGGCGCTGTCGGCCACGCCGCGCTCCGAGCCTGTCCCGGACCCCCTGGGCGACCTGATTGCCCGTGCCGGCGGCGCGCGCGAGGCAGCAGCACCGGGCGCCAAGCTCAATGTCCCTGACGCTGTGGCATCTGCTGTGCCCATCCCGCCTGCTGAAGCCCAGCCTGGCAAGCGCCCCGCTGGCCCCCAAGCCCCCGCGCTGGCCCTGGGGCGCAAAACCGACCGTTTGATCATCGTGGCGCTGGACCCCGGCCACGGCGGCGAAGACCCCGGCGCCACCGGTCCAGCGGGTACGCGCGAGAAGGACGTGGTGCTCAAAGTGGCGCATTTGCTGCGCGAACGCATCAACGCCACCACCGTGGGCGGGAACCCCATGCGCGCCTACCTGACGCGCGACGCCGACTACTTCGTGCCCCTGGGCGTGCGCGTGCAAAAGGCGCAGCGGGTGCAGGCCGACCTGTTCGTCAGCATCCATGCCGACGCCTTCACCGACCCCGACGCGCGCGGCGCCAGCGTGTTTGCGCTCAGCCAGAGCGGCGCGTCCAGTTCGGCCGCACGCTGGCTCGCCAACAAGGAAAACCAGGCCGATCTGGTAGGTGGGCTCAACGTGAGCGCCAAAGACCAGCACGTGCGCCGCGCCCTCATCGATATGAGCACCACGGCGCAGATCAACGACAGCCTGAAACTTGGCAGCGTCTTGCTGGGCGAAATCGGCGGCATGGCCAAACTGCACAAGGCGCACGTCGAGCAGGCCGGTTTTGCGGTCCTCAAGGCTCCCGACATCCCCAGCGTGCTGGTGGAAACCGCCTTCATCAGCAACCCCGAGGAAGAAAGGCGCCTGCGCAGCAGCGCCTACCAGGAACAACTCGCCGATGCGCTGATGCGCGGCATCACACGCTACTTCGCCAAAAACCCGCCGCTTGCGCGCAGCCGCTCGGTCTGAGACGCGGCACAACCACGGGCCACCAACCCTCATAACTGGTTTCTCGCAGACCTCCGGCGCGGTACCCGCGTGCGTAAGCGCGAGCGCTTGCAGTACAGACCCAGAGCAGGTCTGCCTGTGGCTTCCACGCTTTTCACCCCCTTGATTTCACCCGGAAGGCGGCAAGAACCGGGTGCGCGCGCCGTTGACGCGTCCTCTGCCGCGTTCGAATCGCCGGTACCAGCCGATCGTTGACGACCGGTTTGTTCAAACCGTCATCGCCATTCGAACGAGTTGATTGTGTACAGTAATTTTTTGAAAAATCGATTTATCCCGAATAAACAAGGGTTAACCCGATTACTTTGCCGTCTCTGTGGCTTGAGAATTTGATCATTGCACACAATCAAGCAAAGCAGCGGCCAAAAGATCCTGCCCTTGAACCCTTGCACACAGCCGCCCGCGGACGCACAGCCAAGATTTACACAGGAGTTTTTTTATGATCGATCCATCCCGCACCCTTCCCCTGACCGAGGACTACTTCACCGTCAAAAACGAACTCCCAGTGGAGCGCCTTGCCGCAGTCGAAGGCGTCAAGCCCAAAGGCGTCGTGGAAGTGCGCCGTGCCATGGTGGGCAAGGAAATTCTGATGCTCCATGTCTTCCGTGAAAAAGGCCTGATCGACCCCGTGCACAAGCACATGGACCACGAAACGGTGGCCTACCTGATCCGCGGCAAGTTGCGCCTGGTGATTGGCGGCAAGGAGTTCATCGCAGGGCCCGGCACTTCATGGATCCACCCCGTTGGTGTGGAGCATTTCAGCGAAGCACTGGAAGACTGCGAGCAGCTGGAAATCAAGTCGCCGCCCACCAAGACCTGGGTCAGCGAGTAATCACTGGAACGGAGCACCACATGAACATGAGCGTGCAATTCGCCACCGCGGTATCGCGATTTTTGGCGCGACTGGGGGGAGCGTTGATCCTCGTCTGCGCCTTCCTAGTCTCGCTGGACGTTGTATTCCGTAACGTATTCAAACTGGCCATTTTCGAGAGCTACGAGTTGACCGGTTACGGCATCGCGCTGGCCACTGCGTTTGGCCTGTCCTGGGCGCTCGTCACCAAGGCACACATCCGCATCGAGGTGCTCTACAACATGCTTGGCATCAAGCCACGCGCCTACCTTGACATCTGCGCCCTGGCAGCGCTTTCGGTCGTCGCTGCGGTGCTCGTTTACTACGGCGCGCTCGTCGTGGTGGACAACTGGGAACTAGACGCACGCTCCAACTCCACGCTGCATGTGCCGCTCGCCATTCCGCAAGGCCTGTGGCTACTGGGCTTGGCATGGTTCGCCGTCTGCGCCGTTGTGTTTCTGTTGGTGGCGGTGAGCGCGGTAGCGCGAGGCCGGCACCGGGAGGTACAAGAAATGTTCGGTATCGCGACCGTGTCGGAAGAAGTCGAAGCCTCCATGGACGGCACCGGCGTGAAGATTACGCACGGTCCGGACGTGACCGCGTGCGCATCCCCTGCCCGGGCAGGAGCCTGACATGCTGCTTGTTTCCACGATTTTGCTGATGCTTTTCATTGCCAGCAGCCTTTATGTAGGCGCAGCCATCGGCGTGCTGGGTGCCTCGCTATCTAGTCTTTACTCCTCGCTGCCGCTAATGCGCGGGGTGGGGGAAATGGCGTGGGGCACCTCGTCCGAATTTACGTTGGTCGCCGTTCCAATGTTCATCCTGATGGGGGAGATGCTGCTGCGTTCGGGCCTGGCGGAAAAGATGTTTGATGCGCTGGACAAGTGGGTGGGCCACATCCCTGGCGGGCTCATGCACACCAACATCGCCGCCTCGACGCTGTTCGCCGCCACCTCTGGCTCCAGCGTGGCCACGGCCGCAACGGTAGGGACGGTGTCGATTCCGAACATGCACAAGTACGGCTACCGCCCGGCCTTGTTTCTGGGTTCCATCGCCGCTGGCGGCACGCTGGGCATCCTGATTCCGCCGAGCATCAACATGGTGCTGTATGGCGCTCTGTCTGAAACATCGGTGTCGGATTTGTACTTGGCAGGCCTCATTCCGGGGCTGTTGATGGCGGTTCTGTTTTCTACGCTGGTCTTCGTAGTCTGCGTAGTGAACCGCAAACTTGCCCCGCGCAAGCCACGCGCGTCGTGGGGGGAGCGGCTGCGCGCACTGTGGGCACTCGGCCCACCGCTCTACCTGTTCATGCTGGTGGTCGGATCCATCTACCTCGGATGGGCCACTCCCACCGAGGCCTCCGCGCTCGGCGTGGTCGGCACCTTCCTGTACGTAGTGACCACTGGCAAGTTCAGCTGGGACCGGTTGTGGACGGCGCTGGAAGGCACGGTGCGCACCACCTCCATGGTCATGCTCATCGTGATCAGCGCGTACTTCCTGAACTTTGTGATGTCCACCATCGGGCTGACCGACATCGCCGTCAAGGCAGTGGGCTCGCTGGCCTGGGACCCCATCTACGTCATGCTGGCCATCGTCGCGGTTTATTTGCTGCTGGGCTGCTTTGTCGAAACGCTCACTTTGATGGTCGCCACGACTCCCATCATCGTTCCCATCGTTGTCGCTTTGGGTTACGACCCGGTTTGGTTTGGCGTGGTCTTCGTGATCCTGATCGAACTGGCCCTGATCACTCCGCCCATTGGCATGAACCTGTTCGTCGTGCAATCGGTGCGCACCAGCGGCGCGTTTCGCGACGTAGCGCTTGGCTCACTGCCCTTTGCCGCTGTGATGCTGGGCGTCATCTTCCTGCTGCTGGCATTCCCCGAACTCGCCACCTGGCTGCCTAAGACCTACAACGCCCTCAAGTAATCGTAACCCGCGCTGCCGGTCCAGGCTGCGGCGCTCTCTTGCTTTCAGACTTTCCCAATCCCTCCAGAGGAGACAACCATGACCAACTTCCCGATCCGCACCCTACTCGCTGCCAGTTGCATCGCACTAAGCGGCTCCGCGATGGCCCAAGCGATGCCCAAAGTCACATTGAACGTGGTGGGAAATCTCGGCATTACGACGCAATCAAAAGAGCTGGAGGCACCCATGTGGACGCACGCCATTCCAGAGGCTTCGGGTGGTGCCATCACAGTCACGTTCAAGCCCTGGAATGAAATGGGACTCAAGGGCGGGGAGGTGATCAAACTGCTGCGACAGGGACTCTTTGATGTAGGTACCACTGTACTGGGCTTTTTGGCAGGCGAAGCTGCTATCAACGATTCCCTCGACTTGGCTGGTGCGTCCACATCTCTCGAGATGGCGCAGGACGCCATGAACGCCTTCCGCCCCTATCTCGACGACTACTACGCCAAGAACCAGCAAGTCAAGGTTCTAGGTGTGATGAGCTATGGAGACCAAGTCTTTTTCTGCCGCGATAAGTTCAATGGCTTGGCCGATCTAAAGGGACGCAAGGTGCGCGTCTCTGGCTCCTCACAGGCGGACTTCGTTGCGTACTTTGGCGGGTCGGGCATCAACATGCCGTTTGGCGACGTGCAGCAAGCCCTGCAAAACGGTGTGCTCGACTGCGCTATTACCGGCATTCTGGGTGGCTACAAGGCCAAGTGGTACGAGGGCGCGCACTACCTCTATCGCCTGCCAATCAATTTCGCAGCGAGTTTTGCCGCGGCGAACATGAAATCATGGAACAAGCTCAGCCCAGCGGAACAGAAATTAATCGAGGAGCAGTACCGGAAACTGGAAAAAGATATCTACGCCCAGAACATACGCGAGAACGAAATCGGCCTCGCCTGCAACACGGGCAAGGGCAGTTGCTCCGAAGGTCCTGTCGCCTCGATGGTGCTGGTAGACGTCAAGCCGGCAGACTTGGAACTGCGCCGCAAGGCTCTGCTGGAGCGTGTTCTTCCACGTTGGGCCGAGCGTTGCGGCGAAGCCTGCGTGAAAAATTGGAACGACAGCGTCGGCAAGGTCGTCGATCTCAAGGCAGTCGCCAGCAAATAAATGCTTCCTGTCATGATCACAAAGGAGTCCCCCATGTCCACGTGGACCAGTGCCCAGGAGTACGAACTCACTGAAGAAAATCTGCGCTTGTTGCTCGACAACAAGATTGCGGCGATCCGCATTCGTGGTTTTGCTACGCCCAAGGAGTGCGCCCGCTTCGCCGCTGCTGCGAAAAAGGGAAACATGCAGTACTACAACGTGAGCGACCGGATCGGCTTCATCGGGCTGGCGCAATACCAGTACCGGTGGACCAAGACCAAGCAGGAGTTTCTGGACGACGCTGTCAAGGCCCAAGCGGACGTGCAAGCCGTGTTCAACGACTCCTTTGACGCCCTGTCCCGCCTGTTGGAGCGGCTGCGCGCGGTCTGGCCCCAGCCGGTGGAGCTGGCCAACGAAGGCGGCCGCGAGTATTTCGCCGGAATCATCCGCTCCACCAGCGACAAAATAGATCTGCACGTGGACTGGGCGCCCGTCAACTCGCCCGACTACGCCATAGGCGCCATCGATGCCCAACTTGGCTGGAACTTCTTTGCCGAAGAGCTGGAATCCGGTGGGCACACCACGGTCCACAACAACCCGTGGAGCCCCGAAGTCGTGCAAGGAGAAATCCCGAAGAGCTATGGCCTGGACCGAGCTCTCACCGAAGGCGTGCCCAACTTCGTCTACCGCGCCACCACGGGCGACGTGGTGATCTTCAACACCCGCAATCCGCACGAGATCGCGCCTGGCACCGCCAAGCCGGGCGGCAGCCGCGTATCGATTGGCTCGTTCGTTGGACGCATGCCCGACAACCGACTCGTTCTGTGGGCTTGAAGGAGCAGATGCCGTGATTGTGGAAATGCGCTCTTACGTGCTGCGCCCCGGCGCCCTGCCCGAGTTCATGCGCCTGATGGGCAGCGAAGGCATTGGCATCGAACGCCCCATCTTGGGCGACATGCTGGGCTTTTACAGCACCGAAATCGGCGCCATCAACAAAGTAATCCACCTCTGGCGCTATGCGTCCTTTGAAGACCGCCAGCAGCGCCGCGCGCAACTGACCGCATCGCCCGAATGGACGGCCTTCGTGCCCAAGGTGCTGCCGCTGATCCAGGAAATGCACAACGAGTTGCTCAACCCGGCGCCATTTTCGCCGCAGTGAGCAGCCCCCTTGCGGCTGCCCCACTTTTGTGAATGTAGTGAGAAAGATGACGATCCAAAAAAACAACTCCCCCTTGTCCGGACTCGTGGTGCTGGACCTGACGCACATGTTGTCAGGCCCCTACGGCACCATGACGCTGTCGGATTTGGGTGCGCGAACGATCAAGGTCGAACCCCCAGGCAAGGGCGAGGGCACGCGCCAACTGCTGGCGGACACGCCGGCGTACTCACGCGATGGCATGGGTGCGTACTTCTTGACCCTCAACCGCGGCAAGGAAAGTGTGGCGCTCGACCTCAAGAGCGAAGAAGGATTGCAGGTCTTCTATGACCTGGTGCGCCATGCCGACATCGTGTTCGACAACTTCAGTGCGGGCGTCACACAACGCCTCTGCATCAACCACGAAACGCTTTCGAAAATCAACCCGCGCATCATCACCTGCACCGTCACCGGGTTCGGTGAAACCGGTCCGGACACGCAGCGCCCTGCGTTTGACCAGGTCGTGCAGGCCATGGGGGGCGGCATGTCGATCACAGGCGATGGCGCAGGCCTGCCCACCCGCTCGGGCATTCCAATGGGCGACCTGGGCGGTGGCATTTTTGGAGCCATGGGCGTGCTCGCAGCCGTGATCTCCCGCGAACGCACGGGAAAAGGCCAACACGTAGACGTCTCCATGCTCGACGTGCAGATCTCGCTGCTGAACTACATGGCCACCATGCACCTGATGTCGGGTGAGGTACCGGAGCGCATCGGAAACAGCCACTTCGTGCACGTGCCCTACAACGTCTATCCCACCAAGGACGGCTACGTGGTGGTGGCCTGCATCGGCGACGGGTTCTTTGCCCGCTTTCTCGAGATGCTGCCGCTGGCGGAACTGCAGAACCCGGAATACGAAAAACAGCCCGCACGCCTGCGCGACAAGGAAAAGATCGACGCGGCGATTGGCGCGGCTTTGCAGCGGGAGTCCACGGCCTATTGGCTGGAGCGGCTGCGCAGCCACCGCATTCCCTGCGGTCCAGTCAACAACTTCGCGCAGGCGCTTTCCGATCCGCAAGTCATTGCCCGCGATATGGTCAAAAAAGTGCGCTTGGCCGGTGGCGATGAAATCCCCACCACGGGGGTGCCCATGAAGTTCTCTTCCACCAATGCACAGTACTTCACCGCGCCGCCGCGCGTGGGCGAAGACTCGCAGACTGTGCTGCGCGAACTGCTCGGCTACAGCGACGCCAAAATCGGCGAACTAGCCGGCAGCGGCGCCCTCGGGGTATGGGCATGAGCATGACGTCCGAACAGGTGCGCATCACCGACGTGGGCCCACGCGACGGTTTGCAAAGCCAAAAAACCCTGGTGCCTGTGGCTGGCAAGCTGGCACTCATTGAGGCGCTCTGGGCGGCGGGCATGCCTGCCATCGAAGCGACCAGCTTTGTCTCGCCCAAGGCCGTGCCGCAGATGGCCGACGCGGACGCGCTGCTGCCCGCTATCGCTGTGCCGGCGGGACGCAGCCTTTCGGCGCTGGTGCCCAACCAACGCGGCCTCGAGCGCGCGGTGCGGGCTGGCTGCCGCGAAGTTGCCGTCGTCCTTTCGGCCACCGAAACCATGAACCAGCGGAACATCCGCATGGGGCTGGATGAGGCCATTGCCACGGCGCGCGACACCTTGCGCGACGCCCAAGCCCAAGGCCTGGCGACGCGCGCCTACATCGCCGTAGCTTTTGCCTGCCCTTTCGAAGGCAACACGCCTACGGAGCGGGTCCACGCTCTGAGCGTGGCCATGGCCGAAGCCGGCGCGGGCGAAATCGTGGTTGCCGACACCATTGGCGCGGCCGCACCTTCCGACGTGCAGCGCGTGGTCCAGTCACTGCTCAAGTCGCTGCCCGCGCAGACCTTGGGCCTGCACCTGCACGACACCCGCGGCATGGCCCTGGCCAATGCCTGGCAAGGCCTGCAGATGGGCGTGCGCCGGTTCGACGCCAGCATTGGCGGGCTGGGGGGCTGCCCGTTTGCGCCAGGCGCTGCAGGCAATCTTGCCACCGAGGACCTGGCGCTTTTGTGCGCGCAGGCGGGTTTGGACACACAAATCAACATGGAGGCACTGGTGCGGGCCATCGACGTGGCCGAAACCCTGGTGGGATACCCCGTGGGGGGCCGCAGCCTGCGCTGGATCCGTCAAAACCTGCCGCCATTGGCAGCACCCTCGGCGGCGCAGGCAGATACCGCATGCACCCCTCAGTGATGCGACCCCCAAGCAGCAAAAAACATCGGGGGAAGCACCCCGAAGAAATGAGCATATGACCGATTCACTGGGCTGGCGCCAAAAATTCGCAGTTCTTATTCCCTCCACCAACACCTCGGTACAACCCGAGTTCGACGCGATGCGGCCGGTGGGCGTTACGAACCACATCAGCCGCATCCGCATCCCCAACATTCCGCTGCATACCAATGAAGACTTCAATCGCCTGATCGAACTCATCGCGGCGGCACAAAACGAGGCCGTCGACGCTGTGATGTCCTGCGAGCCTACGCGTCTGGTGCTGGGCATTTCGGCTGAAACCTTCTGGGACGGCTTGCAGGCCAGCGTCCGCCTCAAGGCCGAACTCGAAGCGCGCACCCAGCTCCCGGTTTCCATGGGCTCCGAGGCCTGCGGCCGCGCGTTTGAGCGCCTGGGTGTCAAAACCATTGCCGTGGTCACGCCTTACCAGCCCGTTGGCGATGAGAACGTGGTGCGTTTTTTTGAGGAAGCGGGTTATCGCGTCAAACGCATCAAGGGGCTCAGGTGCGAAAGTCCCGTGAAGATCGCCCACGTCAGCGAACTGGAGCTGACCCGTGCCCTGCGCGAGATCGATGGCGACGACATCGACGGCATCATCCAGGTCGGCACCAATCTCGCCATGGCACGACTGGCAGCCCAGGCAGAACTCTGGCTGGAAAAACCGGTGGTGGCTATCAACACGGCCATCTACTGGGATGCATTGCGCTCATCAGGTATCGAGGACAAGATGGCGGGCTTCGGCTCCCTGCTCGAAAAGTACTGACACCACAACTCCACGCCCCATGAACGCCCCCGATATCGCCACGTCGAACTCCAAGTCGACAGCGCCGCACCGCATCTATGCGGTGATCAAGGAACGGATCATCGATGGCACCTACCATCCGGGCCAGCGCCTCACCGAGCAGAGTTTTGCCGACGAGTTCGAGGCCTCGCGGACACCCGTTCGAGAAGCCATCCGTCTGCTGGCATCCGAAGGCTACGTAGTCTTCCGGCCCAACAGCGGTACGGTGGTGCGCTCCTGGAGCGTCGCGGAATTGCTGGAAATTTTCCGCCTTCGCGCACGCCTCGAAGCCGACATCTGTGGCAACGCGGCGCTGCACATCAACGCAGAACAAATCGATCGCTTGTGCGTGCTGCAGGATGCCATCGAGCTTGAAGGCACCGACAACAGCGAGGCCAACACCACGCGAGTGAGCCGCTTGAACAGGGAGTTCCACGACCTCATTGCCCTGGCCAGCCAGCAAGAGCGCATGGTGTCGGTACTGGCCAAGGCCATCGAGGTGCCGGTGGTGCACCGCACCTTCCGCAGTTACAGCCCGCAGCAAATGCAGCGCAGCTTTTCTCAGCATCGCGAGCTGATCGACGCATTCAAGGCCCACGACCACGACTGGGCAGTTGCCATCATGCGCTGCCACATCCACGCTGCCAAAAACGCCATCCTCCACCCCAAAGCGCCGGCCATTGTCGGACCCTTGCCATGAACCGAGACGATTTGATCGCCAACTATGCCGCGCAGGGCGCTTTCGGGGCAGGCCTGGGCACCGGAACCCGCCAGGCGGTGTTGATGGTGGATTTCGCTCAAGCGTACTTCGTGGAGGGATCGCCTCTGTACGCTGAGGCGCCGCAAGTACTTGCAGTTGCCAGCGCACTGCTGGCCTGGGCCCGCAGCCGCGCCCTGCCAGTCCTGCACACCCGGGTGGAATACGACGCCCAGGGCGTCAATGGCGGCCACTTCTTCCGCAAGATTCCGGCGCTGAAAGTGTTCTGTGCGGGCAACCCGCTCGGCGACTTTGCACCGGCAGCGCGACCCTTGCCTGGCGAACCCATCGTGACCAAGCAGTACGCCAGCGCGTTTTTCGGTACCTCACTCGCCAGCACTCTGCGCTCTCTGGGTGTGGACTGTGTGCTCATCGCCGGCATGAGCACCAGCGGCTGCGTGCGCGCCACGGCGCTTGACACCCTTCAAAATGGCTTCATTCCCATCGTCGTGGCCGACGCATGTGGGGACCGACACGCCGCGCCGCATGAGGCCAGTCTGTTTGACCTGGAGGCGAAATATGCCGACGTGATGACCCTGGCAAAGGTACAGGCTGCTCTGGGGCGGGTGCCGGGGTGACGATCGTGCGGGTCGGCACTTGCGCCCAGCGCTCGCTTGCATGGCACCCCAAGGTTTGAGAGACTGACCCGCTCGGTCTTATTGCAAGGAAACCGCCATGGCTCTGTTCCACACCCCTTCCTCCGAAGTTGTCCGCATTGCCCCGCTCGGTGCAGCGCTTGCAGGGGCGGTCAACACGGCCATCCTCAAGGCCAAAGAGCTGGAGGTGATCCGCCTGGTGGTACCCGCCGGCAAGACCCTGCCGCAGCACCAGGTGCCGGGCGAGATCACGCTGCTGTGCATCGAGGGCGAATGCGAGCTGAAGACACCCGGCACGATGCAGGTGCTGACCACGGGTGATTTCGTCCACCTCGAAGGCGGCACGCCGCATGCGCTCACCGGCCGCAGCAACGCCTCGCTGCTGCTCACCATCAGCCTGTGCACACAGCGCGTCTGAGCGCGTTGTCCCGGCACCTGCGCTGACGCTGGCTGCACTGCGCGTCCTACAGGCTGGCGAGGGACGCTGCACGATAGTGGCTCATCGGCCTCACGCACGCTATTTCGCGGCGCGGCCTTTGTTCCAACTTCCTGAAAGGGACCCCGCCATGCAAACCCGACATCTCGTGATCGCCACCGCCTTTGTTGCTTCCCTGGGCCTGGGCGCCTGCTCCTCCAACCCCACCAACGCCCAGATCGGCACCGGCGCCGGAGCCGTCGTTGGCGGCGTTGCCGGCAATGCCTTGTTTGGCACCGCCGGGGCGATCGCCGGCGCTGCAGGCGGCGCCTTGGTGGGCCACGAACTGGGCGAAGACCGGGACCAGCGCCGCCGCTGATTCTCGCAGCAACGTCAAGGCCTGAAAAATTTGGTCAAAAGAGCTTCCAGCGCACTACCCATATGCGCTCGAAGCTCTTTTTTTAGGAGCTGACAGCCCCCTTCCGGCTCCCGCGCCAGGCGCCAAACAGCGCAATCAGCCCCGGCACCAGAATCAAGCCCCAGATGATCTTGTCCAGATGCTCGCGCACAAAGGCCAGGTTGCCAAAGAACAGGCCAGCACTGGTGATGCCCAGCACCCACAGCACGGCGCCGCCGATGTTGTAGGCGCTGAACTTGGCGCGCGACATTTCGGCCACGCCCGCCACAAAGGGCGCAAAAGTGCGGATGAAAGGCATGAAGCGCGCCAGCACGATGGTGATGCCGCCGTAGCGCTCATAGAACGCATGTGCCTGGTCAAACGCGCGGCGGTTGAACCAGCGCGAGGATTCCCACTGGAACACGCGCGGCCCGAACCAGCGGCCAATGGAGTAGTTGCACTGGTCTCCCAGCACCGCCGCGGCGAGCAGCACGGCCACAGCCGGGGCAAATTCCATCATGCCCGCCCCGCAGAGTGCGCCGACAATGAAGAGCAGCGAATCGCCCGGTAAAAACGGCATGACCACCAGGCCGGTCTCAACAAAAACAATCAGAAACAGCAGCGCGTACACCCACAGACCGTAGGTGGCGACGAAGGCTTCGAGGTGCTTGTCGACGTGCAGGATGAAGTCGATCAGAAAGGCGATGGCGTCCATGAACAGGCTTTGGGCAGGCTTTGATTAAGGCGGGCCATTATGGCGAGCTCTCCTGCCCGCAGCGCCAATCCCTAGAATCTTCGCGTGCAACACGTTTCTCCCCCAGCTTCCAAGGCGTCTAAAGCCGCCCGCCGCCCCATCCGCGACCTGCCCGACGAACTCGTCAGCCAGATTGCCGCCGGCGAGGTGGTGGAGCGCCCCGCCTCCGTAGTGCGCGAGCTGGTGGACAACGCGCTCGACGCCGGCGCTACGCAGATCACGCTGCGCCTGCTGGCGGGGGGCGTGCGGCTGATCAGCGTAGAAGACGACGGCAGCGGCATTCCCCAAGCCGAGCTGGCGGTGGCACTGCGCCGCCATGCCACCAGCAAGATTCGCACGCTGGACGACCTTGAGAGCGTCGCCACCATGGGCTTTCGGGGCGAGGCGCTGGCGGCCATTGCGTCGGTCTCCGAGCTTGCGCTGCTCTCGCGACCTGCCGGCCAGGAGAGTGCCTTTCTGCTCGATGCGCGCAGCGGCGAACTGCGCCCGGTGGCGCGGGCGGTGGGCACTACGGTGGAAGTGAAAGAGCTGTTCTTCAGCACTCCGGCGCGGCGCAAGTTCCTCAAGACCGACGCGACTGAGCTGGCCCACTGTGTCGAGGCGGTGCGCCGCCACGCCCTGGCGCGGCCCGACGTGGGTTTTGCCATCTGGCACGAAGGCAAGCTGGTGCAGCAGTGGCGCATCGCCCTGACGTATGGCGCGGGGGCGGGAGCGCTGGAGCGGCGCCTGGCGGACGTGCTGGGCGAAGAGTTCCTGGAGCAATCGGTGGCACTGACCCACCAGGAAGGCCGCATCACCCTCACCGGCCGCGCCGGCCTGCCAGACACTGCGCGCGCGCGCGCCGACCAGCAGTATTGCTACGTCAACGGCCGCTTCGTGCGCGACAAGGTGGTGGCACACGCCGCCCGCAGCGCCTACGAAGACGTGCTGCACGGCCAGCGCCAGCCGGTGTATGCGCTGTACATCGACATCGACCCGTCGCGGGTAGACGTGAACGTGCACCCGACCAAGATCGAAGTGCGCTTTCGCGACAGCCGCGAAGTGCACCAGGCGGTGCGCCACGCCATCGAGAACGCCCTGGCCGCGCCGCGCGCCGGGGCTGTACTCGCAGCGCCCCCAGCCGCTATGGGCTACGCAGCCGGCGCCACGGAAATCCCATTAGATTTTGAACAAAATCGGCCTCCAGCGCTTATTCCACGGGCGCAGGCAGCTATGCAATTTGATGCACCCATCGGCCACCGCGTGGCCGATCTGGGCGCGCTCTGGGGCCAACCGCGCACGCCAGAGCGCGAGGGCGTGAGCGCGAGCAGCACCTGGGTGAGCGCCGAGCAGCCTGCGTGGCAAAGCCCGGCCCCTGGCACACAGGGAACACCGGGCACGCCGGGCGCCCCCCAAGCCGAGACCTGGCCGCTGGGCCGTGCGCTGGCGCAGCTGCAGGGCATTTACATCCTGGCGGAAAACGCCCAGGGCCTCATCATTGTCGACATGCACGCCGCCCACGAGCGCATCGTCTACGAACGCCTCAAGTCCCAATGGGACAGCAGCGCACGCATCGCCAGCCAGCCGCTGCTGATCCCCGCAACCTTCGCCGCCACACCGCAGGAACTGGCCACCGCGGAGCAGAACGTGGACGCACTGGCGGCGCTGGGCCTGGAGATCACTCCCTTTTCTGCCCGCACCCTGGCGGTACGCGCCGTGCCCGCCACGCTGGCGCAGGGCGATGCCGTGGAGCTGGCCCGCAGCGTGCTGGCCGAGCTGGCCGCACACGACGCGAGCGGCGTGGTGCAGCGCGCGCAGAACGAAATACTGGGCACCATGGCCTGCCATGGCGCCGTGCGTGCCAACCGCCAGCTGACGCTGCCGGAGATGAACGGCCTGCTGCGCCAGATGGAATCGACCGAGCGCTCGGACCAGTGCAACCACGGCCGGCCCACCTGGCGCCAGCTCAGCCTGCGCGAGCTTGACGCGCTGTTCCTGCGCGGGCGCTGAGCCGCTGCGTCGCGGTTTTCACCACGCCACTCGCCGAGCGCGGTGCTGGCTTCGCGCAAGCTTTTGCACCGTTTTGTGCCACACCTCTGCCGTATACGCACCCAAATTGGGCGTTGCTGCACCAGCGTCATGCAAAGACGCCCCATTTTGTTGCATCAACCCATACCGGTTTGGCATAATGTCATGCTGCACCGCCGCAACCTATTTTTTTCCCGAAAGACAAGTGCCATGAAATTCGCGTCCGTCGAGGCTTTTCTTGCTGAGGTAGCCACCCGCAATCCGCACCAGCCGGAGTTTCTCCAGGCCGTCACCGAGGTGATGGAAAGCCTGTGGCCGTTCATTGAGAAACACCCCAGGTATGCCGAGCAAAGCCTGCTCGAACGCCTGGTGGAGCCCGAACGCGTGATCATGTTCCGCGTCTCCTGGACCGACGACCATGGCACCGTTCAGGTCAATCGCGGCTACCGCATCCAGCACAGCATGGCCATTGGCCCGTACAAAGGCGGCCTGCGCTTTCACCCCTCGGTCACGCTCTCGGTGCTCAAGTTCCTGGCGTTCGAGCAAACCTTCAAGAACGCACTGACCACCTTGCCCATGGGCGGCGGCAAGGGCGGCTCCGACTTTGACCCCAAGGGCAAGAGCCCCGGCGAAGTCATGCGCTTCTGCCAGTCCTTTGCCAGCGAGTTGTTCCGCCATGTGGGCGCAGACACCGACGTGCCGGCAGGAGACATTGGCGTGGGCGGGCGCGAGGTGGGGTTCATTGCGGGCATGGTCAAGAAGCTCAGCAACCGCGCCGACTGCGTATTCACGGGCAAGGGCATATCGTTTGGCGGCTCGCTGATCCGCCCCGAGGCGACGGGCTACGGCACGGTGTATTTCGCCCAGGAGATGCTCAAGACCCGTGGCAAGTCATTTGACGGCCTGCGCGTGTCGGTGTCGGGCTCAGGCAACGTGGCCCAGTACGCGGTCGAGAAGGCCATGGCCTTGGGCGCCAAGGTGGTCACTGTGTCGGATTCGAGCGGCACCATCGTCGATGAAGAGGGCTTCACCACCGAAAAGCTTGCCATCCTGATGGATGTCAAAAACCACCACTACGGCCGCGTGAGCGACTACGCCGAGCGTACCGGCGTGCACTTCGAGGCCGGCAAGACGCCTTGGCACGTGCCGGTGGACATCGCCCTGCCCTGCGCCACGCAAAACGAACTGGACGCCAGCGACGCCGCCACCCTCATCAAAAACGGCGTTCTGTGCGTGGCCGAAGGCGCCAACATGCCTTCGACCAACGAAGCGGCCAAGGCCTTCGAAGCGGCCGGCGTGCTGTACGCACCGGGCAAGGCCAGCAACGCCGGGGGCGTCGCCACTTCGGGCCTGGAGATGAGCCAGAACGCCATGCGCCTGAACTGGACCGCCGAAGAAGTGGACGCCCGCCTGTTGATGATCATGCAAGGCATCCACGCCGCCTGTGTCCAGCATGGCACACGCGCCGATGGCTCGGTGAGCTACATCGACGGCGCCAACGTCGCCGGCTTCGTCAAGGTGGCCGACGCCATGCTGGCGCAGGGTGTGGTCTGAACCTCGGTGTTCGCCCAAAAAAAGAAAAGGGACCTGCGGGTCCCTTTTTTTCATCCTGACGTCGTCTGGTACGCTCAAAGCGATGCCCGCCCCCTCTCTTGCAGCGCCTGCGGCGCCCTCGATCGCAGCCCCGGCGGTGTCGCCCGGGTTGGCCGTGGTGGTACTGGCACTGCTGCTCAGCATTCAGCCTGTCACCACCGATCTGTACCTGCCCGCGCTCCCCGCGCTCACGCGCAGCCTGGGCGCCCCGGTGGCGCAGGCGCAGCTCACGCTCAGCGCTCTGTTGCTGGCGTTTGGTGTGTCGCAGCTTGCCTGGGGGCCGCTGTCTGATCGCTTGGGGCGCAGGCCCGTACTGCTCCTGGGCCTGGGGCTGTACACGCTGGCGTCCATCGGCAGCGCACTGGCGCCCTCCATGGATTGGCTGGTGGTCTGGCGCACGCTGCAGGGTGCGGCCATGGGCGCGGTGGTGGTGTGCGCGCGGGCCATCCTGCGCGACTTGTACACGCCACTGGCCGGGGCGCGTGCCATGTCGCGCGCGCTCACCGGTCTGGGCATCGTCGCCTGCCTGAGCCCGCCGACCGGCGCGCTGCTCTCAAGCTGGCTGGGCTGGCGCGCGGCGCTGCTGGCCTTGACGGTTTTTTCGATGGCGACGCTGGCACTCGTGGCGCTGCGACTGCCCGAGACGCTGGCGCATCGCAATCCGCAGGCGCTGCAGCCTGCCACCCTCCTGCGCACCTGGATGCAGGTGCTGCGCAACCCGACGTTTTGGGCCTTCTCGTTACTCACCACCGCGTCTTACGGTGGGCTGTTCACTTTTCTGGCGGCATCGTCGTTCGTGTTTATTGAAGTCCTGAACCTCACGCGCACGCAGTACAGCCTTGCGCTGTTTTTCAGTGCCTTTTCCTATTTCGGCGGCACCTTTGCCTGTCGCGCGGTGCTCGCGCGCCATGGCCTGCGCCGCACCGTGGCGGTGGCGGGGGTGCTGAGCCTGGGTGGCGCGCTCACTATGCTATTGCTCGCATGGGTCGGCGTGCGTCACCCCGTCGCTCTGCTGCTGCCTTTCTACTTTTTCATGGTGGCGCACGGCATGCACCAGCCCTGCGGGCAGGCCGGCTGCGTGGGGCCGTTTCCGCACGCTGCTGGCGCGGCCTCGGCGCTCAATGGGCTCATGATGATGCTGGCAGCCTTTGCCGTGGGTGGCTGGGTCGGCACACACCTGGATGGAACCATTTGGCCGCTGGTGCAAGGCGTGTGCTTCTGGGCCCTTGTGTTGGCGACGGTGGCATGGACGCTGGTACAAAAGTATGGAGAGCCACCTGAACAACGCTGAGACTTTGCCCTCACTGGCGCTTGCCGAACAGCCTCGGGCAAGACCTAGTGTAGTGTTTCGCTCTTATTGGTACTTTCAGAGCCCCGAAAAAGGTTCACGGCAAGGCGCAGCTCGCAGGCAATGGCCGCGCCCTTGCCAAGAGCTGCAACGCCGCCGTGGGCCTTTGTCGGGGCTCCCTTCGGGCGAGCAGCCAAGGGGCCATCTGCGTTGTTGCATGGGCTTGCCATAGCCCGCTATGCCTGCGCCCACGCGCCTAGCAGCTGGCCCCTTGGCAGCTCGCTGAAAGTGCCAATAAGAACGAAACACTACACTAGCCTTCTGCGCCGGCACCCGATTGGGGGCCTGTCTTACGGCCGCACGCAGGCGTCGGGCGCACCATCTGTGCTTCTGTTTCAAAGAAGGACACCGCACCATGGCAAAAAAAATTCTGATGGTTCTGACCTCGCACAGCGCGCTGGGCGACACCGGCAAAATGACCGGTTTCTGGCTGGAAGAATTTGCCGCGCCCTATTACGTGTTCCTCGACGCGGGCGCCGCCATCACGCTGGCATCGCCCCAGGGCGGCCAGCCGCCGCTCGACCCCAAGAGCGACGACCCCAGCGCGCAGACCGATGCCACCCGTCGCTTCAAGGCCGATGCCGCAGCACAAAAGACCTTGGCGCACACGCACCAGTTGGCCGAGGTGTCGGCGGCTGATTTTGACGCTGTCTTCTACCCCGGTGGCCATGGTCCACTGTGGGATTTGGCCGAGGACAAGCACTCGATTGCACTGATCGAGCAATTGCTGGCCGCCGGCAAACCCGTGGCCGCCGTATGCCACGCGCCCGCCGTGCTGCGCCATCCGAAGACGCCTGACGGCCAGCCTGTGGTCCGCGGCAAGAACGTCACGGGTTTTACCAACACCGAAGAAGCCGCCGCCGGACTGACCGACATCGTGCCCTTTTTGGTCGAAGACATGCTCAAAAAGAACGGCGGCCAGTACTCCAAGGCAGGCGACTGGCAGCCCCATGTGTTGAACGACGGCCTGCTCATCACCGGGCAGAATCCGGCCTCGTCGGAGCCAGCGGCCCAGGCGCTGCTGAAAAAACTGGGCTGACGCGATCGCAGGGGTACGCCCCTGCAGAGATCGGTGCGCGCAGCACCGTCTGCTACGCTTGCGCGGCCATGCCATTTGTCCATGCTTTGCCCACCTTCGGCGTCCCGTACGCAGCCCCTGCGGCTGCTTTTTTTCCTTCTGGCCTTCGGTTATCCACCGCCCTGGCAGCCACACCATGACCGCGACCGCCCTGCCCTGCATTGCCATCGCCGGCCCCACGGCGTCGGGCAAGACTGCAGGCGCGCTGGCCGTAGCCGCCGCGCTGGCATCGCGCCACCCGGTCGAAATCATCAGCGTCGATTCGGCCCTGGTTTACCGCGGCATGGACATCGGCACCGCCAAGCCCAGCCCCGCCGAGCGCGCTGCGGTGCCGCACCACCTGATCGACATCCGCGAGCCCTGGGAACCCTACAGCGCAGCCGCCTTTGTGCAGGACGCCACCCGGCTGATTGCCGAGATTCGCGCCCGCGGCGCACTGCCGCTGCTGGTGGGCGGCACCATGCTGTATTTCAAGGCACTGATCGACGGCCTTGACCCCATGCCCGCCGCCGACCCCGATGTGCGCCAAGGTATCGAAGCGCGGGCTTTGGCACAGGGCTGGCCGGCAATGCACGCCGAGCTGGCGCAGGTCGACCCGGTGACCGCCGCGCGCCTGGCCCCCGCGGACAGCCAGCGCATTCAGCGCGCGCTGGAAGTGTGGGAAATCTCCGGCCAGCCCCTGTCCGCCTTCCATACTCCTGAAAAGAGAGCTGCTAATGCAGATGGAATAAGCGCTGGAGGCCTTTTTAGCCTTGAACCTGACGACCGCGCCTGGCTGCACGGGCGCATTGCAGCGCGCTTTGACGCCATGCTGGACCATGGTTTCCTTGAAGAAGTCCAGCGCCTGCGCGCCGACCCGCGCAACCACGCCGACCTGCCTGCCATGCGCTGCGTCGGCTACCGCCAGGCTTGGCAGGCGCTGGATGCCCAGGCGGCCAACGGCGGCGCGCTGGACTTGGCCGGCCTGCGCGAGCGCGGCATCGCCGCCACGCGCCAGCTCGCCAAGCGCCAGATCACCTGGCTGCGCGGCATGCGCGAGCGCCAACGGATTGCCTGCGATCAGCCGGGCGCGCAAACGGCGCTGGAGCGCGCGGTATGGGCGCGGCTGGAGCAGGCTGCGCCATGAGCGCAGCGGTGCGCGTCGCCGGCCTCGCCAAGCGCTATGGCCAGAGCGCCGTGTTCGAGAACGTGAGCTTCGAGGTGGCACCGGGCGAGTTCGTCGCCATTGTGGGCGACTCGGGCGTGGGCAAATCCACCCTGCTCAACTGCCTGGCCGGGCTCGACACCTGGAGCACCGGCAGCATTCACCACGGCAGCATTGATCTGTCAACGCTCGATGCCACCGAACGCGCCCTGTGGCGGCGCGCCCACCTGGGCTTCGTGTTTCAGGCCTTTCATGTGCTGCCCCACCTCGACGTGGCGCAAAACGTAGCGCTGCCGCTGATGCTGCTCGGGGACGGCCCCCAGCCCGAGCGCGTGCAGGCCATGCTGCAGGCCGTCGGCCTGGCGGGCCTGGGACCGCGCCTGCCGCAGCAGCTCAGCGGTGGCCAGTTGCAGCGCGTGGCCCTGGCCCGCGCGCTGGTGCACCGGCCCGCCCTGCTGCTGGCCGACGAGCCCACCGGCAACCTTGACCCAGGCACGGCAGCGCGGGTGCTGGAGCTGCTGGTGGCGCAAACGCGCGAGCACGGCGCGTCGCTGGTGCTGGCGACGCATTCGCAAGCCGCCGCCGCACGTGCCGACCGTGTGCTGCATTTGACGGCTGGTGGCATGCGCGGCTAAGCGCCTGTTCTAAGCGCCGCGCGGGCGACTTATTCAATCGCCAGCCGCTGCCCGCTGCCGCCCTGCTTCTTGGGCAGGTTCAAGGTCAGCACGCCATTGTCGTACTTCGCCTTGCACTGGCTCGCGTCGATGTCGGCGGGCAACTGGAAACTGCGCGAGACCGAGCCGAAATAGCGCTCGGACCGCAGCTGCTTCTCGCCCTCGGTCTGCTGATCGAGCTGGCGCACCTCGGCGCGCAGGGTGACCACATTACCATCCACCGAGACATGGATCTCCTCCTTGGGAACGCCAGGGACCTCGGCAGACACCAGAAAGCCGCCTTCGTTCTCCTTGACGTCCACTTTCATCTGGCCAGGGTTGGGCAGGGGATCACCATGCAACGGACGCACATAGAAGCCTGGGTTCACGTCCTTGAAAAATTCGTCGAACAGGCCACCGCGGCCAATCAGTGCATTCATGACAAACCTCCTTGAAAGAATGGGTTGCAAGTTGATGGGAAGGTCCATTCACCGTCCCTGTCATGCATGTAGGGCAGCGCGCGCAGCTTTCAAGCGCCGCACAATCGCCCCCATGCTGGCCCTGTTTCGCGTCTGGTCCTTGCAGGAGTTGCGCCGCCATCCCTGGCAGAGCGCAGCCGCCGCCTGCGCCGTGATGCTGGGCGTGGCACTGGCGTTCGGGGTGCACACCATCAACGCGTCAGCCCTGGAAGAATTTGCCCAGGCTGCCCGCAGCGTGAGCGGCACGCCAGACCTGCAGCTGCGTGCCGCGCAAGGCCCCCTCGACGAGCAGCTCTACCCGCTGCTGGCCCGCCAGAGCGAGGTGGCGCGCGCCAGTCCGGTGTTGGAGCTGCAGTTGCAGGCGCAGTCAGCCGACGCCTTGGCCGGCACGCCCGCCGTGCCGCTGCGCATCGTGGGCATCGATGCGCTGCTGCTGCCGGCGACGGCCCCGGCGCTGATGCCGCGCCCCTTCGCCCGCCTGCCCGCAGATCGATTTGCGCTGTTTGCGCCGGCCACGGTTTTCCTTAACGCCGCAGCGCTGCGCGCCCTGGCGCTGCCCCTTGACCCACAGCAGGCGCCGCGCCTCACCCTGCGCCGTGGGCTGGAAGTCTTCAGCGTGCGCGTGGCCGGCAGCGTGGCGGCGGGCGGCGCACCTCTGGCGGTGATGGACATTGGCGCGGCGCAAGACCTGTTCGGTCGGGTCGGTGGGCTCAGCCGCATCGATCTGCAACTGCGCCCCGGCGTGCTGCGCAGCGACTTTCGCACCCGCATGAATGCCCTGCCCGCCTGGCCGCCCGGCCTGGTCTGGGGCGAGAGCAGCGATGGCGAGCAGCGCATGGACGCGTTGTCGCGCGCCTACCGCGTGAACCTGAGCGTGCTGGCGCTGGTGGCCTTGTTCACCGGGGCGTTTCTGGTGTTTTCGGTGCTGTCCCTCAGCGTGGCGCAGCGCGCGCCGGCCTTTGCGCTGCTGGGCGTGCTCGGCGCCACACCGCGCCAGCGCCTGGGGCTGGTGCTGCTGGAGTCGCTGTTTCTCGGCGTGATTGGCAGCGTGGCCGGACTGGCGCTGGGCACGGCGCTGGCCGCGGGCGCGCTGCGCCTGCTGGGCGGCGATCTGGGCGGCGGCTACTTCAGCGGTGCCCAGCCCGGGCTGCAATGGAGCCTGCCGGTGGCCGCAGCCTACGGCGCACTGGGCGTGGCTGCGGCCCTGCTGGGCGGCTGGTGGCCGGCGCGCACGGCCGAAGCCTTGCCCCCGGCGCAAACCCTCAAAGGCCTGAACAGCGCAGGCAGCTCCAAAGTTTCGGCATGGCCGGCGCTGGCGCTGCTGGCCGGCGGCGCACTGCTGGCGTTTGCGCCGGTGGTGGCGGGCCTGCCGCTGGCGGCCTACCTGTCGGTGGGCGCACTGCTGCTGGGCGGCATTGCGCTGCTGCCGCGCGCCGTGGCCCTGCTTTTGCGCGCGCTGCGGCCCTGGGCGGCGCGCAATGCCCTGGCGCAACTGGCAATCGAGCGCGCGCGGCGCACGCCCGGCCTGGCTGCCGTGGCCGTGGGCGGCGTGGTGGCCAGCCTGGCGCTGGCGATTGCGCTGACAGTCATGGTCACCAGCTTTCGCGGCTCGATGGTGCAGTGGCTGGACACCGTGCTCCCGGCGCCGCTGTATGCGCGCGGCGCGGCGGCCGATGGGCAGGCGGCGTTCAGCGCCCGCTTTTTGCAGCGGGCCGCGCGGCTGCCCGGCGTGGAGCGCATCGAAGGCCTGCGCAATGTGCCCTTGCAGCCGGATGCAGCCCGCCCCGCCGTCACGCTGATTGCGCGGCCACTGGCACGCGGCGCAGACCAGGTGCTGCCGCTGACCGCGCCCGCCCTGCCCGTTCCGCCCGGCCGGGTGGCGGTGTACGCCAGCGAGGCGGCTGCCGAACTGTGGGGGGCGCAGCCGGGCAGCGACTTGGCGCCATTTTTAGAGTCTTTCAGGGCTCTAGCGCAATACCAGAAAGCGTCACCAGCTCTGTATTTTGTAGCGGGCGTGTGGCGCGACTACGCCCGCCAGACTGGCGCACTGGTGATGGACAGTGCCGACTTTGCCGCACTGAGCGGCGAGCACGGCGCCAACGACCTGGCGCTCTGGCCCGCGCCCGGCGCCGATGTGGCCAAGCTGCGCGCTGCACTCACTCAGTTGGCGCAAAGCGAATCGGGGCCGGCGGCCGCAGGCGGGCTGGAGTTCGCGTCTGCCGGCGAGATCCGCGAGCGCTCGCTGCGCATTTTTGACCGCAGCTTTGCCGTGACCTACTGGCTGCAGGCGCTGGCCATCGGCATTGGGCTGTTTGGAGTGGCGGCCTGCTTCAGCGCGCAAGTGCTGGCGCGGCGCAAGGAGTTTGGCCTGCTCGCGCACCTGGGACTGACGCGCAGACAAATTCTGTCCGTGGTGGCGGGTGAAGGCGCCGCCTGGACGGGCGTGGGTGCCGCAGCCGGCCTGCTGCTGGGTGTAGCGGTCTCGCTGGTGCTGGTGTTGGTGGTCAACCCGCAGAGCTTTCACTGGACCATGGAGCTGCGCCTGCCGCTGGCCCGACTGCTTGCGCTGTGCGCGGCCGTGGTGCTGGCCGGCACCGCCACCGCCTGGCTCGCCGGGCGTGCTGCGGCGGGGCGGGACGCCGTGCTGGCGGTGAAGGAAGACTGGTAGTGCGCTGCGCCACAATGGGCGAATGAGCAGCCACCCCCACTCCAGCGGCCAAGCCGCCAACGCCCCCAGCGATTGGCTGAGCCAGGCCATCAACCGCATTGAAGCCGACTACCAGCGCAGTGCCGACACGCACCTGATTGCGCTGCGCCTGCCCTGCTATGCGCAGTGCGGCATCGACCTGTATCTGAAGGACGAATCGACCCACCCCACCGGCAGCCTCAAGCACCGGCTGGCGCGCTCGCTGTTCCTCTACGCCCTGTGCAACGGCTGGGTGCGCGAGGGCTCCACCATCGTCGAGGCGTCGAGCGGCTCCACCGCGGTCAGCGAGGCCTACTTTGCGCGCCTGCTGGGCCTGCCCTTCGTGGCCGTGATGCCGCGCGGCACGTCGCCCGAGAAGATTGCCCAGATCGAATTCCACGGCGGGCGCTGCCACCTGGTGGAGAGCGCTGGCGCCGTGTACGAGCAAGCCCACGCCATTGCCGCGCAGACCGGCGGGCATTACATGGACCAGTTCACCTACGCCGAGCGCGCCACCGACTGGCGCGGCAACAACAACATTGCCGAAAGCATATTCACGCAGATGGCGCGCGAACGCCACCCGGTGCCGCGCTGGATCGTGGTCGGCGCCGGCACGGGCGGCACCAGCGCAACCATAGGCCGCTACGTGCGCTACCAGCGCCACGCCAGCGCGCTCTGCGTGGCCGACCCGGCAGGCTCGGTGTTCAGCCAGTACCACCGCACGGGGGACGCTGCGCTCACCGCGCCGGGCTCGCGCATTGAAGGCATTGGGCGGCCACGGGTGGAGCCCAGCTTCATTCGCACGCTGGTGGACCGCATGGTGGAGGTGCAAGACGCCGATTCGGTGGCGGCCATGCAGGCGCTGTCACAATTGCTGGGTCGGCGCGTCGGGCCGTCGACCGGCACCAACTTTGTTGCCATGCTGGAGTTGGCCGGCGAGATGCGCCAGCGCGGTGAGCAGGGCTCCATCCTGTCACTGCTGTGCGATGCAGGCGAGCGCTATCTGCCCACCTATTTCGACCCGGCCTGGGTGCAGGAGCGTTTTGGCGATTGCGCCCCTGCCCGAGCGCGTGTGGACGCGCTGCTGGCCTGAGCGCTGCGCTCGCGCCTCCATGCAGCCCAGCACCGCCCCACCGCTCGCCTGGTCCCGCCGCCAATGGCTGGCGCTGTGCCTGGGCGCGGGAGTGGGTGGCGCAAGTGGCCAGGCAGGTGCAGCCGGCTTGGCTGTGCGTCCCCTCGCTTTCCCGCGCGACCACGGCAGCCACCCGGAGCTGCGTACCGAATGGTGGTACCTCACTGGCCAAGCACGCGCAGGCGGGCGAGACCTGGGGTTTCAACTCACCTTCTTTCGCAGCCGCGTTCCGGGCACCCAGGACATGCAGTCGGCCTTTGCTGCCCGCCAACTGCTGTTTGCGCACGCTGCGCTGAGCGACACCCAGAACCAGCGCCTATTGCACGAGCAGCGTATTGCCCGCGCCGGTTTTGGACTGGCGCAGGCGAGCGATGCAAACACAGACATCGTTCTGGGCGACTGGTCATTGCGCCGCAGCGAGGTGGGCGGCAGCAGCCGCTACGCCGCGCGCATGCAAGGCGAGGCCTTTTCACTGGACCTCACCCTGTCGGCCACCCAGCCCCTGCTGCTGCAGGGCGAGGCGGGCATTTCGCGCAAAGGGCCGGACGCCGAGAACCTGAGCTACTACGTCACCGAGCCGCAGTTGCAGGTGGGCGGCAGCATCACGCTGGGCCGCGAGCGCCTGCTGCTGCAGGATGCTTCGGCGCGCGCCTGGCTGGACCATGAGGCCAGCGAAGCCATTCTTCCTGCAAGCGCCATGGGCTGGGACTGGATGGGAATGAATTTTTCCGATGGCAGCGCGCTGACCGCTTTTCAACTTCGACGCACCGACGGTTCGGCCCTGTGGGCCGGGGGTTCCTGGCGGGCAGCGGGAGGGCAGGTGCAAACGTTTGGCCCGAGCGAACTGGCGTTCACCCCGCTGCGCCACTGGACCAGCCCGGCAAGCGGCGCGCGCTATCCGGTGGCCTGGCGGCTGGATTCGCCGGTGGGCCGCTTCGAAGTGCAGGCACGGTTCGACGCCCAGGAGCTTGACAGCCGCGCGTCCACCGGAGCGTTTTACTGGGAAGGCTTGAGCGCCCTGCGAGACGCAAACGGCCGCGAGCGGGGACGCGGCTATCTGGAAATGACGGGCTACGCAGCGCGCTTGGCGCTCTAGGGCCTGTTAACAGACCCTAGAACGTCAAAGCTTGCCCTCGCCACGCCGGCGCTGCAGCCAGGCGATGATTTCTCCCATGATGCCGCGGCGGAATGCCAACACGCAGATCACAAAGATCAGGCCAGTAACCATGGTGACCGACTCGCCCAGCGTGCTGAACCATTCGATACCGCTCATTTCGGCAAGCGCGTGGCCGATTTCGCCCAGCTTGTTCTCCAGCAGCACCACCACGGCAGAGCCCACCAAGGGACCCGAGAGCGTGCCAAGGCCGCCCACCAGCGTCATCAGCACCACGTGGCCGGACGCGGTCCAGTGCACGTCGCTCAGGGTGGCAAAACCCATCACCATGGCTTTGAGCGCGCCGGCCAGGCCAGACAGCGCGGCTGAAAGCACAAAGGCCACCAGCTTGAAGCGGTTGGTGTCGTAGCCCAGCGACGTGGCGCGTGGCTCGTTTTCCTTGATGGCCTTGAGGACCTGGCCAAAGGGCGAATGCACAGTGCGCACGATGAGCAGGAAAGCAGCGATCACGATGGCCAACACGACGTAGTACAGCACCATGTCGTTGCGCAGATCAATCAGGCCGAACATCTTGCCGCGCGGCACCGACTGCAAACCGTCTTCACCCCCAGTGAACGGTGCTTGCAATGCGACGAAAAACAGCATTTGCGCAAGCGCCAGCGTGATCATCGTGGAGTAGATGCCCGTTCGCCGGATGGCAAAGAATCCCACGATCAAACCCAGAAACGCACCGCTCAGCGTGCCCAGCAACAAGCCCAGTTCCGGCGTCAACCCCCACACCTTGATGACATGGCCCGCCACGTAGGCGGCACCACCGAAAAACGCGGCATGGCCAAAGGACAGCATGCCGGTGTAGCCGAGCAGCAGATTGAAGGCCGCAGCAAAGAGCGCGAAGCACATGAGCTTCATGACAAAGACAGGATAGGCGCCCAGAACGGGGGCCAGCAGCAGCCCCACAAAGAGCAGCCCGTAGCCGATGACGGCAATATTCTTGAGATTCATGTCTGGGGCCCCGTCAATTTTCTTTGCCGAACAGGCCGGCGGGGCGAATCAGCAGCACCACAACCATGATCACAAACACCACGGTAGAAGATGCTTCAGGGTAAAAAACCTTGGTGAAACCTTCGACGACTCCCAGGCCAAGGCCCGTGAGGATGGAACCCATGATGGACCCCATGCCGCCGATCACCACGACGGCGAAGACCACAATGATCAAGTTCTGCCCCATCAGCGGAGAGACCTGGTAGACCGGAGCAGACAACACGCCGGCAAACGCCGCGAGCGCTGCGCCAAAGGCATAAGTCAAGGTAATCATCACCGGCACGTTCACCCCAAACGCCTCTACGAGCCGGGGGTTCTCGGTGCCAGCGCGCAGGTAGGCGCCGAGCTTGGTTTTTTCGATGACGAACCAGGTCAGCATGCACACGGTAATGGACGCCACCACCACCCAGGCCCGGTAATTGGGGAGAAACATGAAGCCCAGGTTGGTGCCGCCCGAGAGCAGATCGGGCGTGTCGTACCCCAGGCCCGACACGCCGTAAACCGAGCGAAACACGCCCTCGACCAGCAGCGTCAACCCCAGCGTCAGGAGCAGGCCATAGAGGTGATCGAGCTTGTAGATCCAGCGCAGGAGCAGCCGCTCGATCACAACCCCGAACACGCCCACGATCAGCGGCGCCACTACCAGCATCACCCAGTAGTTGATGCCGAAGTAGTTCATGGCCATCCAGGTAATCACGGCCCCCATCATGAACAGCGCACCGTGCGCAAAGTTGATGACGTTGAGCAGGCCGAAGATCACGGCCAGCCCAAGGCTGAGAATTGCGTAGAACGAGCCGTTGACCAGCCCCAGAAGGAGCTGGCTCAGCAAGCCTGGCAATGAGATACCAAAGAATTCCATGGGCGGGACAGGTAGGGGCGTTTCGGTAAGGTCAGTGTCGACTCGGGCTTACTTCCAGAGCGCGCACTTGCTCTCGGCTTTGGTGGTGAACACCGACTCGCCGGGCATCGTCTTCACGATCTTGAGGTAGTCCCAGGGCTTCTTGGAGTCGGCCGGTTGCTTGGCTTCCACCAGGTACATGTCGTGCACCATGCGGCCGTCAGGGCGCAGCACCCCATTCTTGGCGTAGAAATCGTTGATGGGTGTCTTCTTCATGTATTCCATGACCTTGTCGGCGTCGGTGGATTTGACGGCAGCCACGGCCTTCAGGTAGGTCATGGTGGCCGAGTAATCAGCTGCCTGCACGTCGGTGGGCATGCGCTTCATCTTGGCGAAATATGCGTTGGCAAATTTGCGCGATGCGTCGTCCTTGTCCCAGTACCAGCTGGTGGTGTGCAGCAGGCCACCCACGTTCTTGAGGCCGAGGCTGTGGATGTCGCTCAGGAACACCAGCAGGCCCGCCACCTTCATGGTCTTGTCGATGCCGAACTCCTTGGCGGCCTTGATGGCGTTGATGGTGTCGCCACCGGCATTGGCCAGACCCAGAATCTGCGCCTTGGAATTTTGCGCCTGGAGCAGGAAGGAAGAGAAGTCCGAAGCGTTGAGCGGATGGCGCACCGCACCCACAATCTTGCCGCCCTTGGCTTCGACCACGGTGCTGGTGTCTTTTTCCAGCGCGTGGCCAAACGCGTAGTCCGAGGTCAGGAAGAACCAGGTCTTGCCGCCCGTGTCCACCACGGCGCCGCCCGTACCCTTGGCCAGCGCCACCGTGTCGTAGGCGTAATGCATGGTGTAGGGGCTGCATTGTTCGTTGGTCAGGGCGGAAGACGCTGCGCCGTTGTTGATGTAAACGCGCTTCTTCTCCTGCGCCACCTTGGCCGTGGCCAGGGCCGTGCCCGAGTTGGTGCCGCCAAAGATCATCGTGGCGCCCTGGGTGTCGATCCATTCGCGCGCCTTCGAGGCGGCAATATCGGCCTTGTTCTGGTGATCTGCGGTCAGCAGTTCGATCGGCTGGCCAAGCGCCTTGCCGCCGAAATCGTCAATCGCCATCTGGATGGCAGTGGCGCCGCCCTTGCCTTCCACGTCCGAGTACAGGCTGGACATATCGGTGATGAAGCCAATGGTGACTTTCTCTTGCGCGTGGGCGGCGCCCGTGGCCAGGCCTGCGGCTGCCAGCGTCAGTGCCAGGGTGGTGTGCTTGTATTTCATGCGATGTCTCCTTGTGGACGGTTGGAAAACAAAAAAGCGAAAGAAGGCCGGTGCGCGACCCGACCTGGAAGACGGCTCAGATGCCGAGCAACTGATTGAGTATTGGCATGCGCGATTCCAACTCGCTGGCGTTGAAATTCTGAACGACGGTTCCGTGCTCGATCACATAGAACCGATCCGCCAGGGGTGCGGCAAAGCGGAAGTTCTGCTCCACCATCACGACTGTGTAGCCTTTGGTGCGCAGCATCGTGATCATGCGCGCCAGTGCCTGCACAATGACCGGCGCCAGGCCTTCAGAGATTTCGTCGAGCAACAAAAGCTTGGCTCCCGTTCGAAGAATGCGGGCCACGGCCAGCATCTGCTGCTCCCCGCCCGACAGGCGCGTTCCCTGGCTGTTGCGGCGCTCGGCGAGGTTGGGGAACATGTCGTAGATTTCGTCGATCGACATGCCGGGCGTTCCGGTCTTGAGCACGGGGGGCAGCAACAGGTTCTCTTCACACGAAAGACTGGCAAAAATGCCGCGCTCTTCCGGGCAATAGCCGACGCCCAGGTGCGCAATGCGGTGCGTAGCCATGTTGATGGTTTCGACACCGTTGATCTTGACCGAGCCCCGGCGCGCGCCTGTCAAACCCATGATGGCGCGCAGCGTGGTGGTGCGTCCGGCGCCGTTGCGCCCCAGCAAGGTCACCACCTCGCCGGGCTGCACCAGCACATCGACACCGTGCAGCACGTGCGATTCGCCGTACCAGGCTTCGAGCTTGCTGATCTGCAGTGCGGGAGTGGCGGGAGAACTGGCTGCCATCTCAGTGCGCTCCCTGCAGTTGGCCGTCGGTAGTGCCCATATAGGCTTCCATCACTTCGGGGTTGTTCGACACTTCGGCGTACGGGCCTTCGGCCAGCACAGCGCCGCGCTGCAGCACCGTGATGCGATCGGCAATGGTGGAGACGACTTTCATGTTGTGTTCCACCATCAAGATGGTGCGGCCTACGGAGACTTTCCTGATCAAATCGGTGACCCGGTCCACGTCCTCATGGCCCATGCCCTGCGTGGGCTCATCGAGCAACATCAATTCGGGCTCCATCGACAAGGTAGTGGCGATTTCCAGTGCACGCTTGCGGCCATAAGGCAGGTTGACGGTGACCTCATCGGCCAGATCGTCCAGCCCCACTTCGGTCAGCAGCTGCATGGCGCGGTCGTCGAGCTGGCGCAGGCTGCGCTCGCTGCGCCAAAAGTGGAAGGCCGTACCGAGCTTGCGCTGCAGGCCGATGCGCACGTTTTCAATGAGCGTGAGGTGCGGAAACACGGCCGAGATCTGAAACGAACGAATGACGCCGCGCCGGGCAATTTGCGCTGGCTTCTCGCGCGTAATTTCGGTGCCATTGAACCGAATGCTGCCCGAGGTGGGCTCGAGAAATTTGGTCAGAAGATTGAAGCAGGTCGTCTTGCCCGCGCCGTTCGGCCCGATGAGCGCATGGATGGTATGGCGCTGCACATTCAGCGTGACATCGCTGACTGCAGTGAATCCCTTGAACTCCTTGGTCAGATTCCGGGTTTCAAGAATGAAGTCGCTCATCGCGGCGGGGGTACTTTCATGGAGGGAAAACAGTCGATGCACTTTGATCAAGTGCAAAGACGCTTGAATTGCGAGCAATGGTAAGGTGCGCAGCCTTGCGCTGCACTGGGACTAACGCGTATGTAAAAGTGCCTACAGGTCCGCGCGCCTGGGGCTGCGCCTACACTGCGGCGCATGCCTTCTGACACCCAAAATTCGCCGCCCACCGCGGCCCCGCGTGCACTTTCCGGACTGTTGCCGTTTTTGCGCCCGTACCGCGCCCGCATGGCGCTGGCGTTTCTGTTCCTGCTGCTGGCGGCCGTGGCCACGCTGGCGTTTCCGATGGCTTTGCGCGCACTCATCGATGGGGGCCTCACGCCGCAGAAAGGTGGAGCCAAGGCGCTGGAGCTGCGCGAGCACTTTCTGGCTCTGTTCGGCGTGGCCATCATGCTCGGCCTGTTTTCTTCTGCACGCTTCTATCTGGTGAGCTGGCTGGGCGAGCGCGTCACAGCCGATTTGCGCAACGCTGTGTACGCCCACGTGCTGCGTCAGAGCCCGGAGTTCTTTGAAACGACGCAAAGCGGCGAGGTGCTTTCGCGACTGACCACCGACACCACGCTGGTGCAGACGGTGGTGGGCTCGTCGCTATCAATGGGCCTGCGCAATGCCGTGGTGGGCAGCGGCGCCATTGTCATGCTGGTCTGGACCAACCCGCGCATCATGGCCATCGTGCTCCTGATGCTGGTTGTGGTGGTGCTGCCCGCGATGTGGATCGGGCGGCGGGTGCGAAAGCTCTCGCGCGCCAGCCAGGACCGGGTGGCGGATTCCAGCGCCATTGCCGCCGAAGTGCTCAACGCCGTGCCCGTGGTGCAGAGCTTCACCGGAGAACTGCGCGAAGCGCTGCGTTTTGCGCGCGCCACGCAAAGCGCGTTCGAGACCGCCGTGCACCGCTCACGCGCGCGTGCCGCGCTGGTGGCTTTCATCATCATTGCCAACGCCGCCCTGCTGCTCTGGGGCCTTTACCGGGGAACCCAGGCGGTGTTGGCTGGCACCATGACGGCGGGCCACCTGGGCGAGACGGTGCTCTACGTGGGCCTGCTTGCCGGCGCCGCTGCTGTGCTGGGCGAGGTCTATGGGGATTTGCTGCGCGCCGCTGGCGCCACCGAGCGGCTAATGGAGTTGCTGGCGAGCGAGTCGCCAGTGGCGTCCCCCGCGCAGCCGCTCGAACTGCCACAGAGCGGCCAGGGGCTGGCCGTCGAATTCGATGCGATCGATTTCCACTACCCATCGCGTCCAGGTCAGGCCGCCCTGTCGCAGTTCAGCCTCAGCCTTCGGCCGGGAGAAACCGTGGCTCTGGTGGGTGCCAGCGGCGCCGGCAAGACCACCGTGTTCCAGCTGCTGCAGCGCTTCTACGATGTGGATTCGTCGCAGGGGCCGCAGGGCGGTGAGCGCAAGCATGGCGTGCGGCTCAACGGTGTGGATGTGCGCGATCTGTCGCTGGAGAATCTGCGCCAGCACATTGGCACCGTGCCACAGGATGCCGTGATCTTCTCGGCCACGGCACTGGAAAACATTCGCTACGGCCGCCCGGATGCCAGCGTCGATGAAGTGCAGGCCGCGGCGCGCGGTGCCTTTGCCCATGAGTTTCTTGTAGAGCTGCCGGATGGCTACGACACCTTTCTTGGTGAGCGTGGCGTGCGCTTGTCAGGCGGTCAGCGCCAGCGCATTGCCATCGCTCGCGCCATGCTCAAAGCCCCGCCGCTGCTGCTGCTGGACGAGGCCACGAGCGCGCTGGACGCGCAAAGCGAGCGCGTGGTGCAGGCAGCGCTTGATTCCGCCATGCACAGCCACGCGGGCCAGCGAACCACCCTGGTGATCGCCCACCGCCTGGCGACAGTACAGAACGCAGACCGCATCGTGGTGCTGGAGCACGGCCGTGTGGTCGAGGAAGGAACGCACAGCGAGCTGATCGCACGCGGCAGCACCTATGCGCGGCTCGCTGCGCTGCAGTTCACGGTATGACAGAAAATTTTGATTAAATAAGCCTCTAGCGCTTATTCGGTATCATTTTATTGCTATATTTAGCATAGCAATCATGATCGCTTCAGTGCAGCGGTTCGCTCAGTGCCGGCGGTACCGGAAGCACCAGAATCCCATCGGAGAGCAGCTCCCGGGTTTCCTCTGCACTGGCCACGCCCCGGATCGCGCGGCCGGGCGAATCGCCTTCGTGCATGGCGCGCGCTTCGCGGGCAAAATCCTCGCCTACATCCTCGCTGCCTGCCACCCATTCGCGCATGCGCGAAAGCCATTGGCCCGCTTCGGAGACCTCTGGGGTCTGAGAATGGCTTGGCCCCGCCGGTGAATTCGAAGGAGGCGCGGCACCCCGCTGGATGCGCGGTGCACTGAGCAGCTTGTGCACCCTGGCATCAGCGCAGAACGGGCACTGCACCAGGTCTTGGGCCAGCTGGCGCTGGAAGTCCTGCTCGCTGGCAAACCAGCCCTCGAAGGCGTGCTTATTGGCGCACTGCAGATCGAGCACCTTCATGGTGGAAACACCTGATGGCTGCGCTCAGCCGCGCCGCCGCAGCAAGTAGCGGTAAACGAACCCTGGAAAAGCGAGGGTAACAAACAAAGTGCCTGTCACGGCGTAGAACTCCCACTGCTGCGGTGCGATCTGGCCAGCGCGCTTCTCGAGCAGCAGGCCCACCGCGCCGACGATGAAATACATCAGCACCAACTCGGCAAAACGTTCCACCAGTCGCTTGGACGGCAGTCGAGGCGGTCCGACAAAGAAAAGTCGATTGCTGACAAACGGCAGGTTCGCGGCCACACAGGCCAGAAGAATGACGAGCCACACGGCCGCGCTTTGTGACACGGCGGGTCAGGAAGCCAGCGAACGCAAAATGGCGTCGGAGCACAAAGCCATCAGTCCCCCCGGCAGAATGCCGAGTACGAAAAGCAGGGCGCCGTTGAGCGTCAGGATCACGCGCACGTCCAGCGGCGCACTGATCACCGCCGTTTGCACCGGCGCATCGAAGTACATCACCTTGACCACCCGAAGGTAGTAGAAAGCGCCGATCAGCGACATCATCACCGCAAACACCGCCAGCCCGATGTGCAGCGCGTCCCCCGAGGCCACCAAAGCCTGCAGCACCGCCAGCTTGGAATAAAAACCCACCAAAGGCGGAACCCCTGCCATCGAGAACAGGCAAATGGCGAGAATGCCGGCGTACAGCGGGCTGCGCTGATTCAGACCTGCCATGTCGGCAATGTTGTCGCTCTCAAAGCCACTGCGGGCCAGCAGCAGGATGACGCCGAAAGCCGCCAGCGTGGTCAGCACATAGGTCACCACGTAGAACATGGAAGCGCTGTAGGCCGCCTGCGCAGTTGCGGCGTCGACGGTGCCGTTGATGACGCCCGACATCAGGCCCAGCAATACGAAACCCATTTGTGAAATCGTTGAATAGGCAAGCATGCGCTTGAGATTGGTCTGTGCAATGGCAGCCAGATTGCCTACCAGCAATGAGCCCACGGCCAGCACCGCCAGCATTTGCTGCCAGTCAATGGCCAGTGGCAGCAAGGCGTCCACCAACAAGCGCATCACGATGGCAAAGGCAGCGAGCTTGGGTGCGCCAGCAATGAGCAAGGTGACCACCGTGGGCGCGCCTTCGTAGACGTCGGGCACCCACATGTGAAACGGTACGGCGCCCAGCTTGAATGCCAGGCCAGCCACGATGAACACCACGCCGAAGACCAGCACCTGGTGGCGGATCTGGCCGGAATTGACCGCCTTGAACACTTCGCCAATGTCCAGCGAGCCCGTCGCGCCGTACACCATGGAGAGGCCATACAGCAGGAAACCGCTGGCCATGGCACCGAGCACGAAATACTTCATCGCCGCCTCGGTGGCCGTGGCGTCTTCGCGCCGCAGCGCCACCAGCGCGTAGCTCGACAAGGTGAGCAGCTCCAGGCCGAGATAGAGCACCAGGAAGTTGTTGCCGCCAATCATGATGAACATGCCCAGCAGCGAGAACAGACTGAGCGTGAAGAGCTCGCCGCCGCGCAGCATGTCACGGTCGCCAGCATAAGGACGGCCATAGACCAGCGTCATCATCATCGCCACGGCAGCAAAGCACTTGAGCCAGTTGCCCATGGCGTCGCTGACGATCATGTTGCCAAAACCGTAGAAAGTGGTGCCGCGGCTGGCATACATGCCCTCCAGCAGCGCCACCACACCCAGCGTCAACAGAGTCAGCACATAGGTGCCGGTGCGGCGTGGACTGTGTATGGCAAGGTCGACCAGCGCGATCACGCAAGCCATGACCAGCAAGACGATCTCCGGATAAATGGCCAGCCAGCTGATGTTGTCAATCATCGGGGTACTCTTGTTTCGATCAGGTCAGTTCAGCTTGGACGCAGCCACATGCTGGAGCAGCTTGGCCACGGAGGCATCGGTCACATCGGTCACGGGCTTGGGGTACAGCCCCATGGCCAGGATGGCGGCAGTCAGAAGCGCAAGCACAAAGAATTCCCGCCGCCCGATGTCCAGCATGGCGCGCACGTTGGCGTTGCCCACGGGGCCCAGGTACACGCGCTTGAACATCCACAGGCTGTACGCCGCGCCCCAGATCAAGGCGCTTGCCGCAGCCAGGCCGAGCCAGAAGTTGGCCTTTACCGCCGCCAGGATCACCATCCATTCGCCCACAAAGCCTGCTGTCCCCGGAAGACCGCAGTTGGCCATGGTGAACAACAAGGCAAATGCGGCAAAGTTGGGCATGGTGTTGACCACGCCACCGTAATCGGCGATTTCGCGCGAATGCATGCGGTCGTACAGCACGCCGATCGACAAGAACATGGCTGCGGAGACGAAACCGTGGGCAATCATCTGCACGATGCCGCCGGATACGCCCAGATCATTGAAGATGAAAAAACCCAGGGTCACAAAACCCATGTGCGCCACCGATGAGTAGGCAACGAGCTTTTTCATGTCCTTTTGCACCATCGCCACCAAGCCGACATAGATCACGGCGACGAGCGACAGGGTGATCATCAGCCAAGCCCATTCGCGCGAGGCGTCGGGGGCAATGGGCAAAGAAAAGCGCAGAAAACCATAAGCACCGAGCTTGAGCATGATGGCCGCCAGCACGGCCGAGCCGCCCGTGGGCGCTTCGACGTGCACATCGGGCAACCAGGTGTGCACCGGCCACATCGGCACCTTGACCGCAAACGCCGCAAAGAAGGCAAAGAACAGCATGGTCTGCGCGTGGGCCGACAGCGGCAGCGCATGCCAGGTTGCAATGTCAAAGCTTCCACCTGCCTCGTTGTAGAGGTAGAGCAAGGCGATCAAGGTCAGCAGGGAGCCAAACAGCGTGTACAGAAAGAACTTGAAGGCCGCGTAGATCTTGCGCGGCCCACCCCAGATACCAATGATCAGGTACATGGGAATCAAGGTGCCTTCAAAGAACACGTAGAACAGCATGCCATCGAGCGCGCAGAACACCCCAATCATCAGGCCCGACAGAATCAGGAACGCGGCCATGTACTGGTTCACACGGGACGTGATTGATTCCCAGGATGCAATCACGACAATCACCGTGATGAAGGCCGTCAGTGGAACGAACCAGAAGGAAATACCGTCCACGCCCAGGTGATAGAAGATCTGGAAGGTATCGATCCAATGCGCCCTTTCGACGAACTGCATGTCCGCAGTGCCAGGTACAAAGCCGGCCATCAAGGGAAACGTGACCAGCAAACCGGCCAAGGCGCCAATCAAGGCCAGCCAGCGTACGGCGCCCGCCTGTTCGTCACGCCCCAGTGCGAGCAGCAGAAGTCCGAACGCGATGGGCGTCCAGATAGCAAGACTCAACAAACCCATTTTTATTCTTCCCCTACTTGTTGAGCCAGACGAAGTACGTCATGAGCACGAAGATTCCCAGAATCATGACCAGCGCGTAGTGATAGACGTAGCCCGTCTGTACGCGTCGCACTACACCGGCAACCCATCCCACCAGCTTCCAGGAGCCATTGACCAACGCTCCGTCGATCACCGCCTGATCGCCGCCCTTCCACAAAGCCACCCCGAGGCCGCGCGCAGCCCGCGCCAGAATGTTTTCGTTGATCCAGTCGAGGTAGTACTTGTTCTCAAGCAGGGTGTAAATCGGCTGGAAGATGCGTTTGATGGCTGCCGGCAGCGCGGGGTTGACCATATACATGTAGTACGACGCGGCCACGCCAGCAAGGGCCAGCCAGAACGGCGCTGCTGTCAAGCCATGGAGCGCCATGGCCACCGGGCCGTGGAACGCCTCAGCGAGTTCCGCCATCGCCGGGTGCCGGGCCGCATCGACAGCGATCACGTCCTTAAAAAATTCACCAAACAGCATCGGACCAATGGTGAGGAAACCAATGACCACCGAGGGAATGGCCAGCAGCACCAGGGGCACTGTCACCACCCAGGGCGACTCGTGGGGCTTGCTGTGATCGCCATGGTGACCGTGCGGATCGGGCTCTTCGTCCGCAGCGTGGTGGTGCGCATCCGGGTTCTGGTCATAGCGTTCCTTTCCATGGAACACCAGAAAATACAAACGGAACGAATAGAAGGCCGTGACAAAAACGCCCGCCAGCACGGCAAAAGAGGCAAAGCCCGCTGCAGGCAGTGTGCTGGCGTGCACCGCTTCAATGATGCTGTCCTTGGAGTAGAAGCCAGCAAACAAGGGCGTGCCAATGAGGGCCAGCGAACCCAGCAAGAACGTGATCCAGGTAATGGGCATGTACTTGCGCACACCACCCATCCAGCGAATGTCCTGGTTGTGGTGCATTCCGATGATCACCGAGCCCGCCCCCAGGAACAGCAGCGCCTTGAAGAAGGCATGCGTCATCAGGTGGAACACGCCCACCGAGTAAGCCGATGCACCGAGCGCCACCGTCATGTATCCCAGCTGCGAAAGCGTGGAATAGGCGATGACCCGCTTGATATCGTTCTGGATGATGCCCAGAAACCCCATGAACAGCGCCGTGATAGCGCCGATGATCAGAATGAAATTCAGCGCCGTGTCGGACAGCTCAAATAACGGCGACATGCGCGCCACCATGAAAATACCAGCCGTGACCATGGTGGCCGCGTGGATCAACGCCGAAATGGGCGTTGGGCCTTCCATCGAGTCTGGCAACCACACGTGCAGCGGAAACTGCGCGCTCTTGCCCATGGCGCCGATGAACAGACAGATGCAGACAACGGTAATCAGCATCCACGACGTTCCGGGAAAAGCCAGCGCGCTGAGTTCACTCGCCTTGGCAAACACCTCGCCGTAGTTCAGCGTATTGGTGAAAGCAGCAATTAGTCCGATGCCTAAGATGAAACCGAAGTCGCCCACGCGGTTCACCATAAAGGCCTTCATATTGGCGAAAATCGCCGAGGGCTTGTTGAACCAGAAACCGATGAGCAGGTACGACACCAAGCCCACGGCCTCCCAGCCGAAAAAGAGCTGGAGCATGTTGTTGCTCATCACGAGCATCAGCATGGAGAAAGTAAACAGCGAGATGTAGGCGAAGAAGCGGTTGTAGCCATCGTCCTCTTCCATGTAGCCGATGGTGTAGATGTGCACCATCAGCGAGACGAAGGTGACGACGCACATCATCATGGCGGTAAGGCTGTCGATCAGGAAGCCCACTTCCATCTTCAGTCCGCCAACCTCCATCCAGGTGTAGATGCTCTCATTGAAACGGGCACCATCGATGGCCACGCTCTTGAGCGTCATGGCCGATATCACGAAGGCGACGAGCACCCCCAGAATGGTGATTGTGTGGCTCATGCGCCGGCCGATCCAGTTACCGCCGAACGTGGTACCGAACACACCGGCCAGCAGCGCACCTGCCAGCGGCGCAAGCGGCACGATCAGCAGCGTGGAAGCAGAAAGGGTTTGACTCATTGTGGGAAACCTTGGCTTGAAGTCGCCTCAACCCTGCAGGGTGTCGAGCGCGTCCGCATTGATGTTGGACTTGTTGCGGAACAACAGCACCAGGATGGCAAGACCGATGGCCGATTCGGCCGCTGCCACCGTGAGAATGAAGAAGACGAACACCTGCCCGTGCATATCGCCCAGGTAGTGCGAGAACGCGACAAAATTCATGTTCACCGCGAGCAGCATCAATTCAATCGACATCAACAGAACGATCAAATTCTTGCGATTGAGAAAGATGCCAATGACGGCGAGCGCAAACAGCATCGCGCCCAGCGAAAGAAAGTGGCCCAAGGTCAAGCTCATGCTTTGGTCTCCTGTGCTGTAGCTGGAGCACTGGGCTCAGGCGCCTGCATGGTGGGCGCCAGCTTGACGATGCGCATGCGGTCTTGAGCCCGCACACGGACCTGCTCCGACGGATCAATCGCCTTGCTGTCCTTGCGCTGGCGAAGGGTGAGTGCAATGGCGGCGATCATGGCCACCAGGAGGATGACCGCAGCAATTTCCACCGGCAGCAGGTACTGGGTATACATCAACTGGCCCAAGGCTTTGGCGTTGGAAAATGGAAGGACATGGCCCACCGCATCGACTGCGCTGGCCATGACCTTGGGTTCGTCCATGCCCCGAAAACCCGCCATCAACACTGCCGCCATCTCCAGCGCAATGGCACCGCCGACAGCAGCAGCCAGGGGAAAGTGCTTCCAGAAACCTTTGCGCACGCCGGCCATGTCGATGTCTAGCATCATCACGACGAACATGAACAGCACCATCACAGCGCCCAAGTACACCAGCACCAGCACGATGGCCAAAAATTCGGCCTTCAAAAGCAGCCACAGGCCGGCGGCCTGTGAAAAAGCCAGCATCAAGTGCAATACCGCATGCACGGGATTTCGCGCCGTGATGACCCGGAAGGCGGCAAACAGCAGCACGACCGAAAAAAGATAGAAAAAACCAGTCTTGGCGTCCATGAATCGGTTCTTTTCAAGAAGTCTCGCGTAAGGGCCCTACCGCTCAGCGGTAGGGCGCGTCTGCCGCTCGGGCAGCAGCTATTTCGGCTTCGTAGCGATCACCGACCGCCAGCAGCATGTCCTTGGTGAAATACAGATCGCCCCGTTTTTCACCGTGGTATTCCAGGATATGCGTCTCGACGATGGAATCCACCGGGCAGCTTTCCTCGCAGAATCCGCAAAAAATGCATTTCGTCAAATCGATGTCGTAGCGCGTGGTGCGACGCGAGCCATCGTCACGAATATCCGACTCGATGGTGATGGCCACCGCAGGGCACACTGCCTCGCACAGCTTGCAGGCAATACAGCGCTCTTCGCCGTTCTCATAGCGACGCAGTGCGTGCAGCCCGCGAAAACGTGGCGAAAGCGGTGTCTTTTCTTCGGGGAACTGCACGGTCACCTTGCGCCGGAACGCGTAGCGCCCGGTCAGAGCCATGCCCTTGACCAGTTCCACCAGCAAAAAGCTCTTGAAAAAATCCTTGACGGAAAAAGATGCAGCAGCGACGGCAGCCATGGGGTTCTCCGCTTATTTCCAAATATTCCAGGGCGAGAGCAGCCAGCCCGCAATCACGAGCAGCCACACCAGCGTGACAGGAATGAAGATCTTCCAGCCCAGACGCATGATCTGGTCATAGCGAAAGCGCGGGAAAGTGGCGCGAATCCAGATGAACATGGATACCACGAGGAAGGTCTTGATCCCCAACCAGATCCAGCCCGGAATGAAGTCCAACACCGCAAACGGCGAGAGCCAGCCCCCCAGGAACATGATGACCGCAAGAATGGACACCAGCCACATGCTCGCGTACTCGGCGAGGAAGAAGATGGCAAAGCCCATGCCGGAATATTCCACCATGTGGCCAGCTACGATTTCCGCCTCGCCTTCCACCACGTCGAACGGGTGGCGGTTGGTTTCGGCCACGGCCGACACGAGGTAGACAATGAAAATAGGCAGCAGGGGCAACCAGTTCCAGGACAAGAACGAGAGCCCGTGTGCGGCCATCGCGCCGCGCCCCTGGCCCAGCACCACCTCGGTCAAATTCATGCTGCCGGACACCATGATCACCACCAGAAAGCAAAAGCCCATGGCAATTTCATAGCTCACCATTTGTGCCGAAGCGCGCATGGCACCCAAAAAGGCGTACTTAGAATTCGAGGCCCACCCCGCGATGATCACGCCATAGACCTCGATGGAGGTAATTGCCATCATCAACAACAAGCCGGCGTTGATGTTGCTGAGCGCCACCTCGGGACCGAAGGGAATCACCACCCAGGCGGCCAGCGCCGGCATGATGGCCATCACCGGACCCAGAACGAACAGTCCCTTGGAGGCCGCCGATGGCTGGATGATCTCTTTGGTAAGCAGTTTCACGGCGTCGGCGATCGGTTGCAACAAGCCCAGCGGCCCGACCCGATTGGGACCGTGACGCACCTGCATAAAGCCCAGCAACTTACGCTCCCAAAGGGTGAGATAGGCCACGGCGCCCATCAAGGGCAGCACCACCACGACGATCTTGATCAGAATCCACAGCACCGGCCAGGCTGCTACCGTCCACCAAGCCTGATCCAGAAGATGCAAGCCGCCGTTGTACATCGCGTCGATCATGGCTGTACCTCCCCAACCGCAGCCCGACCATCCCGCGTCGCCTGCAGCGACGGCGAGCGTCGGACCAGGCTATCGAGTTGGTAGATCGCTGCGGATGCCGGCGCTTCGTTGGCGACGCCGCTCACATCGGAGGAGACAAGAGCCTCGCTGCGATTGCTCAGCAGCGCAGACGGAAGGGCAGCTGCATTGCTCTGCGCACCGGCAATCTGGCCCAGCACGTCTTGCGAAGTTTCGAACTCGAAACCGGGGATTTCCATCAGGTTGGCAAGCACGCGCAGCACCTTCCAGCCAGGTCGTGTTTCGCCCAGGGGGCGCACAACGGCATGGAAGCTTTGCAAACGCGCCTCGGCATTCACAAAACTGCCCGAAGTTTCCGTAAATGGCGCAATGGGCAACAGCACATCGCTGAAATCCATATTGGTCTTGAAAGGACTGAGCGTTACCACCATGTCGGCACCCGCCAGCGCGCCGACAGCGCCCGTGCCTGCAGCAGAGTCCCACACGGGCTCGGTGTTCAGCAGCAATACGCCCTTGAGCGCACCCGAGAGCATCTGGCCGGCATGGAGCGCGCCCGCATCCGGCAGGGCGTTCACCCACTGCGCGCCCACAGTATTGGCCGCCTCCGTCAGGTAGCCAACGCTTGCGCCTGTCTGCTCGCCGATCCAGTTGCACAGTGCCAAAAGCTTCGATGCCTGGCTGTGGTGGGCCGCAGCATTGCCCAGCAAAATGGCCTTGTTTTCACCGCGCAGCAAGGCCTTGGCGATGTCCGACGACACCGCGCTTGGCTCAATGTCGCTGACCGGCGCCGACACCTCGTTGGTCCGCGCGACCGCAGCGGCTATTTCAGCCAGAGCGCGCAACCATTCCGAGGCGCAAGCTACCAGACTGTTGGCCACCGGCATGGCCCAGTCAGGCTGCACCGAGTTGACAGAGCTCACCACACCGCCCTTGCGCTGGGCCTGCCGGATGCGCTGTGCAAACAGCGGATGGTCTTTGCGGACGTTGGAGCCCACAACCAATACGGCATCAAGCGTTGACAGCGATGCAATGGAGCGCCCCAGCCAGCGTACCCCCGGGGCGGGTTCAAAGTCTGCATTTCGCAAACGGTAGTCGATATTGCCGCTGCCTATGCCGCGCACCAAGGCGCCCGCCAGGTAAAGCTCCTCCAACGTGCTGTGAGGGCTGACCAATGCGCCGATGCTCGCACTGCCGTGTTCGGCATCGATATCCTGCAAGCCGTTGGCTACATATTCAAGCGCAGTCTGCCAGTCGACTTCCCGCCATTCACCGCCCTGCTTGAGCATGGGGTGCTCAAGGCGATCGGGTCCCGTGAGTGCTTCGTAGGAAAAGCGATCGCGGTCGGCGATCCAGCATTCATTGACGTCCTCGTTTTCAAACGGCAGGACGCGCATCACACGGTGGTTCTTCACCTGAACGATAAGGTTCGCACCCGTGGAGTCGTGCGGGCTGATGGACTTGCGGCGCGAGAGCTCCCAGGTGCGGGCGCTGTAGCGAAATGGCTTACTGGTCAAGGCGCCGACGGGACAAATATCGATCATATTGCCCGAGAGCTCGGAATCGATGGTGTCGCCGGCCACGGTGGTGATCTCGGAGTGCTCGCCGCGGTGGATCATGCCGAGTTCCATCACGCCGCCTACCTCTTGGCCAAAGCGAATGCAGCGGGTGCAATGGATACAGCGGGTCATCTCCTCCATGGAGATCAAGGGGCCCACGTCCTTGTGCAGAACGACGCGCTTTTCTTCCTCGTAACGCGAGGCCGAAGCGCCATAGCCTACTGCCAGATCCTGCAATTGGCATTCACCGCCCTGATCGCAGATTGGGCAGTCCAGCGGATGGTTGATGAGCAGAAATTCCATAACGGATTTCTGCGCCTTGATGGCCTTTTCGCTCTTGGTGCGCACCACCATGCCTTGCGTGACCGGCGTGCAGCATGCAGGCATGGGCTTGGGAGCCTTTTCGATGTCCACCAGACACATGCGGCAGTTGGCCGCAATCGTGAGCTTTTTGTGATAGCAGAAATGCGGAATGTAGGTACCCGCCTTTTCGGCTGCATGCATCACCATGCTGCCTTCGGCGATCTCTACCTTTTTTCCGTCGAGTTCAATTTCAACCATATGCTTTACTCGCGATCAGGCCGAAGCCGAGGTGCGCGGATTCGTCTTGGGAATCATCGCTTCGAATTCGTGACGGAAATGCTTGAGCATGGCGCGCACCGGCATGGCCGCAGCGTCGCCCAATGCGCAAATTGTGCGTCCCATGATGTTGGCGGCCACGTCATCGAGCACGTCCATATCCGCTGGCCTACCTTCACCACGGTGAATGCGGTCTACCAGGCGCCACAACCAGCCTGTGCCCTCGCGGCATGGCGTGCATTGCCCACAAGACTCGTGCATGTAGAAATACGACAGACGCTTGAGCGATTCGACCATGCAGCGGCTGTCGTCCATGACGATGACGGCACCCGAGCCCAGCATGGAGCCTGCCTTGGAGATAGAGTCGTAATCGAGCGTGCATTCCATCATGATGGAAGCGGGCAATACAGGCGAAGAAGAGCCCCCTGGGATTACGGCCTTGAGCTGGCGCCCTTTGCGCACGCCGCCGGCCAACTCCAGCAACTTGGCGAACGGAGTGCCCATCGGCACCTCGTAGTTGCCGGGCAGCTCTACATCGCCCGATACCGAGTAGATCTTGGTGCCGCCGTTGTTAGGCTTGCCGCAGGCAAGGTAGGCCGCGCCACCGTTGCGGATGATCCATGGGACCGCCGCAAAGGTCTCGGTGTTGTTGATGGTTGTTGGTTTGCCGTAGAGGCCAAAGCTCGCCGGAAACGGCGGCTTGAACCGGGGCTGACCCTTCTTGCCTTCCAGCGATTCGAGCAAGGCCGTTTCTTCACCGCAGATGTAGGCGCCAAATCCGTGATGGGCATGGAGCTCGAAGCTGAAGTTGCTTCCAAGAAGCTTGCTGCCCAGATAGCCAGCGCGACGCGCCTCTTCCAACGCAGCCTCGAACCGCTCGTATACCTGAAAGATCTCGCCGTGGATGTAGTTGTAGCCCACGCTGATGCCCATCGCGTAAGCCGCGATGATCATGCCTTCGATCACGCTGTGGGGGTTGTACATCAGGATGTCACGGTCCTTGCAGGTCCCGGGCTCTCCTTCATCTGAGTTGCAGACCAAGTACTTCTGCCCTGGAAACTGGCGCGGCATGAAGCTCCATTTGAGCCCCGTGGGAAAACCTGCACCACCGCGTCCGCGCAAACCCGATTCCTTGACCGTCGCGATCACCTGGTCGGATGTCAGGGCAGCAGCGCCATCAGCACCCAACATGGTGCGCACTGCCTGGTAGCCGCCGCGCTGAATGTAGGCGTCAATGCCCCAATTGGATCCGTCGAGTCCCGCATAGATTTGCGGGTCGATGTGTCGTCCATGGAAACAGGTTTCGAGGCCTGCAGCCTGGAATTGCGAAAGAACTTGCACGGCCTTCATGCTTGCCCCTCGGCAGAACGCAGGCTGTCAACCAGCTGGTCGAGCTTGTCGTCGGACATAAAACTGCACATGGAACGGTCGTTGACCAGCATCACTGGCGCATCGGCGCAGGCTCCCAGGCATTCACACTGTTGCAGAGTGAACATGCCGTCGGCCGTGGTGCCGCCCATTGCGATGCCGAGCTTCTTCTCAAGATATTCGAGCGCCTTGCCGCCGTCCCGCAGCAGACAGGGAAGGTTGGTGCAGACGTTGAGCTTGTACTTGCCCACCGGCGCTTGGTTGTACATGTTGTAGAAGGTCGTCACCTCATGCACGGCAATCTGCGGCATGTCGAGATAGACCGCAAGCGCGGCCTCGCTCGCATCACTGATGAAGCCCTGTTCCTGCTGCACGATGGCCAAGCAGGCCATCACGGCAGACTGCTTTTGCTCGGCGGGGTATTTGGCAACTTCGCGCGCAAAGCGCGCAAGGGTCGTTTCAGAAATCATCGGTCAATTTCTCCGAACACGATGTCCATGGTGCCGATGATGGCCACCACGTCGGCCAGCATGTGGCCTCGAGCAAGCTCGTCCATGGCTGCAAGATGCGGATATCCGGGCGCCCTGATCTTCAGGCGATAGGGCTTGTTGGCTCCGTCACTCACCAGATAGATACCGAACTCGCCCTTGGGGTGCTCCACGGCAGCGTACGCCTCACCTTCCGGCACATGCATGCCTTCAGTGAACAGCTTGAAATGGTGGATCAGATCTTCCATGCCGGTCTTCATCGACTCGCGGCTGGGAGGGGCAATCTTGTGGTTGTCGGTAATCACCGGGCCGGGATTTTTGCGCAACCAATCCACGCACTGCTTGATGATGCGGTTGGATTCGCGCATTTCCTGCACGCGCACCAGGTAGCGGTCATAGCAATCGCCTGTGACCCCCACCGGCACGTCGAACTCCATGCGGTCATAGACCTCGTAGGGCTGCGTCTTGCGCAAATCCCAGACCACACCAGAACCGCGCAGCATGGGGCCAGTCATGCCAAGGTTCAGCGCGCGCTCCGCAGAGACGACACCAATGCCCACGGTGCGCTGTTTCCAGATGCGGTTGTCGGTGAGCAGCACTTCGTACTCATCCACACACTTGGGGAATCGCTGCGTGAAATTTTCAATGAAATCAAGCAGAGAGCCCTGGCGGTTCTGGTTGCGCGCCTCCAGTGATTTGGCGTTGCGCACCTTGCTGGCTTTGTACTGCGGCATGCTGTCCGGCAGGTCGCGGTAGACACCACCCGGACGGAAATACGCAGCGTGCATGCGCGCGCCCGACACGGCTTCGTACATGTCAAACAGGTCTTCACGTTCGCGGAAGGTGTAAATCAGAATGGTTGAGCTGCCACAATCGTTGCCGTGCGAACCCAGCCACATCAGGTGGTTCATCAAGCGGGTGATTTCCGAGAACATCACGCGGATGTATTGCGCGCGCAAAGGCACTTCAACGCCCAACAGCTTTTCAATGGCCAGGCAGTAGGCGTGCTCGTTGCACATCATTGAAACGTAATCGAGCCGGTCCATGTAGGGCAGCGACTGGATGAAGGTCTTGTGCTCAGCCAGCTTCTCGGTGGCACGATGCAGCAGGCCAATGTGCGGATCGGCGCGCTGCACGACTTCGCCATCGAGCTCCAGCACCAATCGCAGCACGCCGTGCGCGGCCGGATGCTGAGGGCCCAGGTTCAGGGAATAGTTCTTGATTTCAGCCATGGCTTTGCGTAACCGTGCCTCAAAGAGACCTCAGTGAAGGCCTCCGTATTTGTCTTCACGAATGATGCGAGGCGTTACTTCGCGCGGCTCGATCGTAACGGGCTCATAGATGACTCGGCGCTGGTCGGCGTCGTAGCGCATCTCCACATGGCCGGACAAGGGAAAATCCTTGCGAAACGGGTGCCCGATGAAACCATAGTCGGTCAGGATGCGGCGCAAATCACCATGGCCATCAAACACCACGCCAAACAAGTCGAAGGCCTCGCGCTCGTACCATTCTGCGGATTTCCAAAGATCAGTCACCGAATCGACGACGGGAAAGTCGTCGTCCGGACAAAAGACTTTGACGCGTACGCGCTGGTTGAGGCTCACCGACAGCAGATGCGAAACCACGCTGTAGCGCGCGCCCTCGGTGCCGATATCGCCATAGGTGGAATGATCCATTCCGCACAAATCCACCAATTGCTCGAAGCGGCAGGCCGGCGCATCGCGCAGCAGCTTCATGGCCTCGTGGTAGCGCGCGGCAGGTACCACGGCGATCACTTCACCGAGCAACACGTGCACGTCACGCGCCGCATCACCCAACGCATGGACGATCGCGTCACGAACGGCTTCGGGGCGTACAGCAACAGATGTCATTGATAACCCCTCAGACGCGTGCAATGGTGTTGGTGCGGCGGATTTTTTGCTGCAACTGAATGATCCCGTAGATCAGGGCTTCGGCTGTGGGCGGGCAGCCCGGCACATACACATCCACAGGAACAATACGGTCGCAGCCACGCACCACGGAATAGCTGTAGTGGTAATAGCCGCCGCCATTGGCACACGAACCCATGGAGAGCACCCAGCGCGGCTCGCTCATCTGGTCGTAGACCTTGCGCAAGGCGGGCGCCATCTTGTTGCACAGCGTGCCGGCAACAATCATCAGGTCGGACTGGCGCGGACTGGCGCGAAACACTTCCGCGCCAAAGCGACCAATGTCGTAGCGCGCAGCCGCCGCATGCATCATTTCCACAGCGCAACAGGCCAGACCAAAGGTCATGGGCCACAGCGAACCGGTCTTGGCCCAATTCACCACCGAGTCGTAGCTCGTGGTGACAAAGCCTTCATTCATTACGCCTTCAATCATCGCGTCATTCCTTGTTCGAGGCGTCTATTCCCAATCCAGGGCGCCTTTTTTCCATTCATAGGCGAAACCCACCACCAGCACCGCAAGAAAGATGGACACAGCCACAAAGCCCGTCAAACCTACTTCATGCAGGGAGACGGCCCACGGGAAAAGAAATGCGATTTCAAGATCGAAAAGAATGAAGAGAATGGCCACCAGGTAATAGCGGACATCGAACTTCATGCGCGCGTCTTCAAAAGCTTCAAAGCCGCACTCGTAAGGAGAGTTCTTCTCGGGGTCCGGGCGGTTGGGGCCGAGGATGTAGCCCAAAGCGATCGGCACGATGCCCACCGCGATACCCACCAGAATGAACAAAAGAACGGGGAGATACTGATCGAGGTTCATCTTTTGGATGCGCTCACCGCTGCGGCCTGTGCATTTGCAATGTACCGATGGACACTGCAATCAGGCCTGTTTTGTTTGGTGCCGTCGGCGAGACTCGAACTCGCACAGCTTTCGCCACTACCCCCTCAAGATAGCGTGTCTACCAATTTCACCACGACGGCTAAGTCTTGTCTGAGTGGCATGAGGACCAAGCGGTTTTGGCTTCCCAGACAATCTCGAATTCTACTCGGGAAAAACCCTGCTCCTGACCTGCAGGAGCAGTTTTTGCGGCCTTTATTTGGTCGGAATTTGTCCAGCACCTGCAGCAGGCACCGCAGGCGCTGAGGGAACGGCCGCGCCGGCTGGAGCCGAGCTGTCCGCAGTCGGAATGCCAGCTGCGGGAGGGGCCACCACCGCGGCATTCTCCAGCACGCTGCCGGAGCTCACGGGCTGCAAATTGCCAAAATACGCCAGCGCAAGGGTGCAGGCAAAGAAGACCGCCGCCAGCACCGCCGTGCTGCGCGAGAGAAAGTTGGCACTGCCGCTGGCGCCAAACAGGCTGCCCGAACTGCCGCTGCCGAAGGCCGCACCCATATCGGCGCCCTTGCCGTGCTGGATCAGGATCAGGCCGACCATGATCAATGCCGTCAGGATCTGGGCTGTCAAAATTACGTTCAAAAGCACACTCATTCTTCATTCACTCCGGTTGTTCTTGTGTAAGGGCAGCGAGGCCAGCAAGCTCTAGCCTATTGCGCCGCAGCAATGATGCTCAGAAAGTCGGGCGCCTTGAGCGACGCACCGCCCACCAAACCGCCGTCTATATCCTGCTCTGCCAGCAACTGCGCTGCATTGGCAGCATTCATGCTGCCGCCGTAGAGCAAGCGCATGGCCGGCGCATGGGCGCTGGCTGCGGCCAGTTGTGCGCGCAAGGCAGCGTGCACTTCCTGCGCCTGGGCAGGCGTGGCGGTGCGACCGGTGCCAATGGCCCAGACCGGCTCGTAAGCCACCACCACCTCGCTGATGCAGCGTCCATTGAGGTGAATGACGGCCGCCAACTGGCGCCGCACGACTGCCTCGGTCTGACCGGCTTCGCGCTCGGCCAGCGTCTCGCCAACGCACACGATAGGGGTCACACCTGCGGCCAGGGCGCGCTGCGCCTTTTCTGCCACGGCAATGTCGCTCTCGCCATGAAACTGGCGCCGCTCGGAATGGCCCACCAGCACATAGCGCACGCCAAAGTCGCGCAGCATGGATGCGGCCACCTCCCCCGTGAAAGCACCGGCTTCTTGCTGGGACACATCTTGCGCAGCCAGACCAACGCCACTGCCGGCAAGGAGCCCCTGCACCTGCGCCAGATACGGCGAAGGGACGGCCACGGCGACATCGCAACCCGCTTGCACAGGCAAGCCTGCGCGCACGGCCTGAAGCAGCGCTTCATTGGCTGCGAGGCTGCCGTTCATCTTCCAGTTGCCAACAATGAGTTTCTTTTTCATGGTTCCCACGTCAAAACGATCTTGCCCGCATGCTGGTTGGACTCCATCAGCGCGTGCGCCTGCGCAGCCTGCGCCGCCGGAAAGGTGCTGTGCACCACCGGCGCCACTTTGCCCGAAGCAAACAGCGGCCAGACTTTGCTGCGCAGCGAATCCGCAATGGTGGCTTTGAAAGCCACAGAACGTGCGCGCAGGGTCGATCCGGTAATCACCAGGCGCCGGCGCAGCACCAGGCCCGCATCGAACTGCGCGCCCGTGCCGCCCTGCACAGCGATGATCACCAGCCGTCCGTCTTCGGCCATGCAAGCCACTTCGCGAGCCACATAGTCGCCCGCAACCATATCAAGCACCACGTCAACGCCCCGACCTTCGGTGATGCGAAGCACCTCGGCGCCGAAGTCCTGGCTACGGTAATTGATGGCATGCTGCGCGCCCAGGGAGAGGCACACCGCACACTTTTCATCAGACCCGGCCGTGACAAGGACCGTGGCGCCGAAGGCTCGCGCCAACTGAATGGCGGTCACCCCAATGCCACTGCCACCGCCCTGTACCAGCAAGGTTTCGCCAGATTGCAGCCCCCCCCGGTCAAAGACATTGCTCCACACGGTGAAGAACGTCTCCGGCAGGGACGCCGCTTCGACATCGCTCAAGCTCCCCGGAACAGGCAGGCACTGCGCGACCGGCACCACACACCACTGCGCGTAGGCGCCACCCGCCACCAGAGCGCAGACACGCTGGCCCAGTTGCAGGCCGGCAAGCGCGAGGGCGTCCGCGTCGCCCGATTCAATGACGCCCGCCAGCTCAAGTCCAGGAATATCTGACGCGCCTGGGGGCGGTGCGTAGTGCCCCTTGCGCTGCAGCACGTCGGGGCGGTTGACGCCGCTGGCCGACACCCGCACCAGCACCTCGCCCGCGCCAGGCACGGGCATAGGGCGCTCGGCCAGACGCAATACGTCGGGCCCGCCAAAGGACGATATTTCTACGACACGCATCACGGTCAGGTTTAAAATTTCATATGATTTTGGCCTCCAGCGCTTATTCCATAAACGCTAGCAGCTACTAAATCAATAGCAATCAACCTTCTTGTTGCGATGCGCCGCCCAGCGGCAGCGCCTGCTGCTGTTGCTGCTCGGCTTCGCGTGCGGGCTGCTCGGCGCGGTCACGGCGCTCGCCACGGTCCTGGCGTTCGCCGCGCTCACCACGTTCGGGGCGATCACCACGCTCCGCGGGCGCAGGACGGTCGCTGCCGCCGGTGCGCTCTGCCAGCGCCTTCATCGACAGCTTGACGCGGCCTTTTTCGTCGGTTTCCAACACCTTGACGCGAACGATCTGACCTTCGGTCAGGTAATCGCTCACACGCTCGACACGCTCATGGGCAATCTGGCTGATGTGCAGCAGGCCGTCTTTGCCGGGCAGCAGGTTGATCAGCGCCCCGAAGTCGAGAATCTTGGTGACCGGGCCTTCGTAGACCTTGCCGATTTCGACTTCTGCCGTGATCTGCTCGATGCGGCGCTTGGCCTCTTCGGCGCGTTCGCTGTCGGTCGACGCAATGGTGATGACACCGCTCTCGTCGATATTGATCTGGCAGCCGGTTTCTTCGGTCAGCGCGCGAATCACCGAACCCCCCTTGCCGATCACGTCGCGGATCTTCTCGGGGTTGATCTTCATGGTGTAGAGCTTGGGCGCGAAGCTGCTGACTTCGGTCTTGGCTTCACCCATGGCCTTTTGCATCTCGCCCAGGATGTGCATGCGCGCTTCCTTGGCCTGAGCCAATGCCACCTGCATGATTTCCTTGGTGATGCCCTGGATCTTGATATCCATCTGCAACGCGGTGATGCCGGCGGTGGTGCCCGCCACCTTGAAGTCCATGTCACCCAGATGATCTTCGTCGCCCAGGATGTCGGTCAGCACGGCAAAGCGGTTGTCTTCCTTGATCAGGCCCATGGCAATGCCGGCCACATGCGCCTTCATGGGCACGCCAGCGTCCATCAGCGACAGACAGCCGCCGCAGACCGAAGCCATCGACGAGGAGCCGTTGGACTCGGTGATCTCCGACACCACACGCATGGTGTAGGGGAATTCTTCCTTGCTCGGCAGCACGGCGACCAGCGCACGCTTGGCCAGGCGGCCGTGGCCGATTTCACGGCGCTTGGTGGAACCCATGCGGCCCACTTCACCAGTGGCAAAGGGAGGCATGTTGTAGTGGAACAGGAAACGGTCTTCGTACTCGCCCATCAGCGCGTCGATGCGCTGCGCGTCGCGCTCGGTGCCCAGGGTGGACACCACCAGTGCCTGCGTCTCGCCGCGCGTGAACAGCGCCGAGCCGTGGGTGCGGGGCAGCACGCTGGTGCTGATTTCGATGGGGCGCACGGTGCGCGTGTCACGCCCGTCGATGCGCGGCTCGCCCGACAGAATCTGGCTGCGCACGATCTTGGCTTCGATGTCGAACAGCATGCCTTCGACCTTGACCGCGTCGAACTCAACGCCGGCCTCCTTCAGATCGGCCTTGACCACGGCGTAGGCTTCGCGGCACGCATGGGTGCGGGCCTGCTTGTTGCGAATCTGGTAAGCGGCGCGCAGCTTGTCTTCAGCCAGTGCACCGACCTTGGCGATCAGCGCCTCGTCCTTGGCGGGAGCCGCCCAATCCCACATCGGCTTGCCGGCATCGCGCACCAACTCGTGGATGGCGTTGATGGCGATCTTGCCCTGCTCGTGGCCAAACACCACGGCGCCCAGCATCACGTCTTCAGGCAGTTGCTGCGCTTCGGATTCGACCATCAGCACGGCAGCTTCGGTGCCGGCTACGATCAGGTCCATCTGGCTGCTCTTGCGCGCCGTCTGGCCGGGGTTGAGCACGTATTCGCCGTTGATGTAGCCCACGCGCGCTGCACCAATCGGGCCGTTGAACGGGATGCCGGAGATGGCCAGCGCTGCACTCGATGCAATCAATGCTGCGATATCGGCATCCACCTCGGGATTCAGCGACACCGTGTGGATCACCACATGCACTTCGTTGTAGAAGCCTTCGGGAAACAGCGGGCGGATCGGGCGGTCGATCAGGCGGCTGGTCAGCGTTTCGTGCTCGCTGGGCTTGGCTTCGCGCTTGAAGAAGCTGCCGGGAATTTTGCCTGCGGCGTAGGTCTTCTCGATGTAGTCGACCGTGAGCGGGAAGAAATCCTGCCCTGGCTTGGCGCCCTTGGAAGCCACCACGGTGGCCAGCACCACGGTGTCGTCGATATTCACCAGCACCGCGCCAGACGCCTGGCGGGCCATCTGGCCGGTTTCCATGACGACCGTCTTGTCGCCCCATTGGAACGTCTTGCTGACCTTGTTGAAAATGCTCATGTTTGCTCCTGTTTGTATAGCTGGCAGCGCACCACCAGCAAGCGCCAGAGCCCTTTCAGAACACGATGCCATTCCAGTGAAACCGCACGCGGAACTTCAGTGGAATGACACAGCTTCGATCTGCAAGGACCGCCGGCAAAGTAAAAAACGCCTGAGCTAGCGTGCTAACCCAGGCGTTTTTCCATGGTGCCCGCTTACTTGCGCAGGCCCAGTTTTGCGATCAGCGCCACATAGCGCTCGCCGTCTTTCGCCTTGAGGTAGTCAAGCAGCTTGCGGCGGCGGCTCACCATGCGCAGCAGGCCACGGCGACCGTGGTGGTCCTTGGCGTGCTGTTTGAAGTGAGGCATCAGTTCATTGATGCGGGCCGTCAGCAGTGCCACTTGCACTTCTGGGCTACCGGTATCGTTGGCGGCGCGGGCATTGGCCTTGACGACCTCGGCCTTGATGGAGGATGCGATCATTGGGAAGTTTCCTGAAATATGGCCGGCAATAGCTCGAACGCAGAGCGGCACTGGTTGTACTTGCGCGGGCAGCTGGAAGGGTTGCCTGCGTGCGTCTTGCACCGTGCAAAACCGATAAATTGTACACCGCAGGCCATTTGTACGGGAATGCTCGCATTTCCGATCTGCTGAGCGCGCGGCACGATGGCGTGCGTTTTGGAAACATCTTTCCCACTGTCAGGAGGCCACCAATGCCGCCAATGCCGCAAATTTCGCTCCTTCCACCCGCGCCCAGCCGTAGGCGCATGCCCCTACTCTCGGGCATCGCTCTCCTTGCCCTCGTGATCATCAGCGCCCTGGCCGTACCAGAAAATGCGCAGGCCAAGAGCCGAAAAAACCATCAGAACAGCACGAGCGGAGACGCCCACAAAAAAGGCGCAACCAAGACCACCTATCGCCCCAGCTCTTCCGAGGAAACCCGGGCCGAGCGCGAGCGGCGCCTGTCTCGCGAGTGCAAAGGAATGCACAACGCGGGGGCCTGCAAGGGGTACACACGCTGACAGTGCCGCTCATCCCCGCCGGACTGCCACTGGTCCGGGAGCCATCAAACATTTCGCCCAGCGTGCTTAGGATGTACTCATGCCAGTTTGTTCACCTTCGACCCAAGCCTTCCAGGCCCGCGTGCGGCTCCTCAGCAGAGGATTCACAGCCATCGAACTGATGGTGGTAGTGGCCATCGTCGCCATCTTGGCGGCGCTGGCGGGCCCCAGCTTTACGCCATTGATCGATAACTGGCGCACGCGGCAAATGGCGGAAGGGTTGCAATCCACTTTGTATTACGCCCGCTCAGAGGCGATCAAACGCGGTGGCAACGTGATCATTCAGAAAAATCCCAACAACACCAATGGTTGTTCGCTTGCGCCCGGCGTGGGTGATTGGGGTTGCGGCTGGCATGTCTGCGCTGATGCCAACCTTAATGGCGCATGCGAAAACAGTGAGATTTTGCAGCGGTTCGCCCCCCCCACAAACACCCAAGTGACGCGCACTTCGGGTGGCGCCACCATTCAGCTCAATCGATGGGGTCTAGTGGCGGGTGCGTTTCTGGGCTTCAGTCTCGTGCCATTAAATAAATCCATCACAAATGCTGCCGCTCGCGGAGTATGTATGAGTTCGGGCGGCCGGGTTCGCATTATTCCACCTGCTGATATGCCATGCAACGGTTAAAGCCATGACCTCCAAGCAATCCTTTGCCACACGGCGCGTGCAGCGCGGCGTTACCTTGGTCGAATCGCTAATTGCCATAGTGGTCACTGCGCTGGGCATCATGGGCATTCTGGGCGTCCAAATGCGCACTCTTTCCGACACCTCGACCACGGTGCGTCGTGCACAGGCCATTCGGTTGATTGAAGACCTTGGGGAGCGCATGCGCGTCAATCCCAACGCACTGGCCGACATTAGCCGCTATGCCACTACGTTCAGCGCGGCGCCGTCCGTAGGCAGTTGCGCGGCGGGCTGCACCCATACGCAACTGGCCGACTATGACCTTGCTGTATGGAAAAGGTCTGTTCGGGAAATGCTTCCACTGGGTCAGGCCAGTATTTTTGTTCCACCTGCCGAAACCGCTGCCGCAGCCGGCCAAGGACGCCAATTGGGCGTAATGATTGCATGGCGCGAAAACGAGCGCAACACGAGTGCGAACTACAAGGACGACATCGATGCCACCAAAGTGCGCGCCAACGACGGAAGTCTGAGCGCCGGCGCGGGCGCTGTTGCAGCCTGCCCTGCCAACAGCACCTGTCATCTGCAGTACATACCAATCGCCGGCCGCTGCGCGCCCTACATTCCCGGCGGCAACGCCGCCACGTACTACTGCCCAGGGTCTTGACATGATCTCGCGAACCACCATCGCCCTCGCTTGCGGATCGAACCGTTGGGGAAAATATCCACGAACGGCCTCGGTGGCACTTGCGCGCAGCCAGCGCGGTGTCACGCTCATCGAGCTCATGATTGGCATCGCCATCGGCCTGCTCACCATCGCCGTGGCCATGGGCTCGCTGATGGTGTCACGCGGCGTCTCGGGCACCGTGAGCGATGCCAGCAGCATTCAGCAGCAAGGCGCCTTCGCAATGCGCACCATCGGGCTGCAGCTGCGCCAGACGGGCTCCCTGCGCCTGAATCTCAACCCTGGCATCGTCACGGCGGCTGAACCCTACTTGGCACCCGCGGCATTCGAAACCAAAGCGGGTCAGTTTGACCCCACCACTCCCACTGGCATTCTCGAGGGGAAGGACAGCCCCGGGGCGACTGAATTCAAGCTTGATGTGCGCTATAGCAGCTACACCGAGCCACTGTTTGTAGGTGGCACCCAATCGCAGGCCCGCGATTGCCTGGGCGCCAATCCTGACCCGAATTTACTCGAGAGCAAATTCAGTTTAAGAGTTAACCCAGTCACCAACGTACCAGAATTGGTGTGCGCCAGCGCCGGCAGCATCGCCGCCCAGCCTTTGGTGCAAAACGTCGCCAACTTCCAGGTGCGCTACCTTCTGCAAGACAACACAAGCACTCCGGGTTCATCCACGCTCAAATCCGTAGACGCTGCTGGCGTGGGGGTGGATTGGGCCAAAGTACAGGGCGTGGACGTGTGCCTGGTGCTCTACGGCACGGAGCGCATCGATCTTCCAACAGGCAGCAACTACACGGACTGCGACGGAGCTGCGGTGGACATGAGCACGCTCACTGGAGCGCGTGCGCGGCGCATGCACGTCACGTTCCGCAACACTTTTCAGTTGCGCAGCCAGGGGCTGATCGGCTCTGTGCTTTAAACCTTGACCAGAAAAACCAACATGCAAAGCATGCCTCTTTCTTTCTACCGGCAGTCTCGCCAGAGGCAGCGCGGCGTGGCGCTGTTTGTCGTCATAGTCTTCGTCATGCTGTCGATGTTGCTGGCGTTATGGGCATCGCGCACTTCGCTGTTCAATGAAATGTTGGTGGGCAACGACGCCGATTACCAACGGGCCTTCGAGGCTGCTCAGGCGCTACTGCAGGACGCTGAGCTTGACATCCGGGGCGAAACCCCAGATGGCGGCGCCTGCACCGCCACTGGCTGCCGGGACAAAATCAGCGGCGCTGACAAGATTCCGCTAGACCCGCAAGAAGTCGTCCCGCTCCTTGCCGACCTGGACACCCAGACCACCAAATGCCGCAGTGGCTTGTGCACCAAGCGCACTGGAAGGCAGGATTTCTGGAACTACACCAGCGCCACCACCCCTGTGCCTACCAGCCTGCAACCCGGCGAGGTCAAGCTCGAAGACATGACCGTGAACACCGTCGGCGCGCGCTACGGTCAATACACAGGCGCCCTCCCGGGCAACGCCACCAGTCCTGCGAATCCCATCTTGGCCGATACGAGCGCCGCGAACCGCGGCGGGTGGTACTGGATCGAATTACTGACCTATGACGAGAGTAGCAAGAACACCGGCCTGATTGTCGGCGGTCCGAGCAATTTTCTACCACTCAATGTTAAGCCCAATGTGGTGTACCGCATTACTGCACTCGCTTTTGGCCGAAAGCCGGGCACGATGGCGGTGCTGCAGCAGACCTATGCCCGACAAATCCGCAAAAACTAGCTTTCCTGATAACAAATAGCGCGCTAGATTTTGTTCATGGCGCTCATGCGACACATCTCTAATCATCGCCTTGCTTAAAGGAGGCATGCCATGCCCAATCATTACCCACGCCGTTTTCGAAAATCTCTCATTGCCCTGGCTGCAGGCGGCGCTGTCCTTGCTCCTTGCGGTGTTTTGGCTCTTGATCTTGCCGAGTCGCCGCCGGGCACGGTAGAGCCGTATGTCCGGCCAAATGTTATTGTTTCTATTGACGACTCTGGAAGTATGGCCTTTCGCCTGGATAGGGAGGACAGTACATCAAACAATCAAACTACACCGGATATGGACGGTACCTGGCCCATGTCGGCCAAACGCATTAATGTACTGAAATATACGCTGGATTCCATTTTTAATCCTCTTCATCCGCTTTATGACGCTAGTCTGCTGCCTGACAAAAAGATTAGGCTTTCATGGCAAGTCATGCACAATAACGGCAACGCGCCGGACGCATTGAGTGTGGATAGTGGAAGTTTGAATACGAACTCCATGAAGGTATTGCAAACCACCCATCGAACGAACTTTCTGAATTTTGTAGGCGGCCTCAAGGCCAATAACGGGACTCCATCTCATTTGATGTTCAGACAGGCCGATGCGTACATGAGGCGTGGCTTGAGTTCAAACGGCCCGTGGGCGTCAGAGCCTGGCACCACCGGAGAACCTTATTTAGGGTGCCGCCGCAACTACCATATCATGATGACGGACGGACGGTGGAATGGGACCGACTACGACGTCCCGGATACTAGCAGGCGCGATGACGCGACCAACTTGGCTTTGCCCGATGGGGTCGTTTACGGCGGCGGCACGGCGGCAGAGCGTGCGAAATCGGCACTCTATCGTGATACCGACCCCAAGAATCTGGCCGACTGGGCGTTTTATAGCTGGGCCACGCCTTTGCAAACTACCGGGCTGACCGGCACTGTTCAGCCTGCGGCCGACTACCGCAAGGCCCCGGCTACCGAGAATTTTGGCAAAGACACCGCCAACAAAGACGCGATTCTTGAGCGCTATTGGAATCCACGGTACGACCCTGCCACCTGGCCACATATGGTGACTTACACCATTGGATTCAGCAACGTATCCACCGAGTGGCCCGCGGCTCCCTCCATCATGGCTCCCACCAGCAAAGTACCTTTTGGCTACGACGGGAGTTTTCTAGATTTCGTGACTGGCACCAAAACCTGGCCGGCAATGGGCTCAGAAAATGTACGTGCCCTCGATTTGTGGCACGCGGCTCTGAATGGCCGCGGCCGCTTCTATGCCGTGACCAAGGGCGAAGACTTGGCCAAAGCCTTCCGGGAGATCTTTGGCCAGATCAGTACACAAACCGATCCCGACCTCACCTCCAGTGCCACCAGTGGCGCCAACATTTCACGCAGCGATGTGGGCAAATACACAGCAGCGTACGAGCCGAACAACGCGTGGAAGGGTTTTGTCATTTCGGAGAAAGTGAAGACCGATGGCACCACCGCGATCGACGCTGCCTGGGGTGGCAAGAACACCGCCGATAAACTTGACGCCATCAGCGACGTCTCGAGTCGCCTGATCCTCAGTTGGAGCGATGTTTGGGGCACCACCAAACCCAAAGGAGGCGTTCCCTTCAAGTGGGCATCCGATGAAAGCAACCTCAGCACCGCACAAAAGCTTTGGTTGCAAATGAGTGTTGGCGGCACTGACGAGGGTGCCACCAAGGGCGAACAGCGCCTTGACTACATCCGTGGCGATCGCAGCCTGGAGGGGTCTGAAAGCGCTGGCTATACCCCCTCTAAACCCTACCGCGAGCGCCAGAGCCGACAGGGTGACATCATTAACTCCGACGTGTGGTACACCGGCGCGCCGGCCGGAAATTCCTTACTCAAAGGCTATGCTGCTTTTGTTCGCAGTAACAAATCGCGCGCGGCCATGCTCTATGTGGGCGGCAATGATGGCATGTTGCACGGTTTCGCGGCCGCTGATGGTGCGGAAAAAATCGCTTACGTTCCGAGGGGCGTGATATCAGGCCTCAACCTACTCACCGATCCCCAATACAACAACAAGCACAAGTACTATGTCGATGGGTCACCCATGACGGGCGATGTGGACATGGGCATCGGCATTCAAGACCCTGACGATCCAAGCTACACCACCACGTACACACCCGCTTGGCGCACGCTTTTGGTTGGCACCCTGGGGCTGGGTGGAAAGGGCTATTACGTCCTTGACGTTACCAATCCCGCCACCGCCACCGCCCCGAGCGGCCCGCCGGGGTTTGCCGAGAGCAATGCAGCGCAACTCGTCATGTTGGACCGCACGCGCGGTACTGGCGAACCCGCGCCCAACTGCGCGGTTTTATCAGGCACCGAAAAAACCGCTTGCACGAAAGCAGTGGATGAGGACCGGGACATCGGTCACATCACGGCCCGGCCCGTCCGCGATGACGTTGACTCGATGCGCAGTACCCAAATTACGCGCATGAACAACAACCGCTGGGCGGTGGTACTGGGCAATGGCTACAACAGTGCGAATCAACGCCCGGTGTTGCTGGTGCAGTACCTTGACGGTGCGAAGGAACTCGTACGCATCCCCGTGACCAGCGAAGCAGCAGGCACCGGCAATGCCAACGACAACGGCTTGGCGGCGCCGCGTCTGGTGGACCTCAATGGCGACAACCGCACCGATGTGGTTTACGCGGGCGACAACCTGGGCAACCTGTGGAAGTTCGATCTCACAGACATCGACAGCACCAACTGGAAGATCGCCTTTGGCGGAAGCCCGCTGTTCACAACTCGAGGTCCTGCGGCCTTGGGCGCCACTGCGCGTACCAAGATCCAGCCCATTACCGCCCCGCCGAGCGTGCGTGCCAATGACCGCACAATGCAGGTAGGCACCGGACCCACCGCAAAAACGGTACCCGTGGGTGGCATGATGGTGGCCTTTGGTACCGGGCGTAATGTCACGAAGACAGATGCAGAAAGCGTCGACGTGCAGACGATCTATTCCGTCCTGGACAACACGCGCTACTGTCAGACAACTACTAGCCTGGGCAAACGCCTGAAAGTTAACCCCGGAACGAAATGCAACCCTGCCGACCCCAAGGAAACGGCTTCGCCTGCTCCTGCCGCTCTCGGCACAGGGGTAGCGACTGCCAAGCTGGCCCAGCAAAAATTCACCGAACTCAGCGGCGGTGACTTCGCCACCGTCGATATTGTTGATGATTTGAAGAAGGAAACGTGGGTCAACTTCAACGGCTGGTATCTCGATTTGCCCGCCGTGGGCGAGCGTCTGCTCAAACCCCTGGAGTTCTACGATGCCAGCAACCTGCTGACGGTATGGTCCCAAGTACCGGCAAAGGGCTCTAAAGTCGATCCGAACGTGGAAAGCTGCGACTCGAGCTCAGTCGATGGAGAACGCCAATACCGTACCTTCGTCAATATCATGGATGGCAGAAAACCCACCGTACAGATCGTGGACATGAACACCGATGGCGTGTACAACGCAGCGGGCGACAAAGGCGTCTCGCGGGCGAAAGTTGCCAAGGGTCCGCACAGCGTTATCCGCAAGAACAAGTTCGAGAATGTCGACGTCGACGCCAAGAACAACAAGGAAAATCTCGCCGCCATGCCCGAAGAATCCTTGCGCCCAAGCTGGCGCCAGATCCAATAACCAAGAACCGCTCTATGCAAAGAATCAACTGCACGCATTCCACACGGCAAAAGGGCTTTACCCTAATCGAGCTGATGATCGTGGTGGCCGTGGTGGGCATTCTTACTGCCATTGCGATCCCCAGCTACGCCGAGTACATCCGGCGCGGGCATAGGGCGGACGCCCGCGCCGGACTGTTGCAGGCGCAGCAGTGGCTTGAGCGTGCCGCTACGGCGACTGGGGTGTACCCCACCGCCCTGCCCAATGCCATCCAATGGAAAGACTCTGGCGGCACTCCAGACCCGACAAAGCGCTACACGATCGGCTTCGCAGCGGGCAACACCAATGCCGCCTTCACCCTCGTCGCCACGCGCAAGACCCCCGGCCCCCAAGCGGCCGACAGATGTGGTGATTTCACCTTGACCAACACGGGCGTGCGCAGCGCCAACAATCTTGCTTCGGGCACCACCGCCGAAGAGTGCTGGGGAAGATAGCAACCCACACTACCATCCAGGGTGCCATGACCACCACAGCGCCCTTCATGAACCAAGCGCTTGGGCTCGCCGCCCAGGCGCTTTTTCTTTCCAGCCCCAATCCGCGTGTCGGCTGCGTACTGGTGACGCCAGACGGCCGGGTGATCGGCCACGGCTTCACCCAGCAGGCGGGCGGCCCCCATGCGGAAGTCATGGCGCTGCGCGATGCGGCGGCGGCCGGCGCGGATGTGCGTGGCGCCACCGCCTATGTCACGCTCGAGCCCTGCGCGCACCAGGGCCGCACGGGGCCGTGCTGTGATGCGCTGATCGCCGCAGGTGTGGCCAAAGTCGTCGCCTCGCTCGAAGACCCGAACCCCCTGGTAGCCGGCCAGGGCTTTGCCCGTCTGCGTGCTGCGGGCTTGGCCGTGGAAATGGGGCCCGGCGCCGCCGAGTCGCGCGAGCTCAATATCGGCTTTTTCAGCCGCATGCTGCGGGGCACGCCGTGGGTGCGGCTCAAGGTGGCGGCGTCGCTCGATGGCGCCACTGCCTTGGCCAATGGCGCCAGCCAGTGGATCACCTCGCCCGAGGCGCGCGCCGATGGCCAGGTCTGGCGGGCGCGGGCCTGCGCGGTGCTGACGGGCATTGGAACCGTGCTGGCAGACAACCCGCGCCTGGACGTGCGCGATGTTTCCACTCCGCGCCAGCCGCAACTGGTGGTGCTCGACAGCCGCTTGCGCACCCCGCCAGATGCTCAACTATTTGTAGCTGATCGCCCTACAACCATCTGCGCTGGCGGCCATTTTGATACTGAATTTTCTGCCCGGCAGGCTGTGCTCGAAGCGCGCGGCGCCACCGTGTTGCAGCTGCGGGGTGCGGACGACAGGGTTGATCTGCCCGTCCTGCTGCGCGCGCTCGGGGCGCGCGGCATCAACGAGCTGCATGTCGAAGCCGGGCACCGGCTGAACGGGGCGCTGCTGCGCGCGGGGCTGGTGGACGAGCTGCTGCTGTACCTCGCGCCCAAGCTGCTCGGGCCGGGGCGCGGCATGGCCGACATCGGGCCGCTGCATGCCTTGAGCGAAGGCGTCGCGCTGGAGTGGCGCGATGTCCAGCGTATCGGCCCCGACCTGCGCGTGCTGGCCCGGGTGGCAGGGCGCGACCGGTTTTGAGTCCCGGCCGCACACCGCGCCTGCCCTGCGACAATCGCCCCATGTTTACCGGAATCATCACCCAAGTCGGCCAGATTACCCAAATCGCGCCGCTCGGCGCCACCAGTGCCCACGGCAAACGCCTGACGCTGCACTGCGAGCCCGATTTTCTCAACGATGTAGGCCTGGGCGACAGCATTGCGCTCAATGGCGCCTGCATGACTGTCACCAGTGTGCTGCCAAAGGACGGGCGCTTCACCATCGACATCTCTGCCGAATCCCTGGGCAAGACGGCAGGTCTCGCGGAGCCGGGCGCCGTCAACCTTGAAAAGGCGCTGCGCGCCAACGACCGGCTCGGCGGCCACCTGGTTTCCGGCCATGTGGATGCGGTGGGCCGGGTCACCCACTTTGCCCCCGTCGGCGAGAGCTGGGAGCTGCGTGTGCTGGCGCCACCGGATCTGGCACGCTACCTGGCTTACAAGGGCTCGATCACGGTCAATGGCGTCAGCCTCACGGTGAACCGCATTGCAGATCGCGCAGAGGGTTGCGAAGCCAGCATCAACCTGATTCCGCACACCGTGGAAAACACGGCGCTGGGCAGGCTTGCCGCGGGCTCGCCGGTCAACCTGGAAGTCGATTTGATCGCGCGCTACGTGGCCCGCATGATGGACGCCCCCGCGCCGTCCCAAGCTTCCTGAGCTGACCCGGTATTTTTGCCGCCGCTGCCGTGCCCAAACTGCTTCCCTGCCCTCTTTTGCCGCGCGCCGGCCGGAATCTTCCATGAACCACCGGGGTCCGGTTCGCATCGAAGAACGCCATGCGTTCGACACCGTGATCGACGCGCGCTCGCCGGCCGAGTTCGCTATCGACCATCTGCCCGGCGCCATCAACTGCCCGGTGCTGGACGATGAAGAGCGGCGCATCGTCGGCACGCTCTACAAGCAGCAAGGGGCTTTCGAAGCACGGCGCGTGGGTGGCGCTTTTGTTGCAGCCAACCTGGCGCGCCATCTGCAGGGGCGCTTTGCCGAGCAGCCCGCCGTTTGGCGCCCGCTGGTTTATTGCTGGCGGGGCGGCATGCGCAGCGGCTCCATGGTGACCTGGCTGCGCATGGTGGGCTGGAACGCGCAGCAACTGTCGGGCGGCTACAAGGCCTGGCGGCGCCATGTGATCACGCTGATCGATGCGCTGGCGCCGCAACTGCATCTTCGCGTGCTCTGCGGGCCAACGGGCAGTGCCAAGACGCGCGTCCTGCAGGCGCTGGCAGAACAGGGCGCGCAGACCCTGGACCTGGAAGGCCTGGCACGCCACCGGGGCTCGGTGCTGGGCGCCTGGCCGGGCGTGCCACAGCCATCGCAAACCGCGTTCGAGACGGCGCTGGCCGATGCGATCGAAGCCTTCGATGAAACGCAGCCGGTGTACGTGGAAGCGGAGAGCAGCCGCATCGGAAAAATCAGCGTGCCACCCGCGTTGATCCAGCGCCTGCGCGCCAGCCCCTGCGTGGAGATTGTGGTCAGCCCCGCGGCGCGGCTTGATTTTCTGCTGCGCGACTACGCCAACCTCGGCGACGACCCGCAGCTACTGGCGCAGCAGCTGCATCACTTGCGGGAACTGCATGGCGGCGAGGTCATTGCGCGCTGGCAAGCCTGGGCGCATGAACGCAACCTGGCTGCATTGTTTGGTGAACTGATGGCCCGGCACTACGATCCGCTGTACGCACGCTCGCAAGGCACCAACTTGCAGCAATGGGAGCAGCGCCAGAGCGTCGCTGCGCAAGCGCTTACGCCAGCAGACATCGAGCGCCTGGCCAATGCGGTGATGGCCCTGCCTTGGAACAATCTGAACGCTCAATCAGCATTGCCTGATTCAGGCAAGAATTTATAGAGAAATTGGCCTCCAGCGCATACTGGTAAACCGCGAGCAGCTATTTTTTGTATAGCAAATGGCGATGCGCTCCCACGGCTTGCGCGCCTGCCTCACGCCTCAGGCAAGGCGGCAAAAACCGCTCACCCAGGCGCACCCAATCGGCTTGGACGCGCCCAAGTTCGGGCCTATACCCGCACAAAATCAATCACGATGGCGCCCGGATCGCGCTGCTGGTAGGTGATTTGCACCGCGTCGCCGTAGCGCGCCTGCAGTTGCTGCAGCAGCGGCAGCGGGTCGTGGTCGTTGACGAAGCGCATGGTCTCACCCGGGTGCAGTGAATCGAGCGCGCCAAAGATGGCGGCATGGCGAAAGCGCTTGGCGACGCCGCGTGCATCGAAGGGGTAAATGGCGTCGGGCGAGGTGTGGACGTGGGCGTTCATGGTGCAGGAATTTAAAGATTCATGAAAAAGGAATCTTTAGTGTAACGCGGCACGCGGCGGCTGCGCCATTGGCCCTGACGCCATCGGGGCCACAAGCTGGGATCGCAGGGGAACCACTAAACCATTTCTTCTGGCCGTACCCAGGCGTCGAATTCCTCCCCCGTCAGGTGTCCGCTGGCCACCGCGGCTTCACGCAAGCTCAAGCCCCCTTTGTGCGCTGCCTTGGCGATTTGGGCGGCCTTGTCGTAGCCGATGTGGGGGTTCAAGGCCGTCACCAGCATCAGCGAACGCTCCAGCAGCTCAGTAATGCGTTCGCGGCGCGGCTCAATGCCCTGCGCGCAGTGGTGGTCAAAGCTGGCCATGCCGTCCGCCAGCAGGCGCACACTTTGCAAAAAGTTGTGGATCACCATGGGGCGAAACACATTGAGCTCGAAGTTGCCCGACGCGCCGCCGATATTGATGGCCACGTCGTTGCCCAGCACCTGGCAGCACAGCATGGTCAGCGCCTCGCACTGCGTGGGGTTGACCTTGCCGGGCATGATGGAGGAGCCCGGCTCGTTCTCGGGGATCGCAATTTCGCCCAGGCCGCTGCGTGGGCCGCTGGCCAGCCAGCGCACATCGTTGGCGATTTTCATCAGGCTGGCGGCCAGCCCCTTGAGCGCGCCATGCGCCTGCACCAACGCATCGCAACTGGCCAGCGCCTCGAACTTGTTGGGCGCGGTGCACAGCGGCAGGCCGGTCAGGTCCGCCAGCTCTTGTGCCACCGCCACGGCATAGCCCTGCGGCGCGTTCAGGCCGGTGCCCACTGCGGTGCCGCCCAGCGCCAGTTCGCCCAGGTGCGGCAAGGCCGCACGCACATGCTGCTCGGCATGGTGCAACTGCGCCACCCAGCCCGAAATCTCCTGACCCAGCGTGATCGGCGTGGCGTCCTGCAGGTGGGTGCGGCCAATTTTTACGATATCGGAAAACGCCTCGGCTTTGTTTCCCAGTGTGGTGCGCAAGGCCTGGAGCGCGGGCAAAAGCCTCCGCACCAGCGCATCCACCGCGGCCACATGCATGGCGGTGGGGAACACATCGTTGCTCGACTGGCTTTTGTTCACCTCGTCGTTGGGGTGCACCAACCGCGTTTCACCGCGGGCACCACCGAGCAACTGGCTGGCGCGGTTGGCCAGCACTTCGTTCATGTTCATATTGGTCTGCGTACCCGAGCCGGTCTGCCAAACCACCAGCGGAAACTCGTCCGCGTGGCACCCGGCAATGACCTCATCGGCCGCCGCGACGATGGCCGTGGTCTTGGCGGCGTCCAGCAGCCCCAGCGACCGATTCACATAGGCGCTGGCCCGCTTGACCTGCGCCAGCGCGCGCAACAACTCGGGGGCCATGCGCTCGCCCGAGATGTCGAAGTGCTGCAGCGAGCGCTGGGTCTGCGCGCCCCACAGGCGGTCTGCCGGCACCTCGATCGGACCAAAGGTGTCGCGCTCGGTGCGCGTGGCGGGGGGACGAAAATTGGGCATGGCAGAGTTCCTTGGCGGTGCAAAGGCCGGCACGGCGGCCCCCCCGCCAGCATAGCGCGCGCGAGGCAATGCCGTTTGCAAAGGCGGCTCCAGAAAGGACAGCGACAGCCCTGCGCAAGGCAGCGGCGCGATAATTCCATCTTTCGCGCCCCTCCCACAGCATTCCCCGCCATGACCACCCTCATTCGCCAAGAAGACCTGATTGAATCCGTCGCTGCTGCGTTGCAATACATCAGCTATTACCACCCGGCAGACTACATCGCCCATTTGGCCCGTGCCTACGAGCGCGAACAAAGCCCGGCCGCCAAGGACGCGATGGCGCAGATTTTGACGAACAGCAAGATGAGTGCCACCGGGCACCGGCCGATCTGCCAGGACACGGGCATCGTCAACGTCTTCCTCAAGGTGGGCATGGACGTGCGCTGGGAGGGGTTTACCGGCAGCCTGGACGACGCCATCAACGAAGGCGTGCGCCGCGGCTACAACCACCCGGACAACACCTTGCGCGCCAGCATCGTGGCCGACCCGCTGTTTGCCCGCAAGAACACCAAGGACAACACGCCGGCCGTCATCGTGACCGAGATTGTGCCGGGCGGCAAACTCGACATCACCGTTGCAGCCAAAGGCGGCGGCTCGGAAAACAAGAGCAAGATGATCATGCTCAACCCCAGCGACAGCGTGATCGACTGGGTGCTGAAAACCGTGCCCACCATGGGCGCCGGCTGGTGCCCGCCGGGCATGCTGGGCATCGGCATCGGCGGCACGGCAGAAAAGGCCGTGCTGATGGCCAAGCAAAGCCTGATGGACGACCTGGACATGTACGAGCTGCAGGCCAAGTCCTCGCGCGGCGAGCCGCTGACGCAAACCGAGGAGCTGCGCCTGGAGCTGTTCACCAAGGTCAACGCGCTGGGCATTGGCGCGCAAGGCCTGGGCGGCCTGACCACCGTGCTCGACGTGAAAATCAAGATGTACCCCACGCACGCCGCCAGCAAGCCCGTGGCCATGATCCCCAACTGCGCCGCCACGCGCCATGCGCATTTCGTCATGGACGGCTCGGGCCCGGTCTACCTCGACCCGCCCTCGCTCGACCTCTGGCCCAAGGTGCAATGGTTGCCCGACACGCAAAAGAGCCGGCGCATCGACCTCAATGCGCTGACCCCCGCCGAGGTGGCAAGCTGGAAGCCCGGCGAAACGCTGCTGCTCAACGGCAAGATGCTCACGGGGCGCGACGCCGCGCACAAACGCATTCAGGAGATGCTGGCCAAGGGCGAGAAGCTCCCCGTCGACTTCACCAACCGCGTCATCTACTACGTTGGCCCGGTGGACCCGGTGCGTGACGAAGTCGTCGGTCCTGCGGGCCCCACCACGGCCACGCGCATGGACAAGTTCACCGAGATGATGCTGTCGCAAACCGGCCTGATCGCCATGATCGGCAAGTCCGAGCGCGGCCCGGTGGCCATCGAAGCCATCAAAAATCACAAGTCGGCCTACCTGATGGCCGTGGGCGGCGCCGCCTACCTGGTCTCGAAGGCCATCAAGCACGCGAAGGTGGTGGGCTTTGAAGACCTGGGCATGGAAGCCATCTACGAGTTCGACGTGGTCGACATGCCCGTCACCGTCGCCGTCGATGCGGGCGGCACCAGCGTCCATACCACCGGTCCGGCCGCGTGGCAAAAGCGCATCGCTGCCGGCGAGTTCATCGAGCTGACGAGCGCCTGAACGGGGTTTGCCCGGCGTGTCTGCGCCCTCCTCTGTAGCCTCTGCGTCCGATGCGCCCATCGGCGTGTTCGACAGCGGCATTGGCGGCCTGAGCGTGCTGCAGGCGCTGCGCGCCGAGTTGCCCGCCGAGCGCTTCGTCTATCTGGCCGACACCGGCCACGCGCCCTACGGCGAGCGCGGCGATGCGTTCGTGGCGCGGCGCACCCATACCGTCGCCCGCTACCTCGTGCAACAGCATGGCGCCAAGGCCTTGGTGGTGGCCTGCAATACGGCCACGGCCGCCGCCATGGACAGCTTGCGCCAGCGCTACCCGCGGTTACCGCTGGTAGGCGTGGAACCCGCCCTCAAACCCGCCGCCAGCGCCACGCATACAGGGCATATCGCCGTCATGGCCACCCGCGGAACCGTCTCCAGCGCACGGTTTGAGCGGTTGATCGCTGCCTTGCCGCCGCAGGTACAGTGCCGGATACAGGCCTGCGACGGCCTGGCCAGCGCCATCGAAGCCCAGGCGGCCTGCGCCCCGCAAGACTCTGCCGCTGATGCGGCAAAGACGCTGGAGCTGTGCCGCCGCTACGTGAAGGCCCTGGGCCCCTGGGGCGAAAAGGCGGGCGAGACCGATACGCTGGTTCTGGGCTGCACCCACTATGTGTTTGCGCAGGAAGTGCTGCAGCAACTGCTGGGGCCCAAGGTACAGATTCTGAGCACCGGCGAGCCGGTGGCCCGCCAGACGCGCCGCCTGCTAGCCAATGCTGGCTGCCTGCAACCGCTGGACACCCTCCCCAAGCACGCAGACGTTTGCCTCCTGACCACCGGCTCAGCAGCGCCGCTCGACATGGCTGTGCTGCGCTGGCTGGGCCTGAGCGCTCGTGCACGCACGCTGGCCGCGCACGGCAAAAAATTGAGTCAAATCACCATCTAGCGCTTACGCATCAATCGTTTCCAGCTATCTTTTCAGGAGTATCCTGCATCCATAGACGCTTGCCACTGTGCTCGCAGTACACCAGGTAGGTCCGCAGATCGAATTCAAGCTGGTGGTAGCGCGGCTCCATGTGCTCGCACAGCTGATAGAACGCCTTGTCATGCTCAGATTCGCGCAGGTGCGCCAACTCATGTACCACGATCATGTGCAAAAAGTCTTCCGGCACTTGCCGAAACAGCGAAGCAATGCGGATTTCGCGCCGGGTACTGAGCCGATTTCCCTGGATGCGGGCCGTGCTGACATGCAGGCCGAGCGCATGGCGAAGCACATGCAGTTTGTTGTCGAACAGCACCTTGTGCAGCGGCGGCGTGCTGCGCAAATAGCGCGCCTTGAGATCCGCCACGTAGTCGAACAAAGCTTTGTCGCTGCGTACCCGGTGCACTTCGGGGTATTTGCGCAGCAGCACACCGGCCAACGCCTCGCCTTCGCCGGCCAGCAATTGCCCAACCTGGCCCTGCAGTGACGCCGGATAGGCCCCCAGCAGACGGGAAAGCAGCGGTAGCTTGGCGTTCAACGGCTCAGCCTAGAAACGGCGGTTGGATGCGCCTGCCAGTGCCGCGATGGGCGTGCCAGGCAAGGCGCGAGGACGCAGCGCACTCCTGTGCGCAAGGACGAGCAACGCCGCATGGTGCGGCCAGCGTGGTACTGGTGGGTGCATAGCGCTGTTCAGCCCACAGGTGAGCGCCCGCACCGCCAACCATACCAATCACCATGCGGCTTTCCAAACGATAACAAGCGATCAATTGCCGTTTCTAGTCTCAGTGCAGGTGGCGTGGGCGGCGGCCACCCCCACCACCACCGTGGCTGCCACCAGCGCCCCCCGAACCACCAGGACCGCGCGGGGGCCGGCCGATTTCAAGGGAGTTGACCAGCGCGTCGAAGCGCTGGGTGAAGAGCTTGTCGATCTCGGCCACCACGCCGCCCAATTCGGCGCCATCGAAATGGCGCTCCATCATGTTGACGACATCCTGCACCAATAGATCGCGCTGCACCTGCATGATGGCGGCGGGCGTGGGTCCAACGAAGACGATGGTGAAATCGTCGCGCGAGTCGCCCTCTTCCTCTTCGTCGTCTTCGTCAAATTCGACGTCGTAGAAAGTGACCTCGATGGCCGCACCCTGATCGGCCAGGTCATTGAGGTTCATGCACATTTCGTCGAGCGACTGGCGGAAATCCTCGTCGCCGCGCACCGTCCAGCACATCTGCAGAACATGGCGCTTGGCATCAAACTCAATGCCGGGCTCTTCCTCATAGGCACTGGCTGCGCCATCGGCCAGGGAGCGCGCACCCGAATACTTCCAGAGCGGCTTGAGTGCTTCCTGCAACTGCTCATAGGCGACTTCAGGTCGCAGCGGGACATCGCCGTGCAGATGGATTTCGAAGGGAGCGTTGAAATTTGACATGATTGATTCTTGGTGGTGCCCCGAGCCGGGGTCGAACCGGCACGCCCTCTTTCGAGAAGCGGCGGATTTTAAGTCCGCAGTGTCTACCAATTTCACCATCGGGGCACTCGAAAGCCGGGCCGACCTGCAGCGTAACCTTGCACAAGCGGCCGTGCAACGCACGCGCGGCACAGGAGCCAACATTCTGCGGCGACCAACGAAAAAGGGAAGCCGAAGCTTCCCTTTTTTGAACTGGAGCGGGAAAAGAGTCTCGAACTCTCGACCTCAACCTTGGCAAGGTTGCGCTCTACCAACTGAGCTATTCCCGCATTGGCTTGGCTATTCGCCGCTTGACATCAGAAAAGCAGCGTATCGACAAGCCCTAAATTCTACATCAACTTTTCGCTGATCTCCACAAACAGTGAAGGCCGCTTGCAGAAAATCTGGAGGCGCGGCGCGGAGTCGAACCGCGCTAACCGGATTTGCAAGGCCAATTTGCTCTATGGTGACAAACACTTGCGAACCGGCTACCAATTTGGCTACTTTTCGCTCTGCCTTTCCCGCGCGTCCTCAATGTCAAGGATCGCATTGAGCTGCCCCGCAAGCTCCGCATACCCCGCCCTGCACTGCGCTATTGCACCCGGCTTATTTCAGATACAGCGCCGGCAGCACAAACCCCGCAGCGAATAGATCGGCGTGGTAGTCGCTGGCGCTGCACGCCGGGTCTTTTGATGCGCATTCCGCCATGGCCTGCAGCGCAGTCTGGCAGCGCACGGTTTCATTCGGGAACACTTCGCGCAGGCACTGGCTCTCGATGTAGCGGAAGGCCTGAAACACGGCCGGATTGATGGCCTGGTTGCGCGCACGCTCTGGGGCACCGAAAAACACCCACCAGGCCACCCAGGCGCCAAGCACCCAGGAAAGCGGGACGATCCAGTGGCGGCGCCTTGCGTACCAGGCTTTCATGCGCGCGATGGTAGCACCGCTCTCAATTGAGCTTCATGTTCAGCTCATGCTGCAGCTTGCGCTTTTTGTCCTGCTCGATGGCGGTCAAGCGCTGGAACTCTTCTTGACCAATGCGGCCGGTCTGCAGCTGGCGCTTGTACTGGCTGATGTTCTTGTCGATCTCCATCTTCTCGGCGCCGAACTTGCCCATGAGGTTCCTGCGCATCACGTCGGGCGGATAGCTGCCCAGCTTCACGCCGAATGATGAGGCCACCGCCTGAGCGGTTGACATTTCCCGGCCAAAGGCGTCGGTACGCCCGGTCAGCGAACCAACGACCCCCGTGGTTGCATAGGTCCCAGGCACGCCAAGCACATTCGGCGCGGCGGCTTTGTACATGTGATCCAGGAATTTCTCGGCCTTTTGCCGCGCGGTGTCGGTCCCTAGCGTGATTGGCTTTCCGGTGAAGGCGCTCTTGTTCAGTGCAACCTCGGCCATCACCGCCAGCGGGCCGCCAGGCTGCAGGCCGGGCAGAATTGGGATGGCCGACTGGCCCTGCCCAATGTCAAATACGTCGCCTACAGGAATGAACCGGCGAATGTCCAGATACACAGGGCTGTTGTGACCGTCGTTCCATGGCATGCGGATCAATTTCGGAACCATCCCCCAGACGTTGCCGGCTTTCTCTTCCGGCAACAGCTTGCGCTCATCTTCGTCGCCGCCGCCCGCGCCAGCAAGCATCACCCCCAGAGCATTGAGCCCACCGGCCAGCGCCATCAGCTTGAGCAGCTTGTGGGGCTTGCGCGCAACGGTTTCAAGCAGCATTGGCACGGCGCGGTATGTGAAGGACAGGAACGGCCAGGCCGACTTGCGCATGGCATTGATCCACGGCGCATTGATGTTGTAGTCGAGGAATGATGCTTTCGCGCGCTTGCCAGCGTCCAGATCCGTCGCGCCCTGCTCTTTCGCGGCCAGCCAGGCGCCAAGGCGGAACACGTCGTCTTCGGCCTGGTAGGCATCGAGCAGCGCACCGCCTGCAACTTTCACCGCTTTGCCAGGAAGGCTGACAGCCGCTGCATCAAACGCCGCCGGGAAGCGCAGATGCAGCGCGTGCTGAAGCGCAGCAAAAACGCCGGTCTGGGTTTCCGCATTTCCGCCATTGGTGGCCGCCATCTCGCGTTCCAACGACGCCAGCAGCGGCTCGATCTGGTCGCGCGAGATCTCATTCGTCACCCAGGATCCCGAATCGCCACCGCTGTCGGAATAGCGGTTGAGGATCTCGCGCGCCGCGTCTCGGTCCGCAATGCCGCCACGCTTATCGCTGGCCGCTAGCATGATGCGCAGCGCTTTGGAGACATGGGCGGCGTGCACCTCGTGCCAGTCGGCCATCACGAAGTTCGACATGACGTTGTTCATGTGCACCGCAGGGCTCAGCGCGGTTTTGCTGGTCTTCCACAGATTCAGCACCTTGTTGTACGTGTCGCCGAACGGCTGGAACCCACCGCCGGCCATTTGGCGCAGATCGTTCCACACCGGGCCCTCAACGTAGCGCCCGGCCAGCTTGCCGTACTTGAGCACATTGGTGCCGGCGATCTTGCTGTCGGGCACGCGCACCCATTCGCCAGGCGCGAAGGTGTCGCGGTACTTCTCCGAGGCGTCCACCACTTCGCCGGGGATGGCTTCGCCCTCCTTCTTTGCATGGTTGATGGCCAGCCAGTCCAGATAGCGCCCGACTTCCACGTCGTGGATCATGGCGTGCAGGGTTTTTGCGATGGCGAAACGCGCCTCGTCAATCTCCCCCATTTGCTCGCGCTCGTCCTTGGTGAAGTCGCGCCACAGCACCGCATTGGGGCCCTTCACATCGCGCACTTCCCAGGTTCCTGCCTGCGTCCAGTCGGCGTATTTGGCAGGCAGGCGCTCGCTGGCGGGCCAGTAGGCCAGCTCCAGCACGCGGCCCGGTTGCCTGCCGGTCATGCCGGGAAGTGGCGTCGTGCCGGTGCCGGATGGAGCGCGGCGCTCCAGGCGAAGCAGCTGCTCTCCCTTGAGTGCGGCATCAGCCTTTCCCTTGGCAAGCTTGCGCTGCCACCAGTCGGGAGCCGCGCTTTTGATGGCGGACATGGCGGCCGTCTCGCTCAGGCCGCGCCCCTTGTACTGCTCGCCCAGCACAGCGATGGTGCGCGCGCGCTTGGCCTTTTGCCCCTTGGTCTGCTCCAGCGTGTGCTTGGCGTAGCTGCGGCGCAGATAGGCAAATCGGTTGCGCTTGAAGGCCTCCGGGTCGAGTTGGCCCAGGCGCACGGCGTCCTTGGAAAGGCGGTCGATCATCTCCTGCACTTCTTGCAGCACGGCCACCGATTCCTCGGGCAGCCCTTGCATCATGGAGACGTAGGCCTGCGGGTCTGCCCCGTCCATGTTCATCCACTCGTAGGCCACGCGGCTCTCGGCGCGGGTCAGCGTGGCGAGCTTCTCGATCAGTGAGCCGGCCTTGCGCAGCTGCACGCGCTGGCGCCCCTGCAGCATGGTGCGCTGGTCCTTCACCGCCTCGGGCAGGCCGTAGTCGGACATCACGCCCGCCTTGACCTTCTCGGGCACGACGGCATCCAGTAGGCTCGCCGCTTTGTCGTAGATCGCGCCAGTGAGGCGCTCCACGCCAGTGCCGCGGGTCAGGCCTTGGGCAATAGCGTCGAGCGGCCGCACACCGCCGGTGCGGTCTTGGATGATGGCCTCGGCGCGCGTGGCAGCATCCTGCGCAGGCGCGGCGCGCGACAGGCGGATGTCTGGATTGGTGGGGTCGAAGGTGCCGCGGTTGCCGGTGGCGCTCTTGATCTGCTCGGGGCGAAACACGATCCAGGTGTCGCCGCCTTCCATCCCGCGAATCACATAGGCGTCATGGCCCGCGCGCCGCGCTTCGGCCGGCGTCAGCTTGCCATTGCGCTCAAGACCGACCTGCCAGTCGTCATCCTGAATCTCATAGGGGTGGGTCGCGGTCAGATACGCCGGAATAACGTTGCCACCATCGTCCCCGGTGTTGGCGTAGTCGCTGGCAAATCGAGGATTCGTGGTGAAGTATTGGCCCTGCTGATCTTCCGGCACAAGCGAATCGCGGAAAGTGGAGAAGTCGTAGGTCGTCCCGTGGTACACCACCAGCGGCTTGCCAACGGCATCCACCACCTTGCTGTCGCCAAACCAGCGCTTGAACGCCGCGCTTTCCGTCTGATCGCCAGCCATCCCCCGCGAAAGCATCGCCTCCCCGGGCCGCTGAATTCCAAGCCGCTTCGCCACCAGCTCGTACACCTTGGGATTGCGAGCAGCCAGATCCTCGGCGTCGCGGTAGCCGCGCTCCCTGGCCTCGGTCTGCAGGCGTTTTTCCTGGCGCGCCTGGTCGTCGGCCAGCGCGGCAGATAGGCGCGTGCCGGCCGCTTTGGCGCCGTCGCTTGCCCCCGCCTTGCCGGCCATGTATGCGCGCGCGCCGCGCACCAGGTCAGCGACGAACAGGTCGGCGCGCTGCTGCTCGCTCAACGTGCCGTCGAGCCAGGTGCTCAGCTTGGCGGCCATGGCGGTGAAACCGTGCTCGGCCAGCCAGTCGCGCGCCAGCGCCGTGACCTTGCGCCAGCCCTTGAGCTGCGCAAGCTGGGCGCTTGGAATGTCCACAATGACCTCCTCCACAGCCTCGGCGTTGGTCAGCTTGCCGCGCTTTTGCAGCGCCGTGGCTGCCTTGCGCACGGCGCCGTTGTTGGCGTAAATCAGGCTCATGGCCTGGGTTTTCGCGTCGCCCAGGATGGCGTGCAGCCCGAAGTGCGCAGCTTCGTGTTCGGCCAATACGTGCTCGGCGCGCAGCGCGTCGGGCAGGCCGCTGGCGAACAGGTAGAACTCGCCCTCGTGCATGGCGCCGTCCACGTCGTTCCATGCACCCTGCTCTTCGATGTAGTCGCGCAGTCCCTCGGGCGCCAGCGTCGGATCGGCGAGCACATGCACCTTGGGCATGCGTGGGTTCTTGGCGGCGATGCGGTCGGCCAGGGCCTGCAATTCGGCCACGGGCATGCCGGCGGGTTCGCCATCGCCGCGGCTGAGTGGGCCTAGCTCCGTCTTGGCTAGAATCTGTCCGCGCCTCTGTTCTCCGGGCAAGCCAGTCAATCGCGGCTGGAACGATCCGGAGGCAGGGGCGCCCTTGTTTTCGTCGCCATTTGGCGGTTCACTGCGGCTCAGGCGGATGTCTGGGTTGGCGGTGTCGAAGGTGCCTCGGTTGCCGGTGGCGCTCTTGAGCTGGTGCTTGTTGCGCAATGCCAGCGAAATTCCGGCTTCGTCTTCAACATAGACGGAATCTGCTGATGGGTTGTCTCGCAGGGCCTTGGCGACGTCCAAAAAGTGGACGGGCGTGTCGGGGCTGTTCAAGGGGCTTTCGGCCCTGGCGAACAGCTCCATGGTTTTGCCGCTGCTGAGCGCGGCCACGCGCGCCCCCGTCTGGCTGAACGCGACGAAGATTGGTTTGTCGTCGCGGAAGGTGGAGAAGTCTGATTTCGTTTCGTGGTACACCACCGCCGGCTCGCCGGTGTCAGGGTCCACCACCTTGGAGACACTTTCAGCGGCTACCTCGGGGTCTTCGGCCTGCACGGCTTCCCAGTCGCCAAACCAACTCCTGAATGCCGGCGTGCGCACCTGTACCCACTGCTCATAGGTGAGCTTCGTTTCGCCTGACGCCTCGGCCTTCTCGTAGACGTCGCGCCCACCCTCATTTTCGATGCCGCCCTCGCTGTTTTGCGGGAAATGCTTGTTCAGCACCCGCTCAGCCGCAGCGCGGGCATTGGCCGTCAGCTGGCGCTGCCACGCGCCTGCGTTCGGCGACCACTTGAACCCGTTGGCTTTCAAGTCGCTCCGGACGGCTTCGCCAGGCTTCTCGTCGAAGAACAGGCGCAGCCTATCGTCTTGGGCGTTTTCCTCGGTGCGCACGCCTTGGCGAGCGGTTGCTACGGGGCCTGCAGCAGCTTCCGCCACGCGCTGCTCGGCCTGCGCCAAGCGCTCACGCAGCCGGCGAATCTCGGCATTGTTGTTGGCCAGCTTGTAATCCGCATAGCCCCGGCGTCCGGCAAAATCGGGCTTCTTGAGCTCGGCGATCAGCGCCGGCGAGTAGCCAAGCGCCACCAGGGGCTCGTCGTCCTTTTTGCGCAGGGCGGCGTTCACGGCTTTCATGCGCTCCTGCGTGGCCTCACGCTCTTCCAGGTTGGCGCGGATGCGCGCCACCTCGGAGTCCGGGCTGTTGTCGATCGGGCCACGGGCCGCCTTTGCCATGCGGGCAATGCCCTTGCGCAGAAATTCGCTGGCCTCCTGGGCGCGCTTGTCGGCAGTTTCCGACTTCTTGCGGTTCGCCTCCGCGGGGAAGCGCGCGGGCCCAGCGATCATTGAGGACATCACCCGTGCACTCGCGCCCAGCGCCTCCAGGTAGCGCGACCGGTAACCCTCGACCACATCGCCCAGAACCTCCACCGCGCGCGCACGCGCCGCGGCGTCATCGCCGAGCGCGGCCTCGGTCCGTTTCCAGGCATCGACCAGGGCCCGCACATAGTTTCGCCGTGCGCTGGCGCCGCGCTGCTCGGGGCTGTGAGAAGTGCCAGAGTAGGCCTGCGTTGCGGCATCGCGTGGAATATCCGATTCCCGCACCGGAACCGGCATGGCAGCAGCGAATTCGCGCAGAGCCTCGTATTGCCCATCATGGATCGCCTGAGTCAGGCCGTCGGCACGCATGAACGAGCCAGGCTCCATCGCGTCCAGCGCTTGCCGGCCCAATTCCGCAACAATGGCGTCGCGCGCCTGCTCGCGCAGCGCGGCCACGTCACCATCAGGCTGGGCCTTGGCGATGTCTGTGGCAATTTGTGTTGCCGTGCGCACTACGCCGGCTGGTTCAGGCTCGCTATTTTTGGCGTCCGCGCGTAAAATCGAAGCCGGAGGTGTCCCGATGAAAGTGCCCGATAAATTCCCGCCCGGCTGCGAATTCGTGGCGTCATTCAGCGGAGACGAGTTCGTTAAATTCCCCGACGGCAAGGTTTTCAGGCTCGACGACAACGGCTCCGATTTGTTGCCCGCCAAGTCGCTCCCCGCCAAGTCGCTCCCCGCCAGATCCGCAGCGCCAATTTCCGAAGCCGTTTTCTTGAGCTGCGCACGCGGCTGCCGCGAATTTTCCGCCACCGGCAAGGTCAACTTGTTCCCGGCCGCAGCAAACGCGGCATCGTAGAACTCGCGCATCGCGTCGCCGATTTCTTTGTACGCGGCCGACGCCTCGGGCTGCACCCGCTGCGCCTCATACAATTTGTGCCCCTGGGCATCCTTTGCCGCCAGCATTTGCGGCACATTGATCTGGATCTCCGCCGCCACTCCGTCAGGCAGCACCACATTCAGTAGCACGTCGGCATAGCCATCGATCCGGGCATCCTCAGAAATGCGGGTCTTGACGCGCGCCACGCTACCAAACACCTTCACGACAGCATCAACCACGGCCTGCACGTCGCCGTAGCTGCTCACCACCACCGTGGCGCGCAGCAAATCGCGCATCCTCTCAGGGCTGAAATCTGCGCCGTCCGGGTCGACGTACTTTTCGACGGCCCGGTCCATATTCTTGACGGACGCGACGATCTGGCCCAGGGCGCCGGACTGCTGCGCCACAGCAGCAACATTCTTGGCGAAGCCCTGAAAAGCGCCCAAGGCTGCATCGAGCAGGGGCTTTAGCTCCGCTTTTGCGCGCGCACGGTCCTTGGGCGACACGACCATGGGCCGCGGCTGCTTGGAGTATTTCTCGATGTAGCCATTTGCTCGCGCGATCAACTCAGCGGGCAGAAAGGTTTTCGCCGACGGAGGCCGGTAGTTGTCACGGTCGCGGTCGTAGGCCTTGCTCTCGATCTTCGATACAGCGGACGTAGCCTCAGTGGCCTTGGCAGGGCTGTTAAACAGATCGCCCTGAACGGCGCTTGCAGCCTCTCCGATATCGCCAAAAAGTCCATGCTGCGCCGGGTTCGCCATACCGTCCAGTGCCTGCAGCGCTGCCTTCTGGTAGAGCTCCGGGCTGATCTTGTTCCAGAAGGTTTTAAAACGCGGGTCGGCCTTGATCTGCTCGCGCACCCACTTGGTCGCCCGCTTCATGTCGGTGCCCACCAGCCGGATGGCAGCGTCGAACAGCTTGGCCAGCGTGGGCATCAGGTCGGGGGTCTTCTCGGGAACCATGGCGGCGCGCGTGTGCTTGCTGGCAATCTGCGCCAGATCACCCAGGGCGTCCTTGAAGTCCTGCACGGCGGCAGCGCGCTGACCCACCGGGGTTTTGTCGCCTTCACTTTGCTGCACGCTAGGGAACTCACGCACGGCATCGAGCAGCTCACGGATCGGCGCATCCAGACGGATCACGGGGACACTCTCGCCAAGCGCCTTCATCGCCATCCACTGGTGGTGGCCGTCCAGCACATGGCCGTCAGACGACACCAGCACAGACCGCTCGCCGATCGACCCGGTCTTCATGAACCGTTCGGTCTTTTCGCGCGAAAACTCCGCTTGCGTCGGTTTGAGGCTGGACGCCGGCACCTCGTCCTTGGTGCTGCTAATACCGCGCGCGTTTAGGAAGTTGACCAGGGCGCCGCGGTGCTCACCTTTGACTTGCGGCATGTCGCTCCGGGGAATACCCAGCGTGCCGGAATCCTCGGGGAAGTGGACCCATTCGCCTACTTCGTCGTTTGCGGCTTCGCGCGCTGGTTTTCCAGGCTGTCGTCCTGCGGCATCGGCTTGGGTAGGCCCATTGCCTTGATCGCGGCCTTCACTGCGCGGCGCATCTTGGGGTTGCCCTCCATCGCGCGCATCAGCTTGTGCACCTTCTCCAGCGACTCCCCGCTGGGGGTCTTGGTCAGCATTGCCATTCTGGGTTTCCTTTGCGGTATTGATCAGGCTGGCGCGCGTGGGCGCTGGCCCATCGTCGCCAAACATGGATGGCTGGGTCGGGTCGCCAGCATGCTCCAGCGCATCGTAATAACGCTGGAAGAACTCGGCAATGCGGCGCGGGCTGCGCGCGTTCTCGCTCAAGAATGTCAGCAGCTCGGCCGCCTCGGGGCTGTACTTGGGCCCGGTCAGATCCGCCTGGCCCAGCTCGTCGGACACTTTCCAGCCCTTCTCCTTAAGCGCTGAGAGGCCTTCGACGGCAGCCAGCAGATCGGGGGCGATGTCGGCCTGGTGCAAGGTGCCAGCGTCCATGCGCTCGCGCGCGGCGGCGATGGTCGGCGCCACACGCACCAGCGCCTTGCTGATGTTGGCCAGGTTGTTGTCCATGCTCTCCGTCATGCGGCGCAGCGATGGAGAATCCCCGTAGGCGCGGGCCAGCACGGCATTCTGGATGCGGCGGTAGCCGGCGGTGGACAGGCGCCCGTCCGACTCGATCAGGTCGCTCTGCTCGGTGACGGGCAGCGTGGCCATGAACTGGCGCACAAAGTCCATGTTGTTGCCAAAATCCCCTTGCTCGTCCGGGTTCAGGCCGTCGAGGGAATTGAGGCGCTTGGCGTCCGACAGCGCCTGCTCGCTCGGGCTCATGCGCTGCACGGTGCTGGCGTTGGCCTGGCGCGCGAACTCGGCGCGGTTCACCGGCGTGGCACGCACGCGCACCAGCACGGGCTTGGCCATGGCGTCGATGGCTTCGGGAGCCAGCCCAAACTGCGCCGCGTTGTCACGCAGGAACTGTTTGTAATTCTCGGCCTTCTGGCCGTTGGCCTGGTAGACGCGCTTGAGCGCAATGGTCCGCGCGTTGCCCGACTCCACCAATCCGTCCGCGCCCACGATAGGCGCGCCGTTGGCAGCATCCGCCGACAGGCCCAGGCGGGCCGGGTCAAGTCGCTGCACGATGCCCGAGACTTGCAATTCGCTGGCCTGGCGGCTGCGATCGCGCGGCTGCAATTCCTTGGGGAAAAGCGGATTGACTGCCAGCCCCTCGTCGTGCGACGTCACCAGATCGCCCGCGTCCATCAGCGCGTACTGCGCCTCCAGGCGTGCGCCGGCTTCGGTGGTGAACGAGGACATGGCGCCGCGCTCGGCCTTGGGCCAGGTCGAGGCGATGCTCTCTCGCTCAGCGGCCAGCTCGGCGGCCTTGGTGGCCAGGTCTTGGCGCTCGCCATCAAAGGCGGGCCCGTAGCCGTTCTCTGGCGCCAGTTCCTGCTGGCGCTCAGTGATGGCCTGCAGCTCGCCGCCCAGCGCATCGGCGCGGTCCAGCGCGGTCAGTTGCACCGGGGTTTTCAGCGCTTCCTCGGCGGCGGCGGTGTCGCCTACCCCAACGGCTTCCAGGCCGGCCGATCCTCTTCCCGCCACGACTCCTGCGGCTGCTCCTGAATTGGTAGCTGCTTGCGCTTGTCCTGAAAGCGCTGGCGCCTGATTTTGCTGGTTTTCTGCTGGCGTTTGGTTTTGGACATTGCTCCCCCTAAAGTTGTCTCGCGCATAGCCCAAGCCATGCCCGCCGGAGCCCATGGCGAAGCCAGCGGCCAGGTTCTGGGCCGCAGAGCCGCCCGGGTCGTATTGCTGCGAAGGGTCTGCCTGCACCGAGGCGCCGTACTGCACGGCATCTTCTGGCACGCCCTGGAATCCCTCTTCCACGGTATCTTGTGCAACGCGCTTGCCGAACTCGCGAATTCCCATACGCTCGACGCCGGCGATGGTCTTGGCCGTCGCGTCGCCGCCAAAGAGTTTGTTGGTCAGCACGGTGCCCAGCGCAGTCCCTGCGCCCGCCAGCAGCGGAACTTGGTCTGCCAACTCATTGGCCAATATCTCGCGCGCCTTGGCCGGGTCTCCTTGGGTTTCTGCCAGCACAGCCTGGAACCGAGGCGACTTGGCCAGCATTTCCAGCGGCATTTCATTGACTTGCTGGTACACGCCCTGGCGTGACTGCAGGGCCGACGACGACGCCTCAGACAGCGCTCCAGCGGTACTCACCCGCCCCAGGCTGGCGCCCGCGCGGTGCACCACAGAACCAACCCCGACGCCAGCTGCCATATCGGGAGCGGATCGGGCCATGGTGTGCGCGAAAGCCAGTGGGTTGTCCTTGATGGCCGCCAGGTTGTCGACAAACCCCTGTGCTTCTGCGGTGTTCTGCTGCTGAGCGATCAGCTCGGGGTTGTTGGCTTTGTCGGACGCCAGGATCTCTGCCTTTGCGCGCTCGGAGTCGCGCTGGAGCATGCGGCCAAAACGGGCCGGGAGGTTGCTCGGGTCCGCTACCTGCGCATCGCGCGACTCCGCAGCAAAGCGAGAGGCCAGCCGGGCATTTTCCTGGACGGCCTCGTTTTCCTTGGCGATGTCTTTGCCGCTGATGGCGTTGGCGGCCCAGGTGATGCCGCGATCTGCTGCAGCCGCTGCGCCAGACACGCCGGCGAGTGCGTTCGCCGCAGGATCCTGAATGAATGTTCCGATGCCGCCAGCAATGCCTGCGACGCCCTGCGCAAGGCCAGAATCTATGGCGTGCAAGTAATCTGCGGCCGTCGCCTGGCTTTTGCGTTTCTTGCGCTCGTTGACGATCGGGTCATCCGCCCACCACGCATCGCCGTCCTGCGCGTCCTCGCCAGAGGCAATAGGATCCTGTTCCCACCATTTTTCGGCCATGCAAACCCCCGGATTCAAGTGCATGGGACATTGCCATGCCTGCCACGGGCGGCCTAGCGCTTCTTGATGCGCACCGTACCGTCTGGCGCCGTGTAGCGTGATCCAGCAGGCAAGTCGTCAAATTCCTTGCGCGTGGAAATCGGCGGCGCGTCGTACACCTTGCCGCTCGCGGAGCGCCCAGGCTCGGCTTTGCCGCCGCTATCTGCGGCAGCAGGCGGGAATAAGTAGGACATGGCCGCTTCGGTGGCAGTCTTCGCGGCATCGGCGTTGCCCATGTTGGCCGCCAGTGCCTTGCCGTAAATATCGGACCGCACGGACTCTGGAGACTTGTCGTTGTTCTGCATCGCCTTGCGCAGGCCTTCGGCTTCATTCTTGGCAAGCCCCGCACGCACCAGCGCACCGGCAAGTTTCACTTGGGCCGGAGCATTTCCGTCCGTCTCGGGCACCGCCTTCATGATGCCCTTGCGTACAGCATTGATCTCGGCTTCGCTGGCGTTCGGGTGTTTCTCCTGGAACAGCGCGGCAGCGGCCTCGGCCTTGTCGGTTGCATCGCGCCGGGTTTGCGCACGGTCAGACATCGCAGCCCCCTGGCTGGCCCCAGCCCGAGAATCCGCATTGCGCGAGAGCTGCAGCTGCTCATTGCCGCGCCGGTTGCCTTCGGCCTGGTAGAACCGGCTGAACACTTCTCCCGCCTTCCCCAGCGCGTCCAGCTCGGCCACGGTGTTGATGGTGCGGATGTCGCCGTTCTGGTCCTTGAATTGGAGCACGCGGGTTTCCACGCCGTCCTTGCCCTTGACCATTTTGTCGCTGACGATGGCGGCCGGGTCCAGCTGCACCTTGCCCGAGGCGTTGAAGGCCTTGGCAATCTCGGCCGCCCCGGCGCCGCTTTGTGCCAGGCGCAGCGCGCGCTCGTAGCCCTCGCTCTGCACCTTGTTGAGCATGTCGGAGAACTCTCCAAAGCTGCGTGTGTCGAGCTTGCCGTATTTGGCGTCGTGGTCCACCAAGGCAGCGCGGTCGGCAAGCGAGTCGCCAATCGAGTATTCCGGCCGGCGCGGGGCAACGGGCGCAGTCCCAAGCTCGTCGGGCGACTTGCCGGCGGCCTTGTCGGCCTCGTATTTATTGAGCGCCGACTGGTACTGCTTGGTGGCTTCGGCATACTGGTTTTGCTGCTGGCCGAACCGGGTGTCTGCGAACAGCGCACGGCGAGACTTCTCGTATTCGTCCTTGTCAGCCTGCTGTGCATCCTGGCGGCCCCAGTCCTTTTGCGTGCGGTCCCAGCGGGCGTCGTCGCGCTCTTCTGTCTTGGCCTCGCGGCGCAGACGCATCGCCCCCATGGGGTCGCTCTTGCCAATCACGCCGGCCATGGCCATGGTGCGCGCGCGGTCCTGCTGGTCTGCATTCATGGGCCCCGCAGTGCGCTTGCCAAGAAAGTCCGTCACCCCTTGCTGGGCAATCTCCCCAGTCATGCTCGGGTCAGACTTCGGCGTCACGGTGTACGCCTTCTTGGAGTCGTCGTATCCGATGTCGTACTGGCCAGACTCCCCTGCGGCACGCAATTGATCGCCTTGCTCGGAGGTGAACCCATCGCTGGTTTCTGCCTCGGCGTCGCCGATCTTGCGCAGCTGGTAGTCCTGCACCACTTGTCCGACGGCTTTGTATCCCTGGTTGAAGCCATCCATGAAGTCAGCAACACCATTGCGCCTGCGTCGTGCCATTACGCCACCTCTTTCATGGTCAGGCCCAAGGCCCCGTAGTTCACCGTGTCAAAGCCAGTGCGCGAGTCCACTGCCACCGCCGACGGCATGTAGGCGCGCACCTCATCGGCCATCACCCCCTCGAAGCGGCGCCGGTCGGGATCGTCGATGTAGCCGAACTCGTACAGGTTCAGGCCAGTGCGCGCGTCGCAGCCCACCAACTCGATGTTTTCTTTCAGGCGCCGGTCCGAGAACGCGGTGATCAGGCTGGCGCCGCCACCCAGGATGGAGCCCAAGCCACCCAGGCCAGAATCCTGGTTCGCCATGGTGTTGGCGTAGTTGGCCTGCGCATTGAGCACGCCCGTGGTCCCCTGCATGGCGATCTGGCGGCCCTGCATGGTGGTGTTGTTCGACTGGCCCATGGCGCCGATCAGCGCCTGGCCTGCGCCTGACTGGTTTTGCACCGCTGAATTGCCCGCATTCATGGCCACGCCGTAGGCGCCCTGCGATGCGCCGGGCATGCCGCGCGCCATGCCGGTGACGTCGAGCTGGCGCGCCCAGTCCATCGAGTCATCCTGAATGCGCAGATTGCGCCCGGCCATCGACGCCGATTCGCCACGGTTCATGGCGTCGGCCGTGGCGGCCTGGCCGGTGCGGAAAGTGTCCTGCGTCATGCCGATGCCCTGGCCCACCAGGTTGCGGTAGTTGGCAATCGAATCGTTGCGCGTGCCGTTGGCGGCCGCTGCCAGCTGCGACGCCTGGGCCGAGCTGACGGAGCCCAGCGTGGACGGCATGGAGACGCCGTAGCGCTGCGCCTGGCGCGCGGCCGTATTCAGCGCCGCGGTCTGGCCGGTGCGCGTGTCGGCCACCGCGCGGCCCACGTCGTTTTCAATATCGCCCTGGTAGCGGTTGTAGATGCCCGCATTGCCGCCGGTATAGAGCGCCGTGTCGGCGATCTGCTTGGCCTCAAAATTCTGGTTGCGCCCATACAGTTCGTTGGCGTTGGCGCGCATTTCGTCGGTGATGCCGTCGCGCTCAGACTGGTCCATCAGCGCCTTCAGGAGCGACTGCTGGGTCAGCGAGAGACCAGACGTGCCACTGGTGCCCGCAGTTCCGCCCGTGGTTCCGGTCCCTGTGCCGTTGGATCCGCCGACTCCCGCCCCGCCAGAACTTGCGCCCCCGCTGCCGCTGTTCTGTAGGGTGCCGTAGTAATACTTGCGGTATGCGGTGTCCGGGTCCAGCCCCTGCACATCAGAAACCGCCAAGAACTTGTCGGGGTTGGCCTGGTAGTAGGCCCGCGCCTCTGGGTCCTGCACATCGTTGATGCTGCGCTTGGTCTGGTAGTCGCCGTACATCTCCCCGGTGGGGACATTCGGGTTCGAGCCCTTGCGGGTGACGGTTCCGTCCGCGTTCACGGTGAATCCCGATGCCGCCGGGTCCGTGCGGGTCTGAGCGCCGCCACCGGGTGAATTCGTGCCGACTTGGTAGTTGGCATCCCACTGCGATTTAAGGCCCGGCGCATTGCGGGCGATGTAGCTCGGGTCCGTGGTCTTGTCGAATTGGAGCCGCTTGCCGGAACTGTCTTCATAGACCGCCGTGCCGTCGCCCATCTTGGTGACGCGCGCACCACCACCCAGGTCAACCACCGTGCCCGGAGCGACTTGGTCCGAGTAGAAAGCGTTTTGGTCCTGCTGGAATTGCGACGGCGCAGGGGCCGCAGCCGCAGCAGGGGCTGCCGCAGGCACAGCAGGCGCAGGCGCAGCGGCTGCGGGCGGCGCTACTTGAGCCGGGTAACTGTCGGATCCGTCGTCCCAGAAAGCCATGGCCTATCCTTTCGTGCGCTTATGCGAGGTAACGCGTAACACCAGCACTGCCGAAGCGTTGCCCGCGAAGATGGGGCGACGCTGCGCCAGCCCCGGCAAAACCCATGATTGCCGCCTGTTGTGGGGGTGCACCGGTATTGCCAACCACTTGCTGCAGCGCGTTCGGGTCTGCGGCGGCCGCGCCTTGCTGCGCACCTTGGGGCTGCGCCTGCCCAGGGTAAGAAAAATCCTTGTTCCAGTCGGCCGCAATATCTGGGTTGGCCTTGGCCACTTCGGACATTGGCGTGCCGGCGGCGTAGCTGTAGCTGCCGCCGTCCTTGTTGATGAAGGTGGCAGAACCGTCGGTGTTGCGCGTGATCTTTCCGCCAGCCAGGTCAAGCACCTGGCCCGGTTTGGTCTGGTCCCAGTAGCCATCCCAGGCGTTCTGCATCTTGGCTGCGCCAGAGAAACCGCGCGCCATATTGCCGGCCTTGTTCAGCGCGTCGTGCATCGAGACGCCGGACGTCCCCAGGCGCGCCACGTCGCGCGCAGTGAGTCCCCCGGCCGCCTGCGTGAGCATGGCCTGCTCCATCGGGCGGAACGTCTTGCCGTACTCGTAGTAGTCTTTCCCCTGCTCTGCGGTCTGGCGCATGATCTCCAGCTGCGCGTCAACCACGGGCTTGGCCACGGCCATGTTGTTCTCGTACTGGCGCCGCGCCTCGTCGAGCTGGTTTTGGCCCAGCTGCGCGCCAATGGCTGCCGCTTCGCGCGAGGCGTCCGCCACCGGCTGATAGTCTGGGGGAGGCGGCGCGTCACCACCAAGATCAAAGTACATGCGGCGCAGGCCATCGCGCCGGTAGCCAGAGAATTTGCAGGGGATCATGGCTTTGCGTGCTCCAAAAGATAGTCCGACAGGCGCTCTGGCACCATGAAGGGCGCCGCCTGCGCCACAATCTCGGCGCCTTGCTGCACGCCGTTGAGCGCGCCGATCAGGAAAATCGCCACGTTCATCACTCCGTAGCGCAGGTAGTGCGCCAGCTCCAGCTGGTGCGCGTCGCATTCGCGCTCCATCACATTGGCGGCCTGGTAGCTGACCATGGCAGCCATCATCAGCGCCCGAATCTCGGACTCAAACTTGCGGTAGCAGGCGTTGCCCGGCAGGTACAGCAAGAGGGTTTCCATCAGTGCGTTCACGTCGACCGGCTTGTCCTGGTCAATCAGGTCATCCCAGGCGTGCGCAACGAACACCAGCCGCTCGTAGAGGTCCAGCGCACTGGCATTGCCGGCGAACCAGCGCAAACGATCGGGCGAATCATTCATGCCAGACAGCGTGCCATGCTTGCCACGCGCGCTTTTATTGCAGACGGCTCACCAATTCATTGAAGCGTGCGATCACGTCCGCCAGCGTGGCATCGGGCTCCAGCGTCTTGACGCTCCCGCCGCGCTTTCCGGTGATCACTTCCAGCGATTCCTTCACGGCGCTGTCAAACAGCGTGCGCTGTGGGGTATCGCTGCGGGGCACCTGTGGAATCGAGGGCTTTTTCATAGCGCCTTCAGGTCGCTCATGGTTTCCGCGATCGCGGCATACTTGACGCGCACGGAGCCGGTCAGGCCGATGGCCACGCTCTCGGAGCGAAACCCCCCGGGAAGGCGGAAGGCATCGGCACTGGTGAGCATGGTGCGCGAGTACACGGGCCGCCCATCGCTGTACAGCGTGAACGTGAGCACGCTCGGGCTGGGCGGGGAAATGCTCATGATCTCCGGGCTGGCATTGACCACGTTGGCGTTGACGGGCCGCGCATTGATTCCGCCAAGCCCTTTGTAGACGCCGATTGCGGCCTGATTCAGCGCCACATTGGCCTCATAGTCGGCCTGTGCAGAGGCGAAATCTTCCTCGGTCATTTCCCCTACGAAGTCGACTCTGGCGGCGCCGAAGTTCATCGGCTGCGGGAGGTGATAGTCCTTGGACACCCAGGCATAGTCGATGCGCGGCCCGACGCCGGCGTCCCACAGGCTCACGCCGCCCGCGTCCACCATGTACAGCCGGCCGTCTGCGCGGTCGGCATAGAGCTCGTCCGGCACCACGCTCAGTTTGGTCAGGGCCACGCCGCCGTCCGATGGCGAGAACACCAACACGCCCCGGAATCCGTCGCCGCCGTCGTAGCGCACGAACACGCGGCCCTCGGCAACGGCGGCCACCATGCCGCCAGGGTTGAGCGGCACCCACTCTTCGCGGGTGTAGAGCGCATCGGTCCAGATTGCGGCGCCGCCCATGCCCACATAGGCCAGGCCGTAGGTGGTGGCATACAGCACGCCATCGCCGATTGAAATCACGCTGCGCTTATTCAGGCAGGGCCAGACCTTATCGACCGAATCCATGGTGACGCTGGCCGGCTCCGCGCCCGTAGCCACGTAGGGCCGGCCCTTGCTGCAGGCCACCACGGTGGTGCCGTAGGCCTCGATGCCGACGATGGCCACGTCCGTGGCGCGCCGGTACTGCTGCGGCCAGGCGTGCGGCTGGTTCATTTCGGAAAAGCACAGCTGGTTTTCAAAGAACCCGGCCAGGGCGCCATTGGGCAGCGTGATCAGTCCGCGCAGCGTGGGGGGCGGCGGTGCCCAGTATTGCGAGATCAGCTCGTCTCCGGGGATGGCCGAATCCAGCAGTGTGTCGTTGTAGGTGGTTCCAACCCCCTCTGCCACCAGCTGGAAGGAGGCCGCTGTGCCAGCGGTCCGGTACAGGCGCCGCGTCATCCCCGTGGTGTTCCATGGAGCCACACGGGCCCAGGCAGTCTCGGCAGAGTAATCACCGGCCACGGTGAATGTTTTGGCGGTTGGCGTGCTGGCCACCGCAGTTCGTGAGGTTCCCAGCACAATGGCGTCGCCATCGCGCAGCCAGTGGTTATCTGTGTCGGTGAACGTGGTGACGCCAGCAGCAAAGACGCCAGCCACCGTACCAGAGTTGGCCGGGAAAGCATCCATTCCAGTGATCGCCCAGGTGCCATCGACCTTGCCGGTGACGACGTTGGACACCGGCGATTCCGGGCCCTCTTCACCCAGCGCGGAATAGAAGGTGTAGACGTAGAACCGGGTAACGGCAGCTCCGCTGCCACCCGAGTGGGAAATGCTTGCTGCGCCCTGCGGCTTGGGGATGCCCAGCGCAAAGCAGTCGGGCAGCTTGGAATAGGTGGCGTAGCGCGGTTCGTCGTCGCCCGTCCAGCAAAAACGCGCCTCGGACGCGGCCGGCAGGGGGGCGCGCACCACGTCAACATCTTCGCTCCATGCCAGCCACTGGCTTTGCAGGCCATTCACGGCGCGGTAGACCGCCGTCCATGGGCCCGGATTGGACGGCGTGTGCACGGGCAGCGGCTGCTTGATCGGGCGGATCTCCCCGGACGAGAGATTCACATTCGTTGCGTCGACCGCCAGGCCTTCGCCCAGCAAGCGCTCAGCCGTTCTGGGGACCATGCCCTTGAAGGGAGACAGCACAAAGCCCATCAGAAGTTCTCCCCGAAGAACAGCGCATTGCCCGACGCGATCTCGTATTCGACGTCCAGCCACAGCTTGCGCACGTAGCAGCCCTCGGTGTAGGCCACCTTGGACAGCAGCGTAAAAGTCCACTCGGACGCCGCGCGCAGCACCTCGTCGGTGTAGCCTCGCGTGCGTGCCAGCGCGAGATCCATGGCAATCAGGTAGCTTGCATTGGAGGTAGTCAGCGTCTGACGGTTCTCGGCAATCACGCCCGTGAGCGCGCCCGAATTGAGTGTCAGGGCATAGGTTTCGCGCGAATTGGCGTAATACTGCGAGCGGCCCAACAAGCCGCCGGTGATGCCTGTGATGTAGGCATTCGCTGGTACCACGGAGAAGTCGAAAGCCGCCACAAAATCGGCAACCGTGCCCGCGACGGCGACATTAGAAGCATTACTGGCTTCGGCCTCGGTATTCCCCACCAGATTGGCCACGCCGGTCCACGTCGCCTCGACCACGCTGGCAGGGTACAGAGCCAGGGTCGGCATTACGCATTCACCCGAGACACTGCCAGGTAGGCGGTCGTGCCATTCCAGAAGGCCGACACAAAGGTTTCCCCGTTCGCAACGGAATTGATCGGCGGCAGCGTTGGGGCACCCACCACCTTGGGCGTGCCGGCCACCGCGGCCGTGCGCCCGCCAGTGGCGTCCTGCACCAGGCGCAGCTGGTAATTTCCAACGCCGGGAAACGAGAGCGTGATCGTTGTGTTCGCGGTAAGCTTGAGCGTTTGCTTCTGCCCCAGGGCGAAGTTCACGGTCTTGCTGGCGCCGGAATCGCCCGCGTCGAATTCGCCATCAAACGGCAGCGCCCCGCCGATCTTCTTTTGCGTCAGCGTCTGCGCGTCATCCTTGCCTACAAGTGCGCTTGCAGGCAAGGCCTTGCCGCTGTCCTTGATGACCTTGCCGGTTTCTCCGTCGAACACCGCGATCATCAGGTCGTCGCTTTCTGCCGGCCCCGTCACGTCGCCGGTTTCAATGTCGTCGGAGCCCAGGAGCGATTCGCCGTTGAGGGTCTTTAGGTTGCCACCAGAGACCAACTCCTCCTGCGCGCCGATCTTGGAGCGGATGGTCGCCGCGTTCGCCGCACCCTCCAGCACACCCAGCGGGGCCAGCGTTCCGGCGGTCAAACGCAACTCGACCACGTCGCCAATGTTCCAGGTGCGCGCCGCCGTGCCCTCCTGCGCTCGCAAGATCGTCAGCGAGTCCGATCCGGCCGTGTGCTCAGTTACCTTGATGATCTCGATGTTGGCCGAGGCATCCTGCAGCGTGAGCAGAAAAAACAGCGGATCGGCTGCGGCCGGGAAGCGTGTGCCATGGCCGGCCGTGACGGTCATCGTCGTGGCAGCGCCGGAGAGCGTAGCTCCCAGCGCGGAGAAGATGTTATTGCCAAGCACTTGCATGTTCAATTCCTCTTGGTCCAGTACGGTCGCGGTAGCTGTGCACGCGCCATTTCGTCCTCATGCGACTGCCTGCAATGGCCCGGCTGCCAGAAAAACAGCGTGTCGATGGCATCGGCGATCCAGCTCCAGTAGCGCTGACCTTTGACGCGCATACGGTGCGCACGTGCGGACAGCGTTTCGTCGGCCATGCCACCTAGCAGCGTGTTCAGCAGCTGGTCGAGTGCAATCAGAACTTGCAACATCACAACCCTAGCTTCGCGCGCTCGTCCCGCCCCCACTGCCGGCAAGCCTCGACGTATGCGCCGAATGCCAGCAGTTCATCCTGCTCGCCCGCCTCGAATTCGTACACGCCCAGCGCCGCCCCTACACCGATGCGCGAGAAATACTGCTCATCACTCAGGCTGTACTTGCTGCGGATACGCGTTTCCATGCGTTCGGCGATCAACGCGCAGTGCGGGCTCGCAGCCTTGATGGCGTCGCGCAGCTCCGGCGTAATCGTGGCCTCGGTAATCGTCAGTTCTGCAGGCTGATCGGGCAGCGTCACAGAATCAGGGACTGAAACATAAGTAACGCCGCCCAGCGTACAAAGCTCAGTGCATTGATTTTCACTGTCCATTTCATAGGGCAGCGCCATTTGAATGGTGGTGTAGGGAGTAGAAACTTTTGTGTATGCGTAAATCATTTTTAGGCCTTACAAGTAGCGGCAGGCGGCGAACCCAGTATAATAAAAGCCATTTGCGCGGCTATTATTCATAACGCGGTTATGTACACCGCTTATATTCGCGCCGGCAAAACTCCCTCTAGAAACAACACAAAGTGTATCAATCATGTGTTCGTAGTAACTATCCAAACCCATCGTATTAGTTCCACTGGAACTAACTCCGGTAGATGTAGGCATCCCCAGCATAGTCCTTGCACGGTCTGCGGCAGTGGCGTTTGAAAACACAGCATTACTGCCGTTGCCGTAGCGCTGAGAGATTGCATTATTTGGGTAGTCGGTGCGAAAGTTGATAGTTATCTGGTCAAAATTCGCAGCAACGCCTGCTGCGCCCCAGTGGTCGGTAGAAAGCGAGACGCCATCGGTAATTGCTGTTATGTCCGCTGTTGGTTTGAGTGCATAGAAAGTTGCGTTGTATAGCGTGCCGCCACTGGTATACGTGCTGAATCCAGTGCCATCCACACCATTAAGTGATAAAGTATTTGGGTCAACAACCGTAACGGTGAATGCTTGACTATTAATCTGCGTCATCCCGCCCAAAGAAGTGAGAACCACCACATCGCCGGTAGTTCTTCCATGCCCAGCCACACCTATTTGTACCGGGTTTGTTTTGGTGGCCGCTGTAATTGTTTTTGCAGTGCCAATGGCCGTCATGCCTGGGTTAATCTTTCCGATATTCCCGGCAACATCGCTAATCCCGCAAGCTTGTCCGTTGTGTGTAGTTTTTGCGAAGTTGCTGCCCGATCCAGTCTTTGCGATATTTGGGGCGCTCGCTGCTCCAGCTGATGTAAATGTCAGCGTGCCGTCGTCGGTCGAGCCCAGCGCGTTGTTGTCGCAGCCCTTCGGAAAATTTGTTGCCCCAGCAGACCACCAGGCGCAGTAGGTCGTGGACGTTGACGCCTGCGCATGCGCATCGCTGATGCGGGTGATTGCATCGGCCTGCTGCACAGTTTCCGGGTGGAACTTGGCGCCGCGCGAGCGCGCTGCAGCAAATGCTCCGTAGTGCGCATTGCCCGCCCCCACGGCAGAAAACCCCACTTGCCCAGCGCCAGGACTGGACACCATCGGCATAGCCAGAGCGATGCTGGAGGCCACTGAGCCATTGGCAGAGCAGTCGTATTTGTCGCGGAAAAATCCAGGCTGCGCAACGCCAGCATTCATGAATGCGCGGTGCAGATAAAAGCCTTCGGCGTTGGCCGTGGGTTCGTCCGGGTGGGTGCTTACTGGAACGATGCGAATCGTGTTCACGCCGTACGTCGCATAACCAGGGTCAGCAGCATTTCCGAGGCGAAAGCGGTAGGCCGGCACCCAGCACATGATGCTGCCATCGGTGTACTGGTAGTTGCCGTAGTTGGCGCTGGCTGGATCAGTGCAGCCCGCAAGCGGCGTGAAGCCCGCAGGCACTTGCGGGCAAATGCCGACGCCAAAGCCTGCAGTGCCGGCGGTGCCAATGTTGTTGATCGTGGCGCTGTTCAGGTACGGCGCGAGCCAAGTTGCGTCAAGACGGCCGGCAGCGTCGGCAATGGGCAGTTTGCCGGGCGCTGCAAATAAGCTGGCCGTTCCCCCAGTGACCACAGCCACGGCGCTAGCAAGCGCAGCTTGCGCGGCAACCATAGCCGCTGCACTGGTGGTTGCGCTGCTTGCAGCGGCAGATTGCGACGCACTGGCGGCATCGGCCGAAGCGGAGGCATCCCCCGCCTGTGTGGTGGCTTGGCTGACTTTTGTATCCAACGTGGCTTTGGCGACATTGACAGCGCTCAGTAAGTTGGTGGTAGCAAGAGTGAGCGCAGCGACTTCGGTTTCGATGGTCATAAGTGGTCCCGTCAGGTAAATGCGTGATGCGTTGCTACGATCGCTTGTGTTGCGATCAAGTCCGATGCCATCGCGGTAAAGGCAATCTGCACGTCTCCGTACACGGCCGCAGACGCCGCAGCGCTGGATTCGCTGGCTGCTGCGTTCGATGCGCTTGTAGAAGCCTCTCCCGCCTTCGTGGCGGCCGTACCTGCGCTGGAGCTGGCCTCGCCGGCCTTGGTCGAGGCCGTTGAAGCACTTGCGGCGGCCGCAGATTCAGAGCTGGAGGCGGCTGATGCGCTGATACTGGACTCGCTGGCTCGTGCTGTTGCTTCTGCCGCCTTGTCTATGGCCGTGGCGCGCGCGCCACTCGCATCGACCGCACTGCTGGCCGCCGCAGCGGCGGACAACGAGGCTGCGTTCGCGCTTCCTAGCGCAGCCGATGCGCTGGATGATGCAGAGCTAGCAGCAGCATTCACTGCCGCGATGCTCCCGTAGATCGCAAGGGCATCCGACAACGAATCGGCAGCAGCCACAGCGGAGGCATTGGAATAAGTTGCGCTGGCCGAGGCTTCGCTGGCCTTGGTCGTTGCCGTTCCTGCGCTTACGGCTGCCTCTACAGCTTTGGTGGCGGCCGTGCTGGCAGACCCAGATGCGGCGCTTGCATCGCCCAGGGCAGCGCTGGCAGACGACGCTGCAGCCGCAGCTGAATTGCTGGCCGCCGTGGCGGATGATCCGGCTTCGTTCGCTTTGGTCGACGCCGTTGCGGCGCTTGTCGCTGCGCCCGACGCAGACCCCGAGGCGGCGCTGGCGGAGGCCGAGGCTTCGCTTGCTTTGGTAGCGGCCGTGCCAGCGCTGATTCCTGCGGCAGTGGCCGATCCCTGCGCTGCGCTGGCATATCCAGATGCCTCTCCCGCCTTCGTGGTGGCCGTGCCTGCGCTTGCGCTTGCCGCGCTGACAGACCCGGCTGCGGCGTCTGCGCTGCTCTGCGCCTGGCCCGCGTAGATGGCGGCGGCTCCTGCCGCCTGTGAAGCGTCGTAGGCCGACCCGCTCGCAGCACCAGCGGACCCGCTGGCAGCGCTGGCCGACGACGCCGCAGCAATTGCCGATCCCGAGGCGGACGAAGCGCTGCCCAGCGCCTCCCCGGCCTTGGTGGTCGCAATCTGCGCCTGCGCCGTCACGGCCGCCAGCGCCCCTTGCGCGGCAATCAAGGCCTGTGCGGCTACGTCCACCGCCGGGTATGGCTCTTGCACCAGGATCTGGTGCAGCTCGCACGCCGAATTCGGCACGCTGGCCGTCGCATCGAGGAACTTGCGGCCGGTGTCGGGGTTTGTCGCGGTGACGCGGTACATCGAGCCCGCAACCCCAAGCGCATTCGGCCACAGGTCCAGCACGCCCTCACCGGCGGCGTCGGCCACCACTTCAACGATCTCGGGCACGACAAAACCGCCTTGGATCTCGGTCTGGTCCAGCTTGGCGCGCAATATCGCGCCCGCCACCGGCTGGCCGTTCTGGTCGTAGGCGATGAAATGGACTGGTACGGTGGTCAGCATGGCGGGTCTTTACTGCATGCCTGGCTCTGCGCCTGGCCGTTGTCGGGGTTTGGTCGCACTCGTCGCCTGGACCTCGATGCCGATGGCTTGGGCGAATGCCGCGTAATGGGACGCTGCCATGCCGCTGTTGGCTGCGTACTCCGCATCCTTTGAGTGCGCGCGGTACAGCACGTAATCGAGCACGGCGTTGGCGAAGATGTCGGGCAGCCCCAGATTGCCCAGCACGGCATCAATGCCGGTGGTAAGAGGCTGCGCAATGTCGACGGGGTAGGCGCTGTAGAGGATCTCCAGCTGCGCCAAGGCAGTGGCCGGCGGGTACACGTAGAACACGCGCGGCTCGCGCTCATCGAACATGTAATGCACCACGTCCACCGTTCCGCTCAACGCATCCCAGCCAGGCTGCAGGGCGTCTAGCACATGGCGCTGCACCAGGCGCACGGCGCGCTTTTTGGACGTGGCGGCCACATTGCGCAGCACTTGCAGCAGCTTGAGAGGAAGCGGGGTCAACCCCATTGCGTCCAGGCTCTGGCGGCTGCCTGCGGCGAGCGTGGCGGTGGCGTTGGCGCTCAATGCGTCGGGCCGGTAGGTGATGATCTCGCGCTGCGCGTCATTGGCCCACTGCACCATCTCCGGGATGGTCCAGCGCACGAACTCGGTGTCGTGCAGCATTTCTGCTGCGCGGCTCAGGATGGCTTTTGCGGGCGTGGCCATGGTCAGCACCAGTGCGCGCGGCGGCGCGGCGTGTTGTTGGTGTAGCCCCGATAGGCGTCCACGGTGGCGGCGTTGATGGCGGCGTCAAACGCGCCGGCATGCACCCCGGCCAACTCAAAATTGGTCCAGGTCATGCCTGGCATAGCCATCAGGCGGGCGCGGGCGCCTGCAGCAATGGCGCCCTCATGCTGGTAGAAAAACTCGTCGGGGATTCCAGTCGAATACCGGCCAGGCATCAGCGAGGCCTGCACCGAGAGCATGCCGCCGGCCGGGCATTGGCGCCCCAGGCGGAACGTGGTGCGGTTGTTGCTGGCCAACCCGGCCTGCGGAGCGCTGCCCAGATCCGGGTCCGAATCAATCTGGCGCCAAGAGAGCACGTCAATCGGGCTCCCATCAATGGCGGCCTTCTCGACACGCACCACCAGCGCGCGGTCCGGCGTGTCCAGGTCGTATTCCATCGCGCCGGCCAAAATTCGCGTGGGCTCAAGCCACACCGTCCAGCAGCGCGTGCGCCGCATGAAAAGCTGCGCTGCAAACAGCAACTCTTGATTCAGCAGCGGGTCCGGGCATCCTGGCAGCGTGACCAGCATCCCCGGATACCAATCGGCCCAGACTGCCATGGCGTTCAGGCCTTTTTAGGCTTGGGGCCGGGCTTGCGGCGCACGACAGGCGGGGTGTTGGCTTCGAGCGGGAGCGCAGCTGCGGCAGGGGCCGTGGCATCTCCACCAGGGGCCTCATCACCTTCATCGTCGCTCTCACCCGAGGCGATGGCGGCGGCGCTGTCGTAATCTTCTGCGTTGGCAGGCCAGAACAGGCGGCCGGCGATCAGGTTGGCAACCGTGTCTTGATCCGTCACGTCGCATACCAAGTCGCCACCGGCATCGCGCTCAAAAACAAACGTCGTGCCGTTGTCGCCCTGCACTCGCACCGTGCCGTCGCGCCGGGCGATGATCGAAGTGGTGAGTTTCATTTTTTTGTCCTTGCGTAAAAAAAGGGGCGGAAGTTGCCCGCCGCCCCTTCAAGCTGCTTGCGCAGCGCACTGAGACACCCCGTCAAATCGACCGATAGAAAAGTGTCACGCCGAGCGTCCCGGCGGCAGCCGTGGTGGGCGCAGTGGCCACTTTCACGCCCACCTTGCGGTCGGAATTCGTCGCTTGCACGCTCACCATGGCGATGCCATTGGGCGTCAGACGCTGGTGGAATGCTGCGTTGACCGCAGTGGTCGCGCCCCAATTGGCGCCGCCGTCTGCTGCGTCCGTCGAAAGATCGGTGACGCCTGCGTTGCAAATGCCCACTTGCAGCACCATGGCCGCAGTGCTGGTGTCCATGTCGGTGCCATCCACGTGCACGTCCACGGGCACGCAGCCAGCGGGCAACCACATCACGGCGCCGGTCGTGTTGAGAGCCAGGTCGCCAGTCGCCATGGCGATGGTGGCGCGCACCGACAGCACTTCGCCGCCGGCCGGGTACGGCATCGGCTTGCGGCCCGTCAGATAGTCGTTGGATTTGGTGAATGCCATGTCAGATACTCCTTATCGGTGTGGCTTATCGAGCGGCTGCGGCGGTGTCCAGCGCATAGGCGCCGAAGTCCTGCGCGCCCGCTGGCGTGGTGAACGTGACTTTCTTGACGCCGAAGATCGAGCTGGTCGTGATGACCACCTTGTCGCCGTTGTCTCGCGTCTCTTCGTGCCAGTCAAAGCGCAGATTGGTGCCCGGCGATCCGAACGCCACCACAGCGGCCTGAGAGCCAAGGAACAGGGCGCGCGCAGCTTCCACATTCGCGCCTGCTCCAGCGTTGTTGAACCGGATGGCATTGCGGTGCGAGTGCAAGATGCAATTGCGGTACATGCCCATAGAGCCCTTGAAGATCGGGCTGTTCTTGCCTTCGGCGCCGGAAGCGGACTTCTGGATGTCCAGCCATTGGCCGGTCGCCGTCGAGCTGCGCAGGTCGTCTTCCTGGAACACGTGCATCACGCAGACGAAGGTTTCGGCGCCGTCAATCTTGCAGGGCTGCAGCACCGGAATGTCGGTGGCGCCGCCGCCCTGGCTGTCGGCCTTGGTCTTGGCGCGGTCGATCAACCGCAAGTCCATCTTGTCGCCGGAGTCGATGTTGTTGTACGCCGTGGCGTCGTTGCCGTACAGGCGGTGGTAGGCATCGGGCGTCACCAGCGCGTTGTTTGCACGGCCGGTGTAGCCAATGGGCAGCAGGAAGTTCTCGTTGATGCCGCGCTCACCACTGATGTAGATGAAAAGCAACTCGTCCATCAACCGCGCCCACCAGCTCGACTGCTGGCGCTTGGCTTTCTCGCGCAGATCGTGCAGCGTGCGCTTGCGCGTCATGCGCCCGCCCGTGTTCACGCCGGCACGTGCCTGATCAATGTAGATCTGGTCGGTGTAGAACTTCTGGCCTTCTTCCTTGCCTTCCAGAATGTCCTCGCCCTCGACGGGGGCCATCTTCAGCTCGGCCAGCAAGTCGTAACTGATCTGCTCGCCGGCGTCCGATTCGAGATCGGTAAGGATCTGGACCGGAACTTCCGCTTCGGCGCCACGCGCCATGAATTTGGAATTCCAGTAAGACTTGTGGCTGGTGTCGTAGGCCAGCATGCCAGCCCACTTCTTGACCGCTTTCGCGTCGTTCACCCCTACGATTGTCCGTGCCATACGAAATACTCCTTAAAAGTTGGTACTTTTTCGGAGCACCTCATGCGCTCACGTTGCAATAGCTTTTCAGCTAGGACTCAAGGCTGCCATGCTTGGCACGACCTCCACATCGCCGCTTTCATGTTTTTTGATGCGCACCTGGCGCGGTGCACTCACGCGCAGGCGCGACTGCAGGCCGCTCTTGTAGATCAGCTGCACCACCACGTCATCGCCGACGCAGATGCGCTCTCCCACCTTCACGTCGAGGATCACGCTGGTCTTGTGCATCAGCTGTCCCGCATGAACTTCGCACGCTGCGTGGGCGTCATGGCTGCAATGGCGTCCTCGTATTCCTGGCCATCCAGCGCCAGCACACCAGAGAACTCGCCCTCAACGTCGCCGGGGCCGTCGCCGCCTGGCACTTGCGCCAGGGTTTTGGGCGCGCCAGACACCGGCGGTTGCCGCTTCGCCTTGGCTGCGGCAATGGCGTCCGCTGCGCTGGGCTTGGCCGGAGCCACGCCGTGCAGCGCCAGCACGCGCTTGTGCGCCTCGGACAAAAACCAATCCATCGGCTTGTCGCTGTGCTCTTCTTTGGCGGCGAGCACGCGCACGAACTGGTCCCAGTCAGCGGCCTTCGCCGCATCCTTGCGGTAGTCGATGCCGCCATCCTTGGCAGCGGTGCGCACGAACGAATTGATGGCCGTCTGCCACGCCGACTGCGCCGACTGCTCTGTCATTTCGACCGAGACTTCATGCTTTGCGCGGGCCACCAACAGCTGCTCGCGTTGTTCGCCCAGGGCGCTCAGGCCAACATCGCGCTCGTCGATGTCGATCTCACCGTCCTTGTACTTCTGGCGCAGATCGGCGTCTCTCGCCTTGATGGCCTGGATCTGTGCCTCGTAGTCGCCGGGCAGCTGCGCGCGGTACTGCGGGGCAAAGGCAGGCGCCTGCGGCTCGTCGGAATTCTGATCGTCTGCGGAGGCGCCGGCTGAGGCGTCTGCGGCAGCCGTGGCGTCTGCGGCACCAGCGGCAGGAGCAGTGTCCGCGGCAGGAGTGGCAGAAGATCCGCCATCGACGTCATCGTCGTCGTCGTCGTCGTTGCCACCAGATGCGGCGATTTTCTCCATCGCCATGCGCGTGTCGGCATCGACATCGTCGTCGGCCATGGCGGCGCGTTCTTCGTCGGTCAGGGTGTCCAGTAGGGACTCGTCAAGCGTACTCATGCGCGCTGCTCCTTCGGGGTTGAAAAATCAGGATTCGTCGGATGCGACTTTCGCCACTTCCAGCATTTTTTTCTGGGCCAGCTTGCGGACCTTGGCCAGACGCTTGGGGTCGCCCTCGATCTTTTCCGCTTCGATCATGGTTTCGAGGTCGCGCTGGGCGGCCCAGTCGTCCTCGGAACTAGACAAGATGCCGAGGGTGGTGCGCTTGTTCTTGGCCATGGTGGCTACTCCGGTTTGGGTGTTGGTAAATCTGCCATGCTTGCCACGCTGGGCCATGCGGAAATCAGGGTTTTGACGTCGGAAGAATGCCCGTCAGCCGCTTGCGCCACGCTTTGATATCGTCGGCTGCACTGATCGAGTAACTCGTTGGCGGCAATGGCGTACTCACGGATGGCGCTGGCGGGAGTTGCAGCGTCGGCGAGCTGGCGGGCGGCGAATAGGGTTTGCTCGCGCATCCCATCAGACTCAGCGCGAGCAGCAGCAGCGTCGCGACGATGAAAATCAGCTTGTTTGCGTGCTTCATTGAGGGCTCCTTGGTACTTGGTGGCGATCTGTGATTGTTGGGATCGCAGGGCGTCCATGGCTTTTGCGGAGGCCTCGGATACCTTCGTTCGGTCCTCGGCCCGCCCCGTTTTCTCGGTCGCAAGGGCCACCTCGGCCTTGTCCGCCCTGCGCTCGGCCTTGTTCAGCGCCCCATGTGTAAAAAACAGCGCAATCGCTAACACAAGGCACGCCGCGCCCGCGACGTATGAAAGAATCTTGTCAGTCAGTCCGAACATTTCGGCCACCTCCACCAGTAGAAAAGCATTGCGATCAGGATCGGATTCATGGCTTTGCCTCCGCAACCAAGTTCGATGGAAAGTGCCCATCGCGCCCCCACTCCGCGCACAGCTCGCGCGTGGTGTCGCGGCGAATAACCAGGCCGGGCAGACGCACCTTTTGCCCGCCCACAGTGCCGTACACCCAGCGCGGCATCTGCATGCACGCGCCCACCAGGTCGCCGGCATTGGCTTTGGCCTGCAGCGTGGTGCCGATGAGCGCCGACGGCACGTTGTAGGCCACATCCAGGAAGCTCGCGCGGACAAACACGTTGTACTTTTCCCAGTTGCCGAGGTTGGCCCGCGCAATGGTCAAAGACTCGCGGTACATCGCGGTTTCCAGCCGCTCGCAATCCGCTGGCGTGTAGTACCTGCTCGGCACCACGGCGGGGCCTGTTACCCCTGCGCATACAGTCCAAGGCTGCCCCTTGCCCGCGCGGTCGATGTATGGTTTGCCAATGTGGCGCCCGCTGCTCTCGTAGTAGCTGCCGACCTCGCGGGCAATCTGGATCGCTGCGTCGTCTGTGCGGCCTTGCTCGCCTGTTTGGTACACGCCAGCGCCGGCCACCGTCGCAGCCGCAGCCACGGCGAGCAGGCGGTTGCGCAGGGCTGCGTTCATTCATCAACCCCAAGATCACCCAAGTCACTCTCCATTTGCCGCTTGCTTCGCAGCAATTCGACGCGCAACTCGTGCTCTGCCTCCTGCCTTCGGTTAGATTTTGCGCGGTAGTGCCAGTTCACCAGAACGCCTGCGAGCGCAAGTGCAAGGCCGGCAAGGCTCACAAACTGCGCCGACGTAATCCAGCCCAAAACAGTAAGCCCCGCCCCGGTCCCGGTGGCCCGATTCCCGATACTTGCGAGCGCATCGATAGTTTCAGTCTTCACTTCATTACTCCCGCATCAACACTGGCCGACAATTCATCGATCCTCTGCCGCATCACGGCGATGCGCTCATTGCTCTCGGCCATGATTTCCGCCACTTGCTTGCGCCCCTCGGCCTGAATCCGCGCCTCTTCCAGGCGGGAATCGGCGTCCGTGCGGGTCTTGAGTGCCTGGCCCTGCGCGGCGGACGTCACCTTGCGCAGTTGCTCTGTCAGGCGGTCAATTTCTGCGCTCGCTTGCTGCCGCACCTGGTTGGCCAGGTCTTGGGCTTGCGCCTGGGCTTGCCCGCCGCCCTGTGCGTCGGCTTCGAGCTTCGCGGCCTTGGCATTGAGCTCGCGCACCTTGGCCTGCTGCTCCTGCAGTGCGCCGATGGCCTGCTGGCGCGCCATTTCGGTGGCTTCCTGCTGCTGCTGCTGCTGCTGCTGCATTTGCTGCTGCTCTTCCGGCGTCGGCTCCTTGCTCGGGTCTCGGTCGCCAGTCAGCTTGCGAATCTGCTGGGCGATCTCGTCCTTGTTCGGCAGATCCGAGAACTCCATCGCCATGGTCAACAGGCGCAATGCCACCTCGGGCGGCAGGCGCCCGGCCATTTGGTTCAGCGACTCGAACATCACCTGGCGCAGCGTTCCGCTGTAGTCGGCTTCGGACACCACAAAATCAGCCATGCTGGCGGTGATGTCGTTGATGAACCGGACGGACCCGTCGGGCTGCACTTCGGGCTGGTTGAGCTTGACCCACTCAATGGCGTTCTTTGCGCCCGTCAGGCGCACCACCTTTTCCTCGGTCATGAACTGCTCGGCCAGGCTCAGCTGCTTCTCACCGTGGATCTGCGTGGCCAGGCGCAGGTTATCGAACAGCTCGGTAGTGACCACGGAGCCCTGCAGCTGGCGCGCCTTGATGGCTTCGCCCGATACGGCATTGGTCTGGCGCCCCATGTTCTCCTGCGAGACGCCGGCAGACTTCTGAATCGCCTGAGCGTTCAGCGTCATCATTTGGATCTGGCCCACGGCGGCCTCGGAATCCCGGCGAATCGTGACTTCCTTGCCCGCCTTCTTGATGATCAGTCCGTCCGGCGCCGCAGCCTCTTCGCGCAGGTTCTCCCAGTCGTCGGTAGCGCCCTCGTCGGCGATCACCTGGTTTGTCGACATCAGCCAATTGGCTTTCGACGCGCGCTTGTTCAGGTCTTGCTGAATGTCGCGCACCCGGCGAATTGGCCCGTATGGCAAGCGGTCCCGCCCGCGCCGGTAGGCCCAGACGGGCGTCAAGCTGAAGCGGTTGTGGCGAAAAATGCTCGGGCCGATGCTCAGCAAGTGCGCCTCGGTGAACACCGCCACATGCACGCGCATCATGATCTTGTCGATGATGGTGCCGCCGACCGTGCCCAGCGCATTGGCCAGCGCACCATCACGCTCGTCGTAGAAAGCGCCCTTCATTGGGCCGCTGCCCACAATCTTGGATTGGGTGGGCTTCCTGAACTGGCATTCAATCAGCTTCACGCGCCTGCGCTTGGCGTCAATCCCGATGCCGACCCCGCTGGCGCGCAGCGTGCCAGACTTGGTGATATTCATCAGCTCGTCGGTGGTGTACCAGGTGTCCTCTTCCGAGTCGGCCAGATTGAATTGCGTGTCGTTCACCGCCTGGCGGATCTGCTTCTCGCGGTCCGGGAACATCATCACGGCGATATCCTCGTCCACCCAGCGCCAGCGGAACAGGTAGCGCGCATCGCTCAGGTCCAGCTCGTAGCTGGCAGAATCCCACAGCACATTGCGCCAGTCCTCGGTGCGGTTGTAGATGGCCTCGGCAGTCGGGTCATCGCGCACACCGTCGTCGATCCAGCCGACGCCTGCCTTCATGGCCTCACTGAATGCCTTGGAGCGGTTGAACTGCACCCGGTTGACGTCGCTCAGGTACTTGAGCGTCTTGGTCTTGACGTCGGCCAACTCCACATCGTCCTCGGTACGCGGCATCACGCGCCAGTCGACGCGGGTTCTGCGCTCGGTGCCGATGATCCAGTCGATCATCGGTGCCACTTCGTTGAACACCAGCGGCATTTGGCCCCGGTCGCGCAGCACCTGCGCGTCGGCCGGGTCCCACTGCAGGTTGTCGTAGAAGTCCGCGTCCATCGCCATTTCCAGACGATTGGCGGCCTGCTTGTCTTTTTCGTAGTAGTACCACTCCAGCAGCTTACGCAGCTGGTTGCGGCCCTCTTCACTATCCAGCGGGTTTTCATCCAGCACGGACAAATCGCGCGCTTCGGACTCCATCGTCTCAGCCTGACGGGCGTAGTAGTCCTCCCCTGGCGCGGTGTTGCGTCGCACGCGCGGATCGAACTCAGGCATATTCGATCCCGTCCTTTTCAATTCGCACGTCCTGGCTGGCCAGTTGCACGCCATCGGCGCTCAGGATGGTCGAGCCGTAGCTGCCGCGCAGCAATTCCTTGTCCGGCGAATGCGGCATGCGCACCAAGTCCGGTAGGCCTTCGTGAATGATGGTGGCCAGCTTCACCCAGGCCACGGTCGAGGCGTCCAGGCCCAGCACCTCGGATGCCTTCTTTGCAGTGTGGGCCAGCTGGATCGGGTCATCGTAGGCGTGCGCGTTGCGCTCGAGCACGATGTAGAGCGGAGCGCCCGGCAGGAATGGGTTTCCGGCCCGGTACGTGGCGGCCAGCACCAGCGCACGCTCGTCGTTCACCCAGGTGTAAATCGCCGTCACGTCGCCGTGAACACGGGTCAAATGCGCCTTGGCGGTGTCAATCGAAACGGACATGTCGGCCCCAGAGTTGTCTGGGCGCCTACGGTGCCATGCTTGGCACGCTTTCCAACTGTCCGGAACTTCCGGATGGTTGCCATCACAGAGCAGGGCTGGCGGTGAATCCCCAGCTTCTTTCCACGCTCGCAGGCTTTGGCCACTTTGTAAAAAGTCACTCCCCGCGTCCGCTTGCGCATCACCACTGCGCAATTCACTGCTCTGTGATGGCCCTCTTGCGAGGGCTCAGGCGATCAGGCCGGGCGCGCTGGCCTTGGCACACCGGCAAGGTCGGCGGCAGCATCGGCCTCAGTCAGCACTGGGCGGGCCAACTCATCACGCAGGCGGAAGCCCAACAGCGGCCAGATTTTTTGCACGGCATTGGAGCGCGCCACCTTGCGGCCAATCTCGGCATTGAAGTTCTCTGGGCTGGCACAGGCGCTCTCTCCCGTGACCGTGAAGCCATTGCGCAGCACTAGGACGCAGAAGGTGAGTAGGCCCAGCGACGGGATGCCGATATCGCCGAAGTTGCGCGGGTTATGCGCCGCGTGGTGCGCGGCGCCCTGCGCAGCCGTGAAATAGTGCTCACTGGCAATCTCGGCCTCGATGTCCGCTGGCGTCACACGCGGCGCCTTGCTGGCCTTGGCCTGGATCTCGCGCTCAAAGGATTCGGGGCCGTGGTCGATGGCATCAATCGCCACCACGCCGAACTTCTCGGGATAAGCGTTGAAGGCATCCGTGGGGATGTTGCTGTTGATTACTTGGGTCATGGTCGTCTCCTGTTGAAAATCCTCACCGCGCCATCGGCGATCCACGCCGCCGCGGCACGTCGCGCTTGATTCCTGTACTGCGCATATGGTCCTCGGCGACGACGGCCATCAGGCCGTAGGCGTCTGCTCCGTGCGACGCCCAGTCGTGGTCCGGGCCCAGGCCAATATCGCGCTCTTCGTCCCACTTCTCGTGGTAGTAGGTCAGCGCGTCGCGCCCGGCCTCGGTCGTGTCCTCGTTCATCCAGACGGCCGGGAACATGCGGCGCGCAGCGTTGATGCGCGCCAGCGCGGCGCCCTTGCCCTGGTTCGGCACTACGGTGACGCTGTAGCCAGCGGCTTCCAGGGCCGACTGGTAGCTCACGCTGTACACCTTGTCGTGCGTGGCGCCGTCGTGCGGCAGGTATATCTCGGTTTCCTTGGGCTTGTAGCCGTGCTCGTCCATCCACTGCAAGTGGTAGCCGATCTCCTGGCCCACGGCCTCGGTGTAGTCGAGCACGCGCACCTCGCGCCCGACGAATTGCGCGCCCCACATAGCGAAGGCATCAGCATTCGCACCGGTGCCACCGATGTCCACGAACAGCCGACGCTTCATCAGCGGGTCATACGCCACCCGGCCCAGGCGCCCGTCGGCCTTGAGCGCCAGCATTTGCTTGACGAAGTACGCGCCCCGGATGGCGGTGGCGTACTCACCTTCCCAGACGTGGCCGTAGCTGTCCGGGTTGTCGCGCAGCCACTTGAGGCGCTGGCGCTCCAAAATGTCAGGAAAGCACGGGTTGTCCCGCCAGTTAAGCTCCACCACCTTCATGCGCGGGTCTTTGGTCTGCCTGAATCGCCGGTCGGTGGCGCTCTTTTTGCGCAGCGGGTTCCACGTCACCCATAGTTCGCTGTCCTCCTGGCGCAGCGTCGGGATCACGATGTCCCAGGGGGAATCGGTGATCGGCTCGGCCTCGTCGGCCCACAGCAGCAGGATCTTGGCCTTGGACTTGAGCGACATGATCGTTCGCTTGTCCATGCCGCTGAATTTGTAGGAAATCCGCTTGCTCTTGGTGCGGATGTACTTGTCGCCAAGCTCGAAGTGTGGGCGCAGCCAGGGCTCACTCTCGATGGCCGAGCGCACTTCGGCCAGGCTTGAGTCGTCAATGGAGTTCAGGCGCTCGCGCCCGCAGACGATCACCCCCTCGCGTCCCGCCTGGTCCCACATGTAGGCCCGAACGGCGGTCATCATGGCAAAACTCATGGTCTTCGCACTGCCGCGTCCGCCGTAGGCCCCGCGCACGTCCGCTTCGCCGGTGAATACGTCGATCAGCTTCTCGGGCAGCGCAATCTGCGCGGTGACAAGCTCGTCACTCACTTGGCGGGTCGCTTTAGTGGCACCAGCTGCACCAGGTGGATGATGGCCGGCTGCTGGTTGTTGTCTTTCTCGAACAGGCCAAGGTGCTTCATGGCCTTGTCCACGGCGCTGTTCTTGTCCCAGAACTTGTATTCGATGCGCCCGTACTCGTCGATCTTGAAGCTGGCCACGGCGGCGCGCGTGGCTGGGTCGAGTTCATGCGGCAGCTTCACGCGACCGTCCTCACCCATGATCCCGGCAATGTCCGATTGCGCCATGCGCTTGAGTTCCAGCAGGATCTCGGCGCCCACCAGGCCTGCTTTTTCAGCTGCAACTGTCTGAATTTCAGACACCCTCCGGTGAACGTCCTTATGTGACGCCAGCAGACTGGCCTGGGTCATCACCGCCTTGGGCGTCCATTTCTGGCTGACAGGATAGGCCTGCCGGTACGCCTCTGCTTGTGACAGACCAGAGCCAACCAGCTGCGCGAAGCGGTCTTGCTTTGGTGTCAGGCCGTGCTCGTTTCTCATTCTTTGAACCCAGTCAGGATGGTTTCGAGCATGGCGATGCGGTCGCACATGCTCAGGTGTGGCCACAGCGTCTTGCCAGCGTGCTCGGTGCGCAGGAATTCCACGGTGTCGCCATGAAACTTCTCCATGGCGCCCTGCTCCAGCTCGCTGTAGCGGATGGTCTTGGGCACAGGGAACACGCCGCCCTTGGGCCCGGGATACCAGTCGCAGTGTCCAGCGCCCACCTTCAGCCAATCGCGGAACCCCTTGAAGTTCTCGAAACGCTCCTGGCTCTCGAACAACGCCTGTTCCAGCGCCATATGCTTTCGGTGGAACCAGCCCAGGCGCTGCTGCAGCGTGCTGACCTCGATCATTTCTCCGGGCTCCAGCGCCATGATTCGACGCCACAGCCTGCGCCACTGGCGGCGCCCACGTTCGCCAAGGCCATCCACGATGCCGAAGATCACGCGGCGCGCAACCGCGGCATCCTGCTCAGGGATGGCCTCTGCGTCTTGACGGACGAGGGTGATGTCAGGCATCGCCACCCGATTCATGCCCCATGAGCTTGAAAAGCGCGTCCATCAGCATGCGCTGCACCTTGGCGTGGCGATTCAACATCACCTGTTGGCCGGGGAGCCAGCCAGGCTCGATGGCCAAGGCGTTGGTCTCGTCGTCCACCAGCGCCAGCCAACCCTCGGCGTCCCGGTAGCGCAGCGGAACAAACTCAAGGCCCACAGTGCGCAGCCGAACCGGCAAGTCGCGGGCCTTTTGGTCAAACGCAATCGGGTCCATGACAGCCAGCACCAGGCGCCCGCGTTTTTGTGCAAAGCGAATCGCATCAATTGGAATGTCAACGACTGTGATCGGCTCCAACTCACGGGTGTAGAGGACGACGTTCATTCAATTGCCCCCGCTTTCCTGAGCGCACCCATGGCCATGGCGCGCATGTCGGCCAGGTGGCGCTCAGTGGCGGCCATGGCGCCGGCAGATCCAGCGCCTTCAGCTGGCCGCAGGCCGGCAGACCAGAGCGCGTCCATCAACTCCTGCGCCTCGGATGTTCGCACCGTAAGCGCGGGATCAGGCCTAAAGCCTTCCTCGACCTTTTGAAACACGATAAGGGCCACGGAGTCGCGTCCCGCGCCCGTCCCGTCTTCCCTGATGTAGATCGCCACCTTGTCGCCGAAGTCGCGCTGTTCAGCGAAAAATCTCACTTTTCCTTGGGTCATGACCTGATCTCCTTCACTTCAATACCAAACACATGCAACATCAATTTGCGCTTGAGCCTAAATTCCGGTGTGACGCAGCCTTTTACATCCTCAACAATTCGCGCCCCAGCGCTTGTCACATAAGCGAAGTCAGCTATATAAACTGTAGCGCGTTCTTTCTTCCCGCTCGGCGCCACTTGCGGCGGGATCAGCTCGAACGGCACTTGCAATTTCAGGTCCGATATCTCCCGCGCCTTCTGCAGCATCACCAGGTACTGCCAGCGCTTGTGTTCGGCCTTGCTGTCGAACTTGATCCCGCCGTCCACCACCTTGGTATTGCCGTACTTCTGACCGCGCTTAGTGCGCTCGGCCGGGGCATCGCGCATCTCTCGCGGCGTGCGGGCGCCAGCCACGCGAGCCTGCAGATTCGTCAGCTCGGACTGGGTCAAGCGCAGCGCGGTGCTCATGCGGCCTCCATGAACAGGTCGAGCGTCTGCGGATCTGGACGACGCGCGCGGCGCAGGCCGGCGGTGATGCGCGAGCCGCTGCGCCCCTTTAGCTTGAGCAGCCCGAAGCGCCGGGCGCAGGTAGGCCCGACAGGCTCAGCGCCCAGCATCACGGCAGGAAACAGCGTCACGCGCCCACAGATAGCGCAGCGGATTTTCATTTGCGGCCCCGCTTTGGCTTTTGCGTGGGAGCTGGCGCGGCGGTCACGGGCTGCAGCGCCCGTTCGGGCAGCTTGGCCAGGCGGCGCACCTCGGACTCGTCCAACCCCCACGACTGCACATCCTCGATCACGGCCTGGCAGCGGCGGCGCTTGGTGTCCTGGTCCAGCCGCAGCACGCGCTGGATGTACTGGATGCGCCGTGCCTGGCACCAGGTGCACCGATCGGCGAAATAATTGAAGTCCTCGGACTGGCGAGGGTCATTGCAGCAGCTGCAGGGGACTTGTGTCATGCCGCCCTCTGCCCCAGGCCAGCGAACGGGCTGCAATAGTCGCGCCAGAGCAGATGCGCTCGCACCTTGTGCACCAATGACGGCGCCAATTTCAGGCGTCGGCCGATTTGCGTCAGCGTTTCGCTGCTGGTCCTAATCTCTTGCACCAGGTCTTCGCTCAGAACGGCGGTGGCCTTCGCGCGCTTCGATTGTGCAATTCGCGCCCGCTCAGCGAGCGTCCGAACGCGCCCGCGCAGAGCAGCGCTGCGGGTTCGGCAGACCAGGTGATCTGGGTGCACGCATCCAGCGCAGCCGCAGGACACGTTGACTTGGTACTTCGGCGCAATGGGCCCGCGCGTCAGCTCCCACAGAAGGCGGCGCACGGACCACACTTTCCCGGCCACGTTCCACTCGGGGCCACATACCGAGCTGCTGCGGTCCCAGACCAAACACCCGCCGTCGTCGTGGCAGCGCGCCAGCAACTGCTCCAGCGCGATGTCTTCGATGCGGTGGGCAACGCGGGGGGCCCGGCGCTTTTTGGGCTCTACTGCCATGACTGCTTTCCCTCCATGCCGAGCGCAACCTTGGCAGACCAGAGCGTGTACGCCTTGATGGCATCCCCTGCTTCGGCCCGCGCCAGGATGCGGCGCGCCCAGTCCTTGCCATCGTTTCTTGGCTCAATCGACACGCTCACGGGAGCAATAACAGGCGCCGGCAGCTGCGGCAAGCCGTGTTCTTGTGCGAACGTCTGGCGCGGCGCGGCGGCATCGCACAGGCGCTCGAACTCGGGTAGGTTCGGCGGGAACTGCGGGTGCGCTTGCGACAGCCGGCCGGCTGCTGTTTCGAGCACGTCATCAGGGAACTTGCGCAAGGCGGCATCCCAAATTTTCATGGCGGCGCGCACCCCTTTGTCTTTGCCCTGGGCGTCTTTCTCGCCCGTCGAGAACTTCGACAAAAACAAGTTTCCATAGGCGCCGTGCATCAGGATGAACAGCTTGCGAATCACGGTGCTGGTTTGCTCTGTCGGCTGCGGCGATTGCGCAGCCTCGCGCACCGCGTTGTCGGCGAGTGTGGCGACGTCGGTCATTCAAAAACTCCCTCGTAAATAGCGGCCGAAGCTGCGGCGAACTTGTGCGGAACGTCGCGACTTGCGGGGCTGTTTTGCGCCCTCACTTCCGGCGTCCAGTCGTTGAGAAAATGGCGGTCAGGACCGAAGAACGTCGCCGCGTGTTTCACAAACCGTGCTTCGGTGTGGTTGGCTTCGCAGTACGCGGCATAGCGAGCAGTGCCGGCCTGCATCTGCTCTGGCGTGGTTCCGTCCTGAATTCGTGCTTTCCACGCCTTGAACGCCTCGGATTTCGATTGCCCGGTGCGCCTCGGGTAGCTGTCCCATGCCGCCTGAAATTCGGGGCTGTAGCCGTCGTCACTTTTTCCGCAAAAACTACGTGACTGTTCTGAACGTAGTGAAGAACAGTTATCTGAGCTATGAGAAGCTTTCGAGTTGGGTTCTTTCTGGGTTGAATCTGGGTTACCCATCGAAAACCCACTGGGTTCTTTCTGGGTTTCCTTTTTAGGGCGACCCCCCTTCTTCCCATTCAACCTAGCGGCTTCGATCGCTGGAGCCGCTTCGGTTATTTCTTCGTCGGCTCTTTGGTTCCTGCGCAGGCCATCAGAACTCAGCGGGAAGAACTTCTCAGCCACAGCGCGCACAGCTTCTTGCTCTGGCTTAGACATGGCGCGACAGATGCGGTAGAGCTCGTCAAATGCGCCGGGGAGTGGATCCTCGGTCGAATAGACCTCATCCAGCAGCAGCGTGTACGCGCCGTGCTGCGCCAGCGTCAGGCGGGCCGTCTTGCGGCCATAGTCGGCGGGGTAGCGCTTGTAGAAGTTCAAGCCGCTACTCCAAAAGACTTGCAGCGCTCACTCATTTCGTCCCCGCCTTGCTGATAGCCCGGCGCCGGCCCACACTGGCCTGGGCCTGAGCGCGAGACTCGATGACGATCTGGCCGGCAGTGCTCGGCTCCAGGTCAATGGTCCTGCGGCCCCTGGAGTCCATCGCCTTACTGACCACCGTCAGCGCAGCGCCTGGCTTCTGCCGCTTGGGCAGCTTGACTGGGGTGTTGCGGTCAGGGCCGCGCGGGCGGACCGAGAGAAATGCGTTCATTCAGGGCTCCTGCAACGCGCCAGCCGGTACCGCAGATACCGAGGATTGCGTGGGTCGGGCGCCGTCTCGATCAGTTCCAGGCGGCGCAGGAAATAAAGCCCCCAGGACACGGCAGAGTGCGTGTGCTGGGTGGCGCAGATCAAATCCAGGCTGGTGAAATACCGGCCTGGCTGCTTTTTTACGTGCTCCAGGATGTCGCTGGCCGCGCCGCGCTGCATCACGCCGAACGGGCGCGGGTTGAACCGCGGGGGCCGGGGCTCCTGCGACTCGCTCGCTTGCACAATCTGCTGCGCGAGCCAGGCCATGCCGCTCATTCACGGCGCCCCTTCCGAAAATCGTCCGATGGACTCTGGCAGGCGCCCTGCGCCATGATGCGAAGCATGCCAAGCTGCTCCTTCAGTGCCTGCTCCAAGACGCCGACGAGGCAGTCTCCGCGTCCGGTTTCGCGCAGCGCGCAGAGCACATCGAGCGCGCGGGACGCCTCTGGAGACAGCGGCAGCCAGCAGCCGTCGACCAGGGCCTGCTGCAGCACGTCGCGAACGAACTCGGCTTTGGGGATGCCGCGCTGCGCAGCAGCTACGACGGTCAGGTCGTGCAAGTCCTCAGACACTGGAATGTCCAGGCGCTGGTGTAATTTGCCGTCCGGGAAAGTGCGGCCGGACCGGCTGAGCATGGTGGGCGGTGGCATCAGGCAGTGGCGAGTTCAGGCCATATCAAATGCCAGTCATCGGGGCGCAGATCGCGGCGGGTTACTGCGCCATCAGTGGCGCGTTCGATGGAGACTGCGTTGATGTACCCAACCCCACGCGATCCATGAGCCATCTGATTGACAAAGGAGGGAACAACACCAATGGCCCGCGCCAAAACAGCTTGTCCGCCAACAATGGCGCACGCCCGTTCTACTTGCCCAGCCGCACCTTCACGCTCGGTTTCTGGGGTAGCTTGCTCTGCCTCAATGCGCGCCCACTCGCAAACAGCCTCAAAATCCAATCCAGAGAACCATTCGTTCTTGTGCTTTTGATCGCATGCGTCAATGCACCGCTGTATCAACCTCGCCTCGGCAGAGCATTGATATTCAGTGGCGAATATGGCCCGATCAACGAGTTCGATGCCCACGCATGCCACGCGATCCGCATGGGATGCAATGCGGGAGTCTGGAGCGATGCTTCGGCCAACTTTTATGTGTCCGTTGCTGAACAGGCAGGCGTAGAGGAAGCCCTTCATTGCGCCTCCTGCGCTTCCCCGCGCATAGGGGCGGTGGCGGCCTCCTCGGTGGGCTCGAAACGCGTAGCGGCCGTTGCGGCCTCCAGATCGACGCCGTCCAGGGCGCCGGGGTGCGCCACCTTCAGGTACATCATTCGCGCCTTTGGGATGCCGCTTTTCTTCCATTCGCTGACGGACGGCATGCGGACATCAAAGAGCCGGGCGACCTCTGCCGTGTCACCAAGCGCCTCGATGATCTTTGTTGCGTGTGTGTTCATGCCTTGATTATTAGGAGTCGCTAATCGCTTGTCAATAGCCTCTCCAAATAAAGTTACTGTTAGCCTTGCCTTATGCCTCTATCTGAACGTCTTGTTACCGCTATGGCGCAGGCTGGGATGTCTCAGGCAGAACTTGCGCGTGCATGCAACGTAAAACCCCCGAGCGTGCATGGGTGGCTTAGCGGGAAAGCAAAATTCCTGCGGGGAGAAAACTTGCTTCTCGCATCAGCAGCACTGGGCGTTAGTCAGCAGTGGCTAGCCACAGGCGATGGGCCAATGATTCCGAAACCTCAGTTGGGGGCGTCCGTGCCGACTCTCGCCCCATCCCCCTCGCCTGGCGAGCCAGCAATCCACGTTCCCCTTCTCGCAAACGCCGGCAGCATGGGCGGCGGCATTGACGCGCTGCACGAAGACGTGATGCTGGGCGCGCTCACTCTGTCCGAGAATTGGGTCAGCAAGATCGTGCGGCCCTCGCGCCAGGGCGCGCTTCGCTTCATCCATGGCTTCGGTGACAGCATGTCGCCCACCTTTGAGGATGGTGATGTATTGCTGGTCGATACCGGCGTGCGTGACCCGCAATCCATCGACGGCGTGTATGTGCTCTCAGCCAACAACCGGCTCTACATCAAGCGCGTGCGCTGCCGGATGGACGGCGCCATGGAGGTCAGCAGCGACAACGCCACAGTCAAGACCGTGGACGTGCTCAATGGGGACAGCGCCCTGGACGTGCTCGGGCGCGTCGTCTGGTGCTGGAATGGGAAGAAGCTCTGATCGCAGACCATGGAACTATTTAGCGCTTTCGTCGGATTCATTGGTGGCTTATTCCTCGGCGGCCTTGCCGGTCTATTCGCCCTGCCTGTGGTGGGCACCATCTCCGAGGCTGTAAATAGTCGGAGCACGGAAAGCATCGGCGTCGCCATTTTCGTTTTTGCCCTGTTCGGCACGGCCCTCGGCTACGCCCTTTGGGTGCTGCTACTCAGTGCCCCAGTGGCGGCAGGAGGACTTGTCGCGTTTTTCTACATGGGCAAAGCATTGTTCACAAAGAGCTAAGACGCACTTCGCTTTTCTAATTGCCAGACAGGCGGCCTGGCCATTTGCCGCCATACCGAAGGGGACCCATGAAAACCATCATCGCCATCGCCATTGTTTTGGCAGCAGGCTTCGCCCAGGCGCACTCGGGCGGAACCGATAGCCAGGGCTGCCACGTGGACCACAAGACCGGCATTCGCCACTGCCACTGAGCGACGCCGCCATGCGCAAAACCACCGGACTCGTCGCCACAGCCGTTGCCCTGGCCATATCGGCGCCCGTGTTTGCCAAAGGCAGCCACGCGGTTCGTGGCCACGTCACCAAGAAAGGCAGCTACGTGCAACCGCACCGCGCGACCAATCGCGACAGCACCAAGGCCAACAATTACAGCCACAAAGGGAACGTGAACCCCTACACCGGCAAAAAAGGCACTAAGGACTGAGCGAAGCGGCGACCTAGCCGCTGACATCTTTCCCCGCACCACCAACCGCCCTTGAGGCGGTTTTTTTTCGCCTGCTCGATTGCCGGCCCGGTGATACGTTGCAAAAAAACATGGAAATAGTTAGCAACTCCTATTGACATAGAACTTAGCGACTCCTAATATTCCCCCATGCCCAACAACCAAGCCCACCTCGCACTGCTCGCCAGCAAGCCGCAGCAAGCGCGCATCAAACAGGAGAACGCCGCATGGACGTCGCAACTCGATGCGCAGGCATCCCCTGCATTGCCCGCGTCACCCACTACCACCGCCAGCGTGCCCTTGGTCCCAGCGCAGACAGCGACTGGGACGCCGCTGGCTACGACGAAATCACCTTCGACCTGTGCGACCAGCGCGGGCGCCCTGCCCCCTGGCTCGAGCGCAAGTTGAGCGAGCGAGACACCGACCGAATCCAGAACGAAATAAGCGAGGCAATGCAATGAACGGAGAGCAGATCATCAACACCGGCCGGGTGCAAATCGGCCTGCGCGCGGCGCGCCCTGGGCCGCGCCTGGACTTCTCGTGCGCTGCACCAGACACCGACATGCTGGGCCTGCAAAGCGCCCTGGCCGGCCGTGGCGCCAAGTTCAGCGAGCAGTTGGACTGGGATGGCATTTTCATTGCCGGCGGCTGCATCGTGGCCGTGGCCACCGCCCTTCTCTGGTTCTGGAGCCGGTGATGCGATTCAACATCATCAACCCATCCGACCCATACACGATGGAAGCGCCCAATCTTGAAATTGCCGCTATCGCAATTTCTTTTTTGGGCAACGGCGCCTACCCGCTAGAGGGGCTTGGCGAAGACGCCGGACAAGACGTGCCCGCATTTCTTTTCGGCGGACATGACGAGTGGTTCCAATCGACCTTCGGCGCGAATTTTGAAGCCGTTGCCGGTCGTGTTGTTGAGTCGTTTCCAGAGCCCCTAGCGAACACCCTTGACTCTGTGACGTTGCAGAGCGAACGGCGCAGCAGCATGAACAACATCAAAGCACGGGCGCAGGCTCTTTCCAATGCTTTGCGCCAGAGAAAAGCAGGGAGCGCCACATGAACGCCTGCCACTCCAACGCCTGCTGCCAGGGCCGCAAGCCCTGCCCCACTCCCTGCGCCTGCGAAGTGCCAGAGGCCGATCAAGACGCCATCGAAGGCGGCCTGTCTGCAATCGTGGCCATCGCCGCCTGGGCGTGGCTGACCATTCTTGTTTTTGCTGCAGCCGGGCTCATTGCCGGCATTTTTTACAACGCTTGAGGACCACCATGAATGCAGTCGCAAACACTGAAAACAACGCCCTGGCCGTGAACAGCGCCAGCAGCTTCTCACTCCTGATGGACCCCAACAGCCTGGACCGCCTGGAGCGGGTCGCCGACCTGATGGCCAGCAACAAGACCACCGTGCCCGCGCATTTGCGCGGCTCCAAGGGTGATTGCTTCGCCATTGTGTTGCAGGCCATGCAGTGGGGCATGAACCCCTTCGCGGTAGCTCAAAAGACGCACCTCGTGAACGGCACGCTGGGCTACGAAGCCCAACTGGTGGCGGCAGTCATCAACAGCTCAGGCGCCGTGAAAGACCGGTTCAAGTTCGAGTTCTACGGCCCCTGGGAGAAGGTGATCGGCAAGTTCATCGTGAAGAAGGGCGACAAGGGAGAGTACCGGGTGCCGGGCTGGACTTTCGCCGACGAGGAAGGCTGCGGTGTGCGGGTGTCGGCCACACTCAAGGGCGAGACGGAGCCGCGCGTTCTGGATCTGCTGCTGGCCCAGGCCCGGGTGCGCAACTCCACGCTGTGGGCCGACGACCCAAAGCAGCAGCTTGCCTATCTTGGCGAAAAGAAGTGGAGCCGGTTGTACGCCTCCGACGTGATCCTTGGTGTGTACACCGCCGACGAGTTAGCCGAGCCCGGCGAGAAGTTCATGGGCCCGGTGGACGAAGTGCCGAAAGCGGAACAGCCACCCACCATGTTCGACCCGGCGCGCTTCGACAAGAACCTGCCCGAGTGGCGCAAGGCCATTGCGGCGGGCAAGGCCAAGGCAGAAGGCGTGATCGCCAAAGCCAGCACGCTGGGCACGCTGACCGACGAGCAGAAGGATGCCATTCGCGCGCCGCTCACCGCCACCGAGAAGGCGGCAGCAAAACCCGGAATGGCCCGGCCCGCCGAGCCGGTGACGGACGTGCAGCCCAAGGGCGAAGAGGCGGCGCCAGCAGCCGACACCGGACCCGCCATCACCTTCGCCCTGGTCAACGATGCCATGCAAAAGGCGCCCGATATTGACGCCCTCTATACCGCTGCCGACCTGATCGGCGAAGTTGGTGATCCACAGCAGCGCAGCGAACTGACGGCCATTTTTGAGCAGCGCCAAGCAGCGCTGGGCGGCTGATTCCACTATCAAAACAATAGCTACTAGCGCTTATCTGTAAAGCGCTAGGAGCCAATTTAAAGGGAAAACCATGTACACCACTTTGGAAAACGCCCCCCAGGGAAGCGCCGCCTGGCACGCAGCGCGCGCGCAGCACTTTTGCGCATCGGAAGCCGCCGCTGCAATGGGGTTGTCGAAATACACGTCGCGCGATCAACTGCTGCGCCAGAAGGCCACCGGCCTGACGGAAGAAGTCAACCCAGCAAAGCAGCGTCTGTTTGACGCCGGCCACGAAGCCGAAGCGCTCGCCCGCCCCATCGCCGAAGGCATTGCAGGCACCGAGTTTTACCCCGTCGTCGCCACGCGTGAAGTCGATGGCCTGCCGCTGCTGGCCAGCTTCGACGGCATCGACCTGATGGACGAAGTGATCTGGGAAAACAAGCTGCTGAACCAGAAGCTGGTGCAGCAGGTGCAGGCGGGCGACCTGGATCCGCACTACTACCTGCAGTTGGAGCACCAGCTTCTGGTCAGCGGCGCGGCGCGCGCGCTGTTCACGACAAGCGACGGCACGCCAGAGGGCACGCACTCGCTGTGGTACGAGTCCAAGCCCGAGCGCCGGGCGCAGCTGATTGCCGGGTGGAAGCAGTTTCAGCAAGACCTGGCCGCGTACCAAGCCCCAGCGCCCAAGGCCGCCGCCGTGGTGGCCGACGCAATGGAGAGCCTGCCGGCGGTGTCGCTGCGCCTGGACGGCAAGCTCGCGGTTATCTCCAACCTGCCCGACTTCACCACCGCGCTGCGCGCCTTCATCAAGCGCATCCCGGCGAAGCCTGAAACCGACCAAGACTTCGCCAATGCCGAGAGCGCCTGCAAGGCCTTGAAACGTACCGAGGACGCGCTTACGGCCGGCGAAGATGCGGCGCTGGGTGAAATGGTGGACTTCGAGGCCATGCGCCGCCAGGTGCGTGACCTGAAAGACTTGGCGCGCACCACGCGGCTCGCCACAGAGAAGCTGGTGGCCGCACGCAAGGAGCAGATCCGCGGGGAGATTGTGGCCAGCGGCGTTGCGCGGTATCAGGCCCACATCGAGAGCCTGAATGCCAGCTTGGGCCGCAACTACATGCCCCGCTTGCCGGTGGACTTTGGCGGCGCGGTCAAGGGCAAACGCACGGTCGAGAGCCTGCGCGGCGCCGTGAACGACGAGCTGGCTCGCGCGAAGATTGCCGCCGGCGAAGTGGCCCAAAACATTCAGACGAACCTGAACCTGCTGCGCGAGAAGGCCGGCGCCCATGCCTTCCTGTTTGCCGACACGGCCACCATCGTGCTCAAGCAGCCCGACGACCTGAGCATGCTGGTGAAGGCCCGCATTGCCGAGCACGATGCTGCCGAGGTCAAGCGCCTGGAAGCTGAGCGCGAGAAGATCCGCGAGGAAGAGCAGGCCAAAGCTCAGCGCGAAGCCGAAGCCAAGGAGGCGCAGCGCAAAAAGGACGAGGAATACCTGGCCGGCGCAGAACAGCGTGAGCAGGCACGGCAAGCAGAAATTGCCTGGGCAGTCCTTGCTACTCGATCGGCTCGCGACGAAATTCCGACCACTCCAGAGGGTCTGCGAGGCGGCTATCAGCGACTTTGGGTAGCGCCGGAGGCGGGTGTGCAGGGTGTGGTCAGCGCCCACAAGTGCGACGGCAACCACGGCGGACCCATGTGCGCAGACCACGAGTGCTGGAACGGTGGCGAGCCACAGGACACCGGCGAGCGCGTGAACCTGACCGCCATCAACGAGCGCTTCGCCCCCATCCAACTGACGTCGGTGGGCCTCGCGCAGTTGGGCTTTGAGCCCGTGGCCACCGTGAAGGCATCCAAGCTGTACCGCGCCTGCGACCTGTCAGCCATGGCGGCGGCGCTTATCTCCCATCTGCACGCGCTTGAAGCCGTGCCAGCGTAAGCGCGTCATGGCCAAGACCTCTCAAACCAAACGGATTGCCCGCCTGGAAGGCATCGCCATCGGCGCCGGCTTCTTGCTCCAGCAACTCCAAGCCCGGTACGGGCTGGATTTCAGCATCGGCATGGAAGAACAAGTGCGTGACTGCATCCGGGACTGCCAGCAAATCGCCAAGGCGCAGGAGCAGCGCGCAGCAGCCAACAACCCGCAACCAAACAAGGACTGACATGGACAACAACATCACCCCACAGGCCACCGAAGCCGAAGAAGCCGCCCGCATCCCTATGGCGCCCGTCACGAGCAACCAAGTGGCGGCTGTCGGCCACTGCCCGGTCACCAACACCCTAGCGGTGAAGTTCGTCCACGGCAAGGGCGCGATCTACCACTACCCGAACGTGACGGAGGAGACGCACGCCAAGTTCGTGGCAGCCGAGTCCATCGGCAAGTTCTTCGGGCAGCACATCAAGCCGCTTCCGTTCAAGAAGTTTGCAGCGCCGAAGGCTCACCAATGAGCCGCGTGACAATTAACCTCACGGGCCAAGAGCCCGACGCTCCGGCAGCGCCACGCCCCGCATTCAAGCTCTCCGGCCTGGCCTCGATCAAGCACCTGAACGTCCGCAAGGAAGGCCCCGAGGACGAGAAGATCCTGGCGGTGGACGTGAAACTGGAATTCAAGATGGTGGACCGCCGCCTGTGCGCCTACTTCGACGATGCCCTGGAAGCGTTCTTGTGGCGCGGCGACACGCAGGCGCTCATCGTGCGCAACTTCTGGCTGACGCCCGTGGCCTACAGCAACGAAATCAGCGGCGCATTTGTGAAGATCGGTCTCCTGGAGTTCGCGGGCTGCGACGTGAAGAAGTTCAGCCTGCAGCCGGCAGACGGCGGTGTGATGACGCTGGCTTGCAGTGTGTCGCTGAACCCCAATTCGGCAGACGTGTCCGCGCTGGCCAGGCTGGTGCAGGACGAGGATCAGGTCAGTATCGAGGGGCCGCCAGATCTGTTCGATGCGGCGCCCACACCCGCCGAGCAATCTGCGCCAGCGCCGCATGACATATGCAGTGAAGGCCCGGACCCGCTCTACGACGAAGCCGTCAAGCTGGTGCGCGAGGGCGGTAAGCCCAGCATCAGCTACGTGCAGCGTCATCTGCGCATTGGGTACAACCGGGCGGCGAGGCTGCTGGAGGACATGGAGCAGGCGGGGGTTGTCGGCCCCATGGGAGCGGGTGGCGTGCGCGATGCGCTGGCGGATCTGCTGAAGGAAGTGGCATGAAAGAGCGCCCAATCCTTTTCAGCGTGCCGATGGTGCTCGCGCTGCTCGATGGCAGCAAGACACAGACGCGGCGGGTGGTGAAGCCGCAATTCGCTGCCGATGCAATCCCCGCCGAGATGGGAGCCACGAACGAACAAGGCCATCAAATTTCCGGCCACTCAGGCATGTGGTGGTGCGATGCCGAAGGCAACCATGAAAAGGCCATCCGCTGCCCCTACGGCCAGCCCGGCGACCGGCTGTGGGTGCGGGAGACATTTCGAGGCTGCCGCGCCTACGAAGTGCAAGGCTACCCACCGAAGGACTGGGGCAATAAGCCTATCTGGTTTGAGGCAGACGGCACACCTCCGGGTCGTCCAGAGCAATGGGCACTGCGCTCCCGCCCCAGCATCCACATGCCCCGCTGGGCCAGCCGCATCACGCTGGAAGTGACTGGCGTGCGCGTCGAGCGCCTGCAGGACATCACCCGTGGCGACGCCATGGCAGAAGGATGCCCATTCCCCAACATGGCACAAGGCGATGACCCGCGCAAGTGGTATGCCGAGCTTTGGGACAGGCTGAACGCCAAGGGCCGCCCAACACTGCCACATAACACCGCCAGCAAGCGCTATGCACGCGTCAAGCACTGGCTCGAGACCCACCCAGATACCAGCTCATGGGACGCGAACCCCTGGGTGTGGGTAGTCGAATTTCGGAGGGCGCCATGCTGACCCCTCAATTCCTGCTCCCCGTGCACGATGAAATCGTGGTAGACCTCTTCGCCGGCGGCGGCGGTGCCAGCACCGGCATTGAGCTGGCCATTGGCCGCGCGGTGGACGTGGCCGTCAACCACGACGCCGAGGCCGTCAGCCTGCACGAAGCCAACCACCCGCAAACCCGCCATTACTGCAGCGACGTGTTCGAGGTGGACCCGATCACCGTGACGGACGGCATGCCCGTGGGCCTGCTGTGGGCGTCGCCCGACTGCAAGCATTTTTCAAAAGCCAAGGGCGGCAAGCCCGTCAGCAAGAAAATACGCTCGCTGGCCTGGGTGGTCATCAAGTGGGCCAAGGCCGTGCGACCGCGCATCATTTGCCTGGAAAACGTCGAGGAATTCCAGACCTGGGGCCCGCTCGCCGAAGACGGCCGCCCATGCCCGCTGCGCAAGGGCGACACATTCCGTGCCTGGAAGCGGCAACTGCAGGAGCTGGGCTACACCGTCGAGCACCGCGAGCTGCGCGCCTGCGACTACGGCGCGCCCACCATCCGCAAGCGCCTGTTCCTGGTGGCGCGCTGCGACGGCGGAGCAATAGTTTGGCCCACGCCCACACACGCGCAGCCCGACAAGCGCGGCAAGGTGCCGGCTGGCATGAAGCCCTGGCGCACTGCGGCGGACTGCATCGACTGGAGCATCCCCGCGCCCAGCATCTTCGAGCGCAAAAAGCCGCTGGCCGATGCAACTTGCCGGCGCATTGCCAAGGGGGTGATGCGGTACGTGGTCAACGCGGCTGAGCCGTTCATCGTGAACACCGCCAACAGCAAGACCACAGGCAGAGGGCCCAACGTCTGGCAAGCCACCGAGCCGCTGCGCACCATCACTTCATCGCCCGGTTTTGCGCTGGTTTCCGCCTTTTTGGCAAAGCACTACACCGGAGTTGTGGGCAGCAGCCTGAATGCACCGCTGGGCACGGCTACCACGGTGGACCATCACAGCCTGGTGACGGCCAATCTGGTGCATTACCACGCCGACAAAAGGCCGCATGACGTTCGAGCAAGCGACCTGCGCGAGCCGATCAAGACGCAGACCACCGAAAACCGCCACGCGCTGGTCACCGCCAACCTGGTGCACATGGGCCACGGCGAAGGCCAATGCGGCACCAAGCGTTTCAGCCACGGCATCCGCGATGTCGAGCAGCCGCTCAACACCATCACTGCCCAAGGCGCCGCAGCTGGCCTGGTCACCAGCCACATGGTCAAGCTGCGCGGCGACAACGTGGGCGCGGCGACCAATGAGCCGGTGCACACCGTCAGCGCCCAGGGCCTGCACCACGGCGAAGTGCGCGCCTTCTTGGTCAAGTATTACAGCACCGACCAAGACCCCGCCCTGCGCGAGCCCCTGCACACCGTCACTACCAAAGACCGCTTCGGCTTGGTGACGATCAAGGGCGAGCCCTACGCCATCGTGGACATCGGCCTGCGCATGCTCGCCCCGCGCGAGCTGTACCGCGCCCAGGGCTTCCCCGAAAGCTACCGCATCGACCGCGGCGCAGCCGGCGAGCCCATCACCAAAACCGCCCAGGTGCGCATGTGCGGGAATAGCGTGTGCCCACCGCTGGCGCGGGCGCTGGTGGCGGCGAACTACGTCGAAGTGCGCGTGAAAGAAAGAGCTGCAGCATGACCCACACAAAAGCATTCAAAGGCACGCCGCTCGAAATCGGCGCGCAGGTTTTCAACGAAATGTGCATGCCGGTGGTGCGCAGCGCATCCAACCAAGGCGCCACGCCGCAAGCACTGACCAAGCTGTACGCCGGATTTGTCAGCGCATGCCTCGGCTCCATGGCCGCCGACTTCGGCCAGGACTTGGCTGCCGATGTGGCGCAGGTACTTGTCGACAGCTTCAAAACGACCGACCTTGGCACAGGAGCAAAAACACAATGACCCACGGCCGCCACCCCCGCCGCGCGCGCCCCATCAACGCCAACCCCTTCGGCGCCGCGCTGCGCAAGGCCGCGCGCCTGACCAGCGCGGAAATCGCCGACACCATGGCGCCCAACCGCTTGTGCCAGACGCGCCTGCGCGAAGGCGCCGCAAGCGAAGACCAGCACGCCGTGCTCTACACCGCCGTCAAGATAGGCCTGGGCATCGAGCAAACCGGCATCGTGTGCGGCCTGCGCGCCATCTTCGAAGACGCCGAGCAGGCCCTGGCCAGCATCCGCGAACGCGCGACCAAGGGCGGCGCCTGGCGTGCCACAGCGCTGCACCACCACGAACTCGAAGCCGTGCGCCTGGCGCTCGATTGGCACGAATTCCAGCTGCGCCAGGTCAGCGCTGGAGAGCTGCACGCCGTGGCAAAAAAGCTGATCGCGCGCACGCAAAGCAGCGGCGGGAGCTTTGTGCGGCGCGCGCTGGAAGGAATAAATTAATAGCAACAAACGCTTACTGGATAAGCGCTAGAAGCCAATTTTTAGGATAAATCATGAGCACAACAGAAGTAAAAGGCATACAGCGCGACGACACGGTGCACGGTGAAATCTATTTCACCGCTGCAGACATGGCAACAGCAGCGGCGCAGGGGTTCAGGGATGGGCAGGCGGCACAGGCTGTAGTAGCAGCGGGGTGGATGAATCTTCCCGGCCCTTTGCCAGAGCACGGAAATCCCGTGCTGCTGGACATCGGCAAGAAATACCCGATTCGCGCAATGTGGGCCGCGAAGCACACCGTCCAAGCTGCTGATGACGACACCGAATGGGGAGATTACGTTGAAGCTGATGACATGTACTACTGCCCGGAAGGGTGGTACGAATGGAACCTGCACGAAGAATGCCACTGGGCAGTGAGCGAAACGCCGCGTGCATGGTGCGAATTGCCCGCGCCCCTCCCCCCTGCTCCATCTACTGAGGGAGAGAGTAATGGGTGATCTAACAGACCGCCTGCGCTGTTTTGACAGGCAGACATGCACGGAAGCCGCAGAGCGGATTGAGACGCTTGAGGCAGAGCTTGCAGCAATGCGGGCGGGAGGGGAGCCGGTGGCGGAAATGGTTCCTTATCACACGCCATCTGGAAAAAGGGTGGCCGTTATTTCCAGGTTCCAGCATTTGCCTATCGGCACCAAGCTCTACACCCACCCCCAGCCAGCCGCACAGGATGCGGAGCGCATCCAAGCGCTGGAACTGGAAGTGCGGCAGTTGACTGAGAAGGTTGCGGAGCTGCGGGATGGCGGGGCCTATTCGCTGCCGGAGTGGCTTGAGGTGATGCATGCATCGGAAATACGGGGAATCTGGAATGACTGCAAACGCGATGGGTTGCACTACGTTGCGTTCGCTTGGCGAATAGAGCGCCTAGGATGGCAAAGACTGCTTGATGCGCTGCGCTCATCCCGCGGGAAAGCACCAGCACAGCAGCCCGCCCCATCGGCTGCGCCAGCGGTGGTAAGTGAACGCGAGTTCAAGCAGTTCCTGTCAGACGTGATGACCGCCGCAGGACTGGTGACGCATGGGAAGCAATGCAAAGACCTTGGCTCCCGACTCGGCGCTATGTGCGTGCGACTGCGCTCCCCCACGCCCCAGGCAGACAGCCAGCCAGCGCCAGCCAACACAAGGCAGATCGCAGAGTGTTACGGCGATTGCCCGGAGGACCCAAAGACATGCGCCAACCCATGCAAATTTGAAGGCCGCGCAGCCCGTGCCCAGGCAGACAGCGTGCTGGAGGATGCGGCGCGGTTGGAGCGCGAGCGAATCTGTGCTGCTATCAAGGCCGAGGATGACTACTGCGTCGAGCACGGTGACTACATGCTCGATTCCGACGACTGCATCAAGATCGTGCGCGCCAAGTGGGTGCGCCCTGACTACTCTGTAGATGCAGCCCGCAAGCAAGGAGCAAACCATGACTGAGCCGACAGAACTGCTGCCTTGCCCGTTTTGCGGCAGTGACAACATCGGGCACTACGAAGTGGAAGATCGCGATAACCACTCATTTGAGTGCCACGATTGCCTAGCTGGAAGCGCGTGCAAGAGCACGTACAACGAAGCCCTTGCAGCGTGGAACCGCCGCACTGCTCCGCCAGCAGTGGCGGGAGAGCTCGTGGCGCCGGACTTCTACACTGCCTGCGGTTGGCATGATGGCGGGGGTGTAGGTGGGTGGATCGCCCTGCCAGGCTACAGCAATGAAACCGAGCACGGTGTGAAGCATTTGGTGCTGGATGCCGCTCGCAAGGAAGGCTACAAAGGTACGGCCGCCGGGCGATTGCTTGAGCTGGGGTGGGAAATCCGACCTGTGTACCTAACCCCGCAGCCCACCCAGGCGCAGGAAGCACCTCAATCTGGAGCGAAGTCTTTCCAAACGTACGCCGAGGCAAACGCGTACTCAAGGGGCTACTACGCGGGCAAGAAGGCCGCAACACAGGCGCAGGCCGGGGCGGTGCCGCTGACGGATGCGGTGGCGCGAAATCTCGTGTGGAGCATCGAGTCCGCATGGAATCGCTCCGATGACGTCAATGAAGACGATGCAGTCGAATTGATCCGGGCCACCGAAGCCGCCCACGGCATCAAAGGAGGCCCGCATGCTGAGTGATGACTACCTGTGGAAGCAATCGGAGAAAACAATGATTGGCGGCAGTATTCACATTATCAGGTTTGCACGCGCCATCGAGGCTGAAGTCCGCGCACAAGACGAGGCGCTGATTCGGCAGCTTGTGGATGCGCTGGATGGATCAATCGCCATAACGATGATCAAGATTGATCTGCGGAATGCGGCCCTCACCGCCGCTCGTGCGCGGCTGGAGATCAAGCCATGAACCGCCGCGCCATCAGCAACCGCCACGCCCTCGTGGCAAGCCTCTCTGAACAACACCAAGTCAAGGCCATAGAAGGCGCCGGCGGCTTTGAAGCACCAGATAAGCCAAACAGAGAACTGCGCCGTCGCATGGATCGCGAAGCGCGGCGCACAGCAAAGAAAGGCCGGCCATGAGCGAACTACTCACCGACGAAGAAGTTGCGGCCCTGCTCGATTGCGAAGCAAGCACTGTGCAGGAGTTGGTGCGCACCAACAAGCTGCCAGCGGCAAAGTTCGGGCGTTCCTGGCGGTTCCACCGCGACACGCTTATGGAAGCCATCAAGCAGAAGACGATGGAAAACATGATTGCGCCGGCACCAAGGCTTCTCAATCAACAGAAGCCCGCTCAACTCAGAAAGATAGAAGTGAAGTTGCCGCCCGTTCTCCCCCGCCTAGGCCAATCGTGAGGCCAGATCAGACCCCCGCAGCGATGCGTAGCGCAGCATCATGCGGGTGTCGGTCCATCCCATAATCTTGCAAACATCAATCTCCGAGAACACCCACCCAGAGGCGTTGCGCAATTCCACCCAGCGGCAGGTAGCCTCATGCCGCAGATCATGTTCCGTGAAGTCCGGCACATCGGCATAGGAAAACAACGTGCGAAACCGTGCCGTCAGCCGGCCGGATGCTCTATCCCGATCGGCGACATCACCAGACCAGAACGGGAACACCAGCCCCACACGGCCATCGCACCAAGCGCGCAGGCGCTCGCGCAGCGCAGGCTTGAGCGGCACCACGCGCGGTTTGATGGCGCCCCGGTGGCCCTTGCTGCCCTCCACATTCATGACGCCCTGCGCAAAATCAATCGAGGCCACGCGCAGCCGGTAGCACTCCGACAGCCGCAAGCCCGTGTCCACGATGAACGCGTACAACAGAGCGAATGCCGGGTCAGTCGGGTACGCCCGCTCGCGGTCGTCCCGCTTTTCGCCAGCCAGCACCACCAGCACGCGCGCATGCTCGTCGGGCGACAGCCTTCGGTTGCGCACCACATCTCGCTTTGCCGCGGCCCCGGTGGCCACGTCCGCCTCGGTATAAGTGCTGTAGCCACGCGGCAGCAGGCGCAGCGGGTTTGCATGCGGGTGCTGGCCCGGATCCGTAGTGCGGCGAATGTGCCAATCGAGCACGCGCGCCAGTGAACCAATGCGCTTGCGAATCGTGCCCGGCGAAAGGTTGCGCTCGCGTTTTAGCCTGCGCACGTATTCGTCGGCCCAGGTGAACGTAACCCCCGACACGCGCACGCCAACCACCTCGCCGCACAACACCGTCAGCACCTCACGGTCAGACGGCGCCGGGGCCGCATCGCGCTCAAATTCACCAATGACATGCACCAGCATGTGGTCATCCTGCTTTTTCTCTGGCACGGCCAGCATTTCAGCGGGAACGATGCCGCGAGACAACAGAGCTTTAAGCTGCTCGCCGTAGGCGCGCGCTTCTGGTTCTGTGTCGAATGTGAAAAAGAATGGCTTGGGAAGAAGCGCGTGCTTTACCCGAAGCTGGAAGCGCTGCCCGCGCTGCTGGACGTTGATGGCCATCGCGCCACTGTAACCCGACTAACCGCCCAGCACGATCCGATGAAGAGTAGCAGCGCTACCAAAATGAGGTAGCAGCGAGCCGGTTTGAGCGGTATTTGAGCCGGTTTGCTATCTAGTAAGCTATTTACTTGATAGCGCCGAATGCTTGCTGCATAAGGCTTTTATCTGGAGGCGCGGCGCGGAGTCGAACCGCGCTAACCGGATTTGCAATCCGGGGCATAACCGCTTTGCTACCGCGCCCAAAGCCCTGTTTCGCAAAAAAGGGAAGCTTGCGCTTCCCTTTTCTCAAAAATCTGGAGCGGGAAAAGAGTCTCGAACTCTCGACCTCAACCTTGGCAAGGTTGCGCTCTACCAACTGAGCTATTCCCGCGATGTCTGCAGCCTACTATTCTAGAACAATTGTGCTGACAGGCTGAAATTGTAGCGCAATTTTTGGACTCATCTGCAGAGCAGATCAGTGCTTCACGGCTTCCACACCGCTCTTCTGCGCTGCCTTCTCGGCGGCAGTCACGGCGGCGGCAGCAACCTCTTCGTCGGTCAGTGGGACCGGCTTGTGCTCAAGGGCGAGCTCAAGCACTTTGTCGATCCAGCGCACAGGCACGATCTCGAGACCGGTTTTGACGTTGTCGGGGATCTCTTGCAAGTCCTTCATGTTCTCCAGCGGAATCAATACCGTCTTGATGCCGCCGCGCAAGGCCGCCAGCAGTTTTTCCTTGAGGCCGCCGATCGCCGTGATCTCACCACGCAGGGTGATCTCGCCGGTCATGGCCACATCGCCCCGCACCGGAATGCCCGTCAGTGCAGACACCAGGGCCGTCGCCATCGCGGCGCCGGCGCTGGGGCCGTCCTTGGGCGTTGCACCGTCAGGCACGTGCACGTGCACGTCGCGCTTCTCGAACGCTTCGTCCTTGATGCCCAGGGCGCGCGCCCGGCTGCGCACCACGGTGCGTGCGGTCTCGACCGACTCCTTCATGACGTCGCCCAGCGAGCCAGTGCGCGTGATGACGCCCTTGCCGGGCATGGTTACGGCTTCGATGGTCAGCAGATCGCCGCCCACTTCCGTCCAGGCCAAGCCCACCACCTGGCCGACCTGGTTCTGGTCTTCGGCGCGGCCGTAGGTGTACTTGCGCACCCCGAGGAAGTCGGGCAGGTTGTCGGCAGTCACAACGACACGCGGCTCAATGTTCTTGAGCAGCAGGCCCTTGACCACCTTTCGGCAAATCTTGGAGAGATCGCGCTCCAGCGAGCGCACGCCCGCCTCGCGCGTGTAGTACCGCACCATGTCGCGCACTGCGCTCTCGGTGATCTCGAGTTCTTCGTCCTTCACACCGTTGTTCTGCATCTGCTTGGGCAGCAGATATTTCATGGCAATGTTGACTTTTTCTTCTTCGGTGTAGCCCGAGAGGCGAATCACTTCCATCCGGTCCAGCAGGGCCGAAGGAATGTTCATGGAGTTCGACGTGGCCACGAACATCACGTCGCTCAAGTCGAAATCGACCTCGACATAGTGATCGCCAAAGGTGTGGTTCTGCTCGGGGTCGAGCACCTCCAGCAGCGCGCTGGACGGGTCCCCACGAAAGTCCGTGCCCAGCTTGTCGATCTCGTCGAGCAGGAACAGCGGGTTGCGGGTGCCCACCTTCGAGAGGCTCTGCAGCACCTTGCCCGGCATGGCGCCAATGTAGGTGCGGCGGTGACCACGGATTTCGGCCTCATCGCGCATGCCGCCCAGAGCCACGCGCACGTATTTGCGGCCCGTGGCCTTGGCGATGGACTGGCCCAGCGAGGTCTTGCCCACGCCCGGTGGCCCTACCAGGCACAGAATGGGCGCCTTGACCTTGTCTACGCGCTGTTGCACCGCAAGGTATTCAAGAATACGGTCCTTGACCTTGTCGAGCCCATAGTGGTCCTCGTTCAACACCTGTTCGGCGTTGCCCAGGTCGTGCTTGATCTTGGTCTTCTTGCTCCAGGGGAGCGCCACCAGCACGTCGATGTAGTTGCGCACCACCGTGGCTTCGGCCGACATGGGCGACATGAGCTTGAGCTTTTTGAGCTCGCCCTCGGCCTTCTTGCGGGCTTCGGCCGGCATTTTGGCCAGCTTGATTTTCTTCTCGACTTCGTCGAGGTCTGCGCCCTCTTCGCCTTCGCCCAGCTCTTTCTGGATCGCCTTGACCTGCTCGTTCAGGTAGAAGTCGCGCTGGTTCTTTTCCATCTGGCGCTTGACGCGGCCACGGATTTTTTTGTCGACGTTGAGGATGTCAACTTCGCGGTCGAGCTGCTCAAACAGGTTCTCGAGCCGTCCCTTGATGTCCGACAGATCGAGCACCGCCTGCTTGTTGTCGAGCTTGAGCGGGAGATGCGCGGCAATCGTGTCGGCAAGCCGGCCCGGGTCATCGATGCTGGAGATGGAGGTCAAAATCTCCGGCGGAATCTTCTTGTTGAGCTTGACGTACTGATCAAACTGTTGCATCACCGCGCGGCGCAGCGCTTCGATCTCGCTCGGCCGGGTCTGCGCGTCCTGCGCCTCCACGGGCACCACAGTGGCAGAAAAATGCGTATCCAGGTCTTCAATCTCGCCCACCTTGGCGCGCTGCTGCCCCTCGACCAGCACTTTGACGGTGCCGTCGGGGAGCTTGAGCATTTGCAGGATGGTGGAGACGCAGCCGACGTCGAACATGTCGGCAACAGACGGTTCGTCCTTGGCAGCGGCCTTTTGCGCCACCAGCATGATGCGGCGGTCGCTCTCCATGGCCAGTTCGAGCGCCTTGATGCTCTTGGCGCGCCCGACAAACAGCGGAATCACCATGTGGGGAAATACAACCACGTCGCGCAACGGCAGCAGAGGCAGCACAAGCGGTTCGGCGGGAAGCAGGGGTTGTCCGGACATCGGGTTCCTTAATGAGGGTCCTGGAAATATGGTCCGAAGACAGGAATTTTCAAGCCGCACTCGCAAAGCAATGCGGCCCGGCCGCTCAGGCCTTTTTGGCCGCTTCGCGGTAGACCAGCAGTGGGGGCTTGTTTTCTTCGACGGTTGACTCGTCCACCACCACTTTTTCCACATTGCTGCTGTTGGGCAGGTCGAACATGGTGCCGATCAAGGTCTGCTCCAAGATGGAGCGCAGGCCGCGCGCACCCGTTTTGCGGGCCAGCGCCTTGCGGGCAATGGCCTTGAGCGCGGCCGGGCGAATCTCCAGCTCCGCGCCTTCCATGGCGAGCAGCTTGCTGTACTGCTTGACCAGCGCGTTTTTGGGCTCGGTGAGGATTTGCACCAAAGCTTCTTCATGCAGCTCGGCCAAAGCCGTCACCACCGGCATGCGCCCCACCAGCTCGGGAATCAGACCAAACTTGATCAAGTCTTCCGGCTCGATGTCCTGGAACACTTCCGACAGTGCCCGCTGTTTCTTGCTTTTCACTGCGGCGCCAAAACCGATGCCCGAAGCCTCGGTGCGGTTTTCAATGACCTTTTCCAGGCCCGCAAAGGCCCCGCCACAGATAAACAGGATGTTGGTCGTGTCGATCTGCAGAAAATCCTGGTTCGGGTGCTTGCGCCCGCCTTGGGGCGGCACGCTGGCCATGGTGCCTTCAATCAACTTGAGCAAGGCCTGCTGCACGCCTTCGCCTGAGACGTCGCGCGTGATGCTGGGGTTGTCGGATTTGCGCGAGATTTTGTCGATCTCGTCGATGTAGACGATGCCACGCTGGGCGCGCTCCACCTCGTAGTTGCAGCTCTGCAGCAACTTTTGCACGATGTTTTCGACGTCTTCGCCAACGTAGCCCGCCTCGGTCAGCGTGGTGGCGTCCGCCATCACGAAGGGCACGTCGAGCATGCGCGCCAGGGTCTGGGCCAGCAGCGTCTTGCCCGAACCCGTCGGGCCGATCAGCAAAATATTGCTTTTGGAGAGTTCAACGTCGTCCTTGCCCGCCTTGTCTTTGTAGCGCAGGCGCTTGTAGTGGTTGTACACCGCCACCGCCAGCGTGCGCTTGGCGACCTCCTGCCCGATGACGTAATTGTCGAGATTGGCCTTGATATCGGCAGGGGTGGGCAGTTCGCTGCGCGCCAGTCGCTCGGTGTCCGCCGCAGGCAGCTCGTCACGGATGATCTCGTTACACAGGTCAATGCATTCTTCGCAGATAAAGACCGATGGTCCGGCGATCAACTTCTTCACCTCATGCTGGCTTTTGCCGCAGAACGAGCAGTAAAGCGTTTTTTCGCTGGAGGAGCCTTTTTTCTCGGCCATGGGAACGTTGCCTTGTATTCGGTGAAAAGTGAAAGGAATGATAACGAAATGCAAACGGCGCTTCCCGCGCCGGGAAACGCCGTTCTAGCAACAGGGAAAAGCGTTCAGGCGCGCTTGGAGATCACTTGATCAATCAGCCCATAGTCCTTGGCTTCGTCTGCCGTGAGGAAGTAGTCGCGTTCGGTGTCCTGCTTGATTTTTTCCAACGTCTGGCCCGTGCGCTCAGCCAGGATGCGGTTCATCTGGTCCTTGGTGCGCAGAATGTCGCGCGCGTGAATTTCAATATCCGTCGCCTGGCCGCGGGCGCCGCCCAGCACCTGGTGGATCATGATTTTCGAGTTCGGCAACGACAAACGCTTGCCCTTGGCACCAGCCGCTAGCAGAAAGGCCCCCATGCTGGCTGCAAAACCGCAGCAAAGCGTCGAGACATCGGGCTTGATGAAATTCATGGTGTCAAAGATAGCCATGCCCGCCGTCACGCTGCCACCCGGGGAGTTGATATAGAACGAAATGTCCTTCTCCGGGTTTTCGCTCTCCAGAAACAGCAGCTGCGCCACCACCAGGTTGGCCGTTTGGTCGTTGACCTCGCCCACCAGAAAGATAACGCGCTCTTTCAACAGGCGCGAATAAATGTCGTAAGACCGCTCGCCGCGGCCCGACTGCTCGATCACCATGGGGACCATGCCCAAGGCTTGTGTTTCCAGTGCGCTCATTTTTTCTCCAGATCAGGCGGGTACTGTACCCAGAAACGAGTTGGGGCTCATGCCCGAAAGCACAAGCCCCTGTTTATTCTGGCGCTCGCGTTCGAGCGCCCAAAAACCGGCAGAGATCAGCCCTGCTGGCCCATCAACTCTTCGAAGCTGACGGACTTGTCGTTGACCTTGGCCTTGCCCATCACATAGTCGGCCACGTTGGTTTCGATCACCACCGCTTCGACTTCGGCCAGGCGCTGGCGATCGCCAAAGTACCAGCGCACGACATCTTCTGGCTTCTCATAGCTGGCCGCCAGTTCGTCGATATGGGCTTTGAGCTGCTCGGGCTTGGCGTGCAGGCTGTTGGCCTTGACCAGTTCGGCCACCACCAGGCCCAGGCGAACGCGGCGCTCGGCCTGCGGGCGAAAGACGTCGGCAGGGATTTCGGCCTTGTCGGCATCCTTCATGCCGCGCTGCTTGAGGTCGGCGCGCGCAGCCTCGCGCAGGCGGTCGATCTCGGCTTCCACGCTGGCATTGGGCAGGTCGAGCTCGGACTTGGACAGCAGCGCGTCCATGGCGGCTTGCTTGTTGCGTGCCAGCAGGCGGAACTTCACCTCGCGCTCCAGGTTGGTCTTGATGTCGGCGCGCAGGCCGGCGACCGTGCCGTCGGCGATGCCGAGCGATTTGGCGAGAGCGTCGTTGACTTCCGGCAGGTGCGCCGCTTCGATCTTCTTGACCGTGACCAGGAAATCGGCTGTCTTGCCGGCCACATCCTTGCCGTGGTACTGCTCGGGGAAGGCCAGCGGGAAGGTCTTGCTCTCACCCGGCTTCATTCCGCGCACGGCGTCTTCGAATTCCTTGAGCATCTGGCCTTCGCCAACCAGGAACTGGAAGTCTTCGGCCTTGCCGCCCTGGAAGACTTCACCGTCGATCTTGCCTTCGAAGTCCACCGTCACGCGGTCGCCGTCCTGGGCGGCGGCGTCCAGCGCGCGCTGTGCGAAGCTGCGGCGCTGCTTGCGCAGAATGTCTACCGTCTTGTCAATCGCACTGTCGGTCACTTCGGTCGAGAGTTTTTCCACTTCGGCGTCGGCCAGGTCGCCAATTTTCACTTCGGGGTAGACCTCGAAGATGGCGTCAAAGGACACTTCGCCTTCGGGCGCATCCTGCTTTTCAGTGATCCGCGGCTGGCCCGCCACACGCAGTTGCGCTTCGTTGGCCGCCTGGGCAAAAGCCTCGCCCACCTTGTCGTTGAGCACTTCGTACTGCACCGAATAGCCATAACGCTGAGAAACCACGTTCATCGGCACCTTGCCGGGACGAAAACCGTCCATCTTGACGGTGCGTGCCAGACGCTTGAGGCGCGTTTCCACCTCGCCCTGGATGGCCGACAAGGGCAGATTGAGGGTGATCTTGCGTTCGAGCTTGTCGAGGGTTTCAACGGTGACTGCCATGGCTGCTCCTGTAGGAATTTCGTTCGTGCGCCGACGTCAGCCGGCGCGTATTGCGCTCGTGCGCAAAGTTTTCAAAGATGGTGCGCGGAGCCGGACTCGAACCGGCACGCCCGTGAAGGCGTCAGGACCTAAACCTGGTGCGTCTACCAATTTCGCCACCCGCGCACTTCAAACAGACAGGCGCCGAAAAATGTTTCCGGCGCCCGCTTGAAACTGGTTAGCCCGCGATTTTACCCTGCGCGGGCCCGTCCTTTTCACGCAGGCACCTCAGGCTCGGGGCGGCGCACGCGAAACCACGCTGCGTACATGGCTGGCAGCGCCAGCAAAGTGAGCACGGTGGCGACGATCAGCCCGCCCATGATGGCCACCGCCATCGGCCCCCAGAACACACTGCGGGACAGCGGAATCATCGCCAGCACCGCTGCGGCGGCCGTCAGCACGATGGGGCGCAGGCGCCGCACGGCCGATTCGACGATGGCGTCCCACGCCGGCACACCGCGGGCGCGGTCTTGCTCGATCTGGTCGATGAGGATCACCGAGTTGCGCTGGATCATGCCCATGAGCGCAATCACCCCCAGCAGCGCGACAAAGCCGAACGGCCGCCCCAACAGCAGCAGCGCTCCGGCCACGCCGGCAATCCCGAGCGGCCCGGTCAGGAACACCAGCATGGCGCGGCTGAAGCTGTGCAGTTGCAGCATGAGCAGCGTGAAGGTGATGAACAGCATCACCGGCAGGCCGGCGGCAATCGAATCGGACCCCTTGGCGCTTTCTTCGACAGCGCCCGCCACCTCGATGCGGTAGGCGTTCTGGCCGGCGGCGTGCCAGCCGCTCTCGATCTTGCGCAGGCCGGGCAGCAGCGCTTTGGTCACCGTGGCGCCTTGCAGGCCTTCCATCACGTCACCTTGCACGGTAATGGCGTAGTCGCGGTTCTCGCGCCACATCACGCCGGGTTCCCAGGTGAAGCGGGGCTTGGCGATCTGGGTCAAGGCAATCGACTGGCCCGAGGCCGTCGGCAAATAGGCGTTGGCAATGTCGGTGATGGCGCTGCGCTCGTCCGCAGGCTGGCGCAAGACGATGTCGATCAACTTGTCGCCCTCGCGGTACTGCCCCACCGGCATGCCCGACTGCATCACACGCGACGCCTGGGCGATGGACTGGCTGGTGACGCCCAGCGCCCGCGCCTTGGCCTGGTCCACGTCAAGCCGCATGACCTTGATCGATTCGTTCCAGTTGTCGTTCACGCCGCGCATCTGGGGCGAGGCGCGCAATGCGGCCTTCACCTCGTCGGCACGCACGCGCAACTGCGCTGGGTCTGGGCCAATGACACGGAACTGCACCGGGTAGGGTACGGGCGGGCCGTTGGGCAGCAGCTTGACGCGGCCACGCACCTCGGGGAACTCGGTGGCCAAGAGCGTAGGGAAGGCGACACGCAGCTGCTCGCGCACCTTCAGGTCGCGCGCGACCACGATGAACTGCGACACATTGGTCTGCGGAAACACCTGGTCCAGCGGCAGATAGAAGCGCGGCACGCCCGAGCCCACCCAGGTACTGACGCTGGCCACCCCCGGCTCGGACCGCAGCCGCGCTTCCACGCGCTTGGTGACGGCCTCATTGCCGGCCAGCGAGGTGCCTTCGGGGAACCAGACGTCAACGATGATTTCCGGTCGGCTCGAATCGGGGAAGAACTGCTGCTGCACCCGGCCCATGCCCACGATGCCCAGCGCAAAGATCGCCAGCGTCGCGCCGATGGTGATCCAGCGGTGCGCCACGCACCAGTGCACTGCGCGGCGAAAGGCGTTGTAGAAGGGACTGTCAAACACCTCGTGAGGGTCCGGGGATATTTCCCCGTCGGCGGGGCGGGGCTGCACATGCTCCGGTGTCTTGAGCAGCAAGGTTCCCAAATAAGGCACGAAGTACACCGACACCACCCACGAGATCACCAGCGCAATGACGGTGACGGCAAAAATGGCGAAGGTGTACTCGCCGGTCATCGACTTGGCCAGGCCAATGGGCAGAAAACCGGCGGCGGTGATCAAGGTCCCCGTCAGCATGGGCATGGCGGTGATCTCGTAGGCGAAGGTGGCGGCGCGTACCTTGTCGTAGCCCTCTTCCAGCTTGCGCACCATCATCTCGACGGCAATGATGGCGTCGTCCACCAGGAGGCCCAGAGCGATGATGAGCGAGCCCAGCGAGATTTTGTGCAGGCCGATGTCCCAGTAGCGCATGGCGAGGAAGGTGACCGCCAGCACCAGCGGAATCGTGATGCCCACCACCAGCCCCGGCCGCGGGTCCACGTACCAGCGGCGCCACCAGCGCTGCGCGCCGCTGCGTTGGTGCAGACCCAGGCTGATAAAGCTGACGATCAGCACGATCACCACAGCCTCGACCAGCACGCCGACAAACTCGTTCACCGAACTGGCAACCGACTTGGGCTGGTCCTGCACGTTCACCAGGCGCACGCCGGCGGGCAACTGCGTGTCGATGCGGGCCACGGTGGCGTGCAAGGCCTTGCCCAGCGCAATGATGTCGCCCCCCTTGGCCATCGAAATGCCAACCGCAATCACCTGCTGGCCGTCGTGCCGCACCTTGACGGTGGGCGGGTCCACATAGCCGCGCCGCACCTCGGCAATGTCGGCCAGGCGCAATTGCCGGCCCGATGCGGCGCGAATCGGCATGGCGCGCAAGTCTTCAATGGCGTGGAACTGCCCTTGCACGCGCACCTGCAGCTGGTCGGTCGGCGTCTGCACCACGCCGGCACTCTCCACCGCGTTCTGCTGGCCGAGCTGCGCCAGCACCTGGTTCATGTCGAGGCCGAGCTGTGCCAGGCGCTGCTGCGAGACTTCGATGTACAGCTTTTCATCCTGCACGCCAAAGTGCTCCACCTTGGCCACGTCGGGCACGCGCAGCAACTGCTGGCGCACGTCGTCGGCAAAGGCCTTGGATTCGGCCAGGCTGAAGCCTTCGGCCTCCAGCGCGTAGATCACGCCATAGACATCGCCAAAATCGTCGTTGAAGAACGGCCCCTGCACGCCCTGTGGCAAGGTGAGCCGCATATCGCCGATCTTCTTGCGCACGGCGTACCAGACGCCCGCCACCTCGTTCGGTTTGGACGAATCCTTGATCTGGAAAATGATCTGCGACTCGCCCGGCTTCGAATAGCTGCGGATCTTGTCGGCGTACTGCACTTCTTGCAGCGTGCGCTCGATCTTGTCGGTCACCTGCTCGGCCACCTGCTGCGCCGTGGCGCCCGGCCAGTAGGTGCGCACCACCATGGCACGGAAAGTGAAGGGCGGGTCTTCGTCCTGCCCGAGCTGAAAGTAGGCCAGAACACCCATCAGCAGCAGCACCACCATCAGGTAGCGGGTCAGCGCCGGGTGGTCCAGCGCCCACTTCGAGAGGTTGAACCCGGCTGCGGGCTCGCCTGAGGGTATGCCGGCGCTCATTGCGCAGCGGCAGCCGAAGCTGCGGGCAGGGGTTGATTTGCTATCACTTCAGTAGCTGCTTTCGCTTGCTGTCCTTGCGCTGGAGCATATTTTTCTTGATATATCGTCACCTTCTGGCCGGGCGAGAGCACATGCACACCCGTGGCCACCACCTGCATGCCCGGCGCCAGGCCGCTGGCGATCACCGCCTGGTTGCCATCGGCTGTGGCCACCTGCACCGGCTGCGCGCGCACCGTGCTGGTGGAGGCATCGAACACCCACACCGCCGTGCCGCCGCCGCTTTGCATGAGCGCGGTGGTGGGCAGCAAAATGGCCTGCACCCCTTGTGCCGAGAGCGCAGGCGCAACCACATTGACGGTAGCTCCGAGCTGCGGCGCTGCATCGCCTTCAATGGCCGCCTTGACGGCAAAGGTGCGCGTGGCCGGGTCGGCACTGGCCGCCACCTCGCGCACCGTGGCCACCAGCGGCGCGCCGCCCGACCAGCTGTGCACGGCCAGCCCCTGGCCGACCGCCAGGCGCCCCACCTTGTCCTCGGGCACGGAAAACACCACGTCGCGGGCGCCGTCGCGCGCCAGGCGCACCACGCTGGCGCCCGCGGCCACCACCTGGCCAGGCTCAGCATCGATGCCGGTCACCACGCCATCGGCGTCGGCCACCAGCCGGGTGTACGCCGCCTGGTTGCCTTGCGACGCGGCCTGGGCCTGCGCCTGCTGGAGCGACGCCTGCGCGGCCTTGAGCGACGCCTCGCGGCGCTCAAGCTCGGCGCCGCTGATGAAGTTCTGCGCCTTGAGCGCCCCGTAGCGCCTGGCGTCGGCCGCGGCCAGATCGCGCTGCGTCTGCGCCGCGCTCACCTGCGCGCGGGCCGCTGTGGCGGCGAGCTCGAAATCGCGCGGGTCGAGCTGCGCCAGCAGCTGCCCGGCGCGCACCCGTTGGCCCAGCTCGGCCTGGCGCTGCAGGATCTTGCCGGGCACGCGAAACCCCAGGCGCGATTCGGTGCGCGCCCGCACCTCACCCGCATATTCCACCTGAGCGCTGAGCGGGCTGACCCCCACGGTCAACAACTTGACGGCACGAATCGGCTCGGGCGGTGGCTCGCTGCGCGAGCAGGCACCCAGCGCCAGCACCGACGAAAGGAGCAAAAGCGCCGAAAAGCGCCCACGGTGGGTGGCGTGCGGATGCGACATGGATGGGAATGCGTGTTGTTTGAGTCGCATATTATTACTGACTGACTGGTTAGTTATCAATACCTTTGCGCAAAAACTGCAGGCGACAATCGCCGGGTGCCGCTAGACCCCAGCCCAAACCCCGCTCCCGTTCTGCACAAGCGCGCACCCGCAGCGCCGCTGCCGGTGACGCACTACGAGAACTTCCCTGTCGCCTCCTGGCTGTGCCCGCCGGCGCTGCGCGCTCCCATTGCGGCGATTTACGCGTTTGCCCGGACCGCCGACGACATCGCCGACGAAGGCGATGCCGCGCCAAGCCAGCGCCTGGCGGACCTGAACGACTTCGAAACCGAGCTGCTGGCCGTTGCCAGTGGCGCGGCGCCGGGCACGCGTTGGCGCGAGGTGTTTGGGCCGCTCGCGGCGATGATCGAACGCCACGCCCTGCCCCTGCCCCTGCTGACCGACCTGCTCAGCGCCTTCCGCCAGGACGTGGAGCGAACGCAGTCCGCGCAGCCCTACGCCGACCGTGCAGCTTTGCTGGACTACTGCCGCCGCTCGGCCAACCCCGTGGGGCGGCTGCTGCTGCACCTGTACGGTGTGAACGACGCCCCGGCGCTGGCGCAGAGCGACGCCATCTGCACGGCGCTGCAACTGATCAACTTCTGGCAAGACCTCAGCGTGGACCTGCCGCGCCGGCGCTGGTACGTGCCGCAAGCCGACGCCGCCGCGCAGGCGCTGCGGGCGCAAGACCTGCTGGCGCAGCCGCGCACCCCCGCCAGCGACCGCCTGGTGGCCGACCTGGCCCGTTGGGCGCGGCACTGCATGGAAGGCGGCGCGCCGCTGGTGCACCGCCTGCCCGGCCGCGCGGGCTGGGAGCTGCGCCTCGTCGTCCAGGGCGGCCTGCGCGTGCTCGACAAAATCGACGCGCTGCAAGGCGCTTGCCTCACCCAGCGCCCACGCATCCGCGCCTGGGACGCGCCCCTGCTGCTGGTACGCGCCATGGCGATGTAAGCAAGTTTCATGGGCAACAAGCAGACGCTGTTTGCCGCAACAATTTTGAATATAACTGGCCTCTAGCGCTTATCCCATATGCGTTAGCAGCTAGTTTTTATATAGCATTCCTTTTTGCCCGCATCGGCCGTTGGAGCGCGCCCAGCGTGGCACCTCAGGGTAAGCGCGCATACCCGGCGGCGGCGCCGTGCGTACTGTGCGCGCACTGCCACTTTTTCACGGACCAGCGTTCTGGCCCGTTCGCTTCATGACCCACGATTGCGCGCCTGCCGACAGCTTTGTCAGCGTCTTTGATCTGTTCAAGATTGGCATCGGGCCGTCCAGCTCGCACACCGTCGGGCCCATGATTGCCGCGCGCCAGTTTGTCTGCCAACTGCAATCGGCCTTGGGGCTGGCACCCGTGCACGGCGTGCGCGTCGAGCTGTTTGGCTCGCTCTCGGCCACCGGCATCGGCCACGGCACCGACCGCGCGGTGCTGCTGGGCCTGGCCGGCCACGAGCCCGACCGCGTCGACCCCGAGGCCATCGCCCCTGCCATCGAAGCCATTCGCAGTTCACAAAGCCTCTCGCTGCTGGACCAGCACCCGGTGCGCTTCGTCGAAAAAGAGCATTTGCTGATGCGCCGCAAAAGCCTGCCGCTGCACCCCAATGGCATGCGCTTTGCCGCGCTGGGCCCGGCGGGCGAAGAGCTACTGGCCGGCGACTTCTATTCGATTGGCGGCGGCTTTGTCGTCGACGCTGCGGGCCAACGCGTGGTCAACGCCAGCGCCGACACCGCCGCGCCCAGCACGGCGCCCGCGCTGTACCCCTTTGCCAGCGGCGCCGAACTGCTGGCGCAGTGCGTGGCCAGCGGCCTCTCGGTAGCACAGCTCATGGCGGCCAACGAGGCGCAGCGGCAAAGCCCTGAGGCGGTGCGCAGCCGCTTGCTCGCCATCTGGGCCGTCATGGAGGGCTCGGTCACGCGCGGCTGCGCAGCCAGCGGCCACCTGCCCGGGTGCATGCAACTGCGCCGCCGTGCGGCCGAGCTGCACAAAAGCCTGTGCAGCCACCCCGAGGCCGCGCTGCGCGACCCGCTGGCCATGCTCGATTGGGTCAACCTCTACGCCATGGCGGTGAACGAAGAAAACGCCGCCGGCGGCCGCGTGGTCACCGCGCCCACCAACGGGGCGGCCGGGGTGATTCCGGCGGTGCTGCACTACTACCGCAACTTTGTGCCCGGCGCGAACGAGCAGGGCGTGCTCGATTTCCTGCTCACTGCAGGCGCCATCGGCATCCTGTACAAAAAGAACGCCTCGCTCTCAGGCGCCGAAGTCGGCTGCCAGGGCGAAGTGGGCGTGGCCTGCAGCATGGCAGCGGGTGCGCTCGCCGCCGTGCTGGGCGGCAGCCCCGAACAGGTGGAGAACGCCGCCGAGATCGGCATGGAACACAACCTGGGCATGACCTGCGACCCGGTGGGCGGCCTGGTGCAGATTCCGTGCATCGAGCGCAACGCCATGGGCGCCATCAAGGCCATCAACGCCGCGCGGCTGGCGCTGCGCGGCGATGGCCGGCACGAGGTGTCGCTCGACCAGGTGATCCGCACCATGGTCCAGACCGGCGCCGACATGAAGAGCCGCTACAAGGAAACCTCGCGCGGCGGGCTGGCGGTGAATGTCATCGAGTGTTGAATTCGGTACTCCCCCCTGAGGCGCTGCGCGCCTTCCCACCCTCTCTAGCAGCGCTGCGCGCTGCGGAGGGGGGACACCACCAGCGCGGCGGGGCGGCCCTTGCGCGGTGGTTGCTGGTTTTTTTAGCGCCCGCCTCAAGCATTGGGCTGATGTTCAGCGTTCGCGTCCCTACAAAGCAAACAGCGCCCGGGAGGGGCGCTGTAGCGATTCGGCGCGCGTGCGCTATTACCAGCGGTCGGAGCGCATGCGCAGTTCCCAGTTGCCGCGGCGCAGCTCGTACACGCCGACGGCGGCGTAGCGCTGTTCGCCTTTTTCGTCCCACTTCATGGTGCCGGTGACGGGGGCGTAGCCGTTGATCTTGTGCAGCGCGGCTGTGATGTCTGCAGGCTTGGCCGACTTGGCCAGTTGCAGCGCTTGCGAGAGCACGTACATGCTGTCGTAGGTGTAGTGGCCGCCGTAGGCCGGCGCCATCTTGAAGGCGGCTTGGTATTTCTCCAAAAATGCCGCGCCAGAGACAAACTCCTTGGCTTCGAGCACCGGCGAGGTGGCATAAATGCCATCGATGATGCCTGCGCCCTTTTGCATGTCGGTGGTCTTGACCGTGTCACCGCCCAGCAGGCGCAGTGAGGTGTAGTTGATCTTCTTGAGTGCCGCAAGCAGCGCCAAAGCCTGGAAATCGTTCAGCGTGGAGATGGCTACGTCGACGTTCTCGGCTTTCAATTTCGCGGCCAGTTCGTCAAAAGCCACGGTCTTGTCGTCAAACGACTGGCGCAGCACCACGCTCTTCTTTGCTGCTTCCAGGCGCTGGGCTGCGCCTTCCGACAAATCCTTGCCATACGGCGTGCCGTCGTCCAGCGCCGCGTAGCGCTTTCCCCCCAGTTGCTCGGCGCCAAACGACGCCAGGGCCGCACCTTGCAGCTTGTCATTGGCCACCATGCGCAGCGTGGTCGGAAAGCCGAGGTCGGTGTACTTGGGGTTGGTGGAAATGGCGATCTGCGCAATGCCTTTGCCCGCATAGATGGGCGCGGCGGCAATACTGACGCCCGAATTGAGGTGGCCGATGACGGCGCAGATGCCTCCATCAACCAGTTGCTGCGCCACCTGTTTGCCGACTTCGGCATCCGCCTTGTCATCCACCGTCACCACTTCCAGCGCAACGCGCTTGCCGTCCACGCTGAAATTGTTGGCATTGAGTTCCTTGACCGCCAGCATCACGCCGTTGAGCAAATCCTGGCCCAGTGCGGCCAGCGGGCCACTGAGCGGCTGCGCCACGCCAATGCGCACGGTGTCCGGCATGCCACTGCAACCGGCTAGCAGCCCGCCTGCGGCCAGGGGAGCCAGTGCCACCCCCGCGGTAAATCGGCGTCGGTTCAAAAATTGGGTCATGCGGGCAACTCCGTCAGTTAGAGGTAATGTTTGTGACCAGAGGTATATAAGACCTCTATCGGATGCAATAGCGGGAAAGCCCTGCCATTAGCAAGTTTCAAGGGCGGCAAGGAAAACCCCTTGACAGGCCAGCACGGCTGCATTGTCACGGCCCTATGGGCGTGGCAACGCGAATACCCACATACCCGCACCGCTTGGCCTGCGCAGGCCCTGCCCCGAACCAAGAGTTGAGGCACGGAAATTGCATCGCTCACCGCCATGAAAGAAGCTTTGCGCATCGTGGTGGTGGCCCCCGAGTTGGCTGTGGCCGACCCGCGAGACCGGCACGCCCTGCGGCTGGCCGAGCGCTCGCGCATGCTGCGCATCGGCCTGCTGGAAAACAACCTCAACCTCGTCGCCGTGCTGCCGGCCGACGCCTTCCTGAGCGAACGCCTGGCGCAGCTCCAGCCCGATCTGGTCATCGTGGACGCCGAAAGCGAAGCCCGCGACGCGCTCGAACACGTGGTGATGGCCACGCGCGATGCGCCCCGCCCCATCGTGCTGTTCACCAACGACGAAGACACCACCCACGTGCGCGACGCCGTGGCCGCGGGCGTGTGCGCCTACATCGTGGCGGGCCTGTCGCCCCAGCGCATCCGCCCCATCCTCGATGTCGCCCTGGCCCGCTTCGCCCATGAGCAAGCCCTGCGCAGCGAACTGGCCGACGCCAAAAGCGAGTTGAAAGACCGCAAAACCATCGACCGCGCCAAGGGCCTGCTGATGCAGCGCCAGGGGCTGAGCGAACACGCCGCCTATGAGAAGCTGCGCAAGACGGCCATGCAAAAGGGGCTGAAACTGGGCGAGGTGGCGCGGCGGATGCTGGAGATGGTGGATTTGCTGGGGTGAGAGCCATCCTGGCGAAGCGGCCGCCCATGCCTTTGCATGCGCCCTCACATGTCCGATGGATTGAAGCCGGGGGTTGTGGGCGCCGCAGGAACTGCGCTGCGGCCAACCGAGGCCGTGCGCAAACACGCCGCAGAGGCCCCTTGGGATTCCACGGGCCAGAGCCTGTACATGAACTTTGCATGAACAGGCTCTAACATCGAACGTGCACGGAGGTGCTCTCATGAAGCAGTTCGACCTGGGCAAGGCTTTCACTCTGATGGAATCGGGGCCCGTGGTCCTCGTGACCACCCATGATGGCGAGAAACCCAACGTCATGACCATTTCCTGGACCATGGTGCTGGATTTCACTCCGATGTTCGCCATCACCACCGGGGAATGGAACCACTCTTTCGCGGCGTTGCGAAAAACCCGGGAATGCGTGATTGCGATCCCCACCGTTGACCTCCTGGACCAGGTGGTCGGCATAGGGACATGCTCCGGAGCGGACACGGACAAGTTTTCCAGATTCGGGCTCACGCCCGTGCCGGCCAAGCACGTCAGGCCGCCCTTGATCAGGGAATGCCTCGCCAACATCGAGTGCCAGGTCGTCGACCTCATCCAGAAGCACCACATTGTCGTGCTGAAGGCGGTGGCCGCCTACATCGATACCGGCCGCACGGAAAAGCGCACGGTTCACGCCGTGGGTGACGGAACGTTCATCGTCGATGGGGACAAGATCGACCGAAAGAAGATGATGGCCTCCAAGCTGCCACCGGGCGTTTAGCACTCACTGGCCGGCCCCGCGGTTCAGGCGGGCCATTTCCGATCTTCGTCTCTCCTGCGCTCCCATGGTGCATCGCACAACCCCGGTGCATTCCCACGCACCGCGGGTCACAAAAACCCTCGCCCCAGCGCTCTAGAACCAAGAGTCTCGCGCTCCTCTTCCCCTGGCAAGCACTCCGCCCACAAGTTGGCACAAGCCTTGCATTGATCCTTGCAGACCCTTCGGGGTCCACACGGCGGCACCACCCAATGGCGGGTGGAGGCTGCCGCTCAACGGACAAAGGCGTCCCCACCCTGCGCATCTGCCGCCCCTAGCGGCGCTGCGCAGCGTGAGGACGCCTTTTTTCATTGCCCCAACGCAAAGAGGAACCCCATGACTGATCTTCTGACAACCCGCTTGCCCCGCCGCACCGTGCTGCAGGCCGCCGCCGTGGGCGCCGTAGGGATCAGCCCCGCGCTGCGGGCGCTGGTCCACGCCCAGGGCTCGGACGCCCCCGAGAAGAAGGAGGTGAAGATTGGCTTCATCCCGCTGACCGATTGCGCCAGCGTGGTAATGGCCTCGGTGCTGGGCTTCGACAAGAAGCACGGCGTGACCATCGTGCCCAGCAAAGAGGCGAGCTGGGCCGGGGTGCGCGACAAGCTGGTGAACGGCGAACTGGACTTTGCCCATGTGCTGTACGGCCTGGTCTACGGCGTGCACCTCGGGCTGGCCGGCCCGAAGAAAGACATGGCGGTACTGATGACCCTCAACCGCAACGGCCAGGGGCTGACGCTGTCCAAAGCGCTGGCCGACAAGGGCGCGACCCACCTGGCCGGCCTGGCGGCGCTGATGAAGAAAGAGCCGCGCGAATACACCTTTGCGCAGACCTTCCCGACCGGCACGCATGCCATGTGGCTTTACTACTGGCTGGCGTCGGGCGGCATTGACCCGTTCAAGGATGTCAAGTGCATCGTCGTACCGCCGCCGCAGATGGTGGCCAACATGCGCGTGGGCAACATGGACGGCTTCAGCGTGGGCGAGCCCTGGAACGCGCGCGCCATTGCCGATGGCGTGGGCATCACGGCCGCGACCTCGCAGGACGTGTGGAAGGACCACCCCGAAAAGGTGCTGGGCACCACCGCCGAATTTGCCCAGAAGTACCCCAACACCGCCCGCGCGGTGACGGCCGCCATTCTGGAAGCCAGCCGCTGGATCGACGAGAGCGCCGCCAACAAGACGCGGATGGCGCAGACCATTGCCGCCAAGTCGTATGTAAACACCTCGGTGAACACGATTGCCCCGCGCATCCTCGGACGCTACGACAACGGCCTGGGCAAGACCTGGGACGACCCCAACCACATGAAGTTCTATGACGGCGGTGCGGTCAACTTCCCCTACCTGTCGGACGGCATGTGGTTCCTGACGCAGCACAAGCGCTGGGGCCTGCTGAAAGACCACCCCGACTACGCCGGCGTGGCGCGGGCCATCAACCGCATCGACCTCTACAAGGAGGCCGCCGCGGTCAGCGGCACGCCGCTGCCCAGGAGCGAGGTTCGCAGCAGCACGCTGATCGACGGCGTGGTGTGGGACGGCAAAGACCCCGCCAAGTACGCCGACGGTTTCAAGATTCACGCCTGACCCTTAGGAGCTCCCCCATGGTCGCCGCCGTTTTCCATTCCCCGCCCGAAGCCGCCGCAGGCGTGCCTGCACACTCAAGTGCTATTACAAATATAGCTACTAGCTCAATCAGCACAAGCGCTAGAGGCAAAAAAGACCTTGAAAATACTCCGCACGGCCCGCTGCTGACACGCGCCTTCTGGCTGGCGGTGCTGCCGCCGCTGTGCGGCTTTGCGCTGCTGCTGGGCGTGTGGGCGCTGGTCTCGGCCGGCACGGGCGCCAGCATTCCCGGCCCGGCCGCTACCTGGCAGCAGGCGCGCGAGCTGTTTGCCGACCCGTTCTACCGTAACGGCCCCAACGACCAGGGCGTGGGCTGGAACGTGCTGGCCTCGCTCGAACGCGTGGCCGTGGGCTTTGGGCTGGCGGCGGCGGTGGGGATTCCGGCGGGCTTTGCCATCGGGCGCTTCACCTTCCTCTCGCGCATGTTCGGGCCGCTCATCAGCCTGCTGCGGCCGGTCTCGCCCCTGGCCTGGCTGCCAATTGGCCTGCTGGTGTTCAAGGGCGCCAACCCGGCGGCCATCTGGACGATCTTCATCTGCTCGATCTGGCCCATGGTCATCAACACCGCCACCGGCGTGCAGCGCGTGCCGCAGGACTACATGAACGTGGCGCGCGTGCTGAACCTGTCGGAATGGAAGATCGCCACGCGCATCCTGTTCCCCGCCGTGCTGCCCTACATGCTGACCGGCGTGCGGCTGGCGGTCAGCACCGCCTGGCTGGTGATCGTGGCGGCCGAGATGCTGACCGGCGGCGTCGGCATTGGCTTTTGGGTGTGGGACGAGTGGAACAACCTGAACGTGGCCCACATCCTGATCGCCATCTTCATCATCGGCGTGGTCGGCTACGCACTGGAATTCGCCCTGGTGCGCATCGCATCGGCCTTCACTTTTGAGGAGACACGCACATGACCACCCACAGCGACACCGCCGCCGCCCTGCCCGCACGCTCTGCGCCACAGGCTTCGCGCTACCTCGACATCCAGCAGGTGGGGGAAACCTTCAAGACGGCCAAAGGCCCGTTCACTGCGCTGCAGGGCATCACCCTGCAGATCGCGCAGGGCGAATTCGTCGCCCTGATCGGGCATTCGGGCTGCGGCAAATCGACGCTGCTCAATCTGATTGCCGGGCTCACCGCGCCCACCAGCGGCGTGCTGCTGTGTGCCAACCGCGAGATCAAAGGCCCCGGCCCGGAGCGCGCGGTGGTGTTCCAGAACCATTCGCTGCTGCCCTGGATGAGCTGCCACGACAACGTCTACCTGGCGGTGGAACGGGTTTTCGGCGCCACCGAGAGCCGCGCCCAGTTGCGCGAGCGCACGCAGGCGGCGCTGGCGCTGGTGGGGCTGTCGCACGCCGCCGGCAAACGCCCGGGCGAAATCTCGGGCGGCATGAAGCAGCGCGTGGGCATCGCCCGCGCGCTGTCCATGGAGCCGCAGGTGCTGCTGATGGACGAGCCCTTCGGCGCGCTCGACGCGCTCACCCGCGCCAGGCTGCAGGACGAACTGCTGGAAATCGTCCTGCGCACCCGCAGCACCGTGGTGATGGTGACGCACGACGTGGACGAAGCGGTGCTGCTGGCCGACAAGATCGTGATGCTGACCAACGGCCCGGCCGCCACCATCGGCGAAGTGCTGGCGGTGCCCCTGGCGCGTCCACGCCACCGCGTGGCGCTGGCCGATGACCCGGTGTACCTGCACTGCCGCAAGGCGGTGCTGGATTTTTTGTACACCCGGCAGGCGCACGTGGAAAAGGCGGCCTGAGCGCGGGCCTGGAAAAAAGGCGGCCTCGGCCGGCTCGGTTTCGGACAAGCACCGTGCGCTTACTGCGCCGCGCGTGCCTTCTTCACTGCGGCCTGCACTTCGTCCCACAGCGGCTGGCCCACGTTGGCGGCGATGCCGGCGTTCACCGTGCTCAGCTTCTCGCGCATGCGGTTGGCCTCGGCGGGCGGCAGCTGGTTGATCTCCATGCCCTTGGCCTTCAGATCGGCCAGCGCCTTGTCGGCTTCGGCGCGGGTGTCCTGGCGCTCGAAATCGCGGCTCTTCCTGGCGGCGTCCATCAGCACTTTTTGCTCGCTCTTGGACAGGCCATCCCAGTATTTCTTGCTCACCAGCACGATCCAGGGGCTGTAGACGTGGTTGGTCACCGTGAGGTACTTTTGCACCTCATAGAACTTGCTCGACAGGATGGTGTTGAAGGGGTTTTCCTGGCCATCGACGGTCTTGGTTTCCAGGGCGGTGAACAGCTCGGAAAACGGCAGCGGCACGGCGTTGGCGCCCAGCGTTTTGAAGCTGTCGATGAAGACGTTGTTCTGCATCACGCGCAGCTTGATGCCGTCGAGGTCTTCAAGCTTGGTGACGGCACGCTTGTTGTTGGTCAGGTTGCGAAACCCGTTCTCCCAGTACACGAGGCCGACCAGGCCCTTTTCCTGCAGCTTGTCCATGATCTTCTGGCCGACGGGGCCATCGAGCACGGCGTCGGCTTCCTTGCCGTTGTTGAACAGGAAGGGGGTGTCTCAGATCGCCATTTCCTTGGTGATACCGACCAGCGTGGCCGTCGAGCCGACCATCATCTCCTGCGCGCCGCCGATCAGTGCCTGCTGCATCTGCACGTCGGAGCCCAGGGCGGCCGCACCAATGGCGCGCAGCTTCATCTTGCCGCCGGAGTTCTTCTCGACTTCCTCGGCAAACAGCTTGGTGGCGCGGCCCTGGTTGGACATTTCGTTCAGGCCGTAGCCGAAACGGATGATGCGGTTCTTCGCGTCCTGCGCGTGGGCGGCGCCCGCGCCCAGCGTGGCGGCGAGGGCGAGGCTCGCGGCAAGACCGGCGACATGTGCAAGTGGCTTGAATTTCATGGAAATCTCCTTGGGAACGGGGCAGACAAAAGAAAACCGCGCGGCCTCAGAACATCAGTTGGAGAGGCCAGAGCACGATCTGCGGGAACACGATGAGCAGCACCAGAGTGACGAGGTACACCGCCAGAAACGGCATCACGCCGCGAATCACCGGCTCCATGCGCAGCTGGCCGACACCGGCCACCACGTTGAGCACCGTGCCCACGGGCGGTGTCAACAAGCCCAGGCAGCCGACGAAGATGAAGATGAAGCCGAAGTACACCGGGTCGATACCGGCGCGTGCCGCCAAGGGCGCCAGCACCGGGCCGAGAATGAGAATGGTGGGAGTCAGGTCCATCACCATGCCCACGGCGAGCAGAAACAAGCACACCACCGTCATGAACAGCAGCGGGCTGTGCAGCAACGGACCCATGCTCTGCGCCAGCTGGCTGGGCAGGTCCGCCAGGGTGATCATGTACGACGCTGCGGTAGCCGCGCCGCACAGAAACATCACCACACCCGTGGTGCGCGACGCAGCCACAAACACACGATAAATGCCGGCCAAATTCAGTTCGCGGTACACCAGCGTGGCCACCAGCAGCGCATAGACCGCCGCCACCACGGCCGCTTCGGTCGGCGTGAACAGTCCGGCGCGCAGCCCGCCGATGATGATCACCGGCAAACCCAGCGCCCAGGCACTGGTGACCAGGGCGCGCCGGCGCTCGGCCCACGATGCCTTTTCGGCCACCGGCAAGGCCTTGGATTTGGCCACGCCGCGCCAGACGAATACCAGGGCCACCGCCATCAGGATGCCCGGCACGATGCCGGCGAGAAACAGCTTGCTGATGGAGGTGTTGGTCGTCACGCCGTAGATCACCATGGGCATGGACGGCGGCACGATGGGTGCGATGATGCCGCCCGCACCGATCAGGCCGGCACTCGACCCATCCGGGTAATTCTGGCGCCGCATCATGGGCAGCAGCAGCGTGGCGAGCGCGGCGGTATCGGCAATGGCCGAGCCGCTCATCGAGGCCAGCATGAGCGAGGCGGCAATCGCCACGTAGCCCAGGCCGCCCTCCACATGGCCGACAAAGGTGCGCGCCAGATCGATGATGCGCCGGCTCAGGCCGCCGGCATTCATCAGTTCGCCAGCCAGGATGAAAAAGGGCACGGCCAGCAACGGAAAGCTGTCGAACCCGGCCTGGGTGTTCTGGGCCAGCAACTGTGCGTCGAAAAAATCGAGCTGCACCATGAGCGCCAGCGCCGTCAGCAGCAGTGCAAAGGCAATCGGTACGCCCACCACCATGGTGGCAAAGAGCACGCCAAGGAACAGGGCGATGGTCATGCTGCGTCCCCCGTGCGCTGGCCACGCAGTTCTGTCCAGCACTCGGCCACCAAAATCACCGCCATGCACACACCCATGAACAGAATGCCGCCCGCGCCCAGCGCCAGCGGGTAGTTCATCACCGGGCTGCGGCTGTCCATACCGACCAGCACCTGCTGCCAGGCGCCGACGATCAGGTAATACAGCGAAACGGCGATGAGCCCGCGCGCAAGCCAGCGCGCCGCAGCCGCCCGGCGCCCATGCAAGCGCGCAGTGACCAGATCAAACCCCAGGTGCTGCCCCTCGCTGTAAGCAAGCGTGGCGGCCAGGCTGACCAGCCAGACAAACAGCAGGCGCGAGAGCTCCTCGGACACCACCCAGCCCGTGCCCCAAAGGTAGCGCTGCACCACGTTGCCAAACACGGCAAACACCATGACCAGCAAGCTGAGCGCCATCAAGGCTTCCACAGCCCGCTGAAAGAATTTGGGTGTCGGCATGGCGTCAGGCCTCCACCGATGCAGCCAGCCAGGCGCACACGGCATCGCAAAGCTCGGGCAGTGGGCGGGTGGCATCGAGCACCAGCACACCGGGCTCGCCCTGGGGGTTCGCGTGCCCTGCGCGGCGAGCGCGCAGTGGCGGCCGAGCTGGTAGAGCGGGTCCGGCAGGCGGCCGACGCCCTCGGCTATGTGCCCGACCCCGCTGCGCGCGCCCTGGCGTCGCAGCGCAGTGTGCTGGTGCCGGTGCTGGTGCCGCTGCTGTCCAACGCGCTGTTCGTCGACGTGCTCGAAGCCGTGCAGCGCCAACTGGCGCCCGAGGGCTACCAGATGCTCATCGGCGTGACGCACTACGACCCTAAGGAAGAAGAAAAGCTGCTGGCGTCCTACTTCGCCATGCGGCCCGCGGGTCTGTTTCTCACCGGTTTTGACCGCACCCCGGACGCACGCCAGCGCGTGGCGGCCAGCGGCGTGCCCTGCGTGCACCTGATGGAAACCACGCGCGCCAACGACGTCTATTGCGTGGGCTTTTCGCAGCAGGATGCAGGCGAGTGCATGACGCAGCATTTGCTTGGGCGCGGCTACCGCCGCATCGCCTTTGTGGCCGCGCAACTCGACCCGCGCACCCTGCAGCGCGCCGAAGGCTATCGGCGCAGCCTGCGGGCAGCAGGCCGGTACGACCCCAGCCTTGAACTGCTCCGCCCCGAGGCGTCTTCGCTGCGCGTGGGGGGCGAACTGTTTGCGCAATTGCTGCGCGCGCATCCAGACGTGGACGCCGTATTTTTCTGCAACGACGACCTGGCGCAGGGCGCCTTGCTGGCAGCCCCGAGGCTCGGCGTGGCCGTACCAGATCGGGTGGCCATCGCCGGTTTCAACGATCTGGCAGGCAGCGAGCAAATGCTGCCCGCCCTCACCACGGTGCGCACGCCGCGCAGCAGCATCGGCGAAGCCAGCGCGCGCATGCTGCTTTCGCTGATGCGCGGCGAGCCCGTGGCGCGCAACTGCGTCGACCTGGGATTTGAGCTTACGGTCCGCAGCAGCACCTGAAAGCTGCCGAGAAATGTGCTTAGCGCACGTTGCCGCCGATGTAGTGCGTCATCTGCTCGATGATGAATTTCTGCTCGGAAATGATGTCCGCCACCAAGTCGCCGATAGAGATCATGCCCACCAGTTGCTCACCGTCCATTACCGGCAGGTGGCGCAGGCGCTTGTCGGTCATGAGCTGCATGCAGGCTTCGCTGGTCTGGGTGGGATGCACAAACATCACCGAGCGGGTCATGACCTCGCGCATCGGGGTATCAGCCGAACTGCGCCCCATCAGCGCGATCTTGCGCGCGTAGTCGCGCTCGGTGAAGATGCCTTCGATGTGGCCGTTCTGTACCACCAACAGCGCGCCGATGTGCTTGTCGGCCATGGTGCGCAAGGCTTCGAGCACCGAGGCGTCGGGGGCGATCGTTTGAACGGTGGCGTCCGGCTTGGCTTTGAGTATTTCTGCAACAACCGTCATCTTCTGGCTCCCTGAATAAATCGACACAAGCATTTCAGCCGATCGCGCTGCGAAGCGCAACAGGACTTGCTCAGGGTTTGTGAGCAGGAGCAACAAAACCCATAAGCCGCGCCAGAAAACAGAAAGACAAGCGCGTCAATTATTCCAAAAACCGGAATAGTCAATTCGTGACCGAGTAGTTTTCATGTGGTCTGATCAGGCTTACAGTTCAACCCATCGATGAGCCGAACACAACAAGGCGACTCACCGAAACCGCTTCCAGGCAAGCCTGGCAAAAGGCTTCAGGCAGCGGGTCCATTTGAGTACGTTTGAACTTTAGGAAACCATCATGAACACCGCACGCATCCTCTCCATCGCCGCTGTCGCCGCTTTCGCCTCCATCGGCGCCCAAGCCGGCGAACTGAACGGCAACCTGTACGGCACGGACTTTGAAGCCCACGCGCAGTCCATCCGCAACCGCGCCGATGTGCGCGCCGAAGGCCAACAGGCACTGCCCAACTTTGCCAAGGGCCCCGTGGCCGACTACGCTGCGCGCGCCACCAGCACCTTGGAGCGCACCGCCGTCCGTTCGGACGCCCTGATCGCTGCCCGTGCCCACCAGATCGCCACCGGCGAACGCAGCTAAAACCTGCGCCCGGGCGCCAGGCGCCGCCGTCTCACAAGGCCCGCACCGTGCAAACGGTGCGGGCCTTTTTCATGTGCGCCGCAATGGCACAGGCCCGCCCTACGAAGAACCGCCCTCGGGGCGACGCCCCCCCAGCATGGTGCATGGCACCGCATACACCCCACGGTCAGGGCCTGGCGCACCGCCATGGTGCTCAGAAACCGTTCCCACCGGCTGGCACACGGTCTTCATCACTGGCACGGTCATTGCATTGCATTGCTTGTCGGCGCAAACCCAGGGCGCCAATGTTTTGCAGTTTGTTTGCCCAAGGAGTGCTTCGATGAAAAAACCCAGGCTGGTCATGGTGGGCAACGGTATGGCCGGGGTGCGTACGCTCGAAGAGCTGCTGAAGATCGCCCCCGATCTGTACGACATCACCGTCTTCGGCACCGAGCCGCACCCCAACTACAACCGCATCCTGCTCTCGCCGGTGCTGGCCGGCGAGCAGACGGTGGACGAGATCATCCTCAACGACCACGCGTGGTACCAGGAACACGGCATCACCCTGCATACCGGCTTTACCGTCACCGACGTGAACCGCACGCAGCGCACGGTAAGCGCCACCAGCGCAGCGGGCGAAACACTCACTGCCGGCTACGACCGGCTGATCATGGCCACCGGCTCCAATGCCTTCATCCTGCCGGTTCCGGGCAAGGACCTGCACGGCGTGCTGGCCTACCGCGACATCGCCGACACCCAAGCCATGATCGAGGCCGCCACGCGCTACCGCCACGCAGTGGTGATCGGCGGCGGCCTGCTCGGGCTGGAAGCCGCCAACGGCCTGATGAAACGCGGCATGCAGGTCACCGTGGTGCATGCCGCCGAATGGCTGATGGAACGCCAGCTCGACAGCGTGGCCGGCAAGCTGCTGCAAAAATCGCTCACCGAGCGCGGCATGCAGTTTCTGATGCGGGCACAGACCGCCGAGCTGCTGGGCAATAGCGCGGCCCGCGTCCGTGCGGTCAAGTTCAAGGACGGCAGCGAAGTGCCGGCCGACCTGGTGGTGATGGCCGTGGGCATTCGCCCGAACACGCAGCTGGCCGAAAAAATGCGCCTGCACGTGGACCGCGGCATTGTCGTCAACGACACGCTGCAGACCACCACCGACGCCCGCATCTACGCCGTGGGCGAATGCGCGGCGCACCGCGGCATTGCCTACGGCTTGGTAGCGCCCCTGTTCGAGCAAGGCAAGGTACTGGCCAACCACCTGGCCGAGTTCGGCATTGGCCGCTACGTGGGTTCGCTCACCTCCACCAAGCTCAAGGTCACGGGCATCGACCTTTTCTCGGCCGGCAACTTCCAGGGCGGCGAAGGCACGGAAGAAATCGTGCTCTCCGACCCGTACTCGGGCGTGTACAAAAAGCTCGTCATCAAGGACGACAAGCTGGTGGGCGCCTGCCTGTACGGCGACACCGTGGACGGCAGCTGGTATTTCAAGCTGCTGCGCGACGGCCGCGCCGTGGGCGACCTGCGCGACAAGCTGATGTTTGGCGAATCCAACATGGGCGACGCGGGCCACCAGGGCCAGAACAAGGCCGCCGCCATGCTGGACACCGACGAGGTCTGCGGCTGCAACGGCGTGACCAAGGGCCAGATCTGCAAGGCCATCCAGGAGAAAGGCCTGTTTACGCTGGACGAAGTGCGCAAGCACACCAAGGCCAGCGCCAGTTGCGGCTCCTGCACCGGTTTGGTCGAGCAGATTCTCATGGCCACGGCCGGCGGCGACTATTCCGCCACCCCCAAAACCAAGCCAGTGTGCGCCTGCACCGACCACGGCCACCAGGCGGTGCGGGACGCCATCGCGGCGCACCACCTGCTGACGAGCGACGCCGTGTTTCGCTTCATGGAGTGGAAGACGCCCGACGGCTGCCCCACCTGCCGCCCGGCCATCAACTACTACCGGCTCTCGAGCTGGCCGCACGAGGCCCAGGACGACCCGCAAAGCCGCTTCATCAACGAGCGCAGCCACGCCAATATCCAGAAAGACGGCACGTATTCCGTGGTGCCGCGCATGTGGGGCGGCGAGACCAGCGCCGCCGAGCTGCGCCGCATCGCCGACGTGGTGGACAAGTACCAGATCCCCACCGTCAAGGTGACGGGTGGCCAGCGCATCGACCTGCTGGGGGTCAAGAAGGAAGACCTGCAGGCCGTCTGGCGCGACATCGGCATGCCCAGCGGCCACGCCTACGCCAAGGCGCTGCGCACCGTGAAAACCTGCGTCGGCAAGGAGTGGTGCCGCATGGGCACGCAGGACAGCACGCAGATGGGCAAGGACCTCGAGCACGCCTTCTTCGGCATGCAGGCACCGCACAAGGTCAAGTTCGCCGTCAGCGGCTGCCCCCGCAACTGCGCCGAGAGCGGCATCAAGGACGTGGGCATCATCGGCGTGGACAGCGGCTGGGAGATGGTCATCGCCGGCAACGGCGGCATCAAGACCGAGGTGGCGCAGTTCTTCGTCAAGCTCAAGACCGCCGAAGAAGTGATGGAGCACACCGGCGCCTTCATGCAGCTCTACCGCGAGGAAGGCTGGTACCTGGAGCGCACGGTGCACTACGTGGCGCGTGTCGGGCTGGACCATGTGAAGAAAAAAATCCTTGGCGACCCGGCGGGCCGCAAGGCGCTGTGGGCGCGGCTGCAGCACGCGCTGGCGGGCGAGCCCGACCCGTGGTTCGAGAGCCAGCGGGCGCAGGTGGACGAACGCCAGTTCATCCCGATTGCCATCGCCTGATACCCCCTGATTTCACGAAACTTCAAGCAAAAACAGCCTCTAGCGCTTATCCCATAAGCGCAACCAGCTACTAAAGGAATAGCAATGACCACTTGGACCCCCATTTGCCGTGTGGACGACATTCCCCGCCTGGGCGCCCGCCGCGTGGCGCGGGCGCAGGGCCTGGATGTGGCCATCTTCCGCAGCGCCGACGACCAGATCTTTGCCCTGCTCGACTCCTGCCCGCACAAGGGCGGGCCGCTGTCGCAAGGCATCGTCTTTGGCACCAGCGTCGCCTGCCCGCTGCACAACTGGACCATTGGCCTGTGCACCGGCCAGGCCGCCGCACCCGATGAGGGGTGCACGCCGAAGTTTGCGGTGAAGGTGGCGGAGGGTGTGGTCTATCTGGACGCCGATGAACTCGCTACGGTGGGGACGGACCTCGTGCGGCCCGTGGCGGGGCCGGTGCGGCGGGTGGTGGCGGCTTGAATGCTGGTTGTCTTGTTGGCGAGATGTGCTTCGTTTCAGGGCGGAGGCCGGGAGTCGCCCGGCATGCGAGTAACTTTCTTTCGCTTCGCCGAAAGAAAGTCACCAAAGAAAGGGCGACCCTGCTGCGCGCGTCCCTTCGCTTCGCTACGGGCAACCTGCGATGCTCGGTCAGGGTGTGCGCCGCAGAACTCACTGCGCGCTGCGCGCTCCGCTCAAACAACTGCGGCAAGTCAGTGCACGAAGTGCGTGTGTCCTGCGGCACACGCACGCACACCCTGCCCTGCGCTTCTCGGCACGCGCAGAAGGGAACCCGCAGCCGGACATCCATTCGGGCCTTTGCTGCGCTCGGCCGCGCCTGCGCAGCGCGAGGCGCTTGCGCACGCAAGATCGGGCCGAGCGAAGCAAAGGCCCGTGTGGCTGTTCGGCTGTTTGGATGTTTGGATGTTTGGATGTTCGGCTATCCACCCCCTGCTGGCTGCGCCTGCGGCGGGGCGGTTGCGGGGTGAGCATGGGCGCCTGCGCGTCCATGCCTCGTCATCTGACTCGCCGTGGCTGTCCGAGCGGCGCGCGCCAGCGCAAAGCGAGTTCCACGGCGCACCCCGCAACCGCTCCGACGCAGGTTTGCCCCGTAGCGAAGCGAAGGGGTCGCAGACTGGGGGCGCCTTTTCTTTGGTGACTTTCTTTTGGCGACGCAAAAGAAAGTCACTCGCATGCCGGGCGACTCCCGGCCTCCGCCCTCAACAAAGCAAAGGCACGCCTTTCAAACAAGCACGCCCCGGCTTCGACAAGCTCAGCCCGAACGGGTAGCGGGAAATCGAAGCTACCAAAACAATAGCTACCAGCGCTTTATAGATAAGCGATAGAACCAAAAAACACCCCAAACCCACGCCATGCAACAAACCAAATCCACCTGCCCCTACTGCGGCGTAGGCTGCGGCGTGGTCATCGAGACCGAGGGCAACGCCATCACCGGCGTGCGCGGCGACCCCGACCACCCGGCCAATTTCGGGCGGCTGTGCACCAAAGGCGCCACCCTGCACCTGAGCGCCAGCCCCAGCGTGACCCGCCAGATGCGCTTGCTGCAGCCGCTGGTGCGTGCCACGCGCACCCAAGCGCCTGCACCCATCGCCTGGGACAGCGCGCTCGACCTCGCCGCCAACCGCTTCGCCGGCACCATCGCCGCGCACGGGCCGGATGCGGTGGGTTTTTACGTCTCGGGCCAATTGCTTACCGAGGACTATTACGTCTTCAACAAGCTCGCCAAAGGCCTGGTGGGCACCAACAACATCGACACCAACTCGCGCCTGTGCATGAGCAGCGCCGCCGCCGGCTACAAGGCCACGCTGGGCGCCGACGCGCCGCCGGCCTGCTACGGCGACCTGCAGCACGCCGACTGCCTGTTCATCATCGGCAGCAACACCGCCTGGGCGCACCCGGTGCTGTTCCGGCGCATCGAGGACGCACGCGCCGCGCGGCCGGACATGAAGATCATCGTGGTCGACCCGCGCCGCACCGACACCGCCGCCTGCGCCGACCTGTTCCTGCAGATAAACCCCGGCAGCGACGTCGTGCTGATGGCCGGCATGCTGCACCTGATGCAGCGCCAGGCCTGGCTCGATACCGACTACATCGCCGCGCACACCAGCGGTTTTGCCGCACTGCAGCCGCAACTGGCCGCCTGCACGCCCGAGCGCGTGGCACGCGAATGCGGCATTGCACTGGCCGACCTGGTGCAGGCGGCGCGCTGGTTCGCCGGCGTGGCAAGCGATGCCACCACGCCGCGCGGGCGCACGCTCAGCCTGTACTGCCAGGGCCTGAACCAGAGCAGCGCCGGCACCGCCAACAACGCCGCGCTGGTGCACCTGCACCTGGCCACCGGGCAAATCGGCAAACCCGGCGCCGGGCCGCTCTCGCTCACCGGCCAGGCCAACGCCATGGGCGGGCGCGAGGTGGGCGGGATGTCGAATTTGCTCTCGGGCCACCGCGACATGGCCAACCCACAGCACCGTGCGGAAGTGGCCGCGCTGTGGGGATTGAGCGAGGTTCCCGCCCGGCCAGGCAAGACGGCGGTAGAGATGTTCGAGGCCGCGGCCGATGGCGAAATCCGCGCGCTGTGGATCGCCTGCACCAACCCGGCGCAGAGCCTGCCCCACCAAAGCGCGGTGCGCCGCGCGCTGGAGCGTGCCGAATTCGTCGTCTTGCAGGAGGCGTTTGCCCACACCGCCACCGCCGCCTATGCCGACCTGCTGCTGCCCGCCAGCACCTGGGGCGAAAAAACCGGCACGGTGACCAACAGCGAGCGCTGCATCTCCCGTGTCCGCAGTGCCGTGCCCGCTGCGGGAGAGGCGCGGCACGACTGGCAGATCGCGCTGCAATTTGCGCAGCGCCTTGAGCAGCGTCTGCGCCCCGGCGCGCCCACCCTGTTCCCCTACGCCGACCACCTGGCCAGCGCCGAAGCCGCGACAGAGGCCATCTGGAACGAGCACCGCGAGAGCACGCGCGGGCGCGATCTGGACATCACCGGCCTCTCCTACGCCAGGCTGGACGCCGCCGGCCCGCAGCAGTGGCCCCTGCCAGACGGGGCGACGCACGGGCGCAAGCGCCTGTACGAGGACGGCGTGTTCCCCACGCCCGACGGCCGGGCACGCTTTGCCGTGCTGGCGGCCCAGGGCCTGGCCGAGTCGCCGGGCCTGCGCTACCCCTTTCTGCTGACCACCGGGCGATTGCGCGACCAATGGCACGGCATGAGCCGCACCGGCACCGTGGCGCGCCTCTCCGGCCATGCGGGCGCGCCCTGTGTGCAGATGCATGCGGGCGACATGGCGCGCCAGGGTCTGCAGGAGGGTGCGCTCGCCTGCGTCACCAGCGCGCGCGCCAGCATCGTGCTGCCAGCGCACGCCAGCGCTGACATAGCGCCCGGCCAGGCCTTCATCGCCATGCACTGGGGCAGCGACTGGCTGGGCGGGCAGTCGGCGGCCGGGCGCGCGCTGGCCGGGGTGAATGCCCTCACCACGCAGGAGCGCTGCCCCATCTCGCAGCAGCCCGCGCTCAAGCACACCGCCGTCAAGATCCTCACAGTGGACCTGCCCTGGCAGCTCTGCGCCATGGCCTGGTTCCCCGAGGATGAGGCGCTGCGCGCCCGCACCGCGCTGGCCGCGCTGATGGACGCGTTCGCCTTCGCCAGCTGCACGCTGTTTGCAGCGCCATCCTCTTCCGACGCCGACGCGCCCGCGCGCACTGGCGTCTGCCTCATGGCCGCCGGGCACTACGCCGCGCCCGATGCCCTGCTCGAACGCATCGAGGCGCTGCTGGGCCTGGCCAGCGAGGGCACGCTGCGCTACGCCGACCGGCGCCAGGGACAGCGGCGTGCCGCGCGCCTCGTGCGCGGCGCGGCGCACAACACCCTGGGCGCCCTGCTGCTGGCCGGCGACGCGCAGGCGCAGCACTGGCTGACCGCCGTGCTGCAGCACGCGCTGCCGACCGATCCCTATGGCCGCATGCTGCTGGCGCCTGGCGCCAAGCCGCCGCGCGGCACCCAGGGCGCAGTGGCGGGTGCACGCCAGGTGTGCAGTTGCCTGGGCGTGAGCGAGGGCGCCATTACCGACGCGCTCGCGCGCCTGGCGGGCGACGCCGCTGCCCGGCTGAGCGCCTTGCAGGCCCAGCTGCGCTGCGGCACGCAATGCGGCTCCTGCGTGCCCGAGCTGCGCCGTTTGGTACAGGGCACGCCGGCCTAGGCCCGTGCGGCTTGAGGCCATCTGCGCAACAATCCCCGCTCCCTTCTTCTGCGAGTTTGCGCATGGCCATCAGCCACTACCTCAAAATCATCGCCCGCGGCGCCCAGGGCGCCCGCCCCCTGCCGCGCGAGCACGCCTGCGACCTGTTCGGCCAGGTGCTCGACGGCAGCGCGAGCGATCTGGAGGTAGGGGCGTTTTGCATCGCCATGCGCGTCAAGGGCGAAACGCCTGAAGAGATGGCCGGCTTTCTCGACGCCATCCACGCGCGCCTGACGCCGCTGCCCGCGAGCACCCGCACGCTGGTGGTGCTGCCCAGCTACAACGGTGCGCGCAAGCTGCCGGTGCTCACGCCCCTGTTGGCGCTGCTGCTGGCGCGTGAGGGTTTGCCGGTGCTGGTGCACGGCACCGCCACCGAAGACAGCCGAATTTTTATCCAGAATGTGCTTGCAGCGCTTGATGTACCTGCGCTTTCAGCTATTAAAACAATAGCACCTGGCCGCGTTGCCTTCGCGCCCACCGCCCTGCTGCTGCCGGGCCTCGCGCGCCTGCTGGCGGTGCGGCGCACGCTGGGGGTGAGGAACAGCGCACACAGCCTCGTCAAGCTGATGAACCCGCTGGCGCCCGTCGGGGGCCGCGCCCTGGTGGTGGGCAGCTACACGCACCGGGAATACGCCGAATCCATGGCCGCTACCTTTGCCCTGACTGGCGCCGACGCGCTGCTGCTGCGCGGCACCGAGGGCGAGCCGGTGGCCGACGCGCGCCGCATGCCGCAGATGGACGGTTTCGTGGCCGGCGCCGTCACCCGCCTGGAAGAGGCCCAGGGCGGCCCGCTTGCCAGCCTGCCCGAACTGTCGGCCAGCACCGACTTGGATGGCACCGCCGCCCTCACCCGCGCCATGCTGGACGGCCACCTGCCCGTGCCGGACCCCATCGCGCGGCAGGTGGAACATATCTTGCGTCTGGTTCTGCAGATTGAATCTGCAAGGCCAGCACCGTGAAACCACCTGCTTTCGTACCGTCCGCACCTCGCAACGCTGCCGCGTACGGACCCGCGTTGCACGGCCGCTGCACCCTGGTGGGCGCGGGGCCGGGCGACCCCGAGCTGCTGACGCTGCAAGCCCTCAAAGCCATCCAGTCCGCCACGGTGCTGCTGGTGGACGACCTGGTGAGCGAGGCCATCCTGGCCTATGCATCGCCCGCAGCGCGCATCGTCCGCGTGGGCAAGCGCGGTGGCTGCAAGAGCACGCCACAGGAGTTCATCGAAAAACTCATGCGCATGGCCGTGCAGGAGGGAGAGACGGTGGTGCGCCTCAAGGGGGGCGACCCGTTCATCTTTGGCCGGGGCGGCGAGGAAGTCGAGCACCTGCGCGCGGCAGGCATTGAAACCCGCGTCATCAACGGCATCACGGCGGGCCTGGCCGGGCCCACCGCCGTCGGCGTCCCGCTGACGCACCGCGAACACGCACACGGCGTGGTCTTCATCACCGGGCACGCCAAGCCGGGCGGCACCGGCCCCGACTGGCGGCTGCTGGCCACGACCGCACGCGACGCGCGCCTCACGCTGGTGATTTACATGGGCGTGGGCAGCGCGGCGCACATCCAGCACGATCTGCTCTCAAGCCTGCCGGGTGGTACGCCCGTGGCCATCATCGAGAACGCCAGCCTGCCCAGCCAACGCCATGCTGTCGGCACGCTGGACCAGTTGGCGGCGACCATTGACGCAGCGGGGCTGGGCAGCCCCTCCATCATCGTGGTGGGCAACGTGGTGCAGGGGGCTACGGCCCTGCTCTCCACCGAGCCCGCCGAGCTACACCACGCTGACTGACCAGCGCAGTCCCCTTCCCGCGCACGCACGGCTGCGAATTCGCAGTGGTGGCCAACGCACCCTGGAGCATCACGACGGACTGACGCTGCAGGCCGTGGTGCTGGCGGGGCGCCACCGCTGACCAGGCATGGCCAGCCAAGCAGGGATGGCAGACCGTTCGACAAGCCTACTCAGGCAACACCAGCCTCAACACGCTGTTCTCGCTACCCACGTACAGGCTGTTCCGGTCCGGCCCTGACGCCAGGAACTTCACCAGGTTCAACCCGCCCGGCAGCGGGCCGGGGAAAACGCCTCCGGGTGTGGGCTCGTTCTGGCCCGCCAGCAGCTCCAGCCCTTTGGCCTGCGTCCACCGGTACACGCCGCAGGCGCTGGAGAGAAACACCTCGCCGGGCCGACCGGGCAGAACGCAGATCTGCTTGAAGGGTTCCTGATAGAACTCCGGCAGCCTTGGATCTATCGCCAAAGACAACGCAAATCTCTGGCTCCCCTGGGCGTCGATGCGCACCAGTTCCGGGTGAAAACGCACAAAGGAGGTGGCGCCATCCAACTCCACACGGTTGCACAGCACCCACGAAACCTGGGCGGAGCCGCCTTCGAAAGCCATGTCCGCAATGTCCATGTACCAGGGGCGCTGCGCCAGTGACGGATAGGTCTGCGGCGTGTACAAGGCCTGTGGATCCCCCGCCACAACCTGCACCTGCCCATTGGCGTCGATCGTGCCGACCAGCGCGTTGCCCTTGGCCCTGCCGAAATACGCATCACCAGCGCCGGGCTGCGGCGAATACCGCTTGGCAAACCACAGCCGCCCCGTCGTATCGGTGCGCAGAAACACATCTTCACCCCGGTTGCAAGCGACATGGCTGGAACTTGTCCATGTCTGCCAGGCAGACTTGCCATCCACGGGCGTTCGAACCAAGGTATTTTTTGTTCCGCCCTCATGGCCGACCAGATACCCATAGGCGATAGCCACCTGGAACCCGCGTGGCTCGACGGCCCATGTGCTCACCTGGCCCGGGGCACTGACCGATCGGAGGGCAGGCACAGGTGTAGCGGCCGACGAACCGCCCCGCCGGTACTCCAGCAAAACCAAACCACCGGCACCGTCGGGCAACGCCTCAACGCCCCACACAAAGTCGAAACGTGCCTGCTGGCCCTGACCATCCTGCTTGCCGCTGTTGGCCAGCATTCCCAACCATCGCTGAACCACTGCGCCCGTGGGCTCCAACCTGCACTCCACAACCTCCGATCCATCCTCATACGACCCACTGCACGCCACGAACAGGGAGGCCGCGCCCAATTGCGACGGCCCTTGGGAGACGACCGCCACCGCACGGCCCCGCACCTTCCACCCTGCGGCCACTGAGCGCCCCGACAAATCGATTTGCGCAATGCTGAATTCCGGCCCTCCTTGCGCTGCGGAAACCGCCCAATACACATCTACGGCCCCTTGCACCTTTTGCAGCGGAGTCCACTGTTCGAACGCCCACTGGCTGGGAAGCACCCGCCATTGGTAGACATTGCCCTCCAACACCAGCTCCGCCCACTCCTTTGGCACGGACGCGTCCGGCGAATGGGTGTAACGCCGCACGCCACCGGCAGGGGACTCCAGCAGCAGGCTCCCATGGGGTATCGGCAACAGTGTCTTCACCGTTCCGTCCGTCGCCAGGGTGCGCAACACCGTTTGGAAACCCCTCTGGGAATCTTCATCGATGAAGTACACCAGCCCGTTCTTGGCCAGCAGCAGAGATTGGGGGGAAAAGAGACGTGCGCCCGTTCCCACCCCATCGATCAACCCCGTACCGGACGCGCCTCCCGCCAGGCGCACGGGTGTTTCACCCTGCAAGTATTCAATGGTTCCCCCGCCCCCCGTCACGAGGTAGCGGTCCAGGGCGTCAAACAACAGTCCATGGAAATCCCAGGGGGCCGGAGAAAACGACGACGCCCCCTGCCTGCTTCTGCGCCCCACGCGACAGTCATAGGTTCCGCTCACAAACTGAAAGTCGCCCTGGCTGTTGAACGCAGGCCCGCTCAAGTCACCGGGCAGCCGCGCCATGGCGCCTTGCTGCAGTGCGAACCCACCGCCACCCAGAGCGCCAGCCACCAGTTCCAGCGCGCCCACTTTGGCAGGCGGGATCACTGGGGGCTCCTCGCCCTCCCCCCCGCCCCCACAACCGGCAACGCCGGCAGTTGCAGTCGCCAGACCCCACTGGCCAAAGCGGCGCCGTGTGATGGCCTGTGCGTAGAAATCGGATGCAGACGTCATATCCAGGTTCTCCTTGAGCAGCCCAGATTATTGATGAACAGCACCCACAGAACGCCATTGCCATCCCCTCGTTACCAGCAGAAACACTGTTTTGCGAAGTGCGGCAGAGTCTCCTCTAGCCACACCTCTTGCCACCACCAAAGACGGCACAATCAGCGCCTTTGCCTCACTGCCTCCAACCGCCGTGCCAACGCTCCCCTTTTTTGACACCGTGATCGTCGGCGCAGGCGCCGCCGGTTTGTTTTGCGCAGGCCAGGCGGGCCAGCGTGGCCTCAAGGTGCTGCTCATTGACCATGCGCAGACAGTGGCCGAGAAGATCCGCATCTCGGGCGGCGGGCGTTGCAACTTCACCAACCGCGATCTCGACCCCACGGCCCCGGACAAATACTTTGTGGGGCAGAACCCGCAGTTTTGCCGCTCAGCCCTGTCACGCTATACCCCGGCAGACTTCATCGCCCTGCTGCAAAAGCACGGCATCGCGTTCCACGAAAAGCACAAAGGCCAGTTATTTGCCGACCGCTCGGCCGAGGACATCATCGCCATGCTGCTGGCAGAATGCGCCGCAGGTGGCGTGACGCACTGGCAACCCTGCAGTGTCAAAAAAATAGCCTTTTTGGCTTCTATGGCAGAGGATACAAGCGCTGGAAGCTATCAAATTGATACTGATCGCGGCACGGTGCAGGCGCGCAGCGTGGTCGTGGCCACAGGCGGGCTGTCCATTCCAAAAATCGGCGCCACTGATTTTGGCTACCGGCTCGCACAGCAGTTCGGCATTCCGCTCATCGAACGCCGCCCCGGCCTGGTGCCGCTCACCTTCGACGGCGACGCCTGGGCGCCTTACGCGCAGCTCGCCGGCCTGGCGCTGCCGGTGCAGATCAGCACGGGAATCCAGGAAGGCCCCCACGCTCCACCGCTTCGCGGGTCGCTGCCCCCCGAGGGGGCCGCTTTTGCCTTGGGGCGACCCAGCGGCAAAAGAAAAACGCGCATGGCATTTGACGAAGACCTGCTGTTCACCCACCGCGGCCTCTCGGGCCCGGCGGTGCTGCAGATCTCCAGTTACTGGGAGCCGGGTGCACCGCTGTCCATCCACCTGGCGCCGGGCGTCGACCTGCTTGCAGCGCTGGCAGACGCCAAACTGCGTTCGCGCAAATTGCTGGCCAACGAACTGGCCCAATGGGTTCCCAGCCGGCTCGCCGACGCCTGGGCCGCGCAAAGCAGCGATTGGCAGCGCCCCATGGCCGAGGTACCCGACAAAGCCCTGGCCCGATTGGCCGAGCGCCTGGCGCGGTGGGAGTTGCTGCCCACGGGGAGCGAAGGCTACAAAAAAGCCGAAGTCACGCTGGGCGGCGTCGACACGCACGCGCTGTCGCAGCAAACCATGGAGTGCAAGGCGCAGCCGGGGCTGTACTTCATTGGCGAAGTGGTGGACGTCACCGGCTGGCTGGGGGGCTACAACTTTCAGTGGGCCTGGGCCAGCGCAGCGGCCTGCGCCCAGGCGCTGCCCACAGGCTGAACGCGCCTCAATCGCCAGCCACTTCGCGCCAGCGCTCCAGGCCCAGCCAATCACGCATTGCGACCGCACCCTTGGGGGTAATGGCGAGCGCGCGCGTACCGGCGCCGCGCAGCAACCAGCCGCTGTCCAGAGCATGGCGGCAGATCAGCGAACCCACGCGCCCCGCCAGGTGCATGCGCCGCTCGCTCCAATCGAGACAGGGGCGGCACGCGGGCCGGCGGCCGCCCTGCCCCGTAAGCGCATCGGCAGCGATACCGAGGGGGCGCAGCGCCGCATCAAGTTCGGGCGTCACGTGTGCCGCCGCACCATCGACCTCAAGGTGTACCGCCCCGCAATCGAGCAAATGGCTGGCGATGGCGACGCCCAGGCGCCCGGCCAGGTGGTCGTAGCAACTGCGCGCCGTGCGCAGCGCAGCGTCCGCAGGCCCGGTGGCCACGCGGCGCGTTGCCTGCGGAGCGGCCAGTTGCATCAGGCCTTCGAGCATCTGCGCCACTTCGGCAGAGGCCAGGCGGTGGTAGCGGTGCCGCCCCTGCGGCTGCACCTGCAGCAAGGCCGCCTCGACCAGCAAGGCCAGGTGGCGGCTGGCGGTGGCCGGGGCGATGCGCGCGGCGTCGGCCAGCTCCCTGGCGGTGAGCGCGCGCCCATCCATCAGCGCCAGCAGCATGGCGGTGCGCGCCGGCTCTCCGATCAGGGCGGCGACATGGGCGATGCGGTTGGTGTTCATGGTGGCAGTGTGCGGCAAGCGGCGGCGGCACGCTTCGCTCCACAGCGAAGCGTGAAGACGGCACTGCGGCCCAGCATCGGGGCTTGTTCAACCCCATCGCCCCCGGAGCACACTCGATGACCCTCACCTGCTTCATCCGCTACGAACTCGACCCGTTCCAGATCGACGCCTTCCGCGACTACGCCGGGCACTGGGGCCGCATCATCCCGCGCTGCGGCGGGCATTTGCTGGGCTACTTTTTGCCCTGCGAGGGCAGCAACTACGAAGCCTGGGGACTGATCGCGTTCGACAGCCTGGCCGCGTACGAGGCCTACCGCACCCGCTTGCGCGCCGACCCCGAAGGCTGCGCCAACTTCGAGCGCGCGCAGCGCCAGCGCTTCATCCTGCGCGAGGAGCGCAGCTTCACCGAGGTGGTGGACGGCACCCTGGGGCGCGCCGCACTGGCCGAGGGTGCCACGCCATGATTGCCGTGATCTTTGAAGTCCTGCCCAGCGCTGCGGGGCGCCAGGCCTATCTGGACACTGCCGCCGCGCTTCGCGCCACGCTCGAATCCATGGACGGCTTCATTTCGGTGGAGCGCTTTGAGAGCCTGAGCCAGCCCGGCAAAATGCTCTCGCTTTCGTTCTGGCGCGACGAGGCAGCAGTGAGCGGGTGGCGTGCCCTGCCCGCACATCGCAAGGCGCAGGCAGCGGGCCGCTCGGGGGTGTTTGCCGACTACCGCCTGCGCGTGGCGCAGGTGCTGCGCGACTACGGACTGACCGAGCGCGCCGACGCACCTGCAGATTCGCGCATGCACCACGGCGACTCGCTATAATGCTTGGCTTTGCTGGCAATACCCCGTCGGCCAATACTAGTTACAGACGGGGAAACCGCTTCACATGGCGCCTGGGCCCGATCTCCCGCGCACCCTCTGGGGGCACCAAAAATTGGAAACATTAGCTGATGACAACCGTCCGTGTAAAAGAGAACGAACCCTTTGACGTAGCGCTGCGCCGCTTCAAGCGCACCATCGAAAAGCTGGGCCTGCTGACCGACCTGCGCGCCCGCGAGTTCTACGAAAAGCCCACCGCCGAGCGCAAGCGCAAGAAGGCTGCCGCCGTCAAGCGCCACTACAAGCGCGTGCGCAGCATGCAGCTGCCCAAGAAGATGTACTGATCTGCCGATCGGAAGCTTCTTCCAGATTGCAAGAACCCGCGCCAGGGACGCCCAGCGCGGGTTTTTCCGTTTCAGGGTTTGCCAAAAGGCGCTCGGGGTTGGTCCATATCAACCACACCAGATCGAGTTTTCCCTGTTTCAGGGTTTGCCAAAAAGTGTTCTGGCTAGGCGCAGCGCCGCAGACAGTAGCACCGCTACGGCAAGGCGTTGCAACGACGCCAGAGCGCTTTTTGGCAAACCCCGCACCGACCCATCCAAAAAGAAAGCACACGTCATGAGCCTCAAAGACCAGATCACCGAAGACATGAAAACCGCCATGCGCGCCAAGGACAGCGAGCGCCTGGGCACCATCCGCCTGCTGCTGGCCGCGTGCAAGCAACGCGAAGTCGATGAGCGCATCGTGCTCGACGACGCCGCCGTGGTGGCCATCGTCGACAAGCTGATCAAGCAGCGCAAGGACAGCATCACGGCTTTCGAGGGCGCGAGCCGGCAGGACCTGGCCGACAAGGAAAAATCCGAAATGGCTGTGCTGCAAGGCTACCTGCCCGAGCGCATGTCGGCCGAAGAGACCGCCGTGGCCGTGCAAGCCATCGTCATTGAACTGGGCGCCAAGGGCCAGGCCGACATGGGCAAGGTCATGGGCGTGGTCAAGACCCGCCTGGCCGGTAAAGCCGACATGGGCCAGGTATCGGCCGCCGTGAAGGCTGCACTGGCGGGTCTGAGCGCCCACTGAACCCTGGGCAGCAGGGGCTGGCGCTACGATGGTGGTCTGAGCGCCCCGCTTGAACCCGCCACACCGCCATGCCCGCCCACAACCCCTTCAAATCCGCCCTGGCCGCAGGCCAGCCCCAGATCGGCCTGTGGCTCTCCATGGCGGACGCCTACCTCGCCGAAGTGGCCGCCACGGCCCACTTCGACTGGCTGTTGATCGACGGCGAACACGCCCCCAACGACCTGCGCAGCACGCTCGCTGCCCTGCAGGCCATCGCACCCTACCCTTCGCACCCCGTTGTGCGTGTGCCGCAGGGCGACACGGCCCTGATCAAACAGGTGCTCGACCTCGGCGCCAAGTCGCTGCTGGTGCCCATGGTGGACACGGCCGAGCAGGCCCGCGCCATCGCCGCCGCTACGCAGTACCCGCCGCGGGGCGTGCGCGGTGTGGGCAGCGCGGTGGCGCGCTCCTCACGGTGGACAGACCGCGCCGACTACATGGACGTTGCCGACGACGAAATCTGCCTGCTGGTGCAGGCCGAAACTGTGGCGGCCATGAAGAATTTGCGGGACATCTGCGCCGTGGACGGGGTGCACGGCGTGTTCATTGGCCCGGCGGACCTGTCGGCCTCCATGGGCCACCGCAGCAACCCGGCGCACCCCGAGGTGCAGGCGGCCATCAACCACGCCATCGACACCATCGTGGCCAGCGGCAAGGCGGCCGGCATTCTCACGTCGGACCCGGCGCTGGCCGACGCCTACCTGCGGCGCGGCTGCACCTTTGTGGCCGTGGGCGTGGACGTGCTGGTGTTTGCCAATGCCGCGCGCCAGTTGCGCGCGCGCTTTGGCGCTGACCGAGCGCCCGCTGCAGGAAATGCGGCCAGCGCGGCCTATTGACCGTTCGTACCCACCCCGCGCGGCGCGCGTGTAGATCACTATAAAAATAGTAGCTACCAACGCTTGCTGGTTGTGCGCTAGAGGCATTTTTTACTGCTATTTTTGGCCTCAAGGCCTTGCCCCCTATACGAAAGACCCGTCATGACCCAGACCCCAGCGTTCAAGATCGCCGTCATCGCCGGAGACGGCATCGGCAAGGAAGTCATGCCCGAGGGCCTGCGCGTGCTGCAGGCCGCCGCACAGCGCTTTGGCCTGCAGCTGGACATCACCCCCATCGACTGGGCCAGCTGCGACTACTACGCCGCCCACGGAAAAATGATGCCGGACGACTGGAAGGCCCGGCTCTCGGGCATGGACGCCATCTTCTTCGGCGCCGTGGGCTGGCCCGCTACCGTGCCCGACCATGTCTCGCTGTGGGGGTCGCTGCTCAAGTTTCGCCGCGAGTTCGACCAGTACATCAATCTGCGCCCCGTGCGCCTGTTTGAAGGCGTGCCCTGCCCGCTGGTGGGCAGGAAGCCCGGCGACATCGACTACCTGGTGGTGCGCGAGAACACCGAGGGCGAATACACCTCGCTCGGCGGCATCATGTACGAGGGCACCGAGCGCGAAATCGTCATCCAGGAATCGGTCTACTCGCGCCACGGCGCCCACCGTTTGCTGAAATACGCCTTCGAACTGGCCCAGAGCCGGCCGCGCAAACACGTCACCCTGGCCACCAAGAGCAACGGCATCGCCATCAGCATGCCCTGGTGGGACCAGCGCGCCGACCACATCGCCCAGGGCTACCCGGATGTGACGCTCGACAAGCAGCACATTGACATCCTCACCGCCCGCTTCGTGCTGCAGCCCGGCCGCTTCGACGTGGTGGCCGCCACCAACCTGTTTGGCGACATCCTGAGCGACCTGGGCCCCGCCACCACCGGCACCATCGGCCTGGCGCCGTCCGCCAACCTCAACCCCGAGCGCCTGTTCCCCAGCCTGTTCGAGCCGGTGCACGGCTCGGCGCCCGACATCTACGGCCAGAACATCGCCAACCCCATCGCCATGATCTGGTCAGGTGCGCTGATGCTCGATTTTCTGACCCACGGCCAGGGCGCCGGCCGGGCTGCGCACGATGCCATCGTGGCGGCGATGGAAGAAGTCATCAAAAACGGGCCGCGTACGCCGGATCTGGGCGGGACGGCGAATACGACGCAGGTGGGGGAGGCGATTGCGGCGATGGTTGCCCAGCGCAAGAAATGAAAGCAGCGCCACAAACCATTCAACAGGTGCTCGGAGAAGGGCAAGAGCCCACGGACGAGTTTGTTGAAGAATTCAAGGCTCTCAACGAGGCACCCGAACTGTCTGACGAAGAATTGGAGCGACAGGCACTATCCGCCCCAGGCGACGATGGCGATGTCCGCACTCCAGAGTGAACCCACAACGAATCAGCGCTTTGCTTCGTCACTCGCCAGCCATCCCCGCAGCCCTCAGCTCCCCGCCACCTTCATCCGGTTCACCAGCACCGAGCCCACCGTCTTGGCGCCGTAGTTGTACACATCCGCGCCCACGGCTTCGATGCCCTTGAGCATGTCGCGCATGTTGCCGGCGATGGTGATCTCGTGCACGGGAAAGGCAATTTCGCCGTTCTCCACCCAGAAACCGCTGGCGCCGCGCGAGTAGTCGCCCGTCACGTAGTTCACGCCCTGGCCCATGAGTTCGATGACGAAGAGGCCGGTCCCCAGCTTTTTCAGCATGGCGTCCAGATCGTCGCCTTTTTTGGTGCGGTGCGATGTCAGCACCAGGTTGTGCGAGCCGCCTGCGTTGCCGGTGGTCTTCATGCCCAGCTTGCGCGCCGAATAGCTGCTGAGGAAATAACCCTGGACGCGCCCGGCGTCCACCACCTTGCGGGGCTGCACGCGCACGCCCTCTTCGTCAAAGGGCGAGCTGCCTTTGCCGCGCCGGACAAAGGGGTCTTCGAGCAGATCGATGTGCTTCGGAAAGACCTGCTTGCCCAGCGAGTCGAGCAAAAAGCTGCTCTTGCGGTACAGCGCGCCGCCGCTGACGGCCTGCACAAAGGCGCCGAGCAGGCCGGCAGCCAGGGTCGACTCGAAGAGCACCGGGCATTCGGTGGTGGGCATCTTGCGGCTGCCCAACCGGCTGAGCGCGCGTTCGGCGGCGTAGCGGCCCACGGCAGCGGGCGCGGCAAGTTCCTGCGCGTCGCGCATGGAGGTGTACCAGGCGTCGCGCTGCATGTCGCCGCGCTTGCCGGGACTTTTGGCAATGGGCGCGCAGGAAAGGCTGTGGCGCGAGGTGGCGTAGCCGCCGCGAAAGCCGCGTGTGTGGGCGGTGAAGAAATGGCTTTGCTGCGCCGACACGCCCGCGCCTTCGCTGTTGGTGATGCGCCGGCTGGTGGCAAAGGCCGCCGCCTCGCATTCAAGCGCAATGCGCGCCGCTTCCTCGCTGGTCAAGGCCCAGGGGTAGAACAGCTCCAGATCGGTGCGGTGCGTCGCGGGTGGGGCGATGTCGCTCTCGTCGGGCAGGCCGGCCATGGGGTCGGCGGCGGTAAAGCGGGCAATGTCGTAGGCCGCCTGCACCGTCTGCTCGATGGCGGCGCGCGAAAAATCAGACGTGCTGGCGTTGCCGCGGCGCTGGCCGACGTAGACCGTGACGCCGAGCGACTTGTCGCGGTTGCGCTCCACGGTCTCCAACTCGCCCTTGCGCACCCCCACCGACAGGCCGCTGCCTTCGGAGGCTTCGGCTGCGGCGTCGGTGGCACCGAGCTTTTTGGCATGCTTCAAGGCCTGATCGACCAGCTCCTCGAAGAAAGGACGGGAATAGCTGAAGCCGGTGTCGGCGCGGGATTCGGTTGGGTTCATGGCGAGGGCTATGATACTTGCGGCTTCTCCATCAGGAGAGCGCCCCGGGCAGCCCGTGCTGCCCCAACCCCATTTCCACATGTCACGCAAACCCAAAAAAGGCTACTACGTGCGCGGCCAGTTCGTTGCCGAAGGCAGCGAACTGGACCTCGAACTCAAGGCCGAGCTCAAAGGCACGCCCGATGCGAGCCGCACCGACCAGAAGCGCGAGAGCGATGCGCTGCAGGATCTGGGCAAAGATCTGCTCACGTTGCGCGCCGATCTGCTGGACACCCTGCACCTGCCCGACAAGCTGCGCGACGCCATGCAAGAGGCACGGCGCATCACCAACTTCGAGGGCAAACGCCGGCAGATGCAGTTTGTCGGCAAGCTGATGCGCAAGCTCGACGAGGCCACGGTAGAGGCCGCCCGCGCCGCGCTGGAGGTGCAGCACAGTGGCTCGGCACAAGAGAAGATGGCACTGCACCAGGCCGAGCAGTGGCGCGACCGGCTGATTGGCGAAGACGCCGCGCAGGCCGAATGGATTGCCCACCACCCGGACACCGACATCCAGCAGCTGCGCGCACTGATCCGCCAGGCACGCAAGGACGCGCAGAGCGCCCACGACGCCAAAGTTGCCGAATCCACAGGCCTTGCCCCGCGCAAGGGCCGCGCCTACCGCGACTTGTTTGCGCTGGTGCGCACCACGCTGGGCGGCGCGGCCCATGCCGGCGACGAGGCCGAGGCTCCCGACGAAGACGAACCCAATGACTGACCCCGCCCTGCCCCCGCCGGAGTCGGTGAAGATCGGCATTGTTTCCATCAGCGACCGCGCCAGCAGCGGCGTTTACGAAGACAAGGGCCTGCCCGCGCTGCAGGACTGGCTGGCGCGCGCGCTGCACAACCCCATCGAATTCGTCCCGCGCCTGATTGCCGACGAACAGCAGACCATCAGCGACACCCTGGTGGCCCTGGTGGACGCCGGCTGCAGCCTGGTGCTGACCACCGGCGGCACCGGCCCCGCACCGCGCGACGTGACCCCCGAGGCCACGCTGGCCATTGCGCACAAGGAGATGCCGGGCTTTGGCGAGCAGATGCGCAGCATCAGCCTGCGCTTCGTGCCCACGGCCATCCTCTCGCGCCAGGTGGCGGTGATTCGCAACCAGAGCCTGATCATCAACCTGCCCGGCCAGCCCAAGGCGATTGCCGAAACCCTGGAAGGCGCCAGCGCCGCAGACGGCAGCCTGATCCAGGCAGGCATCTTTGCTGCGGTTCCCTATTGCATCGATTTGATTGGGGGGCCGTACCTGGAGACGCGCGAAGCGGTGTGCAAGGCGTTTCGGCCCAAGACGGCGCAGCGGCCACTGCGAGACTAAACCGCAGTCCTTTTCTCTGATTTCACCCATTTGGACCGATGCCGATCTACCGCTGCAACCAATGTGGCCTCGTGGCCGAAGGCGCCCTCCTTCCTGTGGGGACACAAACCCCGTGCTCGCACTGCGGCGCACCCAGCACCGTCTTTGGCACGGTGTACTACGTCGAAAAGCTCGTCGAGCGCTACTTTGCTGCAACGCGCGAACTCGCGGCGCTGCGCGCCAGCGAAAATGCCGAGCCGCCGCCCGATCAGTCAGAAGATCAGGCAGGCCAGGAAAGCACTGCGCCCTACCTGGGTGGCGATCTCCACAACACCAGCGCCCTGGCAACGCCCGAGCAGCACGCACCCCTGCAAGCCTGGTTCACTGCGCGCCAGATTGAGGCGCGCTTTGATCACTCACTCATCGACACCAGCGGTTTTTTCGACGATGCCGCCCGCTTGATCGGCGACGGATACGCGCTCTTTGGCGAGCTGATGGAGCGCATTCGGTTCGCCTACCGAAAGAGCCACAGCTGGGTCAACCTGGAACTGGCAAATCTCTCGCAAAAAGATGCGCAGGCCATCAACAACCTGTGCCGCCAGCTCTACAGCCACACGTTTTTTGCTCGCTACCACTACCAGAAGGCCGAAAAAATTGTTCGCCTGACACTGCAAACGGCGCCTGCGGTGCGCCAGTTTTTCGACGGTGGCTGGCTGGAGTGGTACGTCTTCATGCTGCAACTGGAGCGTGCCAACCAGGCGGGTCGACCGTTCTCTTGTGCACGCGGCGTGAAAGTCGTTTTCCCCAACGAAGACCTGCATGAGCTCGACGTGTTGTGTCTGCCACAAGGCGGCACGCCGCTCTGCATCGAGTGCAAGTCGGGCGAATTCCGCCGCGACATCGACAAGTACCTGCGACTGCGCAAGCGCCTCGGGCTGCCGCGCAGCCACTTTGTGATCTGCGCCACCGATCTCGACGATGAGCAAGCCGCGGGGCTGACTGCTATGTATGAGCTGACTTTCCTCAGCCTTGGTGCGCTACCGAAGTATCTGAAAGAGATTCTTCAGCCCGTGTGAAGTAGCGAAGAGATGGCCCGAATAGCGCCATCACTGAAACACGCTATGGCGGCCTGAGGATGCCTGAGGATGCCTGGGGGGCACGCGCCCTCACCAACGCCGCGCCCAAGCGCAGCGAAGGGCTGACGGGCTGTTAGGCACGCTTCTCCTTTGGAATCTCTAAAGAAAAATAGCTCTACCGCTTATGCAATAAGCGCTAGTAGCTATTAGTTCAATAGCTAGTCATTTGCCGATCAGATCATTCAACTTGCCCGCCTCGAACTGCTCTTTCAGCGCCGCGTCGCCCGGCACGCAGCCCTGGGTGTGCTGGCCAGCCGAGAGCTTTTCAATGGCTTTCCAGAGCAGCGCAATCTGGTGCTCCTGCGAGCTGGCGTTGTCCACCAGGCCGCGCATGGCCTGCGAGAGCGGGTCGTCTTCCTGGGTGATGCCATAGGCCGTGAACGGCCGCACCGGCTGCGATTCGGTGACGTCGGCGCTCTCGCCCGCCTTGGACGGAATGATGCGCGCCGGGATGCCCACCGCCGTGGCGCCAGCGGGCACGGGCTTGATGACGACGGCGTTGCTGCCTATTTTTGCGCCATCGCCCACCTCGAAGCCGCCCAGCACCTTGGCGCCGGCGCTGACCACCACGTCGCGTCCCAGCGTCGGGTGGCGCTTGGTGCCTTTGTAGAGCGAGGTGCCGCCGAGCGTCACGCCCTGGTAGATGGTGCAGCCGTCGCCGATTTCGGCGGTTTCGCCCACCACCACGCCCATGGCGTGGTCGAAGAACACGCGCTCGCCAATCTTGGCGCCGGGGTGGATTTCAATGCCCGTGAACCAGCGTGCCAGGTGCGAGATGAAGCGGCCCAGCCATTTGAGGCCGTGCGTCCAGCACCAGTGGGCGCGGCGGTGCAGCCACAGCGCGTGCAGACCGGGGTAGCAGGTGAGCACCTCGAACGTGCTGCGCGCGGCCGGGTCACGCTCCAGGATGCATTGGATGTCGGAGCGCAGGCGGGAGAACATGGGGAACGAGAGAGTGAAGCAGGCGGGTAGCCAGTTTAGGGCAATGCTGAATGAGTCACCGCGATGATGCACGCCGTGCGTCGGGATGGGATGCAAGGCGCAAACCACAGCCATAGCCGCAGCTATGGCGAGGATTTGCAACGCCGCAGACCGCCCGAAGCACGGATGCGCTGCGCGCGAGGGACTTTTTCAGCATTGCCTTAATGCTTTGCCTGGGCGGCGGTCTGCAGCATGGCCTTGGCGACACCGCGCAGGATGTGGATTTCCTCCTGCGTCGGCTGCGCGCGGTTGAACATCTGGTTCAGGCGCGGCATCAGCTTTTTGGGCGCGTCCGGATCCAGAAAACCGATGGCAGCGAGCGCCTGCTCCCAGTGCGACAGCATGCCGGCCACCTGCTGCGCGTCGGCCTGCTGCGCCGGCGGCGTGCTGCTATGCACCGGAAACCCCCCCAGCGCCTGGCGCCATTCGTAGGCGATGAGCTGCACCGCCGCGCCGAGGTTGAGCGAGCTGAACTGCGGGTTGGTGGGGATCGAGAGCGCCACGTGACAGCGGTACACGTCTTCGTTGGCCATGCCGAAGCGTTCGGAGCCAAACAGGAAGGCGATACCGGCCTCGGCGCTGGACGCAGCCGGCGCGCTCACATCCGGCGCAAAACTTGAAGTATTTTTTGCCTCTATCGCTTGCTCTGTATGCGTAAGCAGCTCACTTTTCAATAGCGATTCAAAATGCGCACGCGGCGTCACCGTGGGCGGGCCGAAGTCGCGCGGCGTCATGGCGGTGGCGCACAAATGGCTGACGCCATCGAGCGCTTCGTCAAGCGTGGCGACGATGCGCGCGTTCTCCAGCACGTCGAGGGCGCCGCTGGCGCGCTGGATGGTTTCCTCGCGCCGCAATACGTTGGGCCAGCGCGGCGCCACCAGCACCAGATCGCCGAAGCCCATGGTTTTCATGGCGCGGGCGGTGGCGCCCACGTTGCCGGCATGGCTGGTGTGGATCAGGACAAAACGGGTTTTCATGGGACGGTCCCGGCCGGTTCAAGAGCCGGACGCGTAAAATCGGGGGCTTATTGTCGCTGCCCGCATCGCCGGCCGGCGATTTCCCGTTCCTGCACCCTGTGCGCCGCGCCGCTCTGGCACGCCGCCCACCCGCTTAAAAATTCCATGTCGTCCCCCAATCTGCACCCCATGCTCAACGTGGCCATCAAGGCCGCCCGCGCCGCCGGCGCCATCATCAACCGCGCGGCGCTCGACGTGGAATCGGTGCGCATCTCGCAAAAGCAGATCAACGATTTCGTCACCGAAGTCGACCACGCCAGCGAGCGCGTCATCATTGAAACGCTGCTGACGGCCTATCCGGGGCACGGCATCATTGCGGAAGAATCGGGCAGCGAACATGGCGCCAAGGATTCGGAATACGTCTGGATCATCGATCCCCTGGACGGCACCACCAACTTCATTCACGGCTTTCCGGTTTACTGCGTCAGCATTGCCCTGGCCGTGCGCGGCAAGGTGGAGCAGGCCGTCATCTATGACCCGAGCCGCAACGACCTGTTTACATCGACCAAGGGCCGCGGCGCCTTCCTGAACGAGCGGCGCATTCGTGTCTCCAAGCGCACGCAGCTCAAGGAGTCGTTGCTGTCCACGGGTTTTCCGTTCCGCCCGGGCGACAACTTCAAAAGCTACCTGAACATGATGGGCGACGTGATGCAGCGCACCGCCGGCCTGCGCCGCCCCGGCTCTGCCGCGCTGGATCTGGCCTACGTGGCCGCTGGTTATACAGAAGGTTTTTTTGAAACCGGCCTGTCGATCTGGGACGTGGCCGCCGGCTCACTGCTGGTCACCGAGGCCGGCGGCCTGATTGGCAACTTCACTGGCGAAGCCGACTTCATGGAGCAACGCGAATGCCTGGCAGGCACACCGCGCATCTACGGGCAACTGGTGCAGATTCTGGGCAAATACAGCAAGTTCGCCACAGCGGGAGAAAAAGCCGCGGTGCGCCAGGCCGAGCAAGCGCTGGCACCGCAAGAAGGCGCGGCCGACGCTCCAGATCAGCCCCAAGACGACGCGCCGGTCTGACCGTCCTGAAGCTCAATCGGGAAAACGCTGCGAAATGCTGCGAAACTCTTCGGCAATATCGATGAAGGCGTCGACCATGTCGGGGTCAAACTGCGTGCCCCGCCCTTTGACAATGGCCACGCAGGCCTGCTCGTGCGTGCCGGCGCTTTTGTACACCCGCTGGCTGATGATGGCGTCGTAGACGTCGGCCAGCGCCATCAGCCGCGCCGGCACTGGAATCGCGTCACCAGCCAGGCCTTCGGGGTAGCCTGCCCCGTCCCAGCACTCGTGGTGGCTGCAAGCCATTTCCTTGGCGACGTTCAAGAATGGCACCCGCATGCCCAATCGGCGCTCGGCACTCTCGATGGCCTTGCACCCGAGGCGGCTGTGCTGTTTGACGGCGTCAAACTCGCTCTCGGTCAATTTGCCGGGTTTGAGCAGCAAGTGGTCGGCCACGCCGATCTTGCCGATATCGTGCAGCGGCGCAGATTTGTAGAGCAGTTCGATCATGCGGCTGCTCAGCACGGCTTCGAACCGCGGGTGCGAGCGCAGCCGCTCGGCCAGCGCCTTGACGTAGAGCTGGGTGCGCCGGATGTGGTTGCCGGTTTCGTCGTCGCGCGTTTCGGCCAGTGAGGCCATGGCCATGATGGTGACATCTTGGATCGCCTGCACTTCCAGCGTGCGCAGCGCCACCTCGCGCTCCAGATAGGCACTTTTGTCGCGCAAAAAATCGGCCGTGGCCTTGAGCGCCAGATGGGTTTGCACGCGCGCCAGCAAGATCGGCGGGCTGATAGGCTTGGTGACGTAATCGACCGCGCCCAGCGCGAAGCCTTTGCGCTCGTCTTCAGTATCCACACGCGCGGTGAGAAAAATCACCGGGATGTCGCGAGTGGCATCGTTGGCCTTGAGCTGGCGACACACCTCATAGCCGTCCATGTCCGGCATCATGATGTCGAGCAGCACCAGGTCGGGCACCGGCGCAGCCTGCGCCGCTTTGAGCGCGCGCGCTCCGCTGCTCGCCACCTTGACGCGGTAGTGTTCGCCCAGCAGCGCGGACATGAAGACCAGGTTGTCTGGGGTGTCATCCACCACCAGCACGGTGGGCAATTGGCTCACAAGCCGCTCGGCGGGCACTTGAACAGCGTCATCACGTTGCATGGCAGCTTCCTGTAGAGGGGCGCACGTTGGGCAGGCCGGACACCTCCGGGAATTTCTCCAACCACAAGTTTAGAGCGGCCAGGGAACCCTCATAGTCAAATTGGTCGATCGATCTCTGCAGATCCCGCAGGGCCGGACCCAAGGTCGACTTCAGTTGCCGGCCATTGTCTTGCAGAAAAATCCGCGCCGCAGGGTCATCGCGCTGCAGCATCGCCTGCAGCTCGTGCAGCAAACTGGGCACGGCCTTGGCCGACGCGCCTGTCAGCAATCCACCGCCAGGCATCACGTTGGCGCTGGACCAGCCCTCGCTGGGGGACGGGGCCTGTTGCGCGCGCCAGACCTGCAGCGCCCCGACCAAGGCGTCGAGCGCAAGCCGCAGTCCGGCGACCAAGGGTGGCACCGCTGCCGCGTGCGCCGGCCCATCGCGCAGGGCCTCTTCCAGCTCGCCCGCGCAGGTCTGTACGGCCACAGCGCCCACGGTACCGGCCAGGCCGCGCAGGGTATGGGACTCGCGCAGGGCCTGTGCAGCGTCGCCTTCTGCCAGCGCAGCGGCGATGCGCTCGGCCGCGCCTTCCTGGCTCTGCAGAAAGCGCCGCAAGGTGTCGGCATAGAGCGCGCGCCGCCCCATGGCGTGGTGCAAACCTTGCTCGAGGTCGATCTCGGCGGTGGCCGGGAGCACCGTGTTCTCAGCGCCCTGCCTGGGTGCTGCGCCTGGCAGCAGCGGTGCAGCGGCAGCGGGCTGAATCCAGTGCTGCAACACCGCCCACAGCCGATCGGGAACGATGGGTTTGGCCAGATGGTCGTTCATGCCGGCTTCCAGGCAACGCTGGCGGTCCGATTCCAGCGCGTTGGCCGTCATGGCAACAATGGGCAAATGCGCCAGATGCGGCTCGGCCCGCAGCCTGCGCGTGGCCTCCAGGCCGTCCATGACCGGCATCTGCATGTCCATCAGCACCAGGTCGTAGGCCACAGTGCAGGCCCGCTCCACCGCCTGCTGACCATCGGCAACCACATCCACGTCCACGCCCACCTCGCGCAAGAGTTCTTGCGCCACCTGCTGATTGAGCTCGTTGTCCTCCACCAGCAGCACGCGGGCCCCTTGCAGGGCAAGAACGGGGTGGGCAGCGCTGCCGTGCGGGTCTGGTGACGTGGGCCGGACCTGTGCCGCCCCTTCACCCAGCACCAGCATGACGGTGTCAAACATCACCGACGCGCTCACCGGCTTGATGAGCACTTCTTCAATGCCCTGGTGCTGGGCGGAGCACAGCACGTCCTCGCGGCCGAAGGCCGTCACCATGAGCCGGCGCGGCATTTTGGGCAGGTGCATCTCGCCAATGCGACGACCCAGTTCCAGTCCGTCCATGCCGGGCATCTGCCAGTCGAGCACCACCAGATCAAAAGGTCTTTCCTGGGTGGCTGCCTGCGCCAGCGCCGCCAGCGCCTCCTCGCCGGAGTGCACCTCTTGCGCGTCAAAGCTCATGGCCTGGAGCATTTCAGCGAGCACGGCGGCCGCATGGAGATTGTCATCCACCACCAGCACGCGCAGCCCGCGCAGATCGGGCCGGGGCAACAAACGGCGCGCAGGCACACCCCGCTGCAGTGGCACTGTGAACCAGAAGGTGGAGCCCTGCCCGGGCTCGCTGCGCACCCCCACCTCGCCGCCCATCAACTCGGCAAGGCTCTTGCTGATTGCCAAACCCAGGCCGGTTCCGCCATAGCGGCGCGTGGTGGAGGCATCGGCCTGCTGGAAGCTCTGGAACAGGCGCTCGATCTGCTCTGCGCTCAGGCCAATGCCGGTGTCGCTGACTTCGAAACGCAGCAGCACCTGTTTGGCCTGCCCTGCCTGTACGCGGACCACGATGCCAATGTCGCCCTGCTGGGTGAATTTGATGGCGTTGCTGGTGTAGTTGATGAGAATCTGCCCGATGCGCAGCGCGTCGCCTACCAGGTTCTGCGGCACGTCGGGCGCTACGTCGCAGATCAGCTCCAGCCCCTTGGCGCTCGCCTTGTGGCTGACCACGTCAACGACGCCATGGAGCACCTGCTCGAGCACGAAGGGACGCGGCTCGATATGGAGCTTGCCGGCCTCGATCCGGGAAAAATCCAGAATGCCGTTGATTACGCCCATCAGGTGCTGCCCCGCCTGTTGAATTTTGCTCACGTAGTCGTTCTGGCGCGCATCGAGCCCCGACTTGAGCGCCAGGTGCGACATGCCGATGATGGCGTTCATGGGCGTGCGGATTTCGTGGCTCATGTTGGCCAAAAAGTTGGATTTGAGCGCGGTGGCTTCTTCCGCCACTTCCTTGGCGCGGCGCAGTTCCTGCTGCATGCGCTCGCGTTCACTGATATCGACAAAGGTGCCAATCACCCCGCCTGGCGTGCCGTCGGGCCGCTGAAAGGCCTGCAGCCAGAACAGGGTGTGGTGCATCTGGCCATCGGCATACGGCATGAGCACTTCGCGGTGCACCGCCTCCGTGCCCTGCAGCGCGGTTTGCGCATCGAACTGGAAAAGATCGCGCTTCTCCTGGGACAGGTGGGCCAGATCCTGGACCGTTTTGCCCAGAAAATCCTCGCGCCGGATGCCAAAGGCCTGCTCGTAGGCGCGGTTGAAGCCCAGGTAGCGGCCCAGTTCGTCCTTGTAGAAGATGGGCACCGGAATGGTGTCCATCAGCACCTCCTGAAACTGCACCTGGGCAGCCACCTGGTCCTCAAGCTTCTTGTAGGCATCGATGTCTACGTTGACACCGACCATGCGCTCGGCTTCGCCCTGGGCATTGCGCAGGATGCGCGCGGTGCAGGCAAACCAGTGCACGCCGCCTTCAAACCGCTGCAAGCGCCAGGCGTCGCTGAAGCTGCTGGCCGTGCTTTGCAATGCGGCATGCATGCGCTCCATGGCCGGTGCACGATCGGCCGGCAGCAGGCGCTCTTTCCAGGCCGCGAGCCAGTCGTCGAACACGCGCTCGGCGATGCCATCCACCTCGGGGTTCTTCTGGCGCCAGATGCAGCGGCCCGTGCGCAGATCGACGTCAAACACGCTCATCTTGCCGGCGCCCTGAACCAGTTCCAACCGCTCGCTGGTCTCGCGCATGGCCGCCTCGATGCGGCGCGCCTCGGTGACGTCTTCAATGATCCAGAGCGCTGCGTGGGCAAACCCCTCCACCTGCACGCCGCGCGCCGAAATGCGCACTTCCATGCGCACGCCATCCAAACGCTGCACCGCCCAGTATTCCCGCACTGCCAGCCCCTGCGCCAGCTGCGGCGCCACCCGGGCGGAAAACGCGGCATGCTGCTGTGCGCCCCCAAACAGCAGGCTCACGGGTTGGTCCTGCAACTGGGCCGCCGTGCCGCCCACCAAACTTGCGAAGGCGGGGTTGAAACGGCGCATGAGGCCGTCACAGCTAAGCAGCACCGGCGGGGCGTTGTCGAAAATGGCGTTCTGCTGCTCCAGCAGCTCCTTGAGGCGGCGCTCACTGCGCCGCAGTCGCTGCTGCTCCTCCATGCGCGCCGAGACATCCAGATGCAGGCCCACCATGCCAATGCAGCGTCCCCGCGCATTGAGCACCGGCGAGAGCGTGGCGGCCTCCTGGTATTGCGTTCCGTCCTTGCGCCGATTGATGAACGTCCCCTTCCAGGGTCGCCCAGTCAGCATGGCGGACCACATTTCGTGGAAGCTTTGCACCGGCGTCTTGCCGCTTGCAAGCAAGGAGGGCTTGCGGCCGCGCACCTCGGCCAGGCTGTAGCCGGTGTTGCGTTCGAATTCGGGGTTGACCCATTCGATGACACCCTGGGCATTGGTCACCACCACCGAGACCGGGCTGTTCTCCAAGGCCGCACCCAGCACCCGCAAGCGCTGCCGCGACGCAGCCATTCGGGCCCGGCCGCGCAGCAGCTCCAGCAGCAACAGGCCGAGCAGGAAAAAGAGCACGAAGGCCACGCCGCCGTAGCGCAAGCGATCGAACAGCGGAAATATCTGGGCGAGGTCTTCCAGTACCACCAGGGACCATGGTCCGTTCGGATCGCCCCATTCGACAGGGTGGCGTTCGATGGCGTGCTCTGCGCCGTTGAGCAGCAGCTGCGATGCATTCTGCGCAAACGGCAGCTCCGAAACCCCGCCCTTGTCGAAATGGCTGCCAAACTGCCGCACGCGTGCGATGTCGTCCATGCGCTTCTGAGTCAGGGGCGGCGCCAGTGCGTAAAGCCATTCCGGCCGGGTGGCTGCCATCACCACGCCCTGGGGCGACAGCAGCAGGCTGGGCAGACCGGTGCCCGCCAATACCGCGTCGATGGCATCGAACGGCATTTTCAGCATGACGACGCCCAGGATCGGAGTCTGCACGGTGTCGCCCGCATACAAAGGCGCTGCCACGTAGAAGCCGCGCTCGTCGGTTTGCGAGCCAACACCTGCGTAGACGCTGGCCTGCCCCTGCAAAGCCTGCTGGAAGTAGGGGCGAAAAGCCACATCCAGGCCCGTGGAACGCGGCCCCAGGGTTTCGTGGGCAACGACGATTCCGTCGGCATTGATGACATACGCGGCGCCAAGACCAAAGCGCTTGCGGACCACGGCCAGAGCGGCCAGCACGGCAGGGGCATCGGGCGCCTGCGCGCCGCTGGCCACCGCCTTGAACAAGGGCTCACTCAAACCCATCAAGGCCACGGCGCCCAAGGGTACGCTGCGCGTCGTCTGCCCGGCCAGCGCTGCACTGGTGCGCTCAAGCAGCTCCTGGCGCTGTGTCTGGTGCTCGGCAGCACGCATTTGCCAGACCACATCCACGACCGCAAAGGCTGCCGCAACGGAAACCAGCAATGCGAGCAAAAGGCCCTTGAACAAGGGCACACGCTGCTCCGGGGAGGCTCCCATCAGCATGGCCGAAAGCTCCCGCTCTGAGCCAAGCGTTCAAGCACCGCCGTCAAGCAGCGCCTCCACGCCGCCCACCGGACCAGGGCGGCCAAACAGGTAGCCCTGGAACTGCACGCAACCGTGCAGGCGAAGGAAGGCCAATTGCTCCACCGTTTCCACGCCTTCGGCGACCACAGTGAGGTCCAGGCTGTCTGCCAGCGCCAGCACCGTGCGCACAATGGCTGCGTCGTTCGGATTGGTCAGCACGTCGCGCACAAAGCCGCGGTCAATTTTTAGTTGATCGAGCGGCAGACGCTTGAGGTAGGCCAGGCTCGAATAGCCCGTGCCGAAGTCGTCGAGCGCAAAGCCGACGCCTTCGCGCTTGAGTTCCTCCATGCGCGCCACTGTGCCTTCGATGTCTCCCAGCAACAGGCTCTCGGTCAATTCGAGCTTGAGCCGGCACGGATTGGCGCCCGTCTCGCGCAGAATTTGCAGCACCTGCGCCGCAAAATCGAGCTGGCGAAACTGCCGTGCGCTGACGTTGACCGCCATGCTCAGATGCGCCGTTTTCGTACTGGCCGCCCAGCGCACCAATTGCTCGCAGGCAGCACGCAGGATCAGCTGACCCAAGGGCAGAATCAAACCCGTCTGTTCCGCCAGCGGAATGAACTCCATCGGGCTGATGGCACCGCGTTCTGGGTGGTTCCAGCGGGCCAAAGCCTCCACGCCGTGGACTTTCCCCTGTGGGTCCACCACGGCCTGGTAGTGGGCAAACAGCTCGCCATTGGCGAGCCCCAGGCGCAGATCGACTTCGAGGCTGGAGCGCGCGTGCAGCGCCTGTTGCATGCCGGGGTCAAAAAACCGGTGCGTATTGCGCCCAGCGGCTTTGGCTTCGTACATCGCCAGATCGGCGCGTTTGAGCAGTTCGTCCACGCTCAGGCGCTCCTGACCGAACAAAGTCAGCCCGATGCTGGGGGTGCTGTAGTGTTGCTGCCCTGCCAGTTCGAACGGCTTGTTCAAGCTGAGCAGCAGCTTGATGGCGACGGCATCGGCCTGCACGCGGGCCTGCGCCGGGTCCTCGTCCAGACCGTCGATCAGCACCACAAATTCGTCGCCGCCAAAACGGGCCACGGTGTCGCATTGGCGCACGCTGCCCAACAGGCGCTCGGAGACCTGGCTGAGCAGTTGGTCTCCCATATCGTGGCCCAGGGTATCGTTGAGGTCCTTGAAGTTGTCCAGATCGATGAACAGCAGCGCCCCATGCTGGCGTTTTCGCTGGCTGCTGAGTACCGAGCGCTGCAAGCGGTCGAGCAGCAAACGCCGGTTGGGCAGTTGGGTGAGCACGTCATAGAACGCCAAGCGCTCGATCTCTTGCGCGGCGTGCTTGCGGTCGGTGATGTCAATGGTGTAGCCGTGCATCAAGACGGTGCCGTCTGTTTCGGCCTGCAAGGCGGCGCTTGTCATGTGCCAACGCACCGCGCCATCGGGTGCCGTCACGCGGTATTCGCAATGCCAGGGCCGAAGCGTGCGCACCGCGCGGGCCAGTGAGCGGCGCAGCATGGGAAGATCCGACGGCAGCACATTGCGCTCCAGTGCCTGGGTGTCCTGGCGCACCAGCTGGTTCGACACGCCCATCAGTTCATTCACCGCCTCGCTCACATACGGCAAGCTGTGGCTACCGTCCGGATGAATGCGGCACTGGTAGATAAAACCTGGAATGCTGCCGGCAATGCTCTGAATGAAGTCGAGCTGATCGCGCAGACGGCCCGCAGAGCGGTGCTCATCGGTCACGTCCTGCACCACTCCCATCTCCACCAGCACCCCGCCTTCCACGGCAGCGCGCCGCGTGCGCGAACGCATCCAGCGCACCTCGCCATCGGGTCGGCGCCACCGGTATTCGACGTCGCCGGCGGGCTCGTCGGTGGGAGCCGAAGCGATCACATGGCGATCCTCTGGCAAAACTCCGCTGAGCGCACGCTCGGTGCCGATCCATTCCTGGCGCTCGAACCCGGCAATGTCGCACAGCCCCGGCGACCACAGCAGCACGGACTCGCCCTCGTCCCGGATCCGGCGCCAATAGCCGGTGCGCGCCATGCTCTCCATGGTTCCGAATACTTCGGTCTGCTCTTGCAGTTCGCGCCGGGTATCGTGAAGCACTGCTTCGGTGTCGGTCAGGGTGTAGCGCAGTTGTTCCAGCTCGGAAATATCCTGCACCGTCACCAAAATGCTGCCCAAACCAGTGCAATGCGCATGGATTTTCCAGGCCAGCACCAGACGCCCCTGCTCACGCAGCACATGCCGGCACGTCAGCGCCTCCCCCGTGCGCGCAACGGATTCCAGTTGCTCAACCACCAGCGTTCCGGCCAGTTGGACAAACACCTTGACCGCCGAGACGCCCGGCGACAGCGCGGCCCGCAGCCCCTGCATTTGGCGCGCGGCGGCGTTGGCCGACACCAGACACAGCTGCGCGCCGCGCAGACGAAATGCCAGCAGCGCAACAGGCACCGCATCAAGCGAAGCCTGCGGCGGCGGCGTGTCATCGGGCAGCGCAGAGCGCTTCGCCGGCTCACGAGCAGGGTCTTGAAGCACTGACGGGGTTTCGGTCACGCAAAAATCTCCCGCAAACAAGGCAAAGGCAGACGGCACGTCTTGCATGGAAACAAGCGTCGCAGATCAGACGTGGCACGTCGAACCATAGTATGTCAAAACGTAACGAATCGGCACCCTATAACCCTATGCAGGCCAAGCGTTGGGGCATTCCTGGAGCGCCTTGGCTCGATCAGGGACAATGCGAACCCCCAAGAAGGGACTCCCAGCAGGGCCAGCCTCAACCTGTCGCACCGCATGACCGACACACCTCACACCCCCATGATGCAGCAGTACCTCGCCCTCAAGGCCGGGTATCCCGACACGCTGCTGCTCTACCGCATGGGCGATTTCTACGAGGTCTTTTTTGCCGATGCCGAAAAGGCCGCGCGCCTGCTCGACATCACGCTGACCCAGCGCGGCCAGTCGGCCGGCCAGCCCGTGGTGATGGCGGGCGTTCCCTTTCACGCGCTGGAGAACTACCTGGCACGCCTCATCCGCATGGGCGAATCGGTGGCCATTGCCGAGCAGGTGGGCGACGTGGCCACGGCCAAGGGGCCGGTGGAGCGCAAGGTGGTGCGCGTGGTGACCCCCGGCACGCTGACCGACACCGAACTGCTGTCCGACAAAGTCGAATCCACCCTGCTTGCCGTGCACGCCGGCAAGCGCGCACGCTGCGGCCTGGCGTGGCTGAGCGTGACGCAGGGCTGCGTGCTGCTGGCCGAGTGCGCGCTGGACGAACTGCCCGCCTGGCTGGCCCGCATTGGGCCCAGCGAGCTGATCTACAGCGCCGGCGTCACCGAGCGCTTTGAGCACCACCTCAAAACCCTGCGCCAGCAAGGCGTTTTTGGCTGCCCGCTGGCGCCGCGCCCGGACTGGCAGTTCGACGCCGCGCTGGGCGAGCGCACCCTGCTCGCGCACCTGCAAGTGGCGACGCTGCAGGCCTTTGGCGCGAACGAGCTGCACGAGGCCCACGCCGCTGCCGCTGCGCTCTTGCACTACGCCGAGCACACCCAGGGCCGGCCGCTCACGCACATCCACAGCCTGCGCGTGCAGCGGGGCAGCGAGCTGATCGACCTGCCCGCCAGCACCCGGCGCAACCTCGAACTCGTCAAAACGCTGCGCGGCGACGACGCGCCTACGCTGTTCTCCCTGCTCGACACCTGCATGACCGGCATGGGCAGCCGCTTGCTGCGCCGCTGGCTGCTGGAGCCCGAGCGCGACCGCGCCCCGGCCCGCGCGCGCCTCTCGGCCACCAGCGCCTTGCGCAACGACGGCAGTAACGGCGGCGACGGCAGCTGGACGCGCCTGCGCGCCGCGCTCAAGGGCGTGTGCGATGTGGAGCGCATTACCGCCCGCGTGGCCCTCGGCCAGGTGCGCCCGCGCGAATTGCTGGCGCTGGGCCAGACGCTACAAAAAACAGAGCTGCTAGCGCAAGCAGGGTATGCGCTAGAGCCCTATTTGACCTATATTTTTTCTGCGCTGACGCCGCCCAGCGACTGCACCGCGCTGCTGGCGCGCGCCATTGCCCCAGAGCCCGCCGCGCTGGTGCGGGACGGCGGTGTCATCGCCACCGGCTTCGACGCCGATCTGGACGAGCTGCGCGCCATCCAGACCAACTGCGACGCCTTCCTGCTCGACCTGGAAACACGCGAGCGCGAACGCAGCGGCATCGCCAACCTGCGCGTGCAGTTCAACAAGGTGCACGGCTTCTATATTGAAGTCACCAGCAGCCAGCTCGGCAAAGTGCCCGAGGATTACCGCCGCCGCCAGACTTTAAAGAACGCCGAGCGCTTCATCACCCCCGAGCTCAAGGCGTTTGAAGACAAGGCGCTGTCGGCCTCCGAGCGGGCGCTTGCGCGTGAGAAATGGCTCTACGACCAGGTGCTGGCGCAGCTCCAGCCCCACGTGCCGGCGCTCACCCGCCTGGCCGAGGCGCTGGCCACGCTCGACGTGCTGTGTTGCCTGGCCGAGCGCTCGCTCACCCTGAACTGGTGCGCGCCGCAGTTTGTGGCCGAGCCCTGCATCGAGATCGAAGCCGGCCGCCACCCGGTGGTGGAAGCGCGCCTGGCGGAAACGTCGAGCGGCGCCTTCATCGCCAACAGCACACGCCTCAACGCCAACACGCGCATGCAGGTCATCACCGGCCCGAACATGGGCGGCAAATCGACCTACATGCGCCAGGTGGCGCTGATCGTCCTGCTCGCCAGCATCGGCAGCCACGTGCCCGCCACCAGTTGCCGCCTGGGGCCCATCGACGCCATCCACACCCGCATCGGTGCGGCGGATGATTTGGCCAATGCCCAATCGACCTTCATGCTGGAGATGCTTGAAGCCGCGCAAATCCTGCACGCCGCCACGCCGCACAGCCTGGTGCTGATGGACGAAATCGGCCGCGGCACAAGCACTTTTGACGGTCTGGCGCTGGCCGGCAGCATCGCCACCCAACTGCACGACAAGACCCGCGCCTTCACCCTGTTTGCCACGCACTACTTCGAGCTAACCGAACTGCCCGCCAAAGCGCGCCACGCGGTCAACATGCATGTGAGCGCGGCCGAATCGGGCAGCGACATCGTCTTCCTGCACGAAATTGCCCCCGGCCCGGCCAGCCGCAGCTACGGCATTCAGGTTGCAAAACTGGCCGGCATGCCCGCCGCCGTGCTCAACCATGCGCGCCACGCGCTGGAAGCCCTGGAGGCGCGGGCCGGTGAAGGGAAATTGCAAGTGGACCTGTTCGCCCCACCGCCCGCGCCCGAAATGCTGGCGCCCAGCCGCGTGGAAGCCGCCTTGGCCGCCATCGACCCCGACAAGCTCAGCCCGCGCGAGGCGCTCGACGCGCTGTACCAGCTCAAGGCGGCCATGCCTAGAGGTTGACCCACGAAATTTCATGCCGCATGATGGCATGGCGCGCAACAGGAGCCATGCCATGTTGAAAGAAGTGGGCGCCAGCGGCCAAATCTCGCTGGGCAAGAAGTACGCCGGGCAGTTGTTTGACCTGCAAACCTTGGCAGACGGCAGCATCACCCTGCAACCCGTCAAAGTGGTGCCTGTCACCCCGTCGGTGCAGGAAGAGCCCGCCCGCTACGGCACGCAGCCTGCACCCACCGCGCAATGGGCCGAGCAGCACGCCGCGCAAATTGCCCAATACAACGCGTGGGCAACTGAGCGCGAACCCTACTCACAACGCGTGCGCCGCTGGCGCAGCGAAGGCGTTTAGGGCAATGCTGAACAAGTCCCTCACGCGCCGCGCATCCGTACCTCGGGCCGTCTGCGGCGTTGCAAATCCTCGCCATAGCTGCGGCTATGGCTGCGGTTTGCGCCTTGCATCCCATCCCGATGCACGGCGCGCGTCATCGCGGTGACTTATTCAGCATCGCCTTAAGCCGTGGCGCGATTCGACATCTACCCCAACCCCATAGAGCCAGACCGGGCCGACTTCCCCTTTGTGCTGGAAATCCAGAGCGACCTGCTCTACCAGTTTGCCGAACGCGTCTGCGTCCCGCTGGCCCGGCCCGGCGCCTTTCCCGGCATGACCGAGCGCTTCAACCCGGCCATCGCGGTGGGCGGCCAAACGGTGCACCTGCACCCACTGGGCATTGCCGTTTTCCTGCAGTCCGAATTTCGCCAGAGCTGCAACAGCGCCAAAGCGCAAATGCTGGAAATAGAAACCGCCCTCGACATGCTGCTGCGCGGCTATTGACGGCCCTGGCTATCCATCCAATGACTCGTCAAGATTTCACCGACCCATCGGACAAGTCTGCAACTTAACAAATATGGGGGAAATCGGCCTCTAGCGCTTATGGGAGTAGCCCAACCAGCTATTGAAACAATAGTTCTACGGCGACGCGCTCAACATGGCGGATGACGAAATCCTGCGCCGCCTGCTGACGCAGAACCTGGCGCGCAAGCAGCCCAGTCGAGGCGCCTAGCCACCAGATACGCGTTGATGGGAGCGTTGACGAAAAAAATCGGCCTGCGCAATGCCACTGTCGGTCTTCACCGACAGCCTTGCCCCGGCGCAAGGTCTAGCATCGTCGCTGCACCAGGACACTCACACGCTCAGGTGCTGCCACGTTTGACTGCCCACCCTCCCGTGCCGACGACAGCCGCGAACGCGTAGAAAACACCCAGTCGACGCGGAAGAACAGGACGATGGCATGCAGCTCGGAATGATTGGTTTGGGACGCATGGGGGCCAGCATGACCACCCGTTTGCTGCGCGGCGGACACGCCTTGGTGGTGCACGACCAAAGTGCCGACGCCGTCCAGAGGCTGGTAGCCCTGGGCGCAACGGGCAGCACCACGCTGCAAGGTTTCGCCGCTGCCCTCACCCTGCCGCGCTCCATCTGGCTGATGGTGCCGGCCGCCGTGGTCGATGGCGTGCTGGACGATCTGGCGCCCTTGCTCAGCCCCGGTGACACCGTCATCGACGGCGGCAATTCGTACTACCACGACGACCTGCGCCGCGCCGCTGCCCTGGAGGCCAAGGGCATCCACTACCTCGACGTGGGCACCAGCGGCGGCGTGGCCGGCCTCACGCGCGGCTACTGCCAGATGGTGGGCGGCAAGGACGAGGCCGTCGCCCAATTGGCGCCAATTTTCGAGACCCTCGCGCCCGGCGCCGGCGCGCTTACCGCCACCCCTGGCCGCAAGGCGGGCAGCAGCACCGCAGAGCGCGGCTGGCTGCACTGCGGCCCGCACGGCGCGGGCCACTTTGTGAAGATGGTGCACAACGGCATTGAATACGGAATCATGGCCGCCTACGCCGAGGGGCTGAACATCCTGCACCACGCCAATGTGGGCAAACTCCAGCACGAAGTCGATGCCGAAACGACGCCGCTGCGCCACCCCGAGCACTACCAGTACGCGCTGGACCTGCCCGAGATCACCGAGCTGTGGCGGCGCGGCAGCGTGATTGGCTCCTGGCTGCTCGATTTGACCGCCGAGGCGCTGGCCGCCGACCCCCAACTCGACGGCTTTGCCGGCCGCGTCTCCGATTCCGGCGAAGGCCGCTGGACGGTGCAGGCCGCCATTGACGCCGCCGTGCCCGCGCCGGTGCTCAGCGCCGCGCTCTACGCCCGCTTTGGCTCGCGCGGCGAGGCCGACTTTGCCAACCGCGTGCAATCGGCCATGCGGCATGAGTTTGGCGGGCATGTGGAAAAGACCGGCCCCCTACCTACGAATGGGGATTGACATGGCGCACGACGGCACGCAGCCACCCGCCCGCTCCGACGCCCTGGTGGTGTTTGGCGCCACGGGCGACCTGGCGCACAAGAAAGTCTTGCCCGCGCTCTACGCACTGCACCTGCGTGGCGATCTGAACGTGCCCGTCATCGGCGTCGCCTCGTCGCCCTGGAGCCATGAAGAATTTCGCGAACGCGCGCGCGCCAGTGTGCAGGCCTCTGGGGCAGCGGCAGCGGGTAGCGAGCTCAATAGCTTCCTCGCGCAGTTGCAGTACGTCAGCGGCAACTACCAGGACAGCGCCACTTTCGACGCACTGAAAAAGGCCCTGGGCAACGCCCGGCGGCCAGCGCACTACCTCGCCATTCCGCCCGCGCTGTTCCCGGTGGTGATCCGCAGCCTCGGCGCTGCGGGCCTGGCACAGGACGCCCGCGTCGTCATCGAGAAACCCTTTGGCCGCGACCTGGCCTCGGCGCGTGCGCTCAATAAAGTGGCGTGCGAAGTGTTTGCCGACAACGCCATCTTTCGCATCGACCACTTCCTGGGCAAGGAAGCGATCATGAATTTGCTGTACTTCCGCTTTGCCAACACCTTCCTGGAGCCGCTGTGGAACCGCCAGCACGTCAAAAGCGTGCAGATCACCCTGGCCGAAGATTTTGGCGTGCAGGGCCGGGGCGGTTTTTATGAAAGCGCAGGCTGCCTGCGCGACGTGGTGCAAAACCACTTGCTGCAAATCGTCGCCCTGCTGGCCATGGAGCCGCCAGGCGGCCAGCACTTCAGCGCGGTGGAGGCCGAGAAGTTCCAGGTCTTGAACGCCATGCGGCCCTTGCGGCCCGAAGACCTGGTGCGCGGCCAGTACCAGGGCTACCGCGATGAAGGGCAGGTGGCGGGCGACTCCGACGTGGAGACTTTTTGCGCACTGCGCCTGTCCATCGACTCCTGGCGCTGGGCCGGCGTGCCCTGGTTTCTGCGCTCGGGCAAATGCCTGCCCACCACCGCCTGCGAAGTGCTGGTGCGGCTCGAACCCCCACCCGTGCGGCTGTTTGACGATGCCGGCGCGGGCGGAGACGAGGTGAACCACCTGCGCTTTCGCCTCTCGCCCCATTCGGTGATTGCCCTGGCGGCACGCGTCAAGCGCGTCGGCAAAGCCTTTACCGGCGAGCAAAAGGAACTGGTGTTGGTCGAAGAAGACGCCGGCGAGCAAAGCCCCTATGAGCGCCTGCTGGGCGACGCCATGGCGGGCGACGCCGCCTTGTTCGCCAGCGACGGCGCCATTGAAGCCGCCTGGCGCGTGGTGAACCCAGTGCTCACAGAGCACACGCCCGCCACGCCCTACCCACAAGGCAGCTGGGGCCCCGCCGCAGCCGATGCGCTGATGAATGCGCATGGCGGCTGGCACAACCCCACCCTTCCCGCAAAGGACACCCCATGAAGGCGACGCAACAACTTCACGAACTGGGCCAGAGTCTCTGGCTCGACAACATCACCCGCCCCCTGCTCGACAGCGGCGCGCTGGCGCGCTACATCACGCAGTATTCGATTACCGGGCTGACCTCGAACCCGACCATCTTCGAGCACGCCATCGGCACCTCGGACGCGTATGACGCGGCCATCGCGCACGGCACGGCCAAGGGCCAGGCGGGCGAAACGCTGTTCTTCGACCTGGCCATTGCCGACCTGCGCCGCGCCGCCGACCTGTTTCGCCCGGTGTTCGAGGCCACGGGCGGTGTGGACGGCTGGGTGTCGCTGGAAGTCTCGCCGCTGCTGGCGCACGATGCCAAGGGTACGGTTGCGGCGGCGGTGCACCTGCACCAGCTGGCCGACCGGCCGAACCTGTACATCAAGATTCCCGGCACGCCCGAGGGCGTGGTGGCCATAGAAGCATCGATTTTTGCCGGCGTGCCAGTCAACGTCACGCTGCTGTTTTCGGCAGCGCAGTACCAGGCGGCAGCCGAGGCGTATCTGCGCGGCATCGAGCGGCGCGTGGCCGCAGGGCTGGACCCGAAGGTGAGTTCGGTCGCCTCGCTCTTCGTCAGCCGCTGGGACGTGGCCGCCAACAAGCGGCTGCCGGGCGCGCTGCACAACCGCCTGGGCATTGCGGTGGCGGCGCAGACCTACCGCGCCTACCGCGAGCTGCTGGCCGCGCCGCGCTGGCACCAACTCGCCTCCGCTGGCGCGCATGTGCAGCGCCTGCTGTGGGCCAGCACCGGCACCAAGGACCCAGCCGCGCCGGACACCCTGTACGTCGAGGCGCTGGCCGCGCCCGACACCATCAATACCCTGCCCGAAAAAACGCTGTTTGCGTTTTCTGACCACGGCAAGGTGCAGCCAAGCCTGCAAGGCGACGGCGGCGACGCCACCATCGCCCAATGCCGCGAGGCGGGCATCGACATCGACGCGCTGGCTGAGCAATTGCAGCGCGAAGGCGCAGAGTCGTTTTCGCAGTCCTGGACCAAGCTGCTGGACAACCTTGCCGGCAAGGCCAAGGCCGCGCCTGGGAAGGCCGCCACATGAGCGATTCCATAGCGCCGCACACGCCATCCGAATTGACAAGCTCGCCAGCGTGGCAGGCCCTCACCACCCACCACGAGCAGATACGCAATCAGCACCTGCGCGAATTGTTCGCCAGCGACCCTGGCCGGGGCGAGCGCTTGTGCGCAGAGGCCGCCGGCTGGTACCTCGATTACTCAAAACAGCGCATCACGGACGACACCCTGCGCCTGCTGCTCCAGCTGGCCCAGCAGTGCGGCATGAGCGAGCGCATCGCCGCCATGTTTCGCGGCGACGCCATCAACACCACCGAGCACCGCGCGGCCCTGCACACGGCCTTGCGCGCGCCCGAGGGCACGCAGATTCTGGTGGACAGCGTCGATGTCGTGCCCGAAGTGCACGCCGTGCTGCGCCGCATGGCAGCGTTTGCCGACGCCGTGCGCAGCGGCCAGTGGCGCGGCCACAGCGGCAAGCGCATTCGCACCGTCATCAATATCGGCATTGGCGGCTCGGACCTGGGGCCGGTGATGGCGTACGAGGCACTGCGCCACTACAGCCAGCGCGACCTGCAATGCCGCTTTGTCTCCAATGTGGACGCGACAGCACTGGTCGAGGCCACGCGCGACCTGGACGCGGGCGAAACGCTGTTCATCGTCTGCTCCAAGACCTTCACCACGCTGGAGACACTGACCAACGCGCACGCCGCGCGCGCCTGGTGCGTGGCGCAACTGGGCAGCGACACGGCGGTGGCCAAGCACTTCGTGGCGGTGTCCACCAACGCCGAGGGCGTCGCCAGGTTCGGCATTGCACCCGAGCACATGTTCGGGTTCTGGGACTGGGTGGGCGGGCGCTACTCCATGGATTCGGCCATTGGCCTCTCGCTCATGGTGGCCATTGGGCCGGTGCAGTTCGGCGAAATGCTGGCCGGCTTTCACGCCATGGACGAGCATTTCAAAAGCGCGCCGCTGGCGCAGAACCTGCCGGTGCTGATGGGCCTGCTGGCCGTGTGGAACACCAATTTCCTGGGTACGCAAACACAAGCCGTGCTGCCTTATGCGCAGTACCTGAGCCGTTTCCCGGCCTACCTGCAGCAGCTCACGATGGAGAGCAACGGCAAGCACATGACGCTGGCCGGTGCACGTGTGAACTACGCCACCTCACCCATTGTGTGGGGCGAGCCCGGAACCAACGGCCAACACTCGTTCTACCAACTGCTGCACCAGGGCACGCCGCTGGTGCCGTGTGACTTCATCGGTTTTTGCCAGACGCTCAACCCGCTCGCCCCAGACGCCAGCGGCAGCGACAGCCAGCACAACCTGCTGATGGCGAACTTCTTCGCGCAGACCGAGGCGCTGGCCTTCGGCAAAACCTTGCAGCAGGTACTCAGCGAAGGCGCAGACACTGGCGTTGCCCCGCACCGCACCTTCGAAGGCAACCGCCCCAGCAGCAGCTTGCTGGCCGAGCGCTTGAGCCCGCACTCGCTGGGCGCTCTGGTGGCGCTGTACGAGCACAGCGTGTGCACGCAAGGCGTGGTCTGGAACATCGACTCGTTCGATCAATGGGGCGTGGAACTGGGCAAGGTTCTGGCGGGCACCACGGCAAAAGAGCTGGCCGCCTTTGATGCGCCGCAACTGGCGCACGACAGCTCCACCAACGCGCTGATGCGCCGCTACCGCCAACTGCGCAAGGAGATTTGATGACTGAACGCGACACCATGGCCACCACAGCCGCCACTGCCCCCGCCACGGAGCTGGACCAGCTGTGCATCAACACGCTGCGCACCCTGGCCATCGACATGGTGCAAAAGGCCGACTCCGGCCACCCCGGAACGCCCATGGGCGCGGCGCCCACGGCCTACTGCCTGTGGCAGCGCTTCCTGAACTACGACCCGCACGCGCCCGCCTGGCCGAATCGCGACCGCTTCGTGCTCTCGCCGGGCCACGCCTGCGCCCTGCTCTACGGCCTGCTGTACCTGGGTGACGTACAGCCCGGCAGCGGCAGCGATGCGCGAGGCTCGCTGGGCAAAGCGGTCACGCTGGACGAGATCAAAAGCTTTCGGCAGCTCGGCAGCCGCTGCACCGGCCACCCCGAGCATGGCTGGACGACGGGCGTCGAGACCACCACTGGCCCGCTGGGTCAGGGCGTGGCCACGTCGGTCGGCATGGCAATTGCCGAGGCTTGGCTGGCCGCGACCTACAACCGCCCCGGCTTCACGCTGTTCGACCACAAGGTGTACGCCCTGGCAAGCGACGGCGACATGATGGAAGGCATCAGCGCCGAGGCGGCTTCGCTGGCAGGCCATTTGCAGCTCGCCAACCTATGCTGGATTTACGACTGCAATCGCATCACCATCGAAGGCGCCACGGGACTCACGTTCACGGAAGACGTGGGCGCGCGTTTTGAGACCTATGGCTGGCGTGTGCTGCGGGTGGCGGATGCCAACGCCATTGAGCAGCTGTCTGCCCATCTCCAGACCTTTGCCCTGCAGCCGAGCCTGCCGACGCTCATCGTCGTGCAAAGCCACATTGGCTACGGCGCGCCGCACAAGCAGGACGCCAAGGAAGCCCACGGCGAAGCCCTTGGCGAAGACGAAGTGCGGCTGACCAAAGAGTTCTATGGCTGGAACCCGGACGCCAAGTTTCTGGTGCCAAGCGAAGTGCCCCAGCACTTCAAGGCGCACTTCGGCCAGCGCGGTGCACGCGCGCATGCAGCCTGGAACGCGCTCCATCAAAAGTACCAGGCGCAGTACCCAGACCTGGCACAGCAGATTGACCACATGCAGGCGGGCACGCTGCCCGAAGGCTGGGACGCGCCATTGCCCAGTTTTGAAGCCAGTGCCAAAGGCGTTTCCAGCCGCGACGCGGCGGGCAAGACACTCAACGCCATCGCCAAGCAGGTGCCCTGGGTGCTGGGCGGCGCGGCCGACCTTTCGCCATCGACCAAAACAGCGCTGACCTTCGATTTTGCAGGTGTCTTCGAGCCGGGGCCGCTTGCAGACAACAGCGAACGCGCCAAAGCCGACGCTCGCAATTTCGCCGGACGCAATTTCCATTTCGGCATCCGCGAGCACGCCATGTGTGCGGCCGTAAGCGGCATGGCGCTCGCCGGGCTGCGGCCGTTTGGGGCGGGTTTTCTGATCTTCACCGACTACGCGCGCGGCGCGATGCGCCTGGCCGCGATGATGGGCCTGCCCGTCACCTACATCTGGACGCACGACTCGATTGCGCTGGGCGAAGACGGTCCCACCCACCAGCCCATCGAGCAGCTCGCCTCACTGCGCGCGATGCCCGGCATGCGCGTGCTGCGCCCGGCCGACGCCAACGAGACGGTGGAGGCCTGGCGCATTGCCATGCAGAGCACCGATGGCCCCACCAGCCTGGTGCTCTCGCGCCAGGCCTTGCCCACGCTGGACCGCACGCAGTACGCCAGCGCTGCAGGCCTGGCCCAAGGCGCTTACGTGCTGGCCGATTGCGATGGGGGTTCGCCCGAGGTGCTGCTGCTGGCCACCGGCAGCGAAGTGGCGCTGTGCATTGCCGCGTACGAGCAACTCAAAAAAGAGGGCGTTCGCGCCCGTGTCGTCAGCATGCCGTCGTGGGATCTGTTCGAGTGCCAAGATTCAGCCTACCAGGAGAGCGTGCTGCCCGACGCAGTACAGGCGCGCGTTTCGGTAGAAGCCGGCTCCGGCCTGGGCTGGGATCGGTACGTCGGCCGCCACGGCGCCATTTTGGCCATGCACTCGTTTGGCATGTCGGCTCCGGGCAAGGACGTGATGGCCCATTTTGGATTCGACGCCGCCCACGTGGTGCGCGCTGCGCAAGAGCAACTGCGCCGCCACCAAACGAAGGCCTGAGTCATGGGCACGCACCAAAGCCCCCTAGCTGGTCAACCCGCACCAGCGTCGGTTCTGATCGACGTGGACAAGCTGCTGGCCGCCTATTTTTCCGAGCGTCCCGACCCGAGCGTGGCGGCGCAGCGCGTGGCGTTTGGCACCTCGGGCCACCGTGGTTCGGCGTTGGATGTGTCGTTCAACGAGTGGCATGTTCTGGCCATCAACCAGGCCATTTGCGACCACCGCCGCGCGCAGGGGATTGCCGGGCCGCTGTTTCTGGGCATCGACACCCACGCGCTCTCCAAGCCCGCCTGCGACAGCGCGCTCGAAGTGCTTGCCGCCAATGGCGTGGAGGTGATGCTGGCGCCGGTAGGTGAGTTCACCCCGACCCCGGCCGTTTCGCACGCCATCCTTGTGCACAACCGCAGCAACCACTCCAGCTCCGGCGCTGCGCAGGCGGACGGCATTGTCGTGACCCCCTCGCACAACCCGCCGCGGGACGGCGGCTTCAAGTACAACCCGCCGCACGGTGGCCCGGCCGGTTCGGACATCACGCAGGCCATCGGCGCGGCTGCGAACCGTTATCTGGAGCAGGGCCTGAAAGGCGTGCGCCGCATCCCTCTTGCACAGGCCCTCCGGGCCAGCACCACATACCGCCATGACTTTCTGCGCCACTACGTGGACGACCTCGACCACGCCATCGACATGGAGGCCGTTCGAGTATCAGGCCTGCGTTTGGGGGTGGACCCGCTGGGCGGCGCAGGCGTGCATTACTGGCCTGCGATTGCCGAGCGCTGGCGGCTCGATCTCACCGTGCTGAGTGACGTGGTGGACCCACAATTCGGCTTCATGACGCTGGACTGGGACGGGCAGATCCGCATGGACCCATCGTCGCGTTTCGCCATGCAAAGACTCATTGCCGCCAAAGACCGGTTCGACATCGGTTTTGCCTGCGACACCGACCACGACCGACACGGCATCGTCACCCCCAGCGCGGGCTTGCTGGCGCCCAACCATTACCTGTCCGTGGCGGTCGATTACCTCTTTCGCCACCGGCCGCAATGGGGGGCGCACGCAGCCGTGGGCAAGACGGTGGTGACCACCGAATTGATCGAGCGCGTGGCCGCCAGGCTCAAGCGCGCAGTCTTCGACGTGCCCGTGGGCTTCAAGTGGTTCTCACAGGGTTTGCTGGACGGCAGCCTGGGGTTTGGCGGCGAAGAGAGCGCCGGCGCGGCCTTTTTGCGCCGCGACGGGACGGCGTGGACGACGGATAAGGACGGCATGACCGCCGCACTGTTGGCCGCTGAAATCACCGCCGTCACCGGCAGCGACCCTGGCCGCTTGTACGCGGCCTTGACCGCGGACTTGGGCGAGCCTTTCGCAGACCGCGTTGAAGCCCCGGCGAACGCGCAGCAAAAACAAGCGCTGGCTGCGCTTTCGGCCGATCAGATCACCGCCACCACGCTTGCAGGAGAGGCCATCTCCTCCGTGTGCACCCAGGCCCCCGGCAATGGCGCCGCCATCGGAGGCATCAAGGTGAGCGCACCCAGCGGCTGGTATGCCGCGCGGCCGTCCGGCACCGAAGACATTTACAAAATCTACGGCGAAAGCTTCCGCGGGGCGGAGCACCTGGCGCAGATTCTGGCCGAGGCACAAAAGACGGTGGACGCCGCCTTGCAGGCAGCCAGCAACTGAAGCTACAGCCCCTGCGCCACAGCCCCAACGCGCCCCAGCATGAACGCCACAAACGGTGGCACGCACGGAATGTGGCCGGCCGGAGTGGCTTGGCAATCGGTCAGCGAAACCAGATCGCTCGCGCCCCTTCTCTGCATGGCTTGCAGGGTGTTGACTGAGCTGGCGTAGGGCACGGTCTGGTCGTTCCGGCCATGGAACAGCGCCACCGGCACCTGCGGGCGCCAGTCGTAGACACTGCTGTTCTGCGCAATGGCACGTGTGTCGTCGGCAAAAAAGCTGTCGAGAAAGCGCGTGTCGTAGACCACGTCGGCATCGTCCGGAATCAGCTGGCTCAGAACGGCACGGCGCACTTCGCGCTGCGCGCTGCTGCCCAGGTAGCGCAAAAGGCCTGGATTGATGAGCGCGCCCAGGAGCGGCTGCTTGTCGCGCACCACGTCAATCAGGCCGTCGAGCGTGGTTTGCACGTCGTACGGCCCGGCGCCAGCCACGGCCATGCGCAACTGGGAGAGGTGCGGCGAGCCGCTGGCCTGCAGCTCGCGGTGCGCAGCCAGGGTTGCGTAGCCGCCCTCCGAATAGCCCGCGAGAAAGAGCTGACCGTTGTCCTGCACCCCGCTGGCGGCACGCCAGTACGTCGCTGCGGTGAGAAAGTCATTGACCGCAGCCGCAGTCGGCGTCGCCAGCAGATACGGGTGAGATGTGCCGCGCGAGACGCCAAAGCCGACATAGTCCGGCGCCAGCACCACATAGCCGAGCGAGGCCAGCACCACGGCCACCTCGCCAGGCACCGCATGGTTGCTGGGCGCTTCTTCGTCATGAAAGATGGTGCCGTGCTGGTAGCTGAGCACCGGACTGGCGCTTCCCGCAGGTTTTTGCGGCACGCTCACCAGGCCGGAAGCCCGCACTTCGCGGCCATCGGCGTCAATGGTCGTGTATTCGAGGCGCCAGGAAGCCACCGCGTAGCGTGGCACCACGTTCTGCACCCGCGAGCCATCGTCTGCCAGCGCGGCAGCGATCTCGTCGGCCGCCACGGTGCCCAGGGGCGCGCTGGCCTTGAAGCTGCCCCGTCCCACCGGGTTGACCGGGGCCGGCGGCGGTTGGACGGCCGTCTCTTCGTCGTCCTTACCGCCGCCGCAGGCCGCCAGCAGGGCGAGGACGGCGCCACACAGCGCTGCGCGCAGAGCGCAAGCGAGGTGCGAGTGCAAAGACGGGAACGCCATTGGGCGGTTGTAAATCATCCGGACCATCATAGAAGCGCCAGCAACGGACCGCAGGGGCCACTACACTTTGTGGTCTTTCGCTTCGCCCTCTTTGCATTCATGACGTATTGCGTCGCCATCAAACTCAACGCCGGACTGGTGTTCCTGTCCGACTCGCGCACCAATGCCGGGCTGGATCAGATCAGCTCGTTTCGCAAGATGATGATCTACGAGAAGCGGGGGAGCCGCTTCCTGGTACTGCTGTCCGCCGGCAACCTGTCGATTGCGCAGTCGGTGCGCGAGGCGCTGCAGACCACGCAAATCGTGAACGAGGAAAACCGCGGCGAACCGACAACGATCTGGAATGCCAGCAGCATGTTCGACGCCGCACGCGTATTGGGCTGCGCCGTGCGCAACGTGCACGAGCGCGACGGCGAGGCGCTTCGGCAGGCGGGCGTCGAGTTCAACGTGTCGCTGGTGCTGGGCGGACAGATTCGTGGGGAGCAAATGCGCTTGTTCCAGGTGTATTCGGCGGGCAATTTCATTGAAGCCACCGACGAAACGCCCTACTTCCAGGTGGGCGAGTCGAAATACGGCAAGCCGGTGCTCGACCGCATCCTCACGCCCGACACCTCGCTGGACGACGCCGCCAAGTGCGCGCTGGTGTCCATGGACAGCACGCTCAAATCCAATCTGTCGGTGGGTTTGCCCCTCGATATGGTGCTCTACGAGGTCAACCGCTACGAAAGCGACAAAATTGTCTGTATCGACGAGGGCAACCCCTACTTTCGCATGCTGCACGACCGCTGGGGCTCGGAACTGCGCAAGGCCTTTGACACCATCGAGAGCCCTCAGTGGGACGCGGGCGCCCCGGCCTGCGCCTCGCCCCTGCACGCGCCGGGTTGCCGCTACCAGCCATTGCGCAAGACCTCCGGCCCATTGGATCGCTAAAGATCGGCGCGCGTGCGGCAAGCACGCGCGTTGACTTCGTGCGCGGCAACTTATCGGGCGATCTCCTTCTGGCGCACACGCCTTTCCCTACCTATGCCCCACATCGTTTTCTCCCACGGCAACAGCTTTCCCGGCGGCACCTACAGCCTCTTGTTCGAGCAACTGCGCGCGCGCGGCTTTTCGGTCAGCGCCATCGACCGCTTTGGCCACGATCCGCGCTACCCCGTCACCAGCAACTGGCCGCATCTGGTGCAGCAACTGGCCGACTTTGCGCGGGCGCAAGTCCAAAAGCATGGCTTGCCGGTGTTTCTCGTCGGCCATTCGCTGGGCGGCATTGTCAGCGTGATGACCGCTGCCCAGCACCCGCAGCTGGCGCGCGCGGTGCTGATGCTGGACTCGCCGCTGATCAGCGGCTGGAGGGCCAATGCCGTGAGCGTTGCCAAGCGCACGCAAATGGTGGGCGCGGTATCGCCCGGCCGCGTGAGCCGCCAGCGGCGCAACCGCTGGGCCAGCGACGAAGAAGCGCTGCAGCACTTCGCGCGCAAGAAGGCGTTTGCGCTCTGGGACCCGCAGGTGCTGCGCGACTACATCGCGCACGGCCTGGAAGACGGCGAGGGCCAGCGGGTATTGCGCTTTGACCGCGCGGTGGAGACGGCCATCTACAACACGCTGCCGCACAACCTGGCCTCGCTGCTGCGCAAGCATCCGCTCGCGTGCCCGGCCGCTTTCATTGGCGGGCTCTCGTCCGTCGAGATGCAGCAGGTGGGCATGGCCATGACCACCCGCATCGCGAGTGGGCGCGTGAGCATGCTTGACGGGACCCACCTGTTCCCCATGGAACAGCCGCGCACCACGGCAGCGGCGGTGGAAGCGGCGCTGCTGAACCTGGAGACCGTGGCAGCCGCGGGTTCGAAAAGAATCGTGTAACGCCCAGGCCCAAGCCGTTGATGCCGCGCGGGCGTTTTGCCTTGCGATCCCTGTCGATGTCCGGGCGCAGCGTCCTGGCCGCCATGGCCATCAGCCCGCCCCGCCAGAGAAGGCGCGCGCGACGATGCAGCGGTCAGTTCAGCCGGGTTGTATTGGCCCAGCGTCGAACAACTCCAGCGGGGCAAGCTGCAGCAATCGACTTGCTTGCGCCACGGTTCCCGCCAGCCAGGTGTCTACGTCGCCCGCTTCGATGGGAATCACACTTCGCTTGTCCTGCGCGTCTGCAGGTGCCTTCGAGTCGGGCTTGTGCATGCGCTTCATAAGCGGGTGCTGATCCGAGTTGATGGTCAACATCGTGTAGCTCTCATGCACCTCGCCCGTGGCCTTGTCGGTCCACGTGTTCCACAGACCCGCGAGACTCCACAGCGCACCATCGACCCGTTTGAACCGCCACCAGACATTGCGCCCGGTTTCCCAGTTGGGTTCATCGAAGTCACTGGCCGGGATGATGCAGCGCTGCCCCCGGGCCCAAGGATGCTTGTAACTGGCCTTGTCCGCCAGTTCTTCGCTGCGCGCGTTGTTCGTCGGGTACTTGAGCTTGGGTTCCTTTGCGAACCATGGGATCAATCCCCATTGCCCGGCTACCAGCTCGCGTTCGTAGCTCGCTGCCTCGCGCGCACGGCGAATGAACGGGCCAGTTCCGCGCGGGAAAAGAACCTCATCCCACCAGCGCAGCGGATTGGGCCTGCCGACTGCCCATTCGCGTTCTATGTCCTGCAGGGCCGGAGGGGTGTAGCGATTGCACATAACAATGATCGTCCATCAGCGCGAGCAGGCTCGCACCTGTCGGTGTCCCTGCGTACGCGGTCTGTTGTGAGCACCTATGTTTGCTCGCCCTGCTTCTTCGTACCGAACGGATACGCGCCGCCAGGTGTGCCCTTGGGTGGGATCTTGAGTGAAAGGACCATTGTCACGGCCAGCGTGACCGCGGTGAAGCCAAGCGAAAACACCACAGGGATCTTATAGATGTCGATCAGCAGCATCTTTGCGCCAATGAATACCAGCACGATGGCCAGACCATAGCTGAGCAGATGAAAACGCTCATGCATGTTGGCCAGCAAGAAATACATCGCGCGCAGCCCCAGGATGGCGAACACGTTGGAGGTGAGCACGATGAAGGGGTCGGTCGTGATCGCGAAGATGGCCGGGATCGAGTCGACAGCGAACACGATGTCAACGATGCCGATGAGCAAGATCACCACCAGCAGTGGCGTGGCCATCCTGACGCCGCCCACCATGGTGAGGAACTTCTCGCCGTCGTATTTCGGGGAGATTTTGAAGCGACTGCGAATCCACTTGAGGGCGGGGTTGTTGTCCAGATCGGGTTCCTGGCCGGCAGCCCACCACATCTTGACGCCGGTGAATAGCAGGAAGGCGCCGAACACATAGAGGACCCAGTGGAACTGCGCGATCAGCCAGGCGCCAACCAGGATCATCACCGCACGCAGCACAAGGGCGCCCAGAATACCGATCATCAGAACACGCTTCTGGAACTCGGCCGGTACCGCAAAGTAAGTGAACAACATCAGGAACACGAAGATGTTGTCGACCGCCAACGCCTTCTCGATCAGGTAGCCGGTCAGAAACTCCAGCGACTTGGCATTGGCCAGCGAGCGTGCTGCTTCATCCGTGCCGGCACCCCCAAGGTGCCACCACAGCCAGCCTACGAAAACAAAAGAAACGCCGACCCAGACGAGCGACCAGATGGCAGCCTCGCGGGTACTGACGCGGTGCGCGCCCTGCTTTCTCATCGCAAAGAAGTCGACAAGCAGCGCTGCGAGCACGAACGCCGCGAACAACGTCCACATAAGTGGAGAACCGCTAGATTGCATGACTGCCTTATAAGTGATTTTGCAGAAAACCGATCAGTTTCAGGGCGAGGACCGAAACATCTCACGGTGCAAACCCCAATGCTCGACGGCGGCGACGAGCACGATCGATTCGCCCTGCGCAACATGCGCGTCTGATTCTGCAACTTCGACGCACCAATGAAGCAACTTCAGTCGCAGTGAGGGGTCTTGGATCTCGCCCATCAGGTCCGCCAGCGTGCACTCGTCCACCGGGCAGGCGTCGGCCCAATTCAACTGGCCGCTCGAAAGCAGGTCTTCGCAGAAAGTGTCCAGCAGCGTATGCAATTCATGCCGTGCCAGACCCAGTTGTTCATGCACGGACAGGCGGTCGAGCCACTCGATCTCGGCTTCGCCGATGTCGCCATCGGCGATCACCGTCAGTGCGACGATGCGGGCAGCCGCCTGCGGGCTGTTTACGGGGTAGCGGCGCATGATGGGTCTTCCTTGGTGCTGTCGGTCACGGTTCAGTCGAAGATGTCGCTGAGCCAGGACTTCTTGCGGTTGCTATGCGGGCGCCGGCCGTGCTCGTAATCGGAGTCCACGAACTGAGGCTGCGATCGGGCTGCGACGTTGCCGGCTGGGGCTGGCGCCATGGTCGCTGAGCGCTCGATCAGCTTGTCCAGTTCGCCGCGGTCCAGCCACACACCGCGACATTTCGGGCAGTAGTCGAGTTCGACGCCTTGGCGCTCGCTCATCACGAGTGCGGTGTCGGTGCAGATTGGGCATTGCATGATGTGCTCCTTGTGAGGGTTTATTCGTTAGCGCTGCCAAAGCCGAACAGGCTCAGCAGTCTCGTAAACATCTTGAACTTGTAGACGGCGAAGAGTAGGCCGAAGCAGCCGCCCAGGGTCAGCAGAACGCCCGGCGCCGGCAACCTGTACGCCCCTGGCAGCGGCGATGGCCCCGCTGAACAGCAGCGCCATCGACAGCAAGGCATGGCTGTTGCGCAGCACTCGGCTCCTCCCCGCGATATCGCAGGGCAGAGCGGTGCCCCCAGCATCCGGCAACGGTTGGACCGCTTCCAAGCGAGTGGTCGAGGGGATGAGCATCATGGAGTTCATAGTGCCGAGTCCTGTGTTGTTTCGGTTCAACGTTCGTGATCGATGAGACGTTGGCGCATGCGGCGGGAGTCACTCCCGCGGCGCCACAGGCGCATGAGGAACCGTGCGGCGCGCGCCAGCGCGTTGTCCAGCGCGGCGCGCCAGTCGTTCGCCACGGACGCGACGACCAGCGACCCAGCGCCATCGGTGCGGAGTTCCACCTGACAGCGCTTGTCGATGCCGCCGCGCGGCCCGTTCACGTCTGACATCTTCACTTCCGCGCGTGGCACCATCCAGCCGAGGCGTCGCAGAACGAAGCGCACACGGCGCTCGGTCAGGTCGCGAAATTGGGTGGCTTGCGGATGGCGGGAGTTGAACAGCACTTGCATCACGGATCTCCATCGGTTGGGTGAGGAATGGAATGTAGGTCTCCCGTAAATTCTGAAAAAGCAGTCTTTCGAGAACCTGAGCATCCGAAAAACCTGAATGTGGACGGAGGGTTCGGCCGCACACCTGGGGAGCTTCCGACTGTGCCGCGAATGCCGGCCGTTCAGCCCGTAGGTTCGCAAGTCGGCCTTCGCAGCCGACCGGTCGTGACTGTCCAGAGCCTTAAGGCCAACTGCGCTTTTTTCGAAGATCTGGTCACGAAAGCTCTGCTTTCTCCTTTCGATGTTCCTGCCCAAACTTGCCTGCTTTCAAGCAAATCTCAGACAAGCACTCCTCAAGAAAGAAGGCCACCATGCGCTCCTATCCTCCCAACAGTCCCGAAGCGGCCGCGCGCATCGTGGCACTTGTCCTCATCGCCGACAGCCACGTCTGCCGATCGGAATTCGAAACGCTGAGCGAAGTCGATGCGGCGTGTGCCCTGGACATGCCGCCAAGGGCATTTCATGGCATTGTGCAAACGCTGTGCGAAGACCTTCTGATGGATGGCTTCGTTGGCGGTTCCATATTGCGGTATGTTGATGACGGTTCATTGGCCTCACTGCTGGGCGAGGTCGATCGGCCGCAACTGCGAGACCAGGTGATGCGTATAGCTGCGGCTGTCGTCGATGCCGACAAGCACCTGTCCGAGGGTGAGGCTGCCGTGCTGGACGCGATTGGTCGTCACTGGGGTCGTGCCGGGGCGACGGCTGTCATCGAGTCTGATGTCGCAAGCCTTCTGCGCAGTTGAAGGCCATCGAAATCGCGGCGCGTCAGCAACCAGGTCGAAAAATCGGCTTTGCCGACGCTCCCCGCGCTGACTCAGCCAGATGAACAAGCCCCAGGCCAGCAGCAAGGCCGCCGCCGCGAAAGCAATGTGCACACAGTTTCCGAACGCTTCGAGGGATCGCCATGCACCAGCTTAAAGATTGCTGCCAAGGATTCGATTGCCATCGAACCGTGGTGCTCAGCGTCGCTCCGCCGCGATGACCTGCAGTACCAGGGGGTGGTGCTGTCCGCGACGCGAACGGATGGCGTGTATTTCCTCTTTCACAGCATCGCTGCTGCCGAGCAGTCGAAGTCCGCGCATCAGGCCCACGTCGTCCGCGCCGAGCCGGCTGACCGGGAACACGCCCAATCCGCGCGCAGCAAACACCGCGAGCAGCCCACTGTCTTCGAACTCGCCGACGATGCGAGGCCGCAAACCCTGCGCTTCGAACCAGTGGTCAAGCGTCGGTCGCAGGGCGGAATGCCCCGTGGGCAGAAGCACCGGCAGGTCGTTGAGGCATTGCGGAAAGCGATCGCGCTCGGCCTTGCCGACCAGCCGTGCCGGGCCGTACCACTCGACCGGCGAATCGACAAGCCGCTCGCTGGTGAGGCGCAGGTTCGGGTTGCGTGGAACGGCCTGACTGGCCAGCACCAAGTCCAGGTGATGCAGCGCCAGTTCGCCCAGCAGCTGCTCGAACTCTCCTTCGTGGCAGACCAGCCGAAGGTTGGGTGTGCTCAATACCGGTTTCAGCAGCGCATGAGCGGCCAACTTTGAGATCCCATCGGAGAGCCCGACCGCTAGGCGCGCCACCTTGCCGCTGGCCGCTTCGCGCACCTCGTCAGGGATGCACTGGCCCAGATGAAATATCTCCTCGGCGCGCGCGAAGGCGACCTTCCCTGCCTCGGTGAGGGCCACGCCACGGCCTGAGGGCTTGAGAAGCTGGTGGCCCAACACCTTCTCCAGCTCGCGCACCTGGGCGCTGATGGTCTGCACCGCCATGTCCAGCCGTTCGGCGGCACGGGCGAAACCGCCTTCCTTGGTGACGACCCAGAAGTAGTGAAGATGACGAAAGTTCAGCATATCTCCCCCGGTTCGTAAAAACCGAAGTTTATGTTAGATAGGATATGGTTTCCTCGAATCGTTTGCACCCCCGAACTCTAGGCGCAGCCTGTAGCAGGCCACCGAGCACCGGCCCCAGGCCTGACAGCATCTGGGTTACCCGCTGCGCGTGCATTGCAGGCCGAGCTCCCGGTGGCTTGTAAGGCAAATTCCTACACGCCGCATCCCGAAACCAGACGCGCCACGCAGTCAGATGCTGACTTAATTTCTTTTTGGGCCCGTTTCACAATCCATTTCACCGGATCACCAAAGCACGCACAAGGCATGCAAGGTGCCCTCCACCTGAAAAGGAAAGTGCCATGAACCACGAACAAGTGCTCGCCGAAATCCGCGAAGCCAACCTGACCTACCTGATGCTGGCGCAGACGCTGATCCGCCAGGACAAGGCCGAGGCGGTGTTCCGTCTCGGGCTCAACGAAGAAGCGGCCGACCTGCTGGCCTCGCTCTCGCCCTCCCAGGTGATGAAGATTGCGTCGCGCAACACGCTGCTGTGCAGCTTCCGCGTGGACGACACCCTGGTCTGGGGGCTGCTGACCAACCACGACACGCCACGCAAGGTGGGCAACGAAGCCACCAATACCTTGCACGCCAACATCCTGATGGCCAGCCGCGTCTCCGAAGTGCTCTGAGCACCCGGCCCTTCGCTCCCTACCCCACCTGCCCGAGACCGCCATGACCGACACCACCGCCAGCACCGGCACCAGCACTCCGAAACGCGCCGCAGCCAAGAGCGTGCTGAACGAATCGCGCCAGATCGAACGCGCTGCGTTGCTCATCGGCATGGGCGCCCGCATGCAGGTGCTTGAATCGGAAACCACGCTGTCCTACGAGCGGCTGATCCGCTTGTACAAAGAGATTGCGGGCAAATCGCCGTCCAAAGGACAGTTGCCGTTCTCGACCGACTGGTTCCTGACCTGGCAGGAAAACATCCACAGTTCGCTGTTCCTCAACATCTACGAATACCTGGGCAAGGGCATGGACCTTGACTCGGTGGATCTGCTCACCAAGGCTTACCGGCTCTACAGCGAGCAGATCGAGATCGCGCAGGTCGAACCGCTGCTGTCCTTCACCCGCGCCTGGCGCCTGGTGAAGTTTGTCGACGCCGGCATGCTGACCCGCACCCAATGCAGCGACTGCAAGGGCCAGTTTGTCACCGAGCTGTACGAAAACCGCGGCTACGTCTGCGGCCTGTGCAACCCGCCGGCGCGCGCGGGCAAGAGCAAAACCAGCGGCGCCTTGATGCTGCACTGAAAATTTCAAGGTTTTTTGGCCTCCAGCGCTCATTCAGCAAGGGCTGTAAGCTATCAAAATAGAAGCAAACCCGGCGCACGGCAGCGGCCGGGTTTTCGCTTTCTGGTCAGCGCAGACCGAGCAGGCTGCGCAGTTCTTCGTCCAGCACCAGCGCGTAGTCGTGCGCGGCAATGGTCAGGTTGCCTTCGGGCCGCACGAGCTTGAGGCTGACGAACACCTGCCGGCTCGACACGGCATACGTGCCGACCACCACGGCCTGCGCTGCGTGCGCCCGGCTCACCTCGCGCAGCTCGCGCGAGAGCAGCAGCGCACCCTCCTGCGGCACCAGCGCCACGGATTCGCGCAAACGCAGCTCGGGCACAGGCAGACCGCGCTGCGTCAGGCGCCCGGCAATCTGTTCGGAGACCACGCGGCCAAAACGCGACGAGGCGCCCAGGTGATCCAGATCGACCAGTGTGGCCACCAGGACCGGCGCACGCGGGTCCAGCGGCGCGTTTTGCAGCAGGGCATCGGCGGCGGCGTAGCTGCTGCCCACCATGTCGGCATTGGATGAGAGAGACAACGTGGGGCCGTACTTCTCGCCGTAGTAGTAGCCCGCGCAGCCGCTCAGCGGCCCCGCGGCCAGCATGGCCAGTCCCAGCGCCGCAAGGCTCCGGGGCGCCATCCAGCTCCCCCGCTTCATGGCCTCACCACCTGCCAGGTTTTGACCGGCGTGGGCGGCGGTGCGGGCAGCTCAGGCTGGTACAGCACGGCGTCCGCTCGCTCTATGTAGTACATGTCTGCCGAGCCAGCCAGATAGCGGTCATGGCTTGTGAGCGTGGTGGTAATGAGCACTTCGGTGCGCGTGGGTCCGCCGGCTGCTGCACCCCGGGTATAGAGCTGCGCGATATCGAGGGCCAGGCCCGCGCCCACGCCAATGGCGGTGGCCGCGCCCGGCAACAACACGCGGTTGGAGTAATGCTCCTTCCAGTCGCGCCACACGCCCACACTGGCCCCCAACATCGTCCCACCCAGGGGAATGGGCAGGCTGCGGGGCACATCCGCCCCGTGCTGCACCACTTGCGTCTGCACCTGCAGTTCGACCGCCGTCGGCACGGTGGACAGAACCACGCCCCGGTCCAGCAACTGCACCCGCAAGAGCTTGAGAAAGCCCTGGTTGAAGCTGGAGTTGTCGGGCACGGTGACATGAATGGGGTAGTCGCCCTTTGGCCATTCGGATATTTTCTCCACCACACGCGCGGCCACATCGCCGGCCAGCACATCCCAATGGTGCACGGCGCGCGCCTTTTTCTGGCCGGTGGCGGGGTAGTTGTCGGCGCGCGGCACATCAAGGGTGCCGCAGCCGGCCAGCAGCGCGGCGGCCAGCAAGGGCGCGAGAGTCCGCAGGTGGAACAGGGGTGGAGGCATGCGGCCCATGGTAGCCACCTGCCGGGCGCGCAATCGGCGCAACAAACTGGTGTTTCCCAACCAGAAGCGCTTTTCGCGGCGGCGCCAAAGACCAACAATCCCTCACAATGGAATGAAATTGAAGGACCCAAAATGCGCCACCGCTCTCCCTCCAAAAACCGCTTCGCCGCAAGCCTGCTGGTTCTGACCGCCGCATTGGCAGGCTGCGGAGGCACCACCGAGCCGGCGCCCGCGCCGACGCCCGCGCCCGGACCGATCAGCGTGCGCTTCACCGGGCCCGTCGGGGACGGCAGCGTGCACAACACCAACACCCCGGTCAACCTGCAGGTGAGCGTGGACGTCAATGGCAGCCGCGCCGTCGATGGCACGCAGGTCACGCTCAGCGTCAACCGCGCCACCGCCAGCCTGACGCGCCCCGTGACCGCAACGGTGGGAGGCACTGCCGCCTCGGACCTGCAGGACACCCAGCCGGGCGCGGTGCAGGTAGAGGCCTCGGCCACCAGCAACACCCATTCGAGCAGTGACCGCATGACGCTGTTCATCCGCCCGAAGCCAAAGAACCTGGAGCTGCTGGTACCCGCCTTTTTCAGCGCGGCTGCAGGCTCCGCCTGGGAAACACTCACCAGCGGCGCCACCAGCTACCCAGACCTGAAGATCACCGCCATTGCGAACGTCAGCAACGGCATCCTGACCAGCGCCAGCAAGGCCGACACCGATCTCCTCAGTGCCATCACCCTGTTCAAGGCCGTCAAGCCAGGCAACCAGAAGGTGGTGGCCTATGTCGCCACCGCCTACGGCAGCGGCACGCGCTCGGTGGTAGACGTCAAAGCCACCATCGACAAATACATCGAGCTCTATCCCGCGCTGCTCGACGGCTTCTTCCTTGGGGAAATGGCTGCCGGGAGCGACCGGCTGGCGTTCTACACCGACATCTACACCTACATCCACGGCAAGGGCTTGAGCGTCATTGGCAACCCGGGCAGCTTCCCGGATGCAGGCTATGCCGGCGTGGCCGACGTGCTGGTGACGTTCGAGGGCAATGCGGCCGCCTACCAGAACATTGACCCCCAGCCCTCCCACACCTGGGTCTACAACCAGGACAACACCAGGCAGGCCATGCTGGTGCACAGTGCCAGCGCCTGCACCACCATGCAAAAAGTCGTGGAAACCGCCAACATGGCGCGCACCAACACGGGTCTGGTGTACGTCACCGATCTCGTCGGCACCGGCAGCCCCTGGTCCGGCCTGCCCACCTACTGGACGAAGCTGCTGGGCACCGTGGACGCGCACAACAACGATCGGGCCTGGCCGGCTTGCTGATCGCCCTGTGCAGGGCGGCGCAGCAGGTTCCCACAGCCATTGACCATCCGCTCCCTCACCGAAGCGGATGAGCGCCTACAAGGCGTGCTCCAGCAGACACGCCACAATCCGCCGATGACCCAACCTGCCGCCAGCGAGCCACTGCCACAGCCCCCGCCGTGCGAAGCCGACGGCACCGTGGTGCTCACGCCCACCGAACCTCCCGCTGAACCCGTATCGGTCCATGTGCCGGTGGGCGCGCGCAGCGCTTCGCTGGCGCTGATTGCCCTGTCCGCTGCGCTGGCCGTGCTGCACTGGGCGGCGGCAGTCTTCATCCCCATCGCGATGAGCGCCCTGCTGATTTGCGCGCTCTCGCCTGTGGTGGGCTGGCTGCACCGCCACCGCGTGCCACGCGGCGTCTCAGCGGCGCTGCTGCTTCTGGCTTTGAGCGGCGGCTTGGCGGGCACCGTGTACCAGTTGAGCGATGGTGCCTCGCAGGTTGTCGATTCGCTGCCAAAAGCCGCATCCAAGGTGCGCGACAAGATGCGTGAACGCGCCCGCCAGCCCAGCCCCATCGAGACGGTGCAAAAGGCCGCCACGCAGATCGAGCAGGCCGCCGCCGAAACCAGCGCGCCTACCGTAGCCCGGCGCGGCGTGCAGCGCGTGCAGATCGAGCGCAGCCCGCTCGACATCCGCGACTACCTCTGGAGTGGCACCATGGGACTGATGTCGGTGCTGGGCCAGCTGACCATCGTGTTTTTCCTCAGCTTCTTCGCCCTTGCCGCTGGCGACACCTTTCGCCACAAGCTCATGCGCATTGCCGGCCCCAGCCTGGCGCGGCGCAAGGTGACGCTACAGGTCATTGACGAAATCAACGGCCAGGTGCAGCGCTACCTGCTGGTGCAACTGGCGACCAGCGCCATCGTGGGCCTGGCCACCGGCCTGACCTACGCTATTTTGGGCCTGGAGAATGCAGCGGTCTGGGGGGTGATCGCCGCGGTTCTGAACCTGGCGCCCTATATCGGCTCGCTCGCGGTCACGGGCGCATCGGCGCTGGTGGCGTTCCTGCAGTTCGGCACCCTCGACATGGCCTTTGCCGTGGGCGGCTCGTCGCTGGTGATCCACACCCTGGTGGGCAACCTGCTCACCCCCTGGCTCACCAGCCGCGCCAGCAGCCTGAGCCCGGTGGCCGTTTTCGTCAGCGTCCTGGCCTGGGGCTGGCTCTGGGGCCTGTGGGGGCTGCTGCTGGGCATCCCCATCATGATGGCCGTGAAGGCGGTGTGTGACCGCGTGGAAGACCTGCACGCGGTGGGGGAGCTGCTGGGGAATTGAATTTGAACCAAACTGACTTCCAGCGCTTATCCCATAAGCGTCAAAAGCTATTGATTCAATAGCAATTTACCCCGTATTCCGGAGCCCCGCCGCAATCCCATTGATCGAAATGTGAATCCCGGTCTGCACCCGCTCGTCGCCCTGCCCTGCGCGCCAGCGGCGGATCAGCTCGACCTGCAGGTGGTGCAGCGGGTCGATGTAGGGAAAGCGGTGGCGGATGGAGCGGGCCAGCGCGGTGTTGTGCGCCAGGCGGTGCTTCTCGCCGGTGATGCGGGTCAGCACGTCGGCCGTGCGGTGCCACTCGGCCTCGATGGCGCCGAACACTTTTTTGCGCAGGCGGGCGTCCTGCACCAGCTCGCTGTAGCGGGATGCGAGCGCCAGGTCGCTCTTGGCGAGCACCATGTCCATGTTGGACAGCAAGGTGCTGAAGAAAGGCCATTCGCGCACCATCTTGCGCAGCAGCGCGAGCTGGGCCTTGGGGTCTTTTCCGGGGGCGCTCAGAAACGCCTCTACGGCCGAGCCAAAACCGTACCAGCCCGGCAGGGTGAGGCGGCACTGGCCCCAACTGAAGCCCCAGGGAATGGCACGCAAATCCTCAATCTTCTGGCTGGGCTTGCGCGACGCGGGGCGCGAGCCGATGTTGAGTTCGGCAATTTCGCGGATCGGGGTGGAGTTGAAGAAGTAGTCAGTGAAACCGGGCGTCTCGTACACCAGCGCGCGGTAGGCCGCCATGCTGGCCACCGACAACTGCGCCGCAGCGTCCAGAAACGCGGGCGTCGCCGGTTTGGTGGGCTGCAATAGCGTGGCCTCCAAGGTAGCGGCCACCAGGGTTTCCAGGTTGCGCCGGCCGATTTCGGGGTTGGCGTACTTCGAGGCAATCACTTCGCCCTGCTCGGTCAGCCGAATCTGGCCGCGCACGGTGCCGGGGGGCTGTGCCAGGATGGCCTGGTAGCTGGGGCCGCCGCCGCGGCCTACGGTGCCGCCACGGCCGTGGAACATGCGCAGGCGGATGGGGGTGGTGGCAGCCAGCTCGTCGAAAAACTCCACCAGCGCGATCTCGGCGCGGTACAGCTCCCAGTTGCTGGTGAAGATGCCGCCATCCTTGTTGCTGTCCGAGTAGCCCAGCATGATGTCCTGCTGGCCGCCCGAGCGCTGCACCAGCGCGGCGATGCCGGGGGTCTGGTAGAAGCCGCGCATGATGCTGGCGGCGCTCTGCAGGTCTTCGATGGTCTCGAACAGCGGCACCACAATGAGGTCGGCGCGGGCTTCTGACGTGCCCAGGCTCCCCTGCATCAGCCCGACTTCCTTTTGCAGCAGCAGCACTTCGAGCAGGTCGCTTACGGTTTCGGTGTGGCTGATGATGTAGTGAATGATGGCGTCATTGCCATAGCGCTGGCGCATGGTCAGCGCGGTTTCGAATACGGCAATCTCGCTCAGCGTGTGCGCGCTGTACTGCGCGCCCATGACGCGCAGCGGCCGGGCGTCCTGCAGCAGTTGCAGCAGCAAGGCACAGCGCGCCTCCTCATCCAGCAGCGTGTAGTCGGGCGCCACGCGCGCTGTGGCCAGCAGTTCGGTCAGCACGCGTTCGTGCTGGTCGGAGCTTTGGCGCAGATCCACCGTCGCCAGATGAAAGCCAAACACCTCCACCGCACGGATCAACGGGTGCAGGCGCTGCGCGCCCAGGGCCTCGCCGTGGTGCGTGGCGAGCGATTGCTCAATGGTGCGCAGCTCGGCCAGAAATTCCTGTGCGTGCGGGTAGGCGTTTTGCGGCGCCACCGCGTGGCGGGCCGCCTGGCCGCCGCTCAGCTCGGCCAGCGTGGCCGCCAGGCGCGCGTAAATGCCGGTGAGCGCGCGGCGGTAGGGCTCGTCCTGGCGGTGCTCGCTGGTGTCGGGCGAGCTTTCTGCCAGGCGCTGCATGTCGCTCGATACCTCCACCAGCCGGGCGGAGAGCGAAAGCTCGGCACCCAGCAAATGCACTTCGGTCAGGTAGTGGCGCAGCGCCACCTCACTTTGCCGGCGCAGCGCCTGCACCAGGGTGTCGGCGCCCACGTTGGGATTGCCGTCGCGGTCGCCGCCAATCCACTGGCCCATGCGCAGAAAGCTGGCCACGCTGCCCTGGCCCAGGGATTGTTCAAGTTCGGCGTAGATTTTGGGAATTTCGCGCAGGAAGGTGGCTTCGTAATACGACAGCGCGTTCTCGATCTCGTCCGCCACCGTCAGCTTGCTGTAGCGCAGCAGCCGCGTCTGCCAGAGCTGCGTGACGCGGGCGCGCAGCTGCGCCTCGTTGCTCGCCAGTTCGCGGGGCGTGAGGGCGTCGCGGGCGCTGTTGTAGAGCTGGGCGCGCTCGGCCAGGTCGCCGCGCTCGGCCAGCAGCTTGGCAATGGCGCGCTCGGCGTCCAGAATGCTTTTGCGCTGCACCTCGGTGGGGTGGGCGGTGAGCACGGGCGAGACATAGCTGCCGGCCAGGGTTTGCGCCACGGTGCTGGGCGCAATGCCGGCCCAGCGCAGGCGCGCCAGGGCGACGTCGATGCTGCCCTCTTGCGTGTCGCCCGCGCGCTCGCGGATGGTGCGGCGGCGAATGTGGTGGCGGTCTTCGGCCAGGTTGGCCAGGTGTGAAAAATAGGTGAAGGCGCGGATCACGCTCACCGTCTGGTCGGCCGAGAGGCCCTTGAGCAACTTCTTGAGCGCCCGGTCGGCCTCGTGGTCGGCGTCGCGCCGGAAAGCGACCGAGAGCTGGCGCACCTGCTCGATCAGGTCAAAGGCCGCAGCGCCCTCCTGCTCACGAATGACATCGCCCAAAATGCGGCCGAGCAGGCGGATATCGTCGATAAGGGGTTGGTCTTTGTCGTTCTTGCGCGTGCTGGCCATGCGTGGTCTCCGAAAGAGGTGCGCCGCGCGGCGGGCGCTGCTGCGGCGCAGCATGCTAGCATCCCCAGCTCAAGTTTTCCCTGTGCCGCGCCGTGAATTCCAAACCCCTTAACATCGTCATCGCCACACGCGAAAGCCGCCTGGCCCTGTGGCAAGCCGAACATGTGCAAGCCCTGCTGGCGGCACGCGGTCACCAGGTCAGCCTGCTGGGCATGACCACACTGGGCGACCAGATTCTGGACCGCACGCTCTCCAAGGTCGGCGGCAAAGGCCTGTTCGTCAAAGAGCTGGAGACCGCGTTGGAAGACGGCCGCGCCGACATCGCCGTGCACTCGCTCAAGGACGTTCCCATGGAATTGCCCGAAGGCTTTGCTCTGGCCTGCGTGATGGAGCGCGAAGACGCACGCGACGCCTTTGTCTCGCCGCGCTACGCCCGCCTGCAAGACCTGCCCCAGGGCGCGGTGGTCGGCACATCGAGCCTGCGCCGCACCGTGCTGCTGCAGGCGCTGCGGCCCGACCTGCGCATCGAGCCGCTGCGCGGCAACCTCGATACCCGTTTGCGCAAGCTCGACGAAGGCCAGTACGAAGCCATCGTGCTGGCAGCCGCGGGACTCAAGCGCCTGGGGCTGCAAGAGCGCATTCGCTGCGAATTCGACGAGTCTGAGATGCTGCCGGCTGCCGGCCAGGGCGCGCTGGGCATCGAAGTGCGCGCCGACCGCAGCGATCTGATCGAGGCCCTGGCGCCGCTCGCCCACCCGCCCACCTGGCTGCGCGTGGCGGCCGAGCGCGCGGTGAGCCGCTCCATGGGCGGCAGCTGCTCCATGCCCCTGGCCGCGCACGCCCGGCTCGATGGCGCGCAACTGCACATCAACGCCGCCTGGGGCGACCCGGAACTGCGCACGCCCCTGGTGCGCGCCAGCGCGAGCGGGTCGGCGACCACGCTGGCACAGGCCGAAGCGCTGGGCGAGGCGGTGGCCGCGCAGCTGCGCGAACGCGGCGCGCACTAGGGCCTGTTCCTCAGATGCCAACTGCCGCCCCGCGCGCCCTCATCACGCGCCCCGAACCCGAGGCCTCGCAGTGGGTGCAGGCGCTGCAGGCACGCGGCATAGCCGCCACGGCCCTGCCATTGATCTGCATTGCCGGCGCGCCCGACGCGCAGGCGCTCGCGCATGCACGGCAAAGCCTGGGCAACTACGACGCGATGATGGTGGTGAGCGGCAGCGCAGCGCGGCATTTTTTTGACTCAAATGTGGCTCTAGCGCTTATTCAGCAAACGAATGCAGCTATCAAAACAAGAGTATGGGCGCCCGGCCCAGGCACGGCCGCCATGCTGCAGGCGCTGGGCGTGCCGACGCGCCGCATCGACCAGCCCGCGGCCGATGCCGGGCAGTTCGACTCCGAATCGCTGTGGCGCAGCGTGGGCGCCAGCGTGCAGCCCGGCCACCGCGTGCTGATCGTGCGCGGCAGTGAAGCCGGCAGCGACGGCGCCGGCAGTGGCCGCGACTGGCTGAGCAGCCAGATTCGCGCTGCAGGCGGTTCGGTGGATTTCGTCGTCGCCTATACCCGCGCCGCGCCGCCCTGGAGCCCGGAGCAGCGCGCGCTGGCGCAGGTCGCCGCCACCGACGGCACGCTGTGGGTGCTGAGCAGCGCGCAGGCGCTGGGCCACCTGTGCGCCGCGCTGCCAGACCAATCCTGGGCCGGCGCGCGCGCTTTGACCACGCACCCGCGCATTGCGCAGGCTGCGCTGGCTGCAGGCTTTGGGCAGGTTTTGGAGTGCCGGCCCGCTCTGGCGGACGTGGCAGCGTCTATAGAATCTGCGCCATGAGCACTTCTGTGGATTCCACTGGCACAGCCACTGCCCCGGCAAGCAGCACCCGCCTGCTCGGCTGGGCCCTGGCGCTCGTGGCCGTGCTGGCGGTCATCGGGCTCGCGGGCAGCATGCTGCTGTGGCAAAAGCTCGGCAACATCCAGCAAGCGCTGGCGCAGCAAAGCCAGGATGCCGGGCGCCAGGCCATTGAAGCGCGGGCCCTGGCACGCCAGGCGAGCGAGCTGGCGCAGGAATCGTCGGCCCGCCTGGCGGTGCAGGAGACGCGGCTGAGCGAAGTCGCCCTGCAGCGCAGCCAGCTCGAAGAACTGATGCAAAGCCTCTCGCGCTCGCGCGACGAAAACCTGGTGGTCGACATCGAGGCCAATGTGCGCCTGGCGCAGCAGCAGGCCCAGCTGACCGGCAGCGTGCAGCCGCTGGTGGCCTCCATCAAAAGCGCGCAGCAACGCATCGAACGCGCCGCCCAGCCGCGCCTGGCGCCGGTGCAGCGCGCCCTGGCGCTGGACCTGGAACGTCTGGCCAGCGCCAGCGTCACCGACACCGCCGGTCTGCTGGCACGGCTCGACGAACTGCTGCGCCAGGTGGACGAACTGCCGCTCAAGAACGCCGTGGCCCAGGCGGCGGCCACCCAGCGCCTGGCCGCCAGCGTGCGGCCCGCAGCGGCCTCTGCAGCTGCAGCAGGCGAGGCATCCGGCCTGCCCGCCTGGATGGCGCCGCTGCAGCGCGGCTGGGAGGTGGTGAAAGACGAAATGCGCGGCCTGGTGCGGGTGCGCCGCATCGACCAGCCCGAGGCCATTTTGATTTCCCCCGACCAGGCCTTCTTTTTGCGCGAGAACTTGAAACTCATGCTGCTCAACGCCCGCCTGGGCATTCTGGCGCGCCAGCTCGATGCCGCACGCTCCGATCTGCTCACCGCCAGCACGGCGCTCAACAAATACTTTGACCCGGCGTCGCGCCGCACCCAGACCGCAGCCACCGCGCTGCAGCAGGTCCAGGCGCACCTCAAGACCGCAGAGGCCCCGCGCCTCGACGAAACCCTGTCCGCGCTCGCCACGGCGGCGGCCGGAAGATGATGGAACACCCCCCTGAGCCGCTTTGCGCCTCGGCGCAGCCGCTAGAAGCGTCAGCTCTTCGGGCACGTCCAGGCATGCGCAGGCAGGCCTGGAGCCGCGGCCCTCAGCCCCCGCTCTCGCATTGCTACGCAGTGCGGGCAGGGGAACGCAGCCAGCGCGGCGGGGCGGCCCTTGCGCGGCTGCCCACGCCTGGGCCGCGCCGGTTTCATGCCATGCGGTTTGCGCGCAGCGCCGTGGAGCACTGACATGCGCGCAACGCTCTGGCTCCTGGCGCTGTTTGCCGTGGCAGTGGCGTCGGCCCTGTTTGCCGGCAACAACCAGGGCACGGTCACCGTCTTCTGGCCACCCTGGCGGCTCGACCTGTCGCTGAACTTCGTGCTGCTGGCGCTGGCGCTGGCTTTCACCACGCTCTACGCGGCCTTGCGCGCCTTGGCCGCGCTGATCGCCCTGCCCCGCCAGGCGCAGCGCTGGCGCTTGCAGCAAAAGGAGCGTGCCATGCACGGCGCACTGCTCGACGCGCTGGCCCAGCTCATGAGCGGGCGCTTCCTGCGCTCGCGCAAGGCGGCGCAGGCCGCGCTGGAGCAGGAAGCAAGCCTGCGCGGCGGCGGCACCTATCTGCCCCAGGGCGAGGCACTGCGCGTGATGTCGCATTTGGTGGCGGCCGATGCCTCGCACGCCCTGCAGGACCGCAGCGCCCGCGACCAGCACCTGCAGGAGGCCTTGAGCCCCCCCAAGAGCAGCGAAGTCTCACAGCCGCAGGAACTGCAGGAAGGCGTGCAACTGCGTGCAGCGCGCTGGGCACTGGACGACCGCGAACCGCTGGTAGCCCTCAAAGGCCTGGCCACGCTGTCGCAGGGCGCGGCGCGGCGCACGCTGGCGCTGCGCATCAAGCTCAAGGCCACGCGGCTGGCGCAGCAAACACAGGAAGCGCTGGAAACCGCACGCCTGCTAGGCAAGCACCGGGCGTTCTCTGCGGCGGCGGCGCAAAGCATCGTGCGCGGCCTGGCCAGCGAACTGATCCGCAATGCCCACGACCCCGAGCAGCTCAGCACCACCTGGCTGGCGCTTGACCCTGGCGAGCGCGACATGCCCGAACTGGCCATCCACGCCGCGCAGCGGTTGGCCGAACTGGGTGGCGAACCGGCGCAGGTGCGCCGCTGGCTGGAACCCGTGTGGCAGCAACTGGTGGACCGCCCCGGCGAACTCGACGAACTGGACGCGCGCCGCCTGGTGCGTGCGCTGGAAACCGCGCTCGACAGCCTGGACGCCCAGTGGCTGGCGCGCATTGAAACCGCGCAGCAAGCCAATCCGCGCGACGCACGACTGCAATACCTTGCCGGTGTGGCCTGCATGCAGCGCCAGCTCTGGGGCAAGGCCCAGCAGTTGCTGACCCAGGCAGCGCCCAAACTGCAAGACGCCGGCCTGCGCACCAATGCCTGGCGCCACCTGGCGCAACTGGCCGAGCAGCGCGGTGACCTCGAAGCAGCCCTGGCGGCCTGGAAGAGCGCGGCGCAGTCCAGAGGCTGAACCTGGGTATTCGGGAGTCGCTGCGATGCGCGCAGGTGACGGCACGGCCAACGGCTTCTAAACTGCACTCTTTTGCCTGGAGATGCTCCCATGCGCCTTGCCTTTGCCGCCGCCTTGCTCGTGACCGCTGGGCCCGCCCTCGCCGCCCAGTACGAGATCGACCCCCACCACACCTACGTCGCCTTCGAGATCGGCCATTTCGGCACCTCGACCAACCGCGCCCAGTTTGAAAAAACCAGCGGCAGCATCGACTTCGACCGCAGCGCCAAAAACGGCAAAGTGGACGTGCGCGTCGACACCCAATCGCTGCACAGTGGATCGGCTGAGTTCGACAAACACCTGCAAAGTGCCGACCTGTTCAACACGGCGAAGTACCCGGAGATGCGCTTTGTCTCCGACCGGTTCGAGTTCGACGGCGACCGGGTTGCCAGGGTGCACGGCCAGCTCACGCTGCTGGGCAAAACTGCCCCGCTGATGCTCAGCAGCACGCAGTTCAATTGCTACCAGAGCCCGATCCTCAAGGCCGAGGTCTGTGGCGGCGACTTCGAGGGCAGCATCGATCGCACCCAGTGGGGCATGGACTACCTCGTCGCCATGGGCATGCCCAAGAAGGTGCGGCTGGTGGTGCAGATCGAAGCGGCCAAGCGCTAAGTCCTCGAACTCCACAATTAGCTATTTAAATGATAGCTTCAAGCGATTGCTGAATAAGCGCTGGAGGCTATTTTCTTGATAATTTCAGATGCTGCGCTGGCGACTGCCCCGTCCAGCGGCGAAAGGCCCGGGAAAACGCGTTCTCGTCGCAAAATCCCAGGGCCTCGCTGATCGCAGCGATCTTCTGGCCGTCCCTGAGCGCCTGCAGCGCCATGTCGTGCAGCAGGGCCTCGCGCAGGCCCTTGAAGGAAATGGCTTCCAAAGCCAGCTTGCGATTGAGGTGGCGTCCGCTCATCCCCAATTGCTCGGCAATGCGCTCCTTGCCCCAGCGGGGGTGTGCGCGGATCAGGCGCTGCACCCGCGCCGAAGTGCCGTCCTGCGCCAGCGACGCGAGTACGCCGTCGGCCAGGGCGCGCAGGTGTTGTTGCAGGGTGCTTTCGGCCTGCACCAGGGCGTGGTTCAGTTCGCAGGCATCCATGCACACGGCGTTCACCGGCTGGCCAAAACGCACCGGACACCCCAGCAAAGCCTCGTAGGCCACAGGGTCGGTGCGCGCAGCGTGGGCCAGCAGCACCTCGCGCGCCCGAAAGCGGCCACTCGTCATCCAGCGCGCCAGGCTCACCACGCAGCCCAGCGTGGCCTCCACCCGCTGCTGTTGGTGCAGAACGTAGCCCGGCACATAGCGCAGCTGGACATGGGCTCCCAGCGCAGCCACCTCAAAATGGGCGTTGTCGCCAATGATGGGCGCGTATTCGGTCAGCACCTCCAGGCCATCGCCCAGGGTGTCGCAGCTGAGCAGCAGCATGCCCACGATGTCCAGGTGCCCGGCCTGCAGGTCGGTGCCCAGACGCAACGAAGCCAGCGGCTCGTCCGGACAGGCCTCGACGAACAGCGCCCAAAGCGCCTCCTGGCGCGCCATGTCCACCCGGCCCCCCTGCGCCGTACCCAGGCGCATGGCCTCGGGCACTTGTCCGCCCTGGCGTGCTATCGCATCGACCAGGGCCTGGGCGAAGCGCGCCGTGACGCTGAAGCCCCCGTGCAGCATGCTTTCCATAGCCTTAGAACTTGTTCTTGGTCCTGAATTGACGTCCGAGTGTCCCGGATGACCAGCGACGCCGTCCAGTGTTTCCCCTACAGTGGCCGAAAAACCCGGGAGATGGGCGGCTGGGCAACTGTGCGTTGCCTCTCTCCCAAGAATAACCAGGAGACAAGCCATGGCGCCCATCGACCAGGTGCAACTGCATTTCAACCCGCAGACGCTGCAGGTCCTCAACGCCGTGCTGGGGCTGGTGATGTTCGGCGTGGCGCTGGACCTGCGGGTGGAGGATTTTCGCGTCGCGCTCAGAACGCCCAAGGCGCTGGCCCTGGGGCTGCTGGGCCACCATGTGCTGTTTCCTGCCATGACCTATGTGCTGGTCTGGATTCTTCAGCCCCAGCCCAGCATCGCGCTGGGCATGATTCTGGTGTCGTCGTGCCCGGCCGGGCACATTTCCAACTTTCTGGTGCATTTCTCGCGCGGCAACACGGCGCTGTCGGTCAGCGTGAGCGCGCTGTCCACGCTGGCGGCGCTGGTCATGACACCGCTCAACTTTGCCTTCTGGGGCAACCTGAGCCCGGTCACCAGCGGCCTGATGAAGCAGGTGGCAATGAGCCCCTGGGAGATGCTCCAAGTCGTCGTGCTGCTGCTGGGGGTGCCGCTGGTGCTGGGCATGGGGGTGGCGCACCGCTACCCCGGGTTTGCCGCACGCATCCGCAAACCCATGAAATGGCTCTCACTGCTGGTGCTGGTGGGTTTCATCGTGGGCGCGCTGGCCGCCAACTTCCAGCACTTTCTGGCCTATATACAGTTTGTGGTCCTGGTGGTGTTCATCCACAACCTGCTGGCGCTGGCCACGGGCTACGGCCTTTCGACTGCACTGGGGCTGCCCGAGCGCGACCGGCGCGCCATCACCTTCGAGATGGGCATACAGAACTCGGGCCTGGGGCTGATCCTGATATTCAATTTCTTTGACGGCCTGGGCGGCATGGCCATCGTCACCGCGTGGTGGGGCATCTGGCACATCGTGGCCGGCATGACCCTGGCGCTGTTCTGGAAGCGCCGCGACCCTGGCGGCGCCCCGGCAGTCCAGGCCGCTGGGGCCGCGCCATGACGGCCCACCGTGTACTCGTCACGGGTGCCAGCGGCTACCTGGGCCGCCAGGTGGTCGCCCGCCTGGCCGACCCTGCCCTGGAAAGCCGCCCGGAGCGGATCGTGGCGCACGACATCCGCTCGCCCGCCGAGCGCCTGCGCGGCGTGGTGTACGAGGAAGCCGACATTCGCGACCCGCGCATCGTCGACGCCCTGGCGGGGCACGCCATCGACACCGTGGTGCACCTGGCCTCCATCGTGACGCCCGGCAAGGGAAGCCGCCGCGATTTCGAATACGACGTGGACGTGAACGGCACCCGCAACCTGCTGCAAGCCTGCGTGCAGCAGGGCGTGCGGCGCATGGTGGTGTCGTCCAGCGGCGCCGCCTATGGCTACCACGCCGACAACCCGGCCTGGCTGACCGAGGACATGCCGGTGCGCGGCAACGAGGTGTTTGCCTATGCCCACCACAAGCGGCTGGTGGAAGAGATGCTGGCCGAGTACCGCCTGAGCCACCCCGCGCTGGAACAGGTGGTGCTGCGCATCGGCACCATCCTGGGGGCCACGGTGCACAACCAGATCACCGACCTGTTTGAAAAACCGCGCCTGCTGGCCATCCGGGGCAGTGACAGCCCCTTCGTCTTCATCTGGGACCAGGATGTGGTGGGCATCATCCTGCGCGCCGTCTCGGGCGGACCACCGGGCATCTACAACGTCGCGGGCGACGGTGCCCTCACCATCCACGAGATCGCCCAGCGCCTGGGCAAGCCCACGCTCACATTGCCCGCCTGGCTGCTGCAGGCCGCGCTGGCCCTGCTCAAGCCGCTGGGGCTCACGCAATACGGCCCCGAGCAGCTGGACTTTCTGCGCTACCGCCCGGTACTGCTGAACACCCGGCTCAAGACCGCCTTTGGCTACACCCCCACCTACACCTCGGCCGAGGTGTTTGAGCTGTACCGCCAGGCGCGCATGCAGGCCGACAGCGCGAACGTCGTCTGACCATGCGCAGCTTTGAAGCACGCGGTGTCGTCATCACCGGCGCCGCCGGTGGCCTGGGGCAGGCGCTGGTGGCCGCTTTCCTGCAGGCCGGCGCACGCGTACTGGCGCTCGATTGCAACGCCGCAGCGCTCGCCGCCATGCAGGAGGCAATGTCCGCCCAGGGAACAGACCACGCCGCGGCGCTGATGACCCTGGTGTGCGACATCACCCGGCCCCAGGACTGCGACGCTGCCATCGCCCAGGCCGTGGCCCTTTGGGGTGGCGTGGATGTGCTGGTCAACAACGCCGGCATTTCCCACCGCAGCCTGTTCGAAGGCACCGACCCGGCCGTCCTCCGCAAAGTGATGGACGTGAATTTTTTTGGTGCCGTGCACATGACGCACGCGGCCCTGCCCCAGCTGCTGGCCCGGCGCGGCGTGGTGGCGGCTCTCTCCAGCGTGGCAGGCTACGCCCCGCTGCTGGGCCGCACCGGCTATTGCGCCAGCAAACACGCCCTGCACGGCTTCTTTGACACCCTGCGCACCGAGGTGCAGGAGCGCGGCGTGCAGGTCACGCTGATCTGCCCATCCTTCATCGCCACCGGCATTGGCGCGGCGGGGTTGGGCGCCTCGGGTGCAGTGGCGGCGACGCCCCGAATCACCACCGGGGGGGAGTCTGCGCCGAACGACATCGCCCAGCGCATTCTGGCCGCGCTGGCGCAGGGCAAGGAGCAGCTCTTGCCCGACCGCACCTCCCGCCTGGCCTGGTGGGTCAGCAGGCTGGCACCCCGCTGGTACGTCCGCACCATGAAGCGCCGTGTGCGCACGGAATTTGAACAATGAAACACCCAGGAGACGGCACCATGCACGCAGGCATCCCACACCTTGCGAAAAAAATCGCTGCGGCCGGTATGGCCTGCGCCGCGCTGCTGGCCATGCCTGCGGGCGCCGTCTCGATCACCGTCAAGGACCCGAACGGAAAGCCCTTGCCCACGGTGATGGTCAGCCGCCAACCCGTCAAGGCGGCGGCTGTGGACACCTCGGACAACGGCTACCCGGCCAGCGGAAAGCCGCAGCAAGCCTACGTGGAGTTGGCCCGATTTACCGACGCACAGGGGCAGGCCGACATTCCAGCGGCCGAACATCCCTGGAAGATTCGTTTGCGCAAACCCGGTTACCGGGACCTGAGCCTGCTGGCGGCTGATTTGGGCGGCAAACCCATCGTCATGGCAGCTGAAAGCGATCCTGCGGCCTTGGCGGAGCAGCAACCGGCCAACGCCTGGTCTTCCACCATCGACTTTGCGAATGCCGCCTTGAAAAAGGAGTTCATGCTGCAGTGCAACTTCTGCCACCAGCAGGGCGGCGCAATGCTGCGCCGGGAGCGCTCTGCCGACGAATGGGACAGCGCCATCAGGCGCATGGTGCGCTACGGCGCCCGGCTCTCGACCGAGGGGCAGAAGGCGATTCCCGCCCTGCTGGAGGCGCATTGGAAAAAAATCCACGCCAACCCCTTGCTGGTGCCTGCCGGCACGCCCTGGAACCCAGTACTGGCGCAGGCCACGATCCGCGAACTGCCGATTGGCGACAGCATGTCGCAAATGCACGACTTGCTGCTGCATACCAACGGCATGGTGTACGTGGGGGACAACCTGCAGGACCGGGTCTACGAAGTGGACCCCGCCACAGGCAAATACACCGTCTACAAAATCCCGCCGCGGCCGGGCGACCAGCTAGGCGGACTGCTGGCGGGCCGCTTGCGCGACTTCCCGAAACACGAAACCTACCAGGGCATCCACTCGCTGGCGGAGTCACCCAAGGACGGGCACATCTTCATCACGCCCTCGTATCAGCGGCGCCTGATCGAGTTCGACCCCAAAACCAAGGCGTTCAGCTACCACGAGATGGACAGTGGTTTTTACCCGCACACCGTGCGTTTCGACGCCAAGGACCGCGTGTGGTTCACGCTGGCGCTGAGCAACCAGGTGGGCATGTACGACCGAGCCGCCAATCAATTCACCCTCTACGATTTGCCGTTTCGCAGCCTGATGGAGCGCATCACGGTCAAGCTCACACCGTTCATCTTCAAGCTGCTCGGATGGGGGATTCCGATAGCCAATTACGTCAAGGTGGATCACGTCTCGACTGGCGTGCCGCTTCCCTACGGCATTGACGTCACGCCCGATGGCAAGGCCTGGATTGCGCGCCTGCACACCGATGAGATCGCATCGGTGGACCCGGAGACCGGCAAAGTGACCATGATCAAAACCCCGTTCAGCGCGCCCCGGCGCCTGCGCAGCGACCGTGACGGCAATTTGTGGATCGTGGCCTTCAACGAGTCGCAAATTGCGCGCTATACCCCGAGCACCGGCCAATTTTTGCGCCTGGATCTGCCCGTCGTGCCCAAGGGCAGCGACACACCGTATTCGCTCAATGTGGACCGTGCGCGCCACCAGGTGTGGGTCAACGGCACCAACTCCGATTCGGTCTACCGCTACGACATTGCCAGTGGAGCCTGGAGCATGTTCCCCATGCAGCGCCACGTGACCTTTACCCGCGACGTCGAAATCTCGCCCAAGGGGCAGGTGTACGTAACCAGCGCCTCCTTCCCCAGCTGGCACATCGAGGACGCGCAGCCCACCCTCATCGAAATCACCCCGCGTTGAGCGGCCACCCACCCGGCATGCTGCGCTTTTATCTCTCCTGCCTGCTGGCGTTCACCGGCGGGCACATGGTCAACTACACCGTCATCCTGTACCTGCAGGAGAAGGTGGGGTCGGACTGGCTGTCCGGCGTGGGGTTTGGCCTGTCGTTCGGCAGTTCGCTCGTGTTTGGCTGGTTTGCCGGGGTCTTGTGCGACCGCATGGCTCCGGCCCGGGTGATCCACGGCGCCCAGACCCTGTTTCTGCTGTGTCTGGCCGGTCTGTGGTGGACCGACGCCGGCACCACCGGCCAGAGCCGCGTGGCCTGGACCCTGTTCTCGGCATTTCTGGGCGGCTTGGCCTGGTCTTTTGTCGGCCCGGCCCGGCTGGCCACTCTGGGGCAGATTGCCCCGGCGGACAAGCTCAAGCCCGCGACCATCGTCTTCAACCTGCAGGTGCTGCTGGGGTTTGGCCTGGCGCCTGTGGTGATTGGCGTGGTGCGCAGCCACTTTGGCTGGCCCGCCGTGTTTGCCACTGGCATGGGCTTGTTTGTCGCCTCTTCCCTGCTGCTGCTGGGCACTCGCACCCATGGCAGCGACCGCCCCCGCCTGGGTGTAGCGCAGGAAATGCGCGAAGGTTTTGCCGCCGTGGGCGCCAACCCCTTGCTGGCACAACTCATCGTGGCCGCCATCGTGGCCTATGCCATGACCGGCCCCATGCAGATTCTGCTGCCCAAATTGGCGCGTGAAGTGCTCGGCCTGTCGGAACTTCAGCGCGGCGGTTACCTGGGCCTGATGGCGCTGACGCTGATTGCCGGCGGCGTCACCGCCTTGCTTCTCAGCAAGCACCTGCACCACGGCGCTGCCATCTTCGTGGGCACCGTCACGGCCAGCCTGCTCTTTGCGTCGCTCAGCCACTGGAGCAGCGCCGCCGCATCGGCCGCGGCGCTGGGCGGCATGGGCTTGCTGGGCGGCATGGTCATCAGCTTCGTCATCGCCGGCATCCAGGGCCAGGCGCCCGATGCCCTGCGCGGGCGCATCATGGGCATTTATTCCATCATTTCACAGGTGGTTCCAGCCGCCTCGGGCGTGGCAGCCGGTGCGCTGGTGCGCACCACCGGCGTCACCAGCGCCATCGCCATGGCGGGCGTGGGCCTGGCGGGCGTGGCACTGCTGGCTGCGCTGGCAATGCCCCAACTGCGCCGCATGCGGGCCTGACGCTGTTGCGTTCGCATAAAATTGCCCGCACCTCTCCACACTGCCACGCCCTGTGGCCCAGCGGCATCCCGAGGGATGCCGTTGTGTTTTTCTGAAGACCGCCCCAGCCATGACCGACCCCGCCAGCCAACCCGGCCTGCAATCCCTGTCCAAATCCTTCGAGCCCGCCGCGCTGGAAGCGCACTGGGGCCCCGAATGGGAAAAGCGCGGCTACGGCATGGCCGGCGTGCGAGGCACCGGCGTGCCGCAGGCCGACGCGCCCTCGTTCGCCATCCAGCTGCCGCCGCCCAACGTGACCGGCACGCTGCACATGGGGCACGCGTTCAACCAGACCATCATGGACAGCCTGACCCGCTACCACCGCATGCGGGGCTTCAACACCGTGTGGGTGCCGGGCACCGACCACGCGGGCATTGCCACGCAGATCGTCGTCGAGCGCCAGTTGCAAGAACAGGGCATCAGCCGCCACGACATGGGCCCTACCCCGCCCGAAGCACGCAAGAACTTCGTCGCCAAGGTCTGGGAGTGGAAGGAGCACAGCGGCAACACCATCACCACGCAGATGCGCCGCATGGGCGACAGCGTGGACTGGAGCCGCGAGTACTTCACCATGGACGACAAACTCTCCGTGGTGGTGACCGACACCTTTGTGAAGCTGTATGAGCAGGGCCTGATCTACCGCGGCAAGCGCCTGGTGAACTGGGACCCCAAACTGCAGTCCGCCGTGTCCGACCTCGAAGTGGAAAACGAGGAAAAAGACGGCTCGCTGTGGCACATCGCCTACCCATTGGCCGATGGCTCGGGCCAGTTGGTGGTGGCCACCACGCGGCCCGAGACCATGCTGGGTGACGTGGCCGTCATGGTGCACCCCGAGGACAAGCGCTACCAGCACCTGATTGGCAAGATGGTGACGCTGCCGCTGGTAGGCCGCGAGATTCCCGTGATTGCCGACGAATACGTGGACAAGGCATTCGGCACCGGCGTGGTCAAGGTCACGCCCGCACACGACCAGAACGACTACGCCGTGGGCCAGCGCCACAAGCTGCCGATGATTTGTGTGCTGACGCTGGCCGCCACCATCAACGACAACGCGCCGGAGAAGTACCGCGGCATGGACCGCTTCGTCGCCCGCAAGGCAGTGGTGGCCGACCTCGAAGCCATTGGCGCGCTGGTCGAGGTGAAGAAGCACAAGCTCATGGTGCCCATCTGCACCCGCACCGGCCAGGTGGTGGAACCGATGCTGACCGACCAATGGTTTGTCGCCATGAGCAAGGTGGGCGAAGGCGATACCACCGGCAAAAGCATCGCGCAAAAGGCCATCGACGCCGTCGCCTCGGGCAAAGTGCAGTTCGTGCCCGAGAACTGGGTCAACACCTACAACCAGTGGATGAACAACATCCAGGACTGGTGCATCAGCCGCCAACTCTGGTGGGGCCACCAGATTCCGGCCTGGTACGACGAGGACGGCAACGTGATCGTGGCGCGCAGCGCAGCCGAAGCGCAAGCCAAGGCACCCGGCAAAACGCTGCGCCGCGACGACGACGTGCTCGACACCTGGTATTCCTCCGCCCTCGTGCCGTTTTCCACCATGGGCTGGCCGGATGCCGTGCCCGAGCCCAGCAAGACCAAGGACTACGACCTGTACCTGCCCAGCAGCGTGCTGGTGACCGGCTACGACATCATCTTCTTCTGGGTGGCCAGAATGATCATGATGACCACGCACTTCACCGGCCGCGTGCCGTTCAAGCACGTATACATCCACGGCCTGGTGCGCGACGCGCAGGGCAAGAAAATGTCCAAATCCGAGGGCAATGTCCTCGACCCGGTGGACTTGATCGACGGCATTGCCCTCGAACCCCTGCTGGGCAAACGCACCACCGGCCTGCGCAGGCCCGAGACCGCACCCACCGTGCGCAAGAACACCCAAAAGGAATTCCCCGAGGGCATCCCGGCCTACGGTGCCGATGCGCTGCGCTTCACATTCGCCGCACTGGCCTCGCTAGGCCGCAGCATCAACTTCGACAGCAAGCGCTGCGAGGGCTATCGCAACTTCTGCAACAAGCTCTGGAACGCCAGCCGCTTCGTGCTGATGAACTGCGAGGGCCAGGACTGCGGGCTGGACACCAGCCACGGCTGCACCGAGGACTACCTGCACTTCAGTCAGTGCGACCGCTGGATCGTCTCAGCCCTGCAAAAAGCCGAGAGCGACGTCGCCAAGGGCTTTGCCGAATACCGCCTCGACAATGTTGCCAACACGATTTACGACTTCGTCTGGAACGAGTTCTGCGACTGGTACCTGGAAATCGCCAAAGTGCAGATCCAGACCGGCGATGCAGCGCAGCAGCGCGCCACGCGGCGCACGCTGATTCGGGTGCTCGAAGCCATCCTGCGGCTCGCCCACCCTGTCATCCCTTTCATTACCGAAGAGCTCTGGCAGAAGGTAGCGCCTGTCGCCGGTCTGGCGGGTGAATCGGTCTCCATCGCCCGTTACCCTGAGAGCCAGAGCGAAAAAATCGACCAGGAGGCCGATGCCCATGTCGCGCGCCTCAAGGCCTTGGTGGACGCTTGCCGCACGCTGCGCGGCGAGATGAATGTCTCGCCTGCCACGCGCCTGCCGCTGTATGCGCTGGGCGACGCGGAGTTTCTGCGCACATCGGCCCCCGTGCTGCAGGCCCTGGCCAAGCTCTCCGAAGTGCGGGTGTTTGACCAGGAGGCCGCCTGGCAAGCCGCGGCCCAGGCGGCGCCGGTGGCGGTGGTCGGCAGCGCGCGCCTGTGCCTGCACATGGAAATTGATGTCACGGCCGAGCGCGCGCGTCTGACAAAAGAAGCCGCTCGCATCGAAGGTGAGCTGGGCAAGGCGCGTGCCAAACTGGCCAACGAAGCCTTTGTCGCCAAGGCGCCCGCTGCTGTGCTTGACCAGGAGAGGCGCCGCATGACCGACTTCACCACCACGCTCGATCGTCTGCAGGAACAGTTGCAGCGGCTGGGTTAAGCATAAGCAATACATTGAAAAAACAGCAAAGGATTGCCATGGCCCCCTCAGCACACGCCACCGTTCGCAAAGCCGTCTTCCCCGTGGCCGGCCTGGGCACCCGCTTTCTGCCAGCCACCAAGGCCAGCCCAAAGGAAATGCTGCCGGTGGTGGACAAGCCGCTGATCCAGTACGCGGTGGAAGAAGCCTACGCCGCCGGCATCCGCCACATGATCTTCGTCACCGGGCGCAGCAAGCGCGCCATCGAAGACCATTTCGACACCGCCTACGAGCTGGAAAACGAGCTGGAGACGGCCGGCAAGACCGACCTGCTGGAACTCGTGCGCTCGGTGCAGCCCCACGACATGGACTGCGCCTTTGTGCGCCAGCCGCGCTCGCTCGGCCTGGGCCACGCCGTGCTGTGCGCCGAACCGCTCATCGGCAACGAGCCCTTTGCCGTGCTGCTGGCCGACGACCTGATGCGCGGCCCCGTGGGCGGCATGCCCGTGCTGGCGCAAATGGTGCAGGCCTTTCGCCAGCAGGGCCGCTCGGTGATTGCGGTGCAGGAAGTGCCGCAAGAGCAGGTCAACCGCTACGGCATCGTGGCGGGCGAACCCGCCGGCGGTCCGCTGATCCGCATCGACCGCATCGTGGAAAAGCCTGCTCCCAAGGATGCACCGTCCCGCATGGGCGTAGCGGGCCGCTACATCCTCACACCGGCCATCTTCGATCAGATCCGCTCCCAGTCCACAGGCGCGGGCGGCGAGATCCAGCTCACCGACGCCATTGGACGCTTGATGGAACACGAGGCGGTGTATGCCTTCCAGTACGAAGGCAAGCGCTACGATTGCGGCAGCAAGGAAGGTTTCTTGCAGGCCACGGTGGAACTGGCGCTGGAGCACCCGGAAGTGGGGGCTTCGTTTCGCAGCTACCTCAAGACGCTAACGCTTTGAGTTTGGACGGCTTGCTACTTTTTTGATAGCTTCTCGCGCTTTCGCTAAAAGCGCTGGCAGCCTATCTAGCTTGATATTTTCTTCAGCGAAACCAAGGAAAATCTACCGCCGCCGCAGCAGGTGGATGTATTCGTCACCCACCGTCTCCTGCCCCACCAGCTCGTTGCTGGTCTGCTTGGCAAAGGCCTGGAAGTCGCGCACCGAGCCGATGTCGGTGGACACCACCTTGAGCACCTGGCCACTGTCCATGTCGGCCAAAGCCTTTTTGGCCTTGAGGATGGGCAGCGGGCAGTTGAGCCCGCGGGTGTCGATTTCCTTGTCGATGTTCATGGCGTTGCGTCCTTTGGCGGCAGATCGAGCCCACGGCGTCGCTCTGCATTTTCTTCGTCTGTGAAAAATACCGGTTCATGCCCGCGGGTGCGCAGCCAGTCGGCCAGCGCGTACCCCGTGCCGGCGGGCCAGCATTTGAGATCCTGCAGATCGTACAGCCGGTAGTCCACCAGTTCGGGCGACAGCCGCACCTGCCCCGTGGCCACCACATGGTAGGCAATGATGACCTGGTTCATGCGCAGAAATTCATAGGAGCCGACCAAGGTGCTGCTCTGCACGTCGAGATTGGTTTCCTCCTTGACCTCGCGCGCGATACCGGACTGGGGCGACTCACCCGCCTCCATGAAGCCGGTGATCAGCGCAAACATCTTGCTCGGCCAGGCAGCGTTGCGCGCCAGCAGCACCTTGCCGTCGATCTCGACGATGGCGGCGAGCACCGGCGTAGGGTTGTTCCAGTGTGTCCAGCCGCAGGCCGGGCAGCGCAGGCGCTCTACGTCGCCGCTGTCCTCCACCTGAACGATCATTGCCAGCGGCGTGGCGCAGTGGGTGCAAAAGCGCGTTTCGTACTGCATCGCTTCCTTTTTGATAGCTGTCAGTGCTTTTGTATTAAGCGCTAGAGGCCAATTTTACTTATATTTCAGATGGGAAAGACACCGGTGGAGAGGTAGCGATCGCCCCGATCGCACACCACAAAGGCAATCGTCGCGTCATGCTCGCGCAGCGCAATCTGCTGCGCCACCCAGCAAGCGCCTGCCGCCGAGATGCCAGCAAAAATACCCTCTTCGCGCGCCATCCGGCGGCACATGTCTTCGGCGTCGTCCTGGCTGACTAGCACCAGCTCGTCAATGGCCTTGGCGTCATAGATGGCAGGCATGTAGGCCTCGGGCCATTTGCGGATGCCGGGAATGCGCGAGCCTTCTTGCGGCTGCGCGCCGACCACCAGAATGTTCGGGTTCTTTTCCTTCAGAAAGCGCGAGACGCCGGTGATGGTGCCCGTCGTCCCCATGGCGCTGACGAAGTGCGTGATGCGGCCTTCGGTCTGCTCCCACAACTCGGGGCCGGTGGTCTCATAGTGGATACGCGGGTTGTCGAGGTTGGCAAATTGGTCGAGCACGCGTCCTTTGCCTTGCTTTTGCATGCCAATGGCCAGATCGCGCGCGTATTCCATGCCGCCGCTCTTGGGTGTGAGGATCAGCTCGGCGCCAAACGCCTTCATGACCTGGGCGCGCTCGATCGATAAGTCCTCGGGCATCACCAACACCATGCGGTAACCGCGAATGGCCGCCGCCATGGCCAGAGCAATGCCGGTGTTGCCCGAGGTGGCCTCAATCAGCGTGTCGCCAGGCCGGATATCGCCACGTTCTTCGGCGCGCCGGATCATGGAGAGCGCGGGCCGGTCCTTGACCGAACCGGCGGGGTTGTTGCCTTCGAGCTTGGCCAAAACCACATTGCCGCGCTCGGCGTTGTCTTTGGCAGCAATGCGTTGCAGCGCCACCAGCGGCGTGCGCCCAACAGTGTCCTCAATCGTGGGGTAATTCATGCGCCCTACTGTGCCATAATTTGCGGCTGCACCTAGCTGCCCGGGTGGTGAAATTGGTAGACGCAGGGGACTCAAAATCCCCCGGAGAAATCCGTGCCGGTTCGATTCCGGCCCCGGGCACCACAATTAAGGCCGTAAGCTTCCAAGAGCTTCCGGCCTTTTTCTTTTCCCCTCTGAAAATAGCCGTCGCGCAGTGCATGTGCGTCCGCGCAAGTGTGCCCCAATCCGGGGGCACACGGGGGCACATTTGGGGGCACTAATCCGAAAAGTGGGGGCACATGCATATCCGATTGCACCAAACAAAAAGGGGTACCCCCCCTCCCTGAAACTTGCGCGCACAAAAATTTGACTAGACGGTCGGTTTCCGGCTGGTGGGGCTTGGACTTTCTGCCCCCCCCCTACGCCCGCACCTTGCGAGTTTGAGCCGGGGAAGGACCTGCGCAGCCGGTCAGCAGCAGCCCAAAGATGCACCATGGCCCCCGCCGCTCGCACTTCGCGCGCTGCACCTTCTTCGCCTTCACGTGTTTTGGCTTGGGACAACTGGGACACTTGGGACACCGCATGGATACTGGGTTTGCGTGTTCCCAAGTTGTCCCAACACTCCGGATTTTGGGAACAAATTTCAGGGAAAACCCGATTTATGCACCTTTCCGGGCATGAATCCGGCCAGTCCAGACACATACGGTGCTGCAGTGCCTGTCATGCAAAAAAAATCGGGATGCACCTTTTGGGGCATCGGCGCAAATTGGCGCGCGGATTGGTTTTACCCACCGCGCCCCCACGCGCACCGTGCATTTCGGCTGGCGCCTGGTCACTTATCTGGCCCGTGCAGGCGTCAGCACAGCCCCCTGAACCCGCTACAGCGCCAGATCAAAGATGGTCGGAGTGATGCGATAGCACCAAGACAAGCCCAGGCCGGGCAGGCGCTGGCGCGTGTCGTATTGGCGGCTGGGGTCGGCAGCAAGGCACCCATGCTGCAGCAGCACGGTGCAGACGGCGCGATGGTCAAACCCTTGACACACTTCGCCGCGAAACGTCTCAGCCATCACGAAGTATTCAACGCTCACTTCCTCGCCTATGGCCGCATCCATGTGCTCACCAAACTTGGTCTGGTGGTCTGAATTGCTTTTGACTGGCTTGCCGTCGCTGTCCACCAGCCGCCGATAGCCGGCGCGCTGCAGCGTCTTGGGGTTATGGTCATCAGCAGCACGGTGCCACCACGTAAAGCGCCCTTCCCCATGTACTTCGAGGAAGCGCCGCACGGCGCGCAACATGGCTTGCACCTCGCCATTGCCAGCGCCGCCACGCGCAGCCAGCCACGCATCAAAGCAGGCACGGGCGCCGCGCTCGCTTTCGCCAACCGGCCAGCCGGTCAGCCCGGCCTCGGTCGCCAACTCACCCGCCACGCCCACCAGCGCAAAGCGAGCGCCCACGCGTTCCACTTGCCCCGATGCGCCCTCAGGCACCCACTGACGCGCCAGCGCCGCAGTAGCATTGCGCGCGCGCTTGGCAAGGGTGTCTGTGTGCTCGCAGGCCCATTCAATGAACGCACGTCCAGGCGCCCCATAGCACGCCTGCGCTTCACGGGTCAGGTGGCTGGCAAACGCGGCCGGCCCGGCAAAATCATGGATGCACTCAAAAGCCCCCATGCCGGCGCCCGCATCAGCGGCAATGTCTGCCATGCGCACTTCTTGCCCCGTGCGTGCCCGCTTCATGCCCTCCGCCATATGGTCTGCCAAGCCCAGTTCACCAGCACTGAGGAACAGCAGGCGCCAGGACAGGCGGGCACGTGGTGCGCCGTTGCGGGTGGCGCGGGCCTTGCTCTGTTCGTTGGCCAGCATGTAGGCGCATTCGCCCGCCACCTTGCCCTCCACTTGCGCCAGCTCGTCCAGGATCAGCGTCGAGTCGCAGTGCTGCGCGGCGATGGCTTCAAGGGCATTGTCCGTGGTGCGCCAGCGCTGCAAGTAGCTTGCGCCCCCGTACACGCTGGCCGCCAGGCGCAGGGCCGTGGTCTTGCCTGAGCTGCTGTCGCCGCGAAAGTGAAAGCCCCCGCTCTCCATGCCGGCCAGGCGCAGCATGGGGCCGGCAAAGGCGCAGGCCACCGCGAACACCAGCCGACTATTACCCACGCACAGCGAGCCGATGCGCTCACGCCAGGCGGGCACATCGTGGCGCACGCGGAAAGTGTTTTCCATTTGGCTGTCAGACTGGAACACGATGCGCTCGGCATCGTCGCCAATGGTTTCATGGGGCAACACATAGGCCCGGCCCCCGTTCGCCGTGGGGTGCCAGCCAATGCGGTCTGTGCAGCTTGCGAACTCGCCGGGCTGGCGCGTCTGGATGTATTCGGTCAGGCGGTTTCGAGCAGCGGGCGCGGTGGCGATGCGCAGGCCCATATTGAGCAGCACGCCCCGGTATTCGCCACCATCGCCGCTCAGCATGCGGGCGGGCATGGCCCATTGTTTGGACTTGCCCAGCGGGTCAGCAAAGGCCAGCAGGTAACCCCAGCCAGCGCCGTCCTGGTCGCGCGTGGCCGCTTCCACTTCAAGGCGCGAGCACAGCCACAGCGGGCGCGATTCGTTGCCGTCCTTGTCGCGCCCAAGGAACCACACGCCGGAATCATCAACTATGAATGGATCTGTTTTGCTGTTGGCACCGTCCGCACCAGCACCAGCACCAGCACCAGCACCAGCACCAGCACCAGCACCAGCACCAGCACCAGCACCAGCACCAGCACCAGCACCAGCAGGCGAAGGGCTCTTGCCGGTGCGTCGCTGGCGCTTCTTTGCCGGGCTGGCGCTGCTCTGCGTTTGCTGCGCCTGGTGCGCCTCTATGGCCGCACCAATGCATGCGCGCACCGCGTCCAGGCCACAGCCGGCGTGCAGGTCGTTGAAGTCGAAATTGGCGGGCGCATCGCCAGCAGGCAGCGGCGCAGGGAACACTGCTACGCCCGGCACGGCGCGCGCCGCCGCCGTGGCCTTCTCGCGGCCCGTGTTGGTGCCCGTTCTGGCATCGGTGGCGCAGTCATCATCACCGCACAGCACCAGCAGCGCAGCCGGGTACTGATGGCGCAGGGCCTTTGCCACATGCAGCAGGTTGCCCGCATCAAAGGCCACAGCAACAGGGTGCCCGGTAGCTTCATGCAGGCTTGCGCAGGTGGCGTAGCCCTCGGCAATCAGCAGCACGGCGGCGCCGGCAGGGTCGCCGCACCAGTGCCAAAGGCCAGACTTACGCCCACCCTTCAAAAACAGTTTGTCGGGGCCAGCAGCCGGGCGCTCAGGGGCGATGCTCTGCACGTTCCACAATGCGCCGTTCTGATCGCGCAGCGGCACCAGCACAACGCCATCTGGCATGAAGCGCACGCCGTGCCCATGCACGCCCTTGCGGGCCAGGTAGGGGCTGGCGCCGGCTTCGCTGGCGCTCTGCCACAGCTGGGCGGCTTCGCGTGCGGCATCGGCCTGTGTGATGCGCTTGCTCTCCAACTCCGCACGCACCCGTTTTTCACGTTCGCGCTCGATACGCGCCAGCTCTGCAGGGTCGCGCACTGCTGGCGCTTGGTCGGCTTTGGACAGGTCAAAACCATTTTGCTTTGCCAGGTGCAGCAACGTGCCGACGCCCACGCCGCCACCCGCTTTAATGCTGCGCCAGGTACTGCGTGCGCTGGCCGCGTCGTAGGTGTCTGCCGTGGCGCTCCAGGCCTCGAAAAGATCGCGGCCCGTATCGTCTGGGTATTCTGACTTGACGGCCATGCCGACACGCGCCCATTCGTCACGGGGCAGGTTGGCAGGGATGCGCGCCAACGCAGAGCGGATCAGCTCAGGGGTGATTTGTGTGGTCATGCTGCAGCCAAGATTTGAGAGCGTGCCGGGCTAAGCCGGCGCGCTGGGGGCGTAGCGGCTCACGCGATAGGGCATGGCGGCACGCGCCCAGCACCAGCGGCCAGCTCTGCTGCATGGATCGCGCCGGCTGTCTGCAGGTAGGCGGCGATCAGTGCAAGGGCTGTTCCTGTGGTAGCGGGGCCAAAGCCCTCAACGAACGCAAGCGCAGCATCTGCATAGCCATCAACCACAGCTTCAACGCGTGCTTCAAGCTCCGACTCCTGTGCAGACACTTCGGGCAACGTCACTTCTGAGCACTCCTTTTTCACCGCGCCGCTCACGACTGCACCTCACCAGCGATGCGGGCCTGCACCCAAGCCAGCACGGCGCTCTCGGACCACGCCGCCATGCGAGCTGTGATTCGCACACAGGATGGAAATTTGCCCTCTTTCATCAGTTTGTAGATGGTGCTTTTCTTACAGCCGGTGGCCGCTTCAACATCAGGAAGGCGCAGCAGCCGGTCACGCGGGACAACGGGTCTGGCGGTATGTACTACTTGCATGGTGGAAAGTCCTTTCGTGTATGCCGGTGCATCCGTCGTGGTGCATACAAGGCATGGAGAGACTTTCAGCGATGCCCCTTGAAAGAATTGAGGGGCAAATAAGGGGCGTGCTCCGCGGTCGCCCACACACAGTAGGACAAGTGCATCTCCCAGTGAATCCCTGCCTCTCAAGTGCGCCCATTGGCCGCTGAAAGCGCGCATTACGCGGCCTTTTTGCCGCTGCGCACGGTCGTCACCGCGTAGGTTGGCGGAGCTTTTATTGCTGCTTTGATCGCGCGCATTCGATCAGCGGTCAGCGCCCTTTTCAGTGCCTTGCGGGGCTCATTTGCCGTGCTCCCCAGCTCACGCCCCATGGCGTCAAGCGCAGCCGATTCAGTGGCACCCTCCGCCGTCCTGCGCGCCAATTCGGCCTTGGCAATCTCGACCTGGTTACCGAGTCCAAAATCAGGCCCGCGCCTGTTCAGCGTTTTCGCAGCGCGATAGACCACAAGTGCAGGCCAGTCAGCCAGGGGAAAAGGGGAAGCAGGCACAGCATCAACAGCAAGCGTGGCCACCGTGCCCCAGCCCCACAGCGCGTGCGCCTTCACCATGGGCACAGCAAGCCTGCGCAGGCGGTTCAATTGCGCGCGCCGCTCAGCAGTGTCAAACGATGCAAATTTGGGCGGAGGCACCTGGTCATCGGGGAGAAGCGCGGCTAGCCTGGTGCGCTCTCGATTCGCCGCAATCACACGCTCGATATACCAATCATCATCAGTTGCGGGGTCTGCCAACCCCGGCCAGCAATCGTCCCAGGAGTTGCCGACTTCGCGAACTACAAATTCGCTCAGCGTGTCGTGATCCACAAAGTCCACATGCTGCCAAAATCCCGCCGCCGCTCTGTTGGCACGCCCGCCCAAGGTAAGCGGCAGCGCGAAATCACGGGCACTCAGCACATACAGGCAGTCAGTCTCGCCCTCATAGATCAACTTCCCAAAAAGCTCATGCACCACGCGATCGCGCGGCAAGCTTTCGGCCAGCCATACTGCGACATCTTCCAGCCGCACCAGCCGCCCTGCTTCTGTTCCGTCCGCCCGCTGCAGGCCATATTTGGAATTTGGCTCCCACCCAGCCATTGGCACTATCTGTATGGGTTTGCTGGTGCTGGACGCCATAGGGTCATCCCTTCGCGGTTTCTGGCACAGGTGCTTCGCCACCGGGCGCAGTGGTGGGGACAGTGGCTGGCGACTCAAAAGACCGACGTAGGTCTGCCAAGCGCCAGCGCGTAGCGCCGCCAATCCTGACGGGCTGCGGCAGGTTACCCGCCTTCACTTCGCGCCAGAAGGTGGAACGGCCGATAGAGAGCAGCTGGGCGGCTTCCTTGTCGGGGATTAGAAGTTTCTCGGTGGTCATGACTTAACTCCTTTGCTGGTTTGACGACACAGCCCGTTCAAAGTAGGCCTGCTGCAGCCATGCTCAGAGTCTCTGAACCGCCCACGATCACATGATCCAAAACGCGAACGTCAAACAGCGCCAAGGTCTCTTTGAGCGTCTGAGTCAGGGCCTCATCAGCACGGCTGGGTTGTAAGCTTCCGCTTGGGTGGTTGTGTGCCAGCACAACGGCTGCGGCCTGGTGTTGCAGCGCGGCCTGTGCAATCTCACGCGGATGCACGCTGGTTTGCGTCAAAGTTCCAGAAAAGAGGATTTCAAAGGCAATCGCTCGATGCTGGCTGTCCAGATACATCACAGCAAACTGCTCGCGGGGCTCGCCACCCAGTTGCAGGGCGATGTAGCTACTGAGTTGCACTGGGTCCAAAAAGACAGTGCCTAAATTACGCATGTAGCGCCCCAAAATCTCAAGCGCGCGATCAACCGCCACCCGCTCACGCGCTCGCAGGCCATATCGAAAGCTACGTGCGCCATCAGCCAAACCGTAGGCGGGTATGCACTCGCCAGACTGCAGGCGCGGATGTCGCGCAGCGGGGCGTTTTGCTGTCTTGACGGTGCTGGTGCTGGTTGCCATGGCTCAGACCCTCCCGGTAGTGCTGGCGCTGGTGCACACGTTTGCACCGCTCAGGCTTCGCAGCGCTGCCAGGGCCTGCACCGTCTTGCGGGTGGCGCCAGGCACGTTGGCAGGGCCGGGCTGTCGCAGGTAGCGCAAGGCCATTGCCAGCGCGTTGTGCGCATCGCCGTAGCTTTGCAGGGGGTCAGGGCTGCCCTTGGCGGGCGTTGTGGCCGCAGCGTGGCGGCTGGGCAGGTGAATGACGGTTGTCATGGCTTCTTGCTCCTATCTGAGACTTGAAACCACCGGCCACGTTCTCACGCGCAGCAGGTGGACGGGATGTTGAAAACACGGAGATAGCCGTGCGCCAGGTGTTGCCACTCTGACCATCCCGCCCGAAACCTTGGACACGGCGCAGTGCCGTATTTGCAGAATTCAGACGTGACAAAACCCCATATCGGAGGGGTCGCACCGCTATCTCTGAAGGTGTTTTCAAGCACCGGCCCCGGTCAGGGGTTGCGGGGATTATGCATGGAATCGATCAACGATGAAACCCGCGTATCGCGTCCCCATTACGCCCATGACTTCCACAGCGCCAAAGCAGATACCGCCAGCGCCAGCCAGGAAATCCACACGGCACGCCCGGCAGCGTCCGCCTGTCGAATTGCGGAACCTTCGGGCGTCCGCAAGTAGGCCTTGCGTCGCTTCTTTGCTTCAGCTCGCACCCACCGCGCGACGTCTGCGCGCTCTGCTGGGTCGTGGAAGTCGCCACGCTGCAGCATTTCCACTATGAACGGCAGACCCTTGCTGGTGTTGCTCAGCGCAATCAGACGTTTTTCCAGCTCAGGTGTCATTTTCAGCCCCTCCCGCCACGGCTGGATCGTCGCTGGCTGGCGCTTTCAAATAGGCATCGTGCAGGCGCTCAAGGTCTTGCATGTACCACCCGCCGCCGCGTGTGCTGACGGGCAGCGCATGCGCCGCGTGCAGACGTTTGAGGTCAATCAGCAGACCCAGGTGCTGCGACACCCAAGCGGGTATCTCTACGCCTTCATTGCGCCAGCGGCTGGGGGTGTTGCGGTGCAGGCCCGTGGCGCGGCAAAGGTCTGCCGCTTTCCAGCCCAGCGCGGCCATCGCGGCATCCAATTCAGTGACAGTCATAGCGAGCCCAAAAGTGCGAAGAGGCTTGGATTGTGCCTGTATTCCCGATAATGTGCAAAATCATCGTAAAACGCACAATAGTTAACATAATACCCGTCGTATCTACTGTGCAATGTGGATAACTTTTGCACATTTACGGGAAACGTAGCATCCATGCGGGTTCCGGGGCATCTGCCATTTGCTACATTTTTAGGCAATAGCGCGGTTTTAGTTATCCACAGGCAACTGTTTACCGCCTGCAGTAACGGTCGAATGCCACGCGGACAGCAGCGCAGATACGCCAGACGGGATGCTGGCGCTGGTCGCCTCCGACACTGGCGCGATGTATTCCGCCACCGGGCGATTGCGATAGGTCACGCGCCGGGTGCGCGCGATGGTCAGCACACCTGATTTCCGCATGTAGCTCACTGTGTAGCGCGCTGCTCCCAGGCCCACGCAGGCACGTAGCGCCATCTCTCGCAGCGTGGCGCCCCGGTCTGGTGTCGCCAGCTCGTGCGCCGCGTCCAGCAGCGCCAAATACACCTCACCTCTAGGCCGCATGACTGCCCCCCGCACGTCTGAAAAGCGGCCATTGTGCGAGCCCTTCACGCCCGGTGGAAGGCGCCAAGGAGAGGCCCGCCCGCGCTCATTTCCTTGAGCGTGCGCCTGTGTGCGTGCAGGCATTTAAGAGGTGTCGCGCATGTTACACAGGAGCTGAATCGACCGACACCAGCACCAGCGGCGCCAGGCATGCGGTGCAGAGAGAGGGTGGCAAGCGCGGTCAGGGCAACAGCGGGGAAGCGGGTGTAGGTAAGTAGGAGAGAGAAATTCTTTTCACTATATAAAAGTGTCCCACTTTGTTCCCAATTTGTTCTCGGTTTGTCCCATCGTTGAATTGACCGCTAAGCCGCATCAATGCTGGGTTCTCCCGTTTTTGTCCCAATGTCCCATCGTTTTTCAGTGTTAGCAGGGCGGGTAAACCGCTATGGCAACCGTCGCGCGCATGAAAAAAGGGCCTGCCGGCCCTTGTTCTGGTGCTGCTGGCGCTGGCCGCAGCGCTACGCCGCCCGTGCAGGCATCTTCACCACGTTGCCGGCCTTGCGCCCGTCCAGGTAGTCCGCCCACCACTGCAACAGGCGCTCACGGTCCTGCATGTAGGTGCTGCGGTGGTAGGCGGCGCGAACCTCGTTCTTTTCCTTGTGCGCGAGCTGGCGTTCGATCACGTCAGGGTTCCAGCCGCATTCATTGGCCACCGTCGAGAACAACGCCCTGAACCCGTGCGCCGTGGCGGTGGCGCGGTAGCCCAGGCGGGCCAGGGCCGAATTGAAGGTGTTTTCGCTCAGTGGCTTGCTGGGGTACACGGGGCTTGGGAACACCAGCTCACGGTGCCCGCTCAGCGCCTGCATGCTGCGCAGCACTTCCAGGGCCTGACGCGAGAGGGGCACGCGGTGCTCTGCCCTCATCTTCATGCGCTCGGCTGGAATGGTCCACAGGGCGGCGTCCAAATCGAATTCAGCCCAGCGGGCGCCGCGCACTTCACCGGGCCGCGTGGCGGTCAGGATGACCATGCGCAGCGCGTGCACCGTGTGAGGGTCGCCCTGGTACGCGGCCAGCTTGTTGAGGAACTCGGGCAGATCCTTGTCTGCCATCGCGGCGCGGTGCTGCACCTCACGAGGTTTGAGAATCTCGGACAGCACCAAGTCAAGCATGGGGTTGCTGGCGATGCGCCCATGAATCACCGCCCAGCGGTACACGGCCTTGACCCGCTGCAACACCCGCCCGGCCTGGTCAGCCGCGCCGCGTGTCTCGATCTTCACGATGGCGGCTCGCACTTCGCCCGGCTTGATGCTGGCCATGGGGCGGGCGCCCAACGTGGGGAAGATGTCCGCGGCAAGGGATGCCAGGACACGGGCGGCGGTGGCGGCGTCCCAGCGGGCGGCCTGGTGCTGGTGCCAGTCGCGGGCCACGGCCTCAAGGGTGTTCGCCGCATCGTGCGCGGCCTGCGCCTTGCTCGCCTTGCGCAGCGCGCCGGGGTCGGCGCCACCTTGAAGCACCTTGCGCGCCGCGTCCGCCTGGTCGCGCGCTGCCTTCAGGCCGGTGGCGGGGTAGACACCCAGCGCGAGCCGTTTTTCCTTGCCGCCGAATCGGTATTTCATGCGCCAATAGCGCCCGCCTGCCGCAGTCAGTTCCAGATAGAGGCCCAAGCCGTCAGCGTGTTTACCGGGCTTGGTCAGCGTGCGCAGCTTCGCATCGGTCAGCTTCATGGGGGTATCCTTCGCAGTGTGGGGGCACATTTGGGGGCACATTTTGCACCAGCCGGCGAAGGGCCTAGGATTCATGCGGGTTGCGGGAAAGAGTTAGGGTGCGGCCCCGCCACAGTTGATGGCCTCATAGGGCTGCAAACTCTCTCAGAACCCGCATGTCTCCTCGGCATAGCGGGTTTTTCTTCGTCTTCGGCGGGAACCAGCCAGTGCAGTGTGCCGCGCCAAGTCGGCCTCAGCCATCCTGGCGCTTGATCAGCGTCCGGCCCTTCGGCGTGATGACGAATTCGTTGCGGGCGTCGTGTTCCACGTAGCCGTATTCCAGCAAGCGCCCCGAAAGGTGCTGGTGCAAGGCCTGGGGCAAGGTCAGCACGTCACCCATCTCCAGGCGTTTGAGCGCTTCGAGCTCATCCACGGTGGGGGCGTCGTGCACGGGGGTGGGCGAATGGTTCATGGTGGCTCTCCTTCCAGACACTGAGTTCAAAAACGGGGCAGGTCCTGCAGGCCGGGGGCATTGGACTCTTCAGGGAATGCAATGCTCTCTTCCCAGCCACCGTGCAAGCTGTCTTGCACTTGCAGGTGCGCGGGCCCACTGTGCACCAATTTGCCGCTGGCGTCCTCTCGCACCGCCACAATGGCATCGCCTTCCAGCAGGCGGTCGATCACTTCGATGAGGGGCACGGGAGCCGGAGGCAGGTCCCAACCGCGCGCTTCAGGTGCCAGCAGGCCCATCAACACTTCATGGATGCGCGGAGCACCTGAGACTTCAAACCGAACTGCCGTAATTCCGTACATTCGCGTCCTTTTTTCTAAGCTGGCTGCTACTGCAGGCTGGTAACGAAGTGCCCGCGTTCCTGCGCATCAGCCCACCGCAGCGTAAGCGGGCGCTTGGCGTGGCGCTGTAGGAAGACTTGCCGTCTGGAGCGCTACCAAAGCGTGTCACGGCGCAGCCTGGGCCTGCAGCCAGGGCAAAAAGGCGTCCAGCACCGCGGCATGGTCTTGAGATGGGCTGACCAGGTAGTAGCCGCGCTCGCCGCGGAGCGACTGCTGGCAGGCGACCACCAGTTCGCCGCGCGCCAGCTCGGCCTCGATCAGCAGGGGCGGCATCAGCGCCACGCCCAGGCCATGTGCTGCGGCAACGGCCAACATGGAAAACAGCTCGTAGCGCGGGCCTTCGAGCGAGCGCGTTGCGCTCGTTCCCTGGGCCTCGAACCACTGGCGCCAACCATACGGGCGCGTGCTTTGCTGGAGCAGCGGCATCGCGGCCAGCATGTGCGGCGATACGCCCGCGTGCGCCCGCCCGCGCCCGCGCTGGGTGGCTGCCTCCAGCAGATGGGGGCTGCACACCGGCAGCACATCTTCGTGCAACAGCAGATGGGCCTGGGTGCCGGGCCACTGCGCCACCTGCTCGGGCGTGCCGGCGTACAAGGCGGCGTCGAAACCGGTGTCGGCAAACAAAAAGGGGCGGGTGCGCGTGTCGATATGCACCACGATGTCGGGGTGCAGAGCGGCAAACTGCGGCAAGCGCGGAATCAGCCAGCGTGTGGCAAAGGTAGGCACCGCCGCCAAGGAGAGCGCGCCGCCGTGCCCCCGGTGCGCCATGGCGTCCAAGGTGTCGCGCTCAAGCGCCTGCAGGCGCGGGCCGATCTGGCGGGCGTAGCTGCGGCCGGCCGGCGTCAAGGCCACGCCGTGGCGGGTGCGGCGAAACAGCGCCACGCCCAGAAAATCTTCCAGGCCGAGAATCTGGCGCGACACGGCGCTTTGCGTGAGCGCTAGCTCGTCGGCGGCGCGGGTATAGCTTTCGTGGCGCGCCGCGGCGTCGAAACAGGCCAGGGCCTGGGTGGAAGGAAGGGTGCGGCGCATGGGCGAGCAGCAAGGGTTTGGCTGCCCATATTCTGGAGCAAACAGGTTCCTTGTATGACGCAATCGCATAACTGGGTTCCATATTCTCGCTTGCGGCGTAGAACACAAGGCTTCTACGATGGCGCACCATTCGCATTCAATGCGTTTTTTGCACATCAACCCAGTCACCCAAAACCCACCGGAGACCACCATGGCCCACGCCACTTTTCATTGGGACGACCCCTTTTTGCTCGACCAGCAGTTGAGCGACGACGAGCGCATGGTGCGCGATGCCGCCGCCGCCTACTGCCAGGACAAGCTGGCACCGCGCGTGCTGGAAGCGTTCCGATACGAGCGCATGGACACCACCATCTTTCGCGAGATGGGCGAAGTCGGCCTGCTCGGCCCCACCATTCCCGAGCAGTACGGCGGCCCTGGGCTCAATTACGTCGCCTACGGGCTGATTGCGCGTGAAATCGAGCGCGTCGATTCGGGCTACCGCTCCATGGCCAGCGTGCAAAGCTCGTTGGTGATGGTGCCGATTTTTGAATTCGGCACCGAGACGCAGCGCCAGAAATACCTGCCCAAACTGGCCAGCGGCGAATGGATTGGCTGCTTCGGCCTGACCGAACCCGACCACGGATCGGACCCCGGCAGCATGGCCAGCCGCGCCAAAAAGGTGGCGGGTGGCTACGAGCTTTCGGGCAGCAAGATGTGGATCACCAACAGCCCGGTGGCGGACGTGTTCGTGGTCTGGGCCAAGGAAGTGAGCGAGGCCGGCAGCGTCGGCCCGATTCGCGGCTTCATTCTCGACAAAGGCATGAAGGGCCTGTCGGCCCCCGCCATCCACGGCAAGGTGGGCTTGCGCGCCAGCGTGACGGGCGAGATCGTGATGGACAAGGTGTTCGTGCCTGAAGACAACGCCTTCCCCGACGTGCAGGGGTTGAAGGGCCCGTTCACCTGCCTCAACAGCGCGCGCTACGGCATTGCCTGGGGAGCATTGGGCGCAGCCGAGTTCTGCTGGCACACCTCGCGCCAGTACACGCTGGACCGCAAACAGTTTGGCCGGCCCCTGGCCGCCAACCAGCTGATCCAGAAGAAGCTGGCCGACATGCAGACCGAGATTGCCCTGGGCCTGCAAGGGTGCCTGCGCCTGGGGCGCATGAAGGACGAAGGCACGGCCGCTGTGGAAGCCACTTCGATCATCAAGCGCAACAGCTGCGGCAAGGCGCTCGACATTGCCCGCATGGCACGCGACATGATGGGCGGCAACGGCATCAGCGACGAGTTCGGCGTGGCGCGGCATCTGGTGAACCTGGAAGTGGTCAACACCTACGAGGGCACGCACGATGTGCACGCGCTGATCCTGGGCCGTGCCATCACGGGAATCGCGGCCTTTGCGAACTAGAATTTTAAGAAAAATTGGCCTCTAGCGCTTATCCCATAAGCGCTTCAAGCTATCTTTTTGAAAGCACCATGAGCCTTCCCTCCACCCCAGCAGGCGCCCTCGCAGGCATCCGCGTGCTTGACCTCTCGCGTGTACTGGCCGGCCCCTGGTGCACGCAAATTCTGGCGGACCTGGGCGCCGACGTGGTCAAGATCGAGCGCCCCGGCGCCGGGGACGACACGCGCCACTGGGGCCCGCCCTTCCTGAGGGACGCCGACGGCCACGACACCGACCAGGCCAGCTACTACACCGCCTGCAACCGCAACAAGCGCTCGGTCACCCTCGATATCGCCACGCCCGAGGGCCAGGCGCTGATTCGCCAGATGGCACTGCAGGCCGATGTGCTGGTGGAGAACTTCAAGGTGGGCGGGCTGGCGCAGTACGGCCTGGACCACGCCAGCCTGCTGGCGCTCAACCCGCGCCTGATCTACTGTTCTGTCACCGGCTTTGGGCAGAATGGCCCGTACGCCGAGCGCGCAGGCTACGACCTCATGATCCAGGCCATGACCGGGATGATGAGCATCACCGGCCGGCCTGACGGCGAGAGTGGCGGCGGGCCGCTGCGCGTGGGCGTGGCGCTGACCGATCTGTTTACCGGCGTCTACGCCAGCACCGCCATCCTGGCCGCCATCCACGTGCGCCACAGCACCGGGCGCGGCCAGCACATCGACATGGCCTTGCTCGACGTGGGCATGGCCATCCTTGCCAACCAGGCATCCGGTTTTTTGGCCACGGGCGTGGCCCCCCAGCGCCAGGGCAACAGCCACCCCAGCCTCGCGCCCTACCAGGACTTTCCCACGCTGGACGGCTCGATGCTGCTGGCGATTGGCAACGACGGGCAATTCGCGCGCTTCTGTGAGGCCGCCGGCCACCCGGAATGGGCCAAAGACCCTCGCTTTGCCAGTAACACCTTGCGCGTGCGCCACCGCGGCGACCTGATCCCCGCGATGGAGGCTGCCACGCGCACCCGCAGCACCGCCGACTGGGTGGCGCTGCTGGAGGGCATTGCCGTTCCCTGTGGCCCTATCAACGATATTGCCCAGGCCTTTGGCGACGCCCAGGTCCAGGCGCGCGGCCTGGCCGTGGCGCTCCCGCGCTGGCCGCAGGGGGAAGCGCGCGACGGCGTGGCGACGATCACCGGCGTGGCCAGTCCGCTGCGCCTCGCAGCCAACCCGCCCGTGCTGCGCAACGCCCCGCCCGCCCTGGGCCAGCACACGGACGAGGTATTGCGAGAACTGGGGCTGGACGCCGGGCGCATTGCGCAGCTGCGCAACAGCGGCGTGGTCTGACCTGTCCGGTCATCATCGGCTCAATTGATGCAACCAAATAGCCGCTACCACTTATCAAAACTTCATTTATAGCTACTACTTTAATAGCAATAGCGGTCTGCTGATGGCTTCCCTTCTGGCTTAAGGCGATGCTGAATAAGTCACCGCGATGACGCGCGTCGTGCGTCGGGATGGGATGCAAGGGGGCGGCCCCCCGCGCGCAAACCGCAGTCATAGCCGCAGCTATGGCGAGGATTTGCAACGCCGCAGACCGCCAGAGGTACGGATGCGCGGCGCGTGAGGGACTTGTTCAGCATTGCCTTCAGTGCCATGGCACCGTGAAGACCCGCATTTTTGTAGGCCAGCGCTACCGCCGCACTGCGCAGCCGCTTCGCCACAGACAGCACCCACTGGCGCACCGGCAGACACGGGAACAGGGTGATCGCCGAGGCGTCTCCGGTCGCGTTGGGTGCTCGCTGTCGGTCAGCATTGCCCCCGTTGTGAGCTTCGTCGCACGTGAGCCCCCGCCATGCAATCCCAGATGGGGGTTGAATTTCCTGTCCTCTGACCGTGTCCGCCGTGCTTGCATCGCACTTGACTTAGACTGCAATGCATGAAGCCCACAGAGAACTCAAAACAGGCAGCGACGGGGTCCGAGTTGTCTGTGACCAAGGCGCCTGTGGACTCGGAAGCTGGAACGAAACTGATCGATGTTCTTGGGCAGACCGAGCATGTGAAGGACTTGGTGGACCAGAGTGCGCAGGAGCTTTCGTCGGTCAATACCGGGCTTACGCAAGAGATTTCAACGGGTCACCAGCCGCCAGGGGTACGCGCAGCCCTGGAAAAGAGTCAGGTGGTTGAAGGCAAAGTTCAAGATGCTGCGACCAAACTCTCCGCCGTCAACTTGGCATTGCAGGCCGAGGTCCATACGCGCCAGGAATTGGAAGAGCAACTGGCTGCGGTGACCCAGGATGAGCAGGCGGCCCGCCATGCCGCCCTTCACGATGTCTTGACCGGCTTGCCCAACCGCGCGCTCTTTGAGAACCGCCTGGAACACGGCCTGGCCCAGGCCAAACGCCATGACAGAACCTTGGCCGTGATGTTCCTGGATCTGGACGGTTTAAAAAGATCAACGATGTCCATGGCCACGACGTGGGTGACGCGGTGCTGCAGTCCACAGCAGAACGCCTCACGCAACACGCACGCGACGACGACACCGTCAGTCGTTTCGGTGGCGACGAGTTCCTGTACTTGCTGACGGAAATCGACAGCTACCAGGACGCCGCGCTGGTAGCGCAAAAAATCGCGGACGAGATCCAGCGTCCCTTTGCGCTGGGCGTGGGCGAACTCATCATCAAGCCCAGTATTGGTGTGGCAATTTTCCCCCGAGATGGGACCACGGTGGGCGCTCTGGTCAAGAGCGCCGATACGGCCATGTACAAGGCCAAGCAGGGCAAACTGGTTTACGCATTTGCCAGTTGAGGCCGCTCGTCAGGGCGGCCCTCTCGAAGATCCGCGTACTCACCCAACCCTAGGACCACGCCATGCCTTCAAGTTTCAAAGTGGGTGACCACGTCACCTGGAATTCCGAAGCCGGCCACGTCAGCGGCCATATCACCAAGGTGCACCAAAAGGACTTTGACTACAAAGGCCACACGCACCGCGCCAGTGAAGACGAACCGCAGTACGAGATCAAAAGCGACAAAACCGATCATATCGCCGCGCACAAAGGCTCAGCGTTGAAGAAAATCGCGTAAACCCTGGCGCTCAGCGCGGGCGCTCAAACCCGCTTTGCGCCCACTGCAGGGCGCTGTCCACGGTCAGCTTGAAGGTGGGCGGTGCGGCCACCCGCGCCAGTTCCGCACCCAAAGCATCCTCCGCGCTCAGCGTGGCTGTGGCGCCCTCCTCGTCGGGCACGATCGCAAGCGTCACCCGGACACGCTCGCCCCCCAGGGTGACCGTGACGTTCTTGTTCAGCTGCGCGTGCAACTGCTGCTCGTGGCGGCGCAGCACCTCGCTGGCGGTTTTGACCAGGGTGTTGAAGGCGTTCACATCCAGCGGCTTGGGGTTTTTCTTGTCGCGCCCCATGGTCCAGGGGCCCACCAGCCCAGGCTCGTCCTCGCCCTGCAAGGTCATGGCCACGGCCCAGCCGTCGTCGTCTTCGTTCTTGATGACCTGCGCCGTCCAGCGCCCATCGCTCCACTGGCGGGCTTCCTGGATGGGGGGCAGTGTGTCGTGGGGGGTATCGGGCATAAAGAAAGGCGCGCAGAACGGGACAAAGGTGCAGAGCATACGCACCCCCAGCGTCCGCCCTGCCGCCAGAACCCCGTGACTCAACTGGCCACGGTAAACCGCTGCTGCACGTGGCGGGGCGTTTCCAGTTCATCGACGATCGCCATCGCAAGATCCGCCACGCTGATGCCACCTGGCTGGTCGCCGTTCATCAGGGGCGCGTCAACACCCAGGCGGTACTGGCCCGTGCGCTCGCCAGGGGTCAGCAGGATGGGAGGCGAGAGAAACGTCCAGTCAAGGGTGCTCTCGCCGCGGATCAGGTTCAGCGCTTCCCGCGCAGCAAGCGCGCCCTGTTTGTAGTCAGCAGGGAACTCCGGGGTGTCCACCAACTGCACACCGGGCGCCACAAACAGGCTGCCCGCACCGCCCACCACCAGCAGGCGGCGCACGCCCGACTGCCGGGTGCCCGCGTAAATGGCGCGCGTGCCCTTGAGAAACTCGTCATAGATGTCGGGGCGGCCCCAGCCCGGGTTGTAGGCGCTGACAACGGCATCGTGGCCCGCCACCGCCTTGGCGACCTGGGCGGCGTCTTGCGCATCGGCGGCTACCACGGAAAGGCCCTCGCGGGCAGAGAGCTTGGCGGGGTTGCGCGCCAGCACGGTCACGCGGTGGCCGCGTTGCAGCAGCTCAATGAGTACGGCCGTGCCGACAAAGCCGGTGGCACCAATCAGGGCGATGTTCATAGGGGTTCCTCATTCATCAAAAAGTGGTGATGCGTGAGAATAAGAGCTTGTCAAATCCGGCGGTAGACGGCTAAAAGCACCTTTTGTTTGAAGCTGCACTTCACAATCAACGCACCAACCCCATGGATGACCTCAAACGCATGGCCGTTTTTGCGGCCGTGGTGCAGCACGGTTCGATGAGTGGCGCCGCCCGGGCACTGGGCATGAGCACATCGGCCGTGAGCCAGCAGGTGCGCAAGCTCGAGAGCGATGGCGGCGTCACGCTGCTGCACCGCTCCACGCGCAAGCTGGCGCTGACCGACGCCGGCCAGCGCTACCACGCAGGCTGCGCAGCCATGTGTGCGGCGGCCGAGCAGGCACGGGCCGAGCTGGCAGCCTCGCGCGACGCACCCGGCGGCGAGCTGCGCCTGTCGGCCACCGTGGGATTTGCGCGCCATGTGGCTCCCGCGCTGGGCGCTCTGCTGGCGGAGCACCCAGCCCTGCGACTGCGGCTGCTGGTGGACGACACACCGATCGACCTCATCAACACCCGCATTGACCTGGCCGTGCGCTTTGGCCGCCTGCAAGACTCCACCTGGGCAGCCCGGCGTCTGGGCGGTATGCAGTGGTGGCTGTGCGCAGCCCCCGCCTGGGTGGCGACGCACGGCCTGCCGCAGCACCCGGACGCGCTGCTCTCACAAAGCTGGCTGGGCTTTGCGCGCGAGGGCAGGGGGCAGGTGATTGATTTGCGCAGCCCTGCGGGCGAGCCACGTGCGTTGCGCGTGGAGCCACGCATTGCCAGCAACAACCAGTTGTCGATCCAGCAGATGTGCGAGGCTGGCCTGGGCCTGGCGCTGATGGGCAGCATGGACGTACAAGAGGCGCTGCAGGCCGGGCGGCTGGTGCGGCTGCTCCCAGACTGGTCGTTTGGCACGCTCGCCATCTGGGCCGTGACGCCCCAGCGCGACGCCCAGCCGGCCAAGGTCCGCATGGCCATTGCCGCCCTGCACCGCTATTTCCAGCAACTGCCAGGGGCAGGTCATTTCTGAAAATCCTGCGCCGCCCGGTCAACCCGCCGTCAGAACGGAAAGCGCAGGCCAAAAGAAGTGCTGCCCGGCTGCGAGGTGACCCTTACATCGCCTTTGTGCGCACGCAGGATCGCCTGCGTAATGGCCAGGCCCAGCCCGGTTCCCTCGCCCGAGGCGTGCTGGCGCGACGGATCGGCCCTGTAAAAGCGCTCGAACAGCCGGGCCAGGTGCTGCGCGGGAATCATCTCACCGGTGTTCTCCACCGTGAGCACCAGCAGGCCTTCCTGCCGGACGATGGTGACGGCAACATGCCCCCCGGCTGGGGTATGGCGCAGTGCGTTGGACAGCAGGTTGTTCAGCGCCCGGCGCAGCATGAGCCGGTCGCCCTGCACCACGCCCTCGCCTTGCATTTCCAGTCGAATCGTTCTTTCATCGGCCAGCGCCTCATAGAAGTCAAACAGGTCATGCACCTCACGGGCCAAATCTACCGGCTCGCGGTACACGATGGCCAGGCCGTTCTCGGCCTTGGCCAGAAACAGCATGTCGGAAACCATCCGGGCCAGGCGCTCATACTCCTCTGCATTCGATTCCAGAATGTCGCGGTAGCTGTCCGCGTCACGCGGCCGGCTCAATACCACCTGGGTCTGCATCATCAGGTTGCTGATGGGGGTGCGCAACTCATGCGCCAGATCCGAAGAAAAGTCGGACAGCCGTCGAAAGGCCTCCTCCAGGCGTTCAAGCATTTCGTTCAGGGTGGTGGCCAGGTCGGCCAGCTCGGCCGGTACGGCCTGGGTCGGCAGCCGCCGGTCCAGGCTTTGCGCCGTGACGCCAGCAGCCTGCTCGCGCATGGCGCGCAACGGCGCCAGCCCGCGCCGCGCGGCCACCCAGCCGAGGAGCCCCATCAAGAGCATGGCTCCGGCAATGAAGCGCCAGAGCGTACGCCGGAAGCTGCGCATAAACCCATCGTGGTGCGCGGTATCGACGGCAAGAATCAGTTCGATGGGCCCCTCGCCAGCACCCGGCAGTGCCCTGGCCAAGCCGTGGAAGCTGCGGCCCCCGGCGTTCCAGCGCAAAACCTCGGTGGCATCGCCCAACGGGGCCGGGAATTGGACGCCAGGCGACGCAAACCACAGGCGGCCCTGCGGCCCGCGCACCTGCATCACCAGCTCGCTGTGGCCCGCAAACGTCGCCGAGAGGCGCTCGGCCACCACCTCGCGCCGCAGGGGCCGCTCCATCGCTGCAATGACATGCGCGGCATGCTCGATCTTGCCCGCCACCTCTTCGCGGTCGAGGTCCTCGAAATGCGAGGCGATGGCGCTGGCCACCAGCCAGCCCAGCGCCAGCAGCACCGCGCCCGAGCCCAGGGTGAACAGCAGCGTCAGGCGCACCGTCAGCGGAACGCGCCAGCGCATCAGCCAGGCACCTCCAGCACATAGCCCATGCCGCGCACGGTGCGGATCAGCTTGGGCTCAAAGGCGTCGTCCATCTTGGCGCGCAGGCGCCGCATGGCCACCTCGATCACGTTGGTGTCGCTGTCGAAATTCATGTCCCAGACCTGCGAGGCAATCAGCGAACGCGGCAGCACTTCGCCCTGCCGACGCAGCAGCAATTCAAGCAGCGCGAATTCCTTGGCCGTCAACTCGATGCGGTGCCCGGCACGCTGGGCGCGTCGGCGCAGCAGGTCCAGCTCCAGGTCGGCAATGCGCAGCACCGTGGCTTCGAGCCCGGCCTTGCCGCGCCGCAGCAGCGTACGCACCCGCGCCAGGAACTCGGAAAACGCAAACGGCTTGACGAGATAGTCGTCTGCACCCAGCTCCAGACCCTTGACGCGGTCCTCCACCTGGTCACGCGCCGTCAGAAACAACACCGGCAGCTCGCTGCCGCTGCCCCGGAGGGCTTCGAGCAGTTGCCAGCCGTTCAGGCCGGGCAGCATGACATCGAGGATCAAAAGGTCGTGATCGCCCGTGAGCGCCAGGTGCAGGCCATCGGTGCCGGTGCGCGCCAGATCGACCAGGAAGCCGGCTTCCGACAGTCCCTGGCGCAGGTAGTCCCCGGTTTTGGTCTCGTCTTCGACGATCAGCACTTTCATGCGCCAGATTGTGCCGGCCCGCGGCAACAAGCGGCGCCAGATTACCAATTTGTAATGCGGCGGAAAGCTGGCCGTGGGGGTCGCCCCGGCACCATCGCGTTCGCCTTGAAACCCGTGGCATCACCGGCCCAGCGCCCGCTGATGCCACCAAGAACAACGAGCCAGGAACCCTTATGAAAACTGCGAGCGCCCTGGCCCTTGGCCTGGTGGCCGTCCTTGTCGCCTTGCCGCTGGACGCGCAGACCCTGGGCGATGCCTTGTCCAACGCGCTGGCCAGCCACCCTGCAGCCGTTGCCGGCGCGGCGCGTGCCGAAGCTGCCGAGCTACTCGTCGAAGCGGCAGACAGCCTGACACCGCGCCCGCCGTCCGCCTCGCTGGCCACGCTCAGCGACCGCCTGGGCTCCCACTACGGAAGGCAGGAATGGGAGCTGGAACTTGCCGCCCCGCTGTGGCTGCCTGGCCAGAAGGCCAGCCATGCAGCACTTGCCGCAAGCACCCGCGAAGCGCTGCGCGCCAGCCAGCAACTGCTGCGCCTGCAACTGGCCGGCGAGCTGCGCGAAGCCTGGTGGGCGGTGGCAGCCGCGCGCAACGGCGAGCAACTGGCGCAGCGCCGTGCGCACACCGCCGCCAGCCTGGAGGCGGACGTGCGGCGCCGCTTTCAGGCGGGCGAGCTCGCGCGCGTGGACGCCAACCTGGCACAGAGTGAAAACCTGGACGCCCAAGCAGCATTGGCCACGGCCCGCTCGGAGCGTCTGCAGGCCGAGCAGGTTTTCTACACCTTGAGCGGCATGGCCGCGCCCGCCGCGCTGGCACCCGAACCGGCGCCAACAGTGGGCGTCGTCCCTGCGGCGATACATCCCCAACTCGCTGTCGACCGGGCCGCTGTGCAACTGGCACACGCCCGGTTGGTGGTGGCCGACGCGACACCGCGGGAAGCGCCCGAACTGGCACTGCGCGTGCTGCGCGAGCGCAGTGCCCGCAGCGACCCGTATGCGAATGCGCTGGGCATCAAGCTCACCATCCCCTTTTCGCTGGGCCCGCGCGCGCGCCAGGAAAGTGCGGCCGCGCGCGCCGAACTTGTTCAGGCCGAAGCCCAGGTGGCGCTGCAGGAGCGCAAGCTGGCCCAGGAGACTGCCAAGGCCCACCGCGAGCGGGCCGTGGCCCAACAGCAACTGGGCATGGCCCGCGAGCGCCTGGCGCTCACGGCGGACAGCCTGGCGCTGGCCGAAAAGAGCCTTCGCCTGGGTGAATCTGATCTCGTGGCCTTGCTGCGCGCCCGCGCCGCGGCGCAGGAAGCCGAGGCAAGCCTGCAGCGCGAGGAGATCGCGCTGGCCGCCTCGCAGTCCCGTTTGAACCAGTCCCTGGGAGTTCTTCCGTGAAGTTTTTGCGCATCTTTTATGTCGCCCTGGCCCTGGCAGCCCCGTCCCTCACAAGCCATGCCCATGGCGGTGAGGACCACGGCGACGCCTCGGCACCGGCCCCAGTGGCCTCGGCCGCCCCGCGCGCCCAGGCACAGTCGGAAGACTTTGAACTGGTAGCCGAGGTGCAGGGGCAAGCGCTGGTGCTGTTTCTGGACCGATTTGACAGCAACGCACCTGTCGTCGGCGCCCAGGTGGAGGTGGACAGTGGTGGCCCGCCGGCCATGGCTGCCGAGACGGCGCCAGGCGTCTACCGCGTGGCGGCTGGCCCCTGGACCCAGCCGGGTCGCCACGCGCTCACTGTGTCGGTGCAGGCCGGCGACACCGCAGATCTGCTCAGCGCCACGCTGGACGTTCCCGCTGCAGCTGCCGCCGCGCCCGCGGCGTCCCTGGCCGTTGGCTCGCCCGCGACCACCAAGCGCGGCCTATGGGCGCTTGCCGGAGCACTGGCACTGGCTGCGCTGGGCGGTTTCGCCTGGCGCCGCCGCCGCGCCTCCACCCCTTCCTGACGCAGGACATCCCATGAAAAACCCCCACCTTGCCCTCATGGCGGGCAGCGCACTGCTCGTGCTCACCGGCCACGCAGGGGCCCACGGCGACGAAGACCACAGCCAGAGCGCGCCGCCCGCCGCCATCGCCACTGTAACCACCGCCGCCGCGATGCCCGGAACATCCACCGCGCCCCAGCGCCTGGAGGACGGCAGCTTGTTCGTCCCCAAGGCGGCGCAGCGGCAACTGGGCCTGCGCACCCGCGTGGCGGTGGTGCAGGAGCTGGCGGTCACGGTGGAATTGGCCGGCACGGTGGTGGCCGACGCACGTGCCGGGGGCCTGGTGCAGGCGGGCCAGGCCGGGCGCGTGGAGGCCACCGGTGCCGGCCTGCCGGTACTGGGCCAGGCCGTGCGCAAAGGCGAGCTGCTGGCGCAACTGCGGCCGGTGCTCAGCAGCATGGAGCGCGGCAGCAATCTGGCGCAGATCGCCGATATCGCAGCCCAGCTCGCGATTGCCGAGCGCAAGGTGGCGCGCTACGCGCAGCTCGAAGGCGCTGTGCCGCAGGCCACCATCGACGCGGCACGCCTGGAACGCGACGCCCTGCGCCAGCGCCGCAGCGCGCTGGGCAGCGGTCTGAGCCAGGCCGAAGCCCTGCGCGCGCCCATTTCGGGCGTGGTGAGCGCCGCCCACGCCGTCGCCGGCCAGGTGGTGGACGCAAAAGACGTGCTGTTCGAGGTGGTTGACCCGGCGCGCCTGTCGGTCGAAGCCCTGGCCTATGACCCCCTGCCGGCCGGCGGTGTGACCCGGGCAAGCGCCGCCGTGCCCGGCGGAGCGCTCGATCTGGCCTACGTCGGCAGCGGACGGCAACTGCGCGAGCAGGCCCAGGTGCTGTTGTTTCGCGTGCAGCCGGGCGGCCCGGCCGTGGCGGTGGGGCAGCCGCTGACGGTGCTCGCCACCACGGCAGCGCGCGTGCACGGTGCGGCGGTTCTGCGCAGTGCGCTCGTCAAGACCGCCACCGGAGAGACCGCCGTGTGGGTGCACACCGCGGCCGAGCGCTTCGTGCAACGCCCGGTGACGGCGCAGGCGCTGGGCGCCCTGGAGCTGGCCGTCACCCAGGGCCTGGCCCAGGGCGAACGTGTGGTGACCGATGGAGCCGCACTGCTGGCCCAGGTGCGCTGACATGTTCGCCTTTCTGATCCAGACCAGCCTGCGCCAGCGGCTGATCGTGCTCGGGGTCTCGCTGCTGCTGGTGGTCTACGGCGTGCTCACCGTTCGCCAGATGCCGGTGGACGTGTTCCCCGACCTGAACAAGCCCACCGTGACGCTGATGACCGAAGCCGGCGGCATGGCCCCCGAAGAGGTCGAGCAGCTCGTCACCTTCCCCATCGAATCGGGCATGAACGGAATGCCGGGCGTGACGCGGGTGCGCTCGGTCTCGGGCGTTGGCCTGTCCATCGTCTACGTCGAGTTCGAATGGGGCTCGGACATCTACAAGAACCGCCAGCAGATCGCCGAGCGCCTGAACCTAGTGCGCGAACAATTGCCACCGGGCGTGGTGGCGCAGATGGGGCCGATCTCGTCCATCATGGGCGAAATCCTGCTCATCGCCTTGCCCGCCGACCCGGCCAAGGCCAGCGCCATGCAGGTGCGCGAGTACGCCGACTGGGTGATGCGCCCGCGCCTGCTGACGATTCCGGGCATTGCCCAGGTCACGCCCATCGGCGGCGAGGTGCGCCAGTACCGGGTCGAAATCAAGCCAGCGCAGCTCCAGGCACTGGGCGTGGAGCGCGAAAAACTCGAAGCCGCGCTGCGCGACTTTGGTGCCAACACCAGCGGCGGTTTTCTGGAGTCCGAGGGCCGCGAATACCTGATCCGCCAGATCGGCCGCACCAGCCGCCTGCGGGACCTGCAGAACGTGGTGGTCGCCGTCAAGAACGGCCAAGCCATCCTGCTGCGCCAACTGGCCGATGTGAAGATGGCACCGGCCGCCAAACGCGGCGACGGCGGCTACAACGGCAAGCCGGCGGTCATCCTGTCGGTGCAAAAGCAGCCCGGCGCCGACAGCGTGACGCTGACGCGCCAGGTCGAGCAGGCGCTGGGCGAGCTGGAAAAAAACCAGCCCGCTGGCATCGAGGCCCCGAAGTTTTTGTTCAAGCAGACCGATTTCATCGAACACTCGGTGCGCAACGTCCAGGAAGCCCTGCGCGACGGCGCGATCCTGGTGGCGGTGGTGCTGTTCCTGTTCCTGCTCAACGTGCGCACCACGCTGATCTCGCTGACCGCGATTCCGGTGTCCCTGCTGGCGACGGCGCTGGTGTTCCACTACTTTGGCCTGTCCATCAACACCATGACGCTGGGCGGCCTGGCCATTGCCATTGGCGAGCTGGTGGACGACGCGGTGGTCGGGGTGGAAAACGTGCTGCGCCGGCTCAAGCTCAACAGCGCCCTGCCCCAGCCGCGCCCCGTGGCGGCGGTGATTGCCAGCGCCACGCTGGAAGTGCGCTCGGCCATCGTCTATGCCACCGTCATCATCGTGCTGGTGTTCGTGCCACTGTTCGTGCTGCCGGGCATCGAGGGTCGCTTGTTCACCCCGCTGGGCGTGGCCTACATCGTCTCGATCCTGGCGAGCATGGTGGTGTCCGTCACGCTCACGCCGGTGATGGCGTACTACCTGCTGCCGCGCATGAAGCAGATGGGCCATGGCGACAGCGCGCTGGTGGCCCATCTCAAGCGCTGGGACGCGCGGCTGCTGCACTGGTCTTTCGGCCGCTCGGGCGTACTGCTGGCCGCGGCGCTGCTGGCCGTGGTGCTGGCGGCCGCCACGGTGCCCTTCTTTCCGCGCGCCTTTCTGCCCGATTTCAACGAAGGCACGCTGACGGTGAACGTGGTGCTCAACCCCGGCACCTCGCTGGCCGAATCCAACCGCATCGGCGCGCTGGCCGAGGAGATCGTGGCCGGCGTCCCCGAAGTCACGCAGGTGGGCCGGCGCACCGGCCGCGCCGAACTCGACGAACACGCCGAGGGGGTGCATTACACCGAGATGGACGTGGATCTCAAGCCCTCGGCACGCAGCCGCAGCGCCATCATCCAGGACATCCGCACGCGCCTGGGCGTTCTGCCGGCGGCAAGCAACGTCGGCCAGCCCATCTCGCACCGGCTCGACCACCTGCTCTCGGGGGTGCGGGCGCAGATCGCGCTCAAGGTGTACGGCGACGACCTGGCCACCCTGCGCACGCTGGCGGCCGAGCTGCGCACACGCCTGGCCAGCGTGCCGGGCCTGACCGACCTGCAGATCGAGAAACAGGTGCTGATCCCGGAGATCAAGATCCATGTGGATTACGACCAGGCCGCGCGCTACGGCGTGGCGCCGGGCACGCTCCTGCGTTCACTCCAGCAAATGGTCGAAGGCGAACGCATCACGCAGATCGTCGATGGCAACCGGCGTTTCGACCTGGTGGTGCGCCTGCCCGAAAGCGGCCGGAGCCTGGTGGCGCTGCAAAACCTGCTCATCGAAACCCCCATGGGCGCGGTGCCGCTCGCCAAGCTCGCGACGATCGAGGACGGCGACGGCCCCAACCAGGTCAGCCGCGAGAACGCGCGCCGCCGCATCGTGCTCTCGGCCAACACCGACGGCAGCGACATGGCGCGCGTGATCGCTGACATCCGCGCGGAAATCGCCGCCAAGGCGCTACCCGAAGGCTATTCGGTGGCGCTCGAAGGCCAGTTTCAGGCGCAGGAGGAGGCCTCGCGGCTGATTGCCCTGCTGGCAATGCTGTCGCTCACCACGGTTTTCCTGGTGTTGTACAGCCGCTACCGTTCGACGGCGCTCACCCTCATCATCATGGGCAACATTCCGCTCGCGCTTGTGGGCAGCGTGATCGCGCTGTGGATTTCCGGCCAGCCGCTGTCGGTGGCGGCGCTGGTGGGCTTCATCACGCTCACCGGCATCGCCACGCGCAACGGTATTCTCAAGATCAGCCACTACATCAACCTGTGTGCCTTCGAAGGCGAACACTTTGGCCGCGAGCTCATCGTGCGCGGCTCGCTTGAGCGCCTGACGCCGGTGCTGATGACCGCACTGGTGGCCGCGTTCGCGCTGGTACCGCTCCTGGTTTCGGCCGATGCGCCCGGCAAGGAGGTGCTGCACCCAGTGGCCGTCGTGATCTTCGGCGGCCTGGTCAGCTCCACGCTGCTCGACACCTTCCTCACGCCGCTGATGTTCTGGCGCTGGGGCCAAAAACCCCTGGCACGCCTGCTCGCCGCGCGCAGCACCGATGGCCCGCAAGAGAGTTTCTGATTCTTCGACCCCCGCCTTCTACAAGGAGCAACCCATGAAAAAAATCTTCTGGTTCCCCGCCCTGGCCGTGGCCAGCCTGCTCGCCGCCGGCGGCGCCCTGGCGCACGACGACGCCCACCTCGACACCCAGCAGGCCCCCCATGGCGGCCAACTGCGCATGGCGGGCGTGTACCACTTTGAACTGGTGCTGGACCACGGCAGCCCCGAACCCAAGGACAAGCCGGTGCTGGTCTACCTGACCGACCATGCGGGCCAGAAGATCAGCGCGGCGGGCGCCACCGGCACCGCCACGCTGCTCTCGGGCAAGACCCGCGCCACCGTAGCGCTCACACCCGATGGGGACAACCGCTTGAAGGGCGCCGGCACCTACGCCTCCACCCCCGGACTCAAGGCCGTGGTGTCGGTCACACTGGCTGGCAAGGCACCCGAGCAGGCGCGCTTCACGCCGCTGGCCGGCGCCGCGAAGTAGACAAGGGCCTGCCGGAGGCTGAAAATATGAGTGAAAATAGCCTCTAGCGCACTGTTTATATGCAGTTGCAGCTATTTTTTCAATAGCAAATGGAGAACTGCATGGCAGAACATGGGGCCGACATCCTGTGGGAACGGGGCGAACAGGACTTTTTGGGCCAGCGCTACAGCCGCCGGCACCACATCCGTTTCGATGGGGGTACCGAGATCGCCGGCTCGTCGTCCCCGCATGTGGTGCCACTGCCCTGGTCCGACGCATCGGCGGTAGACCCTGAGGAAGCCTTTGTGGCGTCTCTGTCGAGTTGCCACATGCTGTGGTTCCTGTCCATTGCCGCCGGCCGCGGCTTCTGCGTGGACCGTTATGCCGACGCTGCCCGCGGCATGATGCAGAAGAACGCCGAGGGCAGGATGGCCATGACGGTGGTGACGCTGCGCCCCGAGGTCAGGTTTTCTGGCGCCGCCCTGCCCACGCGCGACCAAATCGACGCCCTGCACCACGAGGCCCACGAATCCTGCTTCATTGCCAACTCTGTAAAGACCGAGCTGCGCTGCGAACCGATCTACGAAGCAGCACGGTGGGGGCAAAAAAACATAGAAATTGGCATCTGACGCTTATACATAAAGGCTTTATAGCTATCAATTTCATATGGAACGCTTATGGACATGGCCCCATGGGACGGCTGTGGCCCCGGGACCCACGGGTATTGCCTGAGAATCTCCCGCGCCGCCATCGGCTGGCGCCCCTAGAATTTGCCCACCCGCGCCCATAGCGCGCAAAGGATTTTTCCCATGAAGACTGCCCAGCAGGAAATCGACGAACGGACCAACCTCACCAGCAGCAACAAGTTCGAGCTGTTGCTGTTTCGTCTGGGCGCCGACAGTGCGCTGGGCCAGTCGGAGTTGTTCGGTATCAACGTGTTCAAGATCCGCGAAATCGTGGCCATGCCGGCCATCACGCCCATTGTGGGGGCCTCACCGCATTCGCTGGGGGTGGTCAACCTGCGTGGTCAAGTGATTCCGGTGCTCGATCTGCCTTCCATCGTCGGCTGCACACCCAAGACAGGCCTCAACATCATGCTGGTGACCGAATTTGCGCGCACCACGCAGGCCTTTGCGGTGGAGTCGGTGGAGGACATTGCCCGTCTCGACTGGAACCAGGTGATGTCGGCCGAGTCCAGCGGCTCGGCCGGAAAACTCGTTACCAGCATTGCGCGGCTGGACGGCAACACCGACAACACCCGTCTGGCGCAGGTGCTCGATGTCGAAGCCATTTTGCAAATGGTCTCGCCGTCCGATGAGCACCAGGTGGACCCGCAAAAAGTGGGCGCCAGGCTCATGCTCAAACCCGGCACCATCGTGCTGGCGGCCGACGATTCCTTTGTCGCGCGCTCGCTCATCGAGCAGGAGCTCAAGGTGCTGCAGGCGCCCTACGAAATGACCAAATCGGGCAAAGAGGCCTGGGATCGGCTCAATGCACTGGCCGATGAGGCCGAAGCCGAAGGCAAGACCGTGCGAGACAAGGTGGCCCTGGTCCTGACCGATCTGGAAATGCCGGAGATGGATGGTTTTACTCTCACGCGCAACATCAAGCAAAGCGCGCGCCTGAGCGGCCTTCCCGTGGTGATTCACTCCTCCCTTTCCGGTTCGGCCAACGAGGACCATGTGCGCAGCGTGGGCGCCGATGGCTATGTCGCCAAGTTTGTTGCGGAAGACCTGGCCAACACGCTGCGCAAGGTGCTGCTGCCCTGATACATCTGGCTGCAAACAAATAGCGCAGGCAAAGTACACGCAGTGTAGGTATTGGCCGTCAACGGACGGAGCAGTCCGGGCGTATAAGCTGGGTAAGACCCGTCGCATCCCCCTGCAACGGATACCGCAGACCGCGGGCCAGCCCCCGCCGCAGGAGTGTCACCATGCCATCGAAGCGCCTTCTCAAAATCACCGCGGCCTCCGTGCTGCTTGCCGCAAGCGCTGGCTGCGCCACCGCGCCCGGCGATCCCTATTATTCCGGTGGCTATGCACCCACACCCGTCTACGGCGCAGGGGTGATCTACGACGCCCCCGGTTACGCCACTTACCCCGCATACCCAGTGGTGCGGCGCGACAACGACCGCTGGGAAGACATGCGCAACGACCGCGAGCGGCAAGCCTGGCGGGATCGCCAGGCAGCGCGTGACCGCGGCGAGCGCGACCGCATCCAGCGCGAACGCGATCGCACCCAATGGGAGCGTGACGGCGATCGCGATCACAACCGTGCCCAGCGTGAGCGTGACGAACGGGCCCGCGGCGATGCCCAGCGCCAGCGCGATCAATTCGAGCGCGAGCGGCGCGAACGCGAACTGGCCCAACGCCAGCGCGAAGAGCGGGCGCGTGCCAGCCGCCCCGGCCGCAATTCCGACGGCACCCCCCGCACCGACTACGACCGGTACAACCCAAAGAGCGGCCAGTGGCAGCCGCGCTCGGAAGACATGCCCTGAGGCCTACCGTGAACATCAGCCCTTTGCATCGTTGGGCGCTGCGGTTGGGCGCAGCGCTTTGCTGCACCTGCGTCGCGATGGTGTTGCCGTTGCCGGCGCAAGCCCAGGTGCTTCGCTGCACGGACGCGCGCACCGGCAAGGTGACCTACACCGACGGGGCCTGCGACGCGGGCGATCGCAGCCACGAGGTGGAGGCGCGCAAGAGCGCCGAAGCACTGGCGCGCGAACGCGCTGCGAGCGAAGAAGCCGCCCAGCGCATGCGCGAGCGCCTCGCGGCCGACGCTGACGCGGCCGAGCGCCGTGAAGAGCGTGAAGCCAAAAAAGCGCGGGACGAGCGCCGCGCACGGCAGGGCGCCCCGCTCGACTATGCCAATTCGGCTGCGTGCACCAACGCCCGGCGCCAGTTGAGCGCCGCGGCCGCTGGCAGCGCGCGCACGCCCGAAGAACAAGCGGCCCGACTTGAAGCGGCGCAGCGCCAGATGGATTTTTCCTGCCTTGGCCCCGAGGGCTACGCGCAGGCCGAGGCGGCCCGCGCGAACCGCCCCCAAGTGGTGGTGGTGCAGCCGCCCGCATGGCCAGTGCGGCCCAGGCCGACTCACCCTGACCGGCAGGAACGCACCCACATCAAGGAATGCACGTCGTTTACCTGCACCGACAGCAACGGCAAGCGCTACCCGCGCACCGGGCGCGGCAGCTTTGAAGAACGCTGACGGAGCCCCTGCCAGCCACGCGGGCAGAGACGCTCGCCCAAGCGTTCAACCCAGGTGCTGGGCCGACATGTATTCCAGGCGCCAGTCCTCGAAAGACTGTGTATCAGCCGCTTCAATGGCCTTTTGCGCCTCCCAGGACGCTGCCGCCATGGCTTCAAACTGCGCCTGATTCTGTGGGCTCCAGGGCAGGGCCAGTAACGCATCGCGCGCTCGGGCCGAGCACTGGGCGGCAAAACCCACAAATCCGCCCTCGGGCTGCTGCGCCATCGCCTGGAGGATGCGTGCCGAGGGCGTGGTCTCTGGGGCAGCTAGAGTAGCGCGCGCGCCGGCCAGCGCTGCGGAAAACGCCGTTCCTTCATGCGTTGCATCGAGGGCGGCCGCATAGGGAGTACACGCCTCCAGCACTTCGGCTGCCCATTCGACCAAAGGCACCGAACGCCCGCCGCGCAGCAGCCAAAGGCCAGGCTCGCGTCCCCGCGCCGCCGTAAGGTGCTGGTTGTGCTTGATCTCGGTGATCTCGTCCGGCGTGTCGTGCGGACTGTCCGAGAGCAGACAGTGCAGTAGAAACACGTCAAGCAACCGCATGGTCTCGGCGGTGATGCCCACCGGAACGAAGGGGTCCAGGTCCATCAAGCGCACTTCAACGTATTCGACACCGCGCTCGCGCAGGGCATGCAGCGGGCGTTCGCCGGGACGGATCACGCGCTTGGGGCGGATGGTGCCGTAGAACTCGTTCTCGATCTGCAGCAAGCTGGTGCCCAGTTGGTTGTAATCGCCTCCAGGGTTGCGGATGCCCACTGCCTCGTAGGCGGGGTAGGGCTGGGTCAGCGCCTGGTGCAGCGACTGCGCGTAGCCATCAAGGCCGTTGTAGCTCACCGCCAGGGTGGCCTGCGCGTCGCTCTGGTATCCCAGGCGCCCCATGCGCAGCGAAGTGGCATGCGGCAGGTACAAAGCGTCGGGCCCGAGCGGCTGCAAAGCGTGCGGCCGGCCCTGGGCAAAGCAGGAACACAGCGCGGGCGAAGCGCCGAACAGGTACAGCAGCACAAAGGCGTGGCGCCGGAAATTGCGGATCAGCGCGAAATACTGCTCGCTGGTGACCCCCGGCATCGACCAGTTGTAGTGAATGCCGCAAATGGTCTGCATGCGCCGTCCGTAGCGGTGGCCCAGACCCATGCGATAGACGCTCTTGGCGCGGCCCACGTTCGAGCTGCCGAACCGCGCCAGTGGAATCGTCTCGTCGGTGGGCAGGCGGCAGGGCATGCTGGACGCCCACACGCGCTCATTGCCCTGGGCCGCCAGCGTGCGGTGCACGAACTGGTGAATGCGCGTGAGCTCACCCAGGCAATCGCCGATGGCCAAGTGCGCGCCCGTCACCAGCTCGATCTGCGATTCGCTGTAATCGGTGGTGATGTGCGGGTGGGTCAGCGCCGAGCCCAGCGCAGCCGAATGGGGCGTGAGTGCCAGCTCGCCCGAAGGCTGCACGCGCAAGCCCTCTTTCTCAATGCCGCGGCGGATGCCGGAGAGAGGCTGTGCGCGGATTGCGTCCTGGAGGGAACTCATGGAATTACGTGCCGTTGGCTGTTTTTTAAGTTCGCGGAACTTAGCACGCAGCCCGGCTCCGCGCTGCGGCAAGGAAATTCCTGCCGCCCGCAGAGGCCTTGAGCCCGATCAGCCGCGCGCTGCCATGGCCTTCTGAACTTCCAGCGCGCCCTGGGCAGCGCCGCTGCCGGGGACCGTGTCGCCAGCGCGTGCAGTCACTTCGGCCAGGCGTGCGGCGAGCTGCTCGGGTGCGTCGGGTCCGGTGCCGACGTAAATGCCCTGGGTCATCGTGACATGTGCGGCCTCGAAGCTGCCGGCGCCGGCGCACAGCGTGGTGCGCGTGGGCGCGGTCTCGTGCGCCAACACCAGCATGGCCGGTACCACGGCTTCGGGTAGGAGCATGGCAAGTACCTCGGCCGGCATCAGGCCCTCGGTCATGCGCGTGGCGGCCGTGGGCGCCAGGGCATTGACATGGATGTGGTGCTTCGCCCCTTCGAGCGCCAGCGTCTGCATGAGGCCCACCAGCGCGAGCTTGGCTGCGCCGTAGTTGCTCTGGCCAAAGTTGCCGTACAGGCCGGTGGACGAAGTCGTCATCACGATGCGGCCGTATTCTTGCGCCACCATGTGCGGCCAGACCGCCTTGCAACAGTGCGCCGCGCCCATCAGGTGCACATCCACCACGGTGCGGAAATCCTGCATTTCCATCTTGGCAAAACTCTTGTCGCGCAGGATACCGGCGTTGTTCACCAGCACGTCCACCCGGCCCCAGGCGTCGATGGCCTGTCCAACCATGGCCTGCACTGCCTCAAAGTCGGTGACTGACGCACCATTGGCCAGCGCCTCGCCGCCGGCGGCGCGAATCTCGTCCACCACCTTCTGCGCGGCACTCACCGAGCCGCCTTCGCCATGCACCCCGCCGCCCAGGTCATTGACCAGTACGCGCGCGCCGCGCGCAGCCAACGCCAGCGCATGCGCGCGCCCCAGACCGCCGCCTGCTCCGGTCACGATGGCCACTCGGCCTTTGAAATCCAACTGCATTGCTTTTTCTCCTGATCCAGACGATGTATCAAGGCGTACTTTACGTGGAAAAAGCGCGGTCCCGGTTGCCGTGCGAGACTCTGCGCTTTGACTCCCACCATGCACGCTGCCCCGCCCACCAGCCAGGAACCCCCACGCGACTCAGCCAGTGTCGTGCTGCTGCAGGATGGCGCTGCAGGCATGCAGGTGCTGCTGCTGCGGCGCCATGCCAAGGCATCGAGCATGGCCGGTATCTATGTGTTCCCGGGCGGAAAACTCGAGGGGGAAGACCATTTCACCGACGGGGCAAGCCATCTGGACCAGCCCCACTCGACCCTGGCGCAGCAATTGGGCGAGGCCTGCACCACGCCCGCAACTGCAGCTGCCTTGTACGTGGCCGCATTGCGCGAAGCACTGGAAGAATGCGGTTTGCTGCTGGCCGAGCCCCAGACCGCAGGCCAAGGTGTTGACGCTGGCGATGCGCGCAAGCGCCTGCGCGGGGGGCAGGCCTTCACCAGCGTGCTGGAGACCCTGGCCCTGCGCCTGCAGACGCGCGCTCTGCTGCCGTGGTCCCGCTGGATCACGCCGGTGGCGCCCAGCATGTCGAGCCGGCGCTTTGACACCCGGTTTTTTGTGGCGCGCGCCCCTTCCGGCCAAGTGGCGCGGCACGACGACGAGGAAACCGTAGATACGCTGTGGATCGCGCCGCGCACCGCACTGGAGCAGTACCGGGACGGCGCCATCGACCTGGCCCCGCCGCAAATCATGAGCCTCGCACACCTTGCGCGGTACGCCAGCGCGGCGCAGGTGCTGGAAGCGGCTTCGTGCCGGCGTCCGCCCACCATCCTGCCGCAGGCCTTTGACGATGGCGGCACGCGCGTGATCTGCTACCCCGGCGATGCGCGCCACGCGGTGCGCGAACACGCCTTGCCTGGCCCCACGCGCCTCTACTACCGCGAGCGGCGCTTCTTCCCCGAACAGGGCTTTGATGCGCTATTTGACTGAAGCCACATCCGCGTAATTGACGGCAAGGCTGAAGCGTGGATCACGGTGCCAATCCCAGTAGGTGCTGAGCAATTTCTGCGTGACCGGGCCCACCAGGCCGTCGCCCACGGGCCGGCCATCGATGCGCGTCACGGGCAGCACGCCGCCGCCCGAGCTGGTGACAAATGCCTCGCGCGCGCCCCGAAGTTCGGGCTCGGGCAGGGCCCGCTGCTCGATCGGCAGACCGGCCGCCTGCGCAATTTCGATCACGGTGCGCCGGGTGATGCCTTCGAGCACGCCCTGGGCAGGCGTGACCAGCACGCCTTGCGCGTTGACGCAGAACAGGTTGAATCCCGGTCCCTCCACCGCGTTGCCGGCACCGTCGGTCAGCACCACGGTGTCGCCCCCTGCATCCAGGGCGCCCAACAGCCCCATGGTCAAGTCGTTCCAGTGGTAGTTCTTGGCTCGCGGATCGACGCTGCTGGCAGGGATTCGCTGCACCTCACTGACCACCAGGTTCAAGCCACGCTCGCGCTGTGCGTCGTTGGCAATCCAGACGTAGGGCACGGCAAACGCGTAGAACTGGTTGACTGCCTGGCGCGGATCGCGCGAGCCCCAAGGGGGCTGGCCGCGCGTGGCAATCATCTCCACATAGGCGCTGCGCAGTCCCGAGAGGCGCACGCAGCGCTCCAGCACGCCTGTGATCTGCGCGGGTGACAGGCCGGGGTCGAGCCTAAAACTCTGGCAGCTGCGCGCAAAGCGTTCCAGATGGGCGTCGAGCCGAAAAAACGCGCCCTCCCACACCGTCACCACGTCGTAGGTCGCATCGGAGCGCAGGAAGCCCCAATCGGTGATCGGAATGGACGCCTCTGCAATGGGCATGTACTGGCCTCGCACAAAGGCGGCGCCTTGGGAATAATCGGCTAAGGTAGGCATGCGGGCATTCTGACGGCATCGCTGCGGCGGTGCGCACGCAGCGGCATTCGGCCCCATTTGTTTGGCACATCACCGCAGCCCCGCGCTGCCCCAAGGAGCATCATGAAAGCAGTCTGGAACGGCGTGACCGTTGCCGAAAGCGACGACACCGTGCTGGTGGAAGGCAACCATTACTTCCCCGAATCCGCGCTCAAGCGCGAATACTTCGGTTTCAGCAACCACAAGAGCATGTGCCCGTGGAAAGGCCAGGCCACCTATTTCTCTCTGCTGGTGGATGGCGAAATGAACCCCGAAGCCGCCTGGACCTACGCTGACCCCAAGCCCGAAGCGGAGCAGATTCGCGGGCACGTGGCGTTCTGGAAAGGCGTGACCGTCGCGCCCTGATCCATAAGCCATCAGGCCGTTGCAGCGCATCCGTCCTTGTCCCTGGAAAACTTGGACAATCGTGTGGATAAACCGGGATGAGCACTGTACTAAGCGCGCAATCCATTGATTTTTAACAATATTTCTAGCGGCGCTGAAAATTTGTGCACCCTGATCAGAATCTGAAACCGCCACTTGTCCCCGCGTTCACAGGACAATCCTGGGGATAACTTGGGGCAAGCCCGGTATGGGGCGCGCAAGTCGGTGTTGGGCATGGGTTTCTGTGCCAGTGCCTATTTTTTGTGCACCGACAAGTCCGTTGCTTACATATTTTTCTTGCGTATAGCTATATATTTTATAGCTTACTTTTGTTACCTGCATTGCGCTAGAGGCCATTTTTTATTGATTTTCATGAGCGTACCGCAACACAGCCCAGCCGCAGAGCGCAACCGCGCCCCAATCCTGGAGCGACTGCGTGCCTTGCTCGCCCCGAGTGGCGAGGCGCTGGAGATTGCCAGCGGCACCGGCCAGCACGCAGCCTGCTTTGCCGCAGCCCTGCCCGGCTGGCACTGGCAGCCCAGCGACAGGCAGGAAGATGCTTTTGACTCCATCCGTGCCTGGGCAGCGCAAGCTGGCGCTGGCAAGGTGCGCGCGCCGGTGCAGCTCGATGTGCGTGCCCCGCGCTGGCCCGCCACAGGCCCGGCGTTCAAGCAGCCCTTCGACCTGATCTACTGCGCCAACATGCTGCACATTGCCCCCTGGGCCTGCTGCGCAGGCTTGATGCAGGGCGCCGCGCGCCAACTTGCCCCGAACGGCCGACTGGTCACCTACGGACCCTACCTGGAGGACGACGTGCCGACGGCGCCCGGCAATCTTGCCTTTGATGCCAGCCTGCGCGAGCGCGACCCCGCATGGGGCTTGCGGCGCCTGGAAGACGTTCGCCAAGCCGCGCAGCAAGCCGGTCTGGATCTGCAGGAACGCCACGCCCTGCCGGCCAACAACCTGCTCCTGGTGTTCGGCCGCGCCCCTTGATCCTCTCGCTCAGCGCTTACCTTTTGCCGGGCGCGCCCATTTCTTTCGAATGACCACTTCACCGCTTCCGTCCCAGGTTCCATTTTTCACCGCGCAGGTGCTTCCTGAAGGCGCCAGTTGCGACGCCTGGCCCGAGCAGCCGCTGCTGCTGTCCATCGAGCAAGGCGGGATCGACTGGCCGAGTTCGTGCCGCAATGGCACCTGCCGCACCTGCATTGGCCATCTAATTGCCGGCGAGGTGCGCTACGCCATCGAATGGCCGGGCCTGAGCACCGAAGAGCTGCAGGCGGGCTGCGTCCTGCCTTGCGTGGCCTATCCGATGTCCGACGTGGAACTGGAACGGGGCGAGCCGCAATAGACCCCCGTACCCTCCCCGGCGCGCTTCCCGTAAAATTCCGGGTTTTCCCGGCCGTCTCCGTCGACTTTGTTCGGCCGGCCCGTTGTCGGCAGCGCCGGCGCATGTTCTTTGGATCGGCTGGCGGGCCCGGCCTTCCCTGGGTGCGCTGCGCGCGCCGCTTGCCACGCTCCACCTTCGAAAGCCTCCGATGAACGCCCCCCTTCCTGGCTCTGCCATCGCACCGATCTCTCCGGTGCAAGACATTGTTGAAGAAATACGCGCCGGGCGCATGGTGATCCTGGTCGATGAGGAAGACCGCGAGAACGAAGGCGACCTGGTGCTGGCCGCCGACCACGTCACGCCAGAGACCATCAACTTCATGGCCCGCTTTGGCCGCGGCCTGATCTGCCTGACACTCACCCGCGAGCGCTGCGAGCGCCTGCGCCTGCCGCCCATGGCCACACGCAACGGCGCCAAGCATTCCACGGCGTTCACAGTGTCCATCGAAGCCGCCGAGGGCGTGACCACCGGTATTTCGGCGGCCGACCGCGCACGCACCGTGCAGGCCGCCGTGGCGGCCCATGCGCAAGCGGATGACCTGGTGCAACCCGGCCATATCTTTCCGTTGCAGGCCGTCGATGGCGGCGTGCTGATGCGCGCGGGCCATACCGAAGCCGGCTGCGACCTGGCAGCCATGGCCGGCTGCAGCCCAGCCGCCGTGATCTGCGAGATCATGAAGGACGACGGCACCATGGCGCGCCTGCCCGATCTGCAGCTGTTTGCGGCCGAGCACGGGATCAAGATCGGCACGATTGCTGACCTCATCGAACACCGCAGTCGCACCGAATCGCTGGTACAAAAAGTCGGCACCCGAACCCTGCAGACCGCCTTTGGCGAATTCACCGCCCATGCGTTCCGCGACGGCCCCAGCCAGGCGGTGCATATCGCGCTGGTGCGCGGCCAGTGGCAGGAGGGCGATTCGGTTCCGGTGCGGGTGCACGAGCCGCTGTCGGTGCTCGATGCGCTGGAAGTGAACCGCGCCATGCACTCCTGGGGGTTGGACACCAGCCTGCAGTACATCGCCAGCCAGGAACGCGGGGTGGCCGTGCTGCTCAATTGCGGCGAGAGCGCGGAGCAGTTGCTGGCCCAGTTCGATGGCACGGCCCGCGCCGCACACGCGCCCGAGCGCGGACGCATGGATCTGCGCACCTATGGCGTGGGCGCCCAGATCCTGCGCGAATGCGGCGTCGTGCGCATGCAGCTCATGGGCCAGCCGCGCCGCATGCCCAGCATGGCAGGCTACGGACTCGAAATCACCGGTTACATCCCGAAAGAATAGGAACAACACCCATGTTCGGCGCAGACAAAGGAAATGCAGACAAACAGGACGGCAGCAAGCTGCACGTCGCCATGGTGCAGGCACGTTTCAACGAAGGCATTACCACCGCCCTGGCCGAGGCCTGCCGCGCCGAGCTGCTGGCGCTGGGCGTGCATGAGGAAAACATCCGCCACGTGACCGTGCCCGGCGCACTCGAAGTGCCGACTGCGCTTCAGGCGCTGGCCGAGCAGGACGAATACGACGCACTGATTGCGCTGGGCTGCATCATTCGGGGCGAAACCTACCATTTCGAGCTGGTGGCCAACGAATCGGCTGCGGGCGTCACGCGCATTGCGCTGGACTACCACCTGCCAGTGGCCAATGCCATCCTCACCACGGAAAACCTGGAGCAGGCCATCGCCCGCCAACACGAAAAGGGCCGCGACGCGGCGCGCGTGGCCGTTGAAATGGCCAATCTGCTGGAGGAGCTTGAATGATCGACGCCACCCCCGAGGGTCAGATGGAAGCAGGCGCCACGGCCGATGTGCCGGCTGCAACCACTTCCCATGCCCCCGCCGCCCCTCACGCCGGCAAGCTCACCAGCACCGGCGGGCGCAAGGCGTCGGCCAAATCGGCCCGCAGCCGCTCGCGCGAATTTGCGCTGCAGGCGCTGTACCAGCACCTGGTGGGGCGCAACGACGCCACCGCCATCGACCTCTTCACGCGCGACCTGGCGGGCTTTCACAAGGCCGACTCGGTACATTACGACGCACTTTTGCACGGCTGCATTGCGGGCGCGGACCAGCTCGACGCGCTGATCGTGCCGCTGCTGGACCGCAAGCTGGCCGAAATCTCGCCGATCGAGCGCGCGGTGATGTGGATGGGCGCCTACGAATTCCAGCACTGCCTGGATGTGCCCTGGCGGGTGGTGCTCAACGAATACATCGAGCTGGCCAAGGATTTTGGCGGCACCGACGGCTACAAGTACATCAACGGTGTGCTCGGCGGCCTGGCGCCGTCCCTGCGCCCGGCCGAAGTCGCCAAGGATCCGGGGAGCGTGCGCGCGCCCAAGACGGCGCCATGAGGGTGTCTGCGCGCGCGCAGCGCATCGAGCCGTTCTACGTCATGGAAGTGGCCAAGGCGGCGCAGACCCTGGCGCATGCCGTGGCAGGCAGCGCCGAGCCGATGATTTTCCTCAACATCGGTGAGCCCGACTTCACCGCGCCGCCGTTGGTCCAGGAGGCTGCGGCCCGCGCCATTGCAGATGGTTCCACCCAGTACACGCAGGCCCTGGGCATGCCGGCACTGCGCGAGCGCATCAGTGGCTGGTACGCCGAGCGCTTTGGCGTGCAGGTGCCGGCGCGGCGCATCGTGGTCACCGCTGGCGCGTCGGCCGCGCTGCAGCTCGCTTGCCTGGCGCTGATCGAGGCGGGCGACGAAATGCTGATGCCCGACCCGAGCTACCCCTGCAACCGCCATTTCGTCAGCGCAGCCGAAGGAACGGCAGTGCTTATTCCCACGACGGCCGAAGAGCGCTACCAGCTCAGCAGCGACAAGGTGCGCGCCGCCTGGGGCAAGAGAACGCGCGGCGTGCTGCTGGCCTCGCCTTCGAATCCCACCGGAACCTCCATTGCACCCGAGGAGCTGCGCCGCATCCACGGCGTGGTGCAGGCGCACGGCGGCATCACGCTGATCGACGAGATCTACCTGGGCCTGTCGTACGAAGAGCAGTTCGGCCACACCGCGCTTGCTATTGCCGACGACATCATCAGCATCAACAGCTTCAGCAAGTACTTCAACATGACGGGCTGGCGCCTGGGCTGGATGGTGGTGCCCGAGCAGCTCGTCCCCGTCATCGAGCGGCTGGCGCAAAACCTGTTTATTTGCGCCAGCACGATCGCACAGCATGCCGCGCTGGCCTGCTTCGAGCCAGACAGCATCGCTGAATACGAGCGCCGCCGCGCAGCCTTCAAGGCGCGACGCGACTACTTCATTCCCGAGCTGCAGCAGCTGGGCCTCAATGTGCCCGTAATGCCCGATGGCGCTTTCTACGCCTGGGCCGATGGCACGCAGGCTGCCACCCGCCTGGGAGTGCAAGGCAGCTGGGATCTGGCCTATGCACTGATGGACCGCGCCCACCTGGCGGTGACACCGGGGCGAGACTTCGGCATGCACGAGCCCGAGCGCTTTCTGCGCTTTTCCACCGCCAGCTCCATGGACCACCTGCAGGAAGCGGTGCGCCGGCTGCGAGCGCTGCTGGCTTGAAGCACCATGCTATTTGAGCACCCGGTGCGTGTGTATTGGGAAGACACGGATGCCGGGGGCATCGTGTTCTACGCCAACTACCTCAAGTTCTTCGAGCGCGCCCGCACCGAGTGGCTGCGATCCCTGGGGATCGGCCAGCACGGTTTGCGGGAACAAAGCGGCGGTATGTTCGTCGTAAGTGAAGCGCGCCTGCGCTACCACGCCCCGGCGCGGCTGGACGACGCACTCATTGTTACCGCAGAGCTCATGGAAAAAGGCCGCGCATCCTTGACAATCAAGCACCAAGCGCTATTGAATAATGAGCGATCCGTGACCCAACCCGGCTCGCTCCTGTGCGCCGGAGAGGTTCGCATTGGCTGGGTGGACGCCCACAGCCTGCGCCCGGCGCGCATTCCTACGGCCCTTCTGGAAACCATTTCATGAATTCGCAAGACATGTCCATCGTCACCCTGGTGCTGCACGCGAGCTGGGTGGTGCAATTCGTCATGCTGCTGCTGCTGGGGGTTTCTGTGGCCAGCTGGGCAGCGATTTTTCGCAAGCTCTTTGGCATCAAGCGCGTCAAGGCACTGAACGAAGATTTCGAGCGCGAGTTCTGGTCAGGCACCAGCCTCAACGATCTCTACGCCCGTGCCGCCAGCGCCGCGCAGGAGATCGGCCCCATGGAGCGAATTTTTGCCAGTGGCATGCGCGAATACCAGAAGCTGCGCGAGCGCCACATACAGGACGCAGGCACCCTCCTCGACGGCGCCCGCCGCGCCATGCGCGCGAGCTTTCAACGCGAAATGGACGTGATCGAGTCCAGCTTGTCGTTCCTCGCCACTGTCGGCTCGGTTTCGCCCTACGTGGGCCTGTTTGGCACGGTCTGGGGCATCATGCACGCCTTCACTGGCTTTGCCGGCATGGAGCAGGTCACGCTGGCCACCGTAGCACCGGGCATTGCCGAGGCACTGGTCGCCACCGCCCTGGGGCTGTTTTCGGCAATCCCCGCCGTGATTGCCTACAACCGCTTTGCCGGTGACATCGACCGCGTGGCCAACCACCAGGAAACCTTCATCGAAGAATTCTCCAACATCCTGCAGCGCAACCTGGGCGCGCATCCTCCGGTGCCGGCTACGGGCCATTAAGCGAGCTACGCCATGCCCGCCCTTGCCTCGCGCGGCCGCAGTCGCCGCACCATCAACGAGATCAATATGGTCCCGTTTATCGACGTGATGCTGGTACTGCTCATCATCTTCATGGTGACAGCGCCCATGCTCACCCCAGGGCTGATCGATGTGCCCAGCGTGGGCAAGGGAAAGAACGTGCCCAAGGTGGTCGCGCAGGTGATCGTGAACAAAGATGGTTCGCTGCAGCTCAAAACACCTGATACCACACGCAGCATGAACGCACGCGAAATTGGGCTCGCTGCGCTGGCCTGGCAAAAAGACCAGAGCAAGGACACTGCGGTGGTCATTACCGCCGACAAGGGCGTGCAGTACGAGTCCGTGGTCAAGGCCATGGACGCGCTGCAAAGGGCTGGCGTGCAGCGCGTGGGCCTGTCCGTCAAGCAAGGCGGCTGAGCCTGCCGACGCTTCCGCATTTTTGAGCCGCATGCACGCCCACGACGATCGCGATCAGTTCACGCCCCCCCCAGCCCCAGGCCGGGGCCGCGCCGTCACGCTCGCGGTGCTTGCCCACCTGCTGCTCCTGGGCGCGCTGACCTGGGGCGTGGCCTGGAAGAGTGGCAGCGACCAGCCTGCCGTAGTGGCCGAGCTGTGGTCTGCTGTGCCGCAGCAGGCAGCGCCGCGCGCCGTGGAGCCCCCAAGCCCTCCACAGCCGCCGATGCCGCCGACGCCGCCCAAGCCGCCCCCACCCGAGCCGCCCGTGGTGGTGCCTACTCCTCCCAAGGTCACACCACCGCCACCCGCACCTCCGCAGCGCGCAGAACCCGATACGCGCGAGGCCGACATTGCCGTCGAGCGCGAAAAGCAGCGCCTGGCCAAGGAAAAACGCGAACTCGAAGCGAAGGAAAAGCTCGAACGCGAGAAGCAGCGCAGGGAGCTGCAGCGCGTGGAGCAGGAGAAGAAAGACAAACTGCAGAAAGAAAAGGCCGAGCGCGAAAAGGCCGAGCGCGAAAAAGCAGACAAGGAACAGAAGAAGCTCGCCGAAGAAAAGCGCAAGAAGGACGAGGCCATTGAGAAGGCCAGCGCCAAGGCCGCCGACGAGCGCCGCCAGGAAAACATTCGCCGCATGCAAGGGCTTGCCGGCGCCACGGGTGCGCCCACTGCCACCGGAACCGCCGAGCGCGACTCCGGGCCATCGGGCGGCTACGGGGGCCGCGTGGCCGCCAAGGTGAAACCCAACATCGTCTACCCTGACACCGTGAGCGGGAACCCCCGCGCCGAAGTCGAGGTGCGCACCTCGCCCGACGGCACCATCGTCGGCACTCGGTTGACAAAGTCCTCAGGCAACAAGGCCTGGGATGACGCCGTGCTGCGCGCCCTGGAAAAAACAGCCACTCTGCCGCGAGACACCGACGGGCGCGTGCCTTCCGCGCTCGTCATTGGTTTTCGCCCTCAGGACTGAAGCGAAAACCCAGCCGCTGCGCGGCGTTGGCGCACCTGCGCCCGCAAGCGCCCTACAGGAAACACCCATGACCCGCCCCGCCCCCGAACTTCTTTTGCCCGCCGGCTCGCTTGAGCGCATGCGCGCCGCCTACGACTTTGGCGCCGACGCGGTGTACGCCGGCCAGCCGCGCTACAGCCTGCGCGCGCGCAACAACGAATTTCGCATCGAGCAAATTCAGATTGGCATCGAGGAAGCCCACGCACGCGGCAAGAAGTTCTTTTTGACAAGCAACCTGCTGCCGCACAACGACAAGGTGCGGACCTATTTGCGCGACATCGAGCCCATCATTGCCATGGGTCCGGACGCGCTCATCATGGCCGACCCTGGCCTCATCATGCAGGTGCGCGAGAAGTGGCCCGAGGTGGCCATTCACCTCTCGGTGCAGGCCAACACCACCAACTTCATGTCGGTCAAGTTCTGGCAGAAAGTGGGCATCACGCGGATCATTCTTTCGCGCGAACTGAGCCTGGACGAGATCGAAAAAATCCGCCAGGAATGCCCCGACATGGAGCTCGAAGTCTTCGTGCACGGCGCCCTGTGTATTGCCTACTCGGGCCGCTGCCTACTCTCGGGCTACTTCAACCGGCGCGACTCCAACCAGGGCGCCTGCACCAATGCCTGCCGCTGGAACTACGCCACCCAGGAAGCCGCCGTGGACCCCAACACCGGCGAAGCCATGGCCCAGCGCATCGAGGGCGACTTCAACTTCAACAAGGCACAAGAAGACGAGAACGAGGCGTTTGCCGGATGCGGCGACGGCAAGCGCCACCCCAAGGCCGACCAGATTTACCTGCTCGAAGAAAAAGAGCGTCCCGGCCAGCTGATGCCCATCATGGAGGACGAGCACGGCACCTACATCATGAACAGCAAAGACCTGCGCGCAGTGGAGTACGTGCAGCGTCTGGTCGATATCGGCGTCGACTCGCTCAAGATCGAAGGCCGCACCAAGAGTGCGTACTACGTCTCACGCACCGCGCAGGTCTACCGCCGCGCCATCGACGACGCCGAGGCGGGCCGCCCGTTCAACCCCGCACTCATCACCGAACTCGAAGGTCTGGCCAACCGCGGCTACACCAGCGGCCTGCTGGAGCGCCGCCCGGCCAACGACTACCAGAACTACGAAACCGGCAGCTCGGAATCCAGGCGCAGCCAGTACGTGGCCCAGGTGAAAAGCGTGGCCGACGGCTGGGCCGAGGTGGAAACCAAGAACCGCTTTGCCGTGGGCGACCTGCTGGAGGTCATTCACCCCAGCGGCAACCGGACGGTGCGCCTGGCCGCCATGCAGAACCTCGAAGGCGAGGCCCTTCAGGTGGCGGCCGGCAGCCCGCTGCGGGTGCGCATTCCGCTCTCGGGCGAAGTTAAGGGCGCGCTGCTGGCGCGGGTGTTCGAGGCGGAAAAAGTTTAGGTGAAATTTGGCTCCAGCGCTTATCCCATATGCATTAGGAGCTATCAATTTTGATATTTACGGCGCTTTCTGGCGCGCCCCGGTAAAACCCGGCGAAGCCACTGAAATCGCTTGACCCAGCCTACCCAGCGCGACCTGTCACACCCAATAAAAAACCCGCCGAAGCGGGTTTTTTTGTGTCAGCCCAAGCGAATGCGCATCAGGTGCCTACGCCGTCCGCCACATCCATGTACTCGGCAATCTGGTCGAAGTTCAGGTACTGGTAGATCTTGTCGCTGCTCTGGTTAATGACGCCCACGTCGGCCAGGTACTCAGCCTTGGTCGGAATGCGTCCCAGCTTGGAGCAGATCGCCGAGAGTTCGGCTGAGCCCAGGTACACATTGGTGTTCTTGCCCAGGCGGTTGGGGAAGTTGCGCGTGCTGGTGGACATGACCGTGGCGCCCTCTTTCACCTGCGCCTGGTTGCCCATGCACAGCGAGCAGCCGGGCATTTCCATGCGGGCACCGGCGGCGCCGAAAACGCCGTAATGGCCTTCCTCGGTGAGCTGCTTCGCATCCATCTTGGTGGGCGGTGCCATCCAGAGCTTGACCGGCATGTCCTTCTTGCCTTCCAGCAACTTGGACGCAGCGCGGAAGTGGCCAATGTTGGTCATGCACGAGCCGATGAACACCTCGTCGATCTTGGCACCCGCCACGTCAGACAGCGTTTTCGCGTCGTCCGGGTCGTTGGGGCAGCAGACGATGGGTTCAGTGATCTCAGCCAAGTCGATCTCGATCACGGCGGCGTATTCAGCATCGGCATCGGGTGCCAGCAGCTGCGGGTTGGCCAGCCAGGCTTCCATGCCCTGAATGCGACGGCGGATGGTGCGCGCGTCTTCGTAGCCTTCCGCAATCATGTTCTTGAGCAGCACGATGTTCGAGTTCAGGTACTCGATCACGGGGGCCTTGTTCAGACGCACCGTGCAGCCGGCGGCCGAGCGCTCAGCCGAGGCATCCGACAACTCAAAGGCTTGCTCCACCTTCAGATCGGGCAGCCCTTCGATTTCAACGATGCGGCCCGAGAAGATATTTTTCTTGCCCTGCTTGGCCACAGTCAGCAGCCCAGCCTTGATGGCGTAGAGCGGAATCGCGTGCACCAGGTCGCGCAGCGTCACGCCCGGCTGCATCTGGCCCTTGAAGCGCACCAGCACCGATTCGGGCATATCCAGCGGCATCACGCCGGTAGCGGCCGCGAAGGCCACCAGGCCTGAGCCCGCCGGGAAGCTGATACCTACAGGGAAGCGCGTGTGGCTATCGCCGCCCGTGCCCACGGTGTCGGGCAGCAACATGCGGTTGAGCCAGCTGTGAATGATGCCGTCGCCGGGCTTGAGCGAGATACCGCCGCGATTGCTGATGAACTCGGGCAGCTCGTGGTGCATCTTCACGTCCACGGGCTTGGGGTAGGCCGCAGTGTGGCAGAAAGATTGCATCACCAGATCGGCGGAAAAACCCAGGCAGGCCAGGTCTTTGAGCTCATCGCGCGTCATCGGGCCGGTGGTGTCCTGTGAGCCCACCGAGGTCATGCGCGGTTCGCAGTAGGTGCCGGGCAGCACGCCCTGGCCTTCTGGCAGACCACAGGCACGGCCGACCATTTTTTGCGCCAGCGTGAAGCCCTTGCCGGTGCCGACAGGCACTTGCGGCAGGCGGAACAAGGTGGACGGTGGCAGACCCAGCGCTTCGCGCGCCTTGGTGGTCAGGCCGCGGCCGATGATCAAAGGAATGCGGCCACCGGCGCGCACTTCGTCGAACAGCACCTCGCTCTTGACTTCGAATTCAGCGATGACGTTGCCACCCTTTAACGCCTTGCCGGCGTAGGGCAGCAGCTCGATCTCGTCGCCCATGTTCATCTGGCTCACGTCCAGCTCGATGGGCAGCGCGCCCGCGTCTTCCATGGTGTTGTAGAAGATGGGGGCAATCTTGGACCCCAGGCACACACCACCGAAACGCTTGTTGGGCACAAAGGGAATATCTTCACCGGTGAACCACAGCACGCTATTGGTGGCCGACTTGCGGCTCGAACCCGTGCCGACCACGTCGCCCACATAGGCCACCAGGTTGCCCTTGGCGCGCAGGTCTTCGATGAATTTCACCGGGCCGCGCTTGCCGTCTTCTTCGGGCGTAATGCCGTCGCGCTTGTTCTTTAGCATGGCGAGGGCATGCAGCGGGATGTCGGGGCGGCTCCAGGCATCGGGCGCGGGGGAGAGGTCGTCGGTATTGGTCTCACCCGTGACCTTGAGCACGGTGAGCGTGATGCTCTGCGGCACTTCGGGACGGCTGGTGAACCACTCGGCATCGGCCCAGCTTTGCAGCACGGCCTTGGCAAAGGCATTGCCCTGGTCGGCCTTTTCCTTGACATCATGGAACTGGTCGAACATCAACAGGGTTTTCTTCAGCGCTTCAGCGGCGACAGAGGCCACAGCAGCATCGTCCAGCAGATCGATCAGCGGCGTGAGGTTGTAGCCACCCAGCATGGTGCCAAGCAGCTGCGTGGCGCGTTCCCGGCCGATCAGGCTGCAATTCTCGGTGCCGTGCGCCACGGCAGCCAGGTAGCTGGCCTTGACCTTCGCGGCATCGTCCACACCGGCGGGAACGCGGTGCGTAATCAGCTCGACCAGCGTGGCTTCTTCGCCCGCTGGTGGGCTCTTCAGCAGTTCTACCAAGGCAGCGGTCTGCTTGGCAGTCAGGGGCAGGGGCGGAATGCCCAGCGCGGCGCGTTCGGCCACATGGTCTCGGTAAGCTTGCAACATCGACTTCTTTCTAGGTTCAACTCAATTCGTGGGGCGGGCGCGACTATTTGGCGGGTTCGTCCAGCAGGCTGCGCGCAGGCGCCTTTTTCAGACTTTCGGCAACGACGACCTGTGCGGGACTCTTGCATTCGTCGGCCAGGCGTTGACCGCGCTTCTGATCCATCAACATGGATTTGTTGGCAATCTGCAGCCAAACAGCGCCGCCATCGCGGTCTTCCAGGCGAACCGCCCCGGTGGTCGTCGCCACAGGCGACATGCGATAGCGAAAACCCTTGCCATCGAGCTGAAAGTAGCCCGGCGCCTTGGGATCCGCAACCACATTCACGTGGGCGCCAAGTTCGCAAGGAATTTCCCCGACGTACACACGCTCGGCAATCGCCAGCTCGTCCGGACTCAGCGCAGCCTCGGCGGCGCGCAAACCGCTGGCCACCTGATTGGCCGCACTCTTGAGCTGCGTGCGGCTGGAAGTGGGAGAGCTACTAGCGGCAGGCTGGGCCTTGGCGACAGCGGACTTCGCCTTGGGCTTGGCGTTGCTGGCTTTGGCGCTGTTCGCCTTTGTGCTGCTTTTTTTCTGCACGGCCTTGGGAGCGTCGGCTTGGGTCGCCGCAGCTTGCGCAAGCACCATTCCGGGCACCAGGGCCAACCAACCGGATACAAGCAAGGCTTTCATCGAATGACTCCTGCAGAGGACGAATGGATCAAGGAAAAACAGACGCGGCATCATCAAACCAATGCCGTACGCCTTCAGGAACTGGGCTGCCCGTGCGCTGCGCGCGGTCAAGTAGCTGCCAAAAATAGCGATAGCTTGCACGATCGTGCAGCACACCGCAAAAATTGATCGGTGCCCAATCGGCCTGCGCGGCTGCCAGAAGAACCCTGGCGGCGGCGTCAACGTCTTGGGCGGAAGGCGCAAACGCCTCCAGAATAGGACGAATTTGCGCAGGATGAATGCTCCACATGCGCGTAAATCCGAAACGACTGCAGGCCTGCTGGGCTGCGCTTCGAAGAGCAGCAAGATCGGAAAATTCCGTGACCACGCAGTGCGAAGGCACCTTTCCGTGCGCGTGACAGGCCGAGGCGATCTCCAGCTTGGCACGCACTACCAATGGGTGCTCGAACTGCCCCACGGAACCCATCGCAGAGGCCGGGATCGCGCCCGCGTGGGCGGAAACGAAATCCATCAGACCGAAACTGAGGCTTTGCACGCGCGGGTGCGCAGCGATCGCGAAAGCCTGCTGCACCGCGGCCGGCGACTCGATCAGGACATGCAAGGGCAGCGTCCGGGCGCCTGCGCGCTCCAGAGCGCGCTCGGCGGCAAGCACGTCGTCCACCGATTCGCACTTGGGAAGCATCACATGGCACAGCCGATGCCCAGCCTCGCCGGCAATGGTGGCTACGTCACCGGAAAACGCCGGATGGTTCACCGGATGCACCCGCGCCGCTACGCGGGCTTCGGGCGCTGCACCGCGCACGAGCTGCGCCACGAGCGCCGCGTGTTCCGCTTCAGCCCCGACGGCGGCACCGTCTTCGCAGTCCAGCGTCACATCAAAAACGCAGACGCCGAACTCGGCGGTCATTGCGGCCTGCAATTGCAGGCTTTTTTGCATCCGATCGGGCGCGCCACTGTAGTGATCGCACACCGGAATGGCCGTTGCAGCGGCCTGCGGCCCCTGCAGAACGTCGCGCGGATGCTGCACTTGCCGGTCCGCTTTACAGAAGATGAGCGACGCCGGCTTGCTCGTCGGTCAGTTCCTTGAGCGTTTTTTCGATGCGTTCCTGGCTGAAGGCGTCGATGGCCAGGCCTTCGACAGTCTTGTATTCGCCGTTCTCGCAGGTGACCGGGAAGCCGAACATGACGTCCTTCGGAATGCCGTATTGGCCATCTGAAGGGATGCCCATGGTGACCCACTTGCCGTTGGTGCCCAGCGCCCAGTCGCGCATGTGATCGATAGCGGCATTGGCCGCCGAGGCGGCAGATGACAGGCCACGCGCTTCAATGATGGCTGCGCCCCGCTTGCCGACCGTGGGCAGGAAGGTGTTGGCGTTCCATTCCTGGTCGTTGATCATCTTGGCAACGCTCTCACCCTTGATGGTGGCAAAGCGATAGTCGGCGTACATGGTGGGCGAGTGGTTGCCCCACACCGTGAGCTTTTCAATGTCCGCCACGGGCTTGCCGGTTTTGGCGGCAAGTTGGCTGGCGGCGCGGTTGTGGTCCAGGCGCAGCATGGCGGTGAAGTTCTTGCGCGGCAGGTCGGGCGCGCTCTTCATGGCGATGTAGGCATTGGTGTTGGCCGGGTTGCCGACGACCAGCACCTTGACGTTGCGGCTGGCGACGGCGTTGAGTGCCTTGCCCTGAGCGGTGAAGATGGCGCCGTTGACGGCCAGCAACTCGGCACGTTCCATGCCGGGGCCGCGGGGACGCGAACCCACGAGGAGCGCGTAGTCAGCATCCTTGAATGCCGTCATCGGATCGCTGTGCGCGGTCATCTCGACCAGCAGCGGGAATGCGCAGTCGTCCAGTTCCATCATTACGCCCTTGAGCGCCTTTTGCGGGCCGTCGACCGGAACTTCGAGCAACTGGAGAATCACCGGCTGGTCTTTGCCCAGCATTTCGCCCGAGGCGATGCGAAACAGAAGGGCGTAACCGATTTGGCCTGCGGCGCCGGTAACGGCAACGCGAACGGGCGTTTTGCTCATGGTGAACTCCGATGGATAAAGAAACAGAAAACGAGCGCAGTGGCTGCCACCTGCTTTCTGTCCCCCGCAGCGTGTGCCCCGCAAACAGCCTGTGATTTTACTGCTGTTTTCCGCACTGCGTCAATTTGTCTTATGTCTTATATAAGATATGATCTCAGCGCTCGGTACGCTCAGGCAGCGTTGCACAGGCTATTCAATTCAAGCGGCGCGCCTGGTTGCATTGCGGGCTTTTTTCCATGTCGTCCACTCCCCCGTCCGTCCCTGAACTTACCCCACCGCTGGCCGCGGGTGGCCTGCCTGCGCCGGCATTTAGCCCGCTGTATCAGCAGATCAAGGGTCTGTTGCTGCAAAGCCTGCAGTCAGGCGAGTGGAAGCCGGGTGAATCCATCCCGAGCGAAATGGATCTGGCGGCGCGCTTTCGCGTCAGCCAAGGCACCGTGCGCAAGGCCATTGACGAACTGGCGAGTGAAAATCTGCTCGTACGCCGCCAAGGCAAAGGCACTTTTGTGGCCACGCACGCCGAGCAACAGGTTCAATACCGCTTTCTGAAGCTGATGCCAGACCGCGGCGATGCCGCCACGGAAGGCCCGGCCGAGCGCCGCATCATTGACTGCCGGAGCAGCCGCGCGAGCGCCGAAGTCGCTCGCGCCCTGGGACTGCGGAGTGGCGAATCGGTCATTCAGGCGCGCCGGGTGCTGGCGTTTCGCGGGGTGCCAACCATTCTTGAAGATCTGTGGCTCCCCGGCGCCGCGTTCAAAGGCCTGACGGCCCAGCAGATGAGCGACTACCCCGGGCCCACCTACGCCATGCTCGAACTGGAGTTTGGTGTGCGCATGGTGCGCGCGGACGAAAAAATTCGCGCGGTTCTGCCCGATGCAGAACAGTCCGCCCTGCTGCAGGTGACGCCAGCCACCCCTTTGCTGAGCGTGATACGCACCTCCTACACCTACAACGAAGTTCCAATGGAGTTACGCCGTGGCCTGTATCGCACGGACACCCATCACTATCGCAATGAATTGAGCTGAAAGCAGCCCTGGACCCTAGCCGGACAGTCGCCAATGCACTTCTATTCCACCTGCATCAAATGCAGTTTGCTGCATTGCAATAGAATTTTGCGTGCAGTTGCAGCGAAAATTACAACGCAGTTACATCCCACGAAAGCACTCTCATGACCGATACAGCGAAAAAGCGACCCGAGTTTCGCAACATCAACGCCTTCAAGGATCTGACCACCTACCGCATGACTGCGGCCGCGTGGACTTCGATCCTCCACCGCGCCAGCGGCGCTGTGATGTTCCTTTTATTGCCCTTGGTGATCTGGTTCTTCGACACATCGGTGTCTTCCGAGGTGTCCTTCGAACGATTCACCAGCGCTTTTTCATCGGGCCTGGGAATTGTGCCCGGATGGCTGCTCAAGCTCGTCAGCCTGGGGCTGATCTGGGGCTATCTGCACCACATGTTTGCCGGAATCCGGCATCTGATCATGGACATCGACCACCACGCGGTGAACAACCAGTTTGGCAAAACCTCGGGGCTTACGGCCATCGGGCTGGCCATTGTGCTTACGCTGCTGCTGGGCGCACGGCTTTTTGGCCTCTATTGAACGGCCGGACCAGCGGGTTCGCAGCGCGTCGGCATTACACAAAACGAGGAAACATCCATGACTGACTACGGAAACAAGCGCACCATCGTCGGTGCCCACTACGGCATGCGCGACTGGCTCAGCCAGCGCGTCACTGCGATCCTGATGGTGCTGTTCACCATCGCCCTGATTGCCCAGGTGCTGCTCAAGCACGGTCCTCTCGGCTACGACCTCTGGGCGGGCATCTTTGCCGCGCAGTGGATGAAATTCCTGACCTTCGTGGTTATCTTGGCCCTGGCGTACCACGCCTGGGTGGGTATGCGCAACATCTGGATGGACTACATCAAACCGGTCGGTCTGCGCCTGGTCCTTGAGGTTTTCACCATTGTCTGGCTCCTGGGCTGCGTGGGCTGGGGCACCCAGGTCCTGTGGCGTCTGTGAGCGCGCGCTCCGTTTTTGAGATCAAAGGCTAAATTTCATGAGCTATACCAACGCCAATATCACCAAGCGCAAGTTCGACGTCGTCATCATCGGCGCCGGCGGCTCCGGCATGCGCGCGGCGCTTGAACTCTCGCGCGCCGGCCTCAATGTGGCTTCGCTGTCCAAGGTGTTTCCCACCCGCTCACATACGGTGGCTGCGCAAGGCGGCGTGTCCGCTTCGCTCGGCAACATGAGCGAGGACAACTGGCACTACCATTTCTACGACACCGTGAAAGGCGGCGACTGGCTCAGCGACCAGGACGCCGTGGAATTCATGTGCCGCGAAGCACCCAACGTGGTGTACGAGCTGGAACACTTCGGCATGCCGTTTGACCGCAACGCGGATGGCACGATCTACCAACGCCCCTTTGGCGGGCACACCGCCAACTATGGCGAGAAACCCGTGCAACGCGCCTGCGCTGCGGCAGACCGCACGGGGCACGCCATGCTGCACACCCTGTACCAGCAGAACGTCAAGGCCAAAACGAACTTCTTTGTCGAATGGATGGCACTGGACCTGATCCGCGATCAGGACGGTGATGTGGTGGGTGTCACTGCGCTCGAGATGGAAACGGGTGACCTGTACATCCTGGAAGCCAAAACCGTGCTGATGGCCACCGGCGGTGCCGGCCGCATCTTTGCGGCTTCCACCAACGCCTTCATCAATACAGGCGACGGCCTCGGCATGGCGGCACGCGCCGGCATCCCGCTGCAGGACATGGAGTTCTGGCAGTTTCATCCCACGGGCGTCGCTGGTGCAGGTGTTCTGCTCACCGAAGGCTGCCGCGGCGAGGGCGCCATCTTGCTCAACAGCAACGGCGAGCGCTTCATGGAGCGCTACGCGCCGACGCTGAAAGACCTGGCACCGCGCGACTTCGTCTCCCGCTCGATGGACCAGGAAATCAAGGAAGGGCGCGGCTGCGGCCCCAACAAGGACTATGTGTTGCTCAAGCTCGATCACCTGGGCTCCGAGACGATTCACAAGCGCCTGCCCTCGGTATACGAAATTGGTGTCAACTTCGCCAACGTCGACATCACCAAGGAACCCATTCCCGTAGTGCCGACCATCCATTACCAGATGGGTGGTGTTCCCACCAATATCCACGGCCAGGTGGTCACGCACGATGGCAACGCCAATCAGGTGGTCAACGGCCTTTACGCAGTGGGCGAATGCGCTTGCGTGAGCGTCCATGGCGCCAACCGGCTCGGCACCAACTCGCTGCTGGACCTGCTGGTGTTCGGCAAGGCTGCCGGCCGCCACATTGTCGAATTCAACGCCCGCAACGCACAGCACAAGCCGGTACCCAAGGACGCAGCCGAGCGCACGCTCGAACGCCTGAATCAGCTGCAGGACTCCAAGGGCGGCATTTACTCGCAATCCCTGGCCGGCGACATTCGCGCCACCATGCAACAGCACGCCGGGGTTTTCCGTACCCAGGCCAGCATGGACGAGGGCGTGGCCAAGGTGGCCGCCTTGCGCGAACGCGTTGGCGGCGTTGAGCTCAAAGACAAGTCCATGGTGTTCAACACGGCGCGCATCGAGGCGCTCGAAGTGGACAACCTGATCGAAGTGGCGCAAGCCACCATGGTGTCGGCCGCAGCGCGCAGGGAGTGCCGCGGCGCGCACATGGTCGATGATTACGAGCATCCGGCCGATCACCCCACGGCAGCACTTGGCCGCGACGACGTCAACTGGCTCAAGCACACGCTGTGGCACAGCGCGAACAACTCGCTCACGTACAAGCCCGTCACTCTCAAGCCCCTGACGGTCGATAGCGTGCCGCCCAAGGTTCGCACGTTCTGAACACCTGGTTGCCTCACGAGAAAAACACCATGCAAAAACGTACTTTTCAGATCTATCGCTACGACCCGGACAAGGACACCAAGCCCTACATGCAGACCATCGAGGTCGAGCTGGATGGGCACGAACGCATGTTGCTGGACGCCCTGATCAAGCTCAAGGAGCAAGACCCCGCGCTGTCCTTCCGCCGTTCCTGCCGCGAGGGCGTCTGCGGCTCAGATGCGATGAACATCAACGGCAAGAATGGTCTGGCCTGCCTGACCAACATGAACACGCTGCAGGGTACGATCGTGCTCAAGCCCCTGCCGGGCCTGCCGGTGATTCGCGACCTGATCGTGGACATGACGCAGTTCTTCAAGCAGTACCACTCGATCAAGCCCTACCTCATCAACGACGAGATTCCGCCTGAAAAAGAGCGGTTGCAGTCGCCCGAACAGCGCGAAGAGCTCGATGGTCTGTACGAGTGCATCTTGTGCGCAAGCTGCTCCACGGCGTGCCCAAGTTTCTGGTGGAATCCCGACAAGTTCGTTGGCCCCGCCGGCTTGCTGCAGGCCTACCGTTTCCTGGCCGACAGCCGCGACCAGGCCTCGGGCGAGCGCCTGGACAACCTGGAAGACCCTTACCGGCTGTTTCGCTGCCACTCGATCATGAACTGTGTCGACGTGTGCCCCAAGGGTCTGAACCCCACGCGCGCCATCGGCAAGATCAAAGAGCTGATGGTGCGTCGCGCCATCTGATGCACGGCATGCCAGCGCCCACCGCCAGCCACCCATCGCCTGCGCTCGACGCGCGGGCCCTTAGCAAACTGCACTGGCGCTGCCGGCGCGGACTGCTGGAAAACGACCTGTTCATTGAACAGTTTTTTTTGCGGCACGAAGGCGAACTCACCACCTTCCACGCCGAAGGCATGGGCGCCTTGATGGATCTGGCCGACAACGACCTGCTGGATCTGCTGCTGCGCCGCAAGGAACCCAGTGACGCACTGGACCTGCCTGCCGTGCATACGGTGCTGTCCATGCTGCGAGACAGCGGTGCCACACCCGCCCATGGGGGCCTGATCCCTACGCAACCCCTGACCGATCAAAGCAATCTCACCAAAGGAATCGAACAATGAAGCTCGCTGACAACAAAGCCACCCTGTCTTTCAGCAACGGTGGCCCCAGCGTGGATTTGCCCGTGTACCAAGGCAACATCGGCCCCGATGTCGTCGACATCCGCAAGCTGTACGCTCAGACGGGCATGTTCACCTACGACCCAGGTTTTCTGTCGACCGCCGCCTGCCAGTCTGCCATCACCTACATTGATGGCGACAAGGGTGAGCTGCTCTACCGCGGGTACCCGATCGAGCAATTGGCCACGCAGTGCGACTACCTCGACACCTGCTACCTGCTGCTCAAGGGCGAGCTGCCCAACCCTACGGAGCGCAGCGACTTCCACAAGCTCGTGATCAACCACACCATGGTGAACGAGCAGATGCAGTTCTTCCTGCGAGGCTTTCGCCGCGATGCACACCCAATGGCGGTGCTGACCGGTCTGATCGGCGCGCTCTCGGCCTTCTATCACGACAGCACGGATATCAACAATCCGCAGCACCGCGACATCGCCGCCATCCGCCTGATTGCCAAGATGCCGACCTTGGTCGCCATGGCCTACAAGTACGGCGTGGGCCAGCCGTACATGTATCCGCGCAATGACCTGTCGTACGCGGGCAACTTCCTGCGCATGATGTTCGGCACACCGTGCGAAGACTACGTGGTGAACCCGGTGCTGGAACGCGCCCTGGACCGCATCTTCATCCTGCACGCCGACCATGAACAGAACGCTTCCACCTCCACGGTGCGTCTGTGCGGTTCGTCAGGCACCAATCCGTTTGCCGCCATCGCCGCTGGCGTGGCCTGCCTGTGGGGCCCTGCCCACGGCGGCGCCAACGAGGCCTGCTTGAACATGCTCGAAGACATCCAGCGCCAGGGCGGCATCTCGAAGGTGGGCGAGTTCATGGAAAAGGTCAAGGACAAGAACTCCGGTGTCAAGCTGATGGGTTTTGGCCACCGCGTCTACAAAAACTACGACCCACGCGCCAAGCTGATGCAAGAAACCTGCGACGAGGTTCTGGCCGAGTTGGGCCTGCAGAACGATCCCCTGTTCAAGCTGGCCAAGGAAGTCGAAAAGATCGCCCTGGAAGACGACTATTTCGTCTCGCGCAAGCTCTACCCCAACGTGGACTTCTATTCGGGCATCGTGCAGCGCGCGATTGGCATCCCGGTGCATCTGTTCACCGGTGTGTTCGCACTGGCACGCACCGTGGGCTGGATCGCCCAGCTCAACGAGATGATCAGCGACCCCGAGTACAAGATCGGCCGTCCTCGCCAGCTCTACACGGGCTCGGTGCGCCGCGATATCCAATCGGGAAGCTAAGGCAGGCGCTTTGGCGCTACACAAGCCCGCCGTGTCCCGGCGGGCTTTTTTTATGGCCGAGTCGGTCTGTTCTGCCGCTGCGTCGCTGAATGGGGACCGAACGTAGCGATATTGGCCTTCAACGCCGCTGTGGGATGGTGCATGACCTACAGTCGTGCGTTCGCCGGGTGGCAGAGCGCTGGGCCAATGATGTTCCGCTGACCGCTTCCGCCCGTTTCCGCTGCCTCCCAGAGATCCGACCATGAAATCCCGTGCCGCCGTTGCCTTCAAAGCCGGAGAACCCCTGCAGATCGTCGAGATCGATGTCGCCCCGCCACAAAAGGGCGAAGTCCTGGTCAAGATCACCCACACCGGCGTGTGCCACACCGACGCCTTCACCCTGAGCGGTGACGACCCCGAAGGCGTGTTCCCGGCCGTGCTGGGCCATGAAGGCGCAGGCATCGTCGTCGAAGTGGGCGAAGGCGTCACCAGCGTGAAATCAGGCGACCACGTCATTCCCCTCTACACCGCAGAATGCGGCGAATGCCTGTTCTGCAAGAGCGGCAAGACCAACCTGTGCGTCGCCGTGCGCGCCACGCAAGGCAAGGGCCTGATGCCCGACGGTACGACGCGCTTCAGCTACAACGGCGAGCCCATCTACCATTACATGGGTTGCTCGACCTTTAGCGAATACACGGTGGTGGCGGCAGTGTCGCTGGCCAAAATCAACCCGCTCGCCAATCCCGAGCAGGTCTGCCTGCTGGGCTGCGGTGTGACCACGGGCCTGGGCGCGGTAAAGAACACCGCCAAGGTGCAGGAGGGCGACAGCGTGGCCGTGTTCGGTCTGGGGGGCATCGGGCTGGCGGCCATCCAGGGAGCAAAACTGGCCAAGGCCGGCCGCATCATCGCCATCGACACCAACCCCGCCAAGTTCGACCTGGCCCGCACCTTTGGCGCTACCGACTGCATCAACCCGAAGGACTTCGACAAGCCGATTCAACAAGTCGTCGTCGAGATGACTGGCTGGGGCGTGGACCACAGCTTTGAATGCATCGGCAACGTCGAGGTCATGCGTGCCGCGCTGGAATGCGCGCACCGCGGCTGGGGCCAGTCGGTGGTCATCGGTGTGGCGGGTGCAGGCAAGGAAATCTCTACCCGCCCGTTCCAGCTGGTCACCGGCCGCAAATGGCTGGGTTCGGCCTTTGGCGGCGTCAAGGGCCGCAGCGAGCTGCCCGGCATGGTCGAGGACGCGATGAGCGGAAAGATCCAGCTGGCCCCGTTTGTCACGCACACCATGCCGCTGTCGGACATCAACCATGCCTTCGATCTCATGCACGAAGGCAAGTCGATTCGCTCGGTCGTGATCTATTGAGCGAGACGCATGCAGCGCCGCGATCGTTGATTTTTTGAGTAAAAATGGCCGCTATCGCTCTCTACATAAGGGCAAGAAGCTATGGTTTTGTGAGTTTCATGGCCAACACGTCCCTCAACCTTCTCAATGCCCACGCCTGCTTCGGCGGTGCACAGCGCTTCTACCAGCACCGCTCGGGGGAAATCGGTCTGCCGATGAAGTTCTCGGTTTACCTGCCGCCCCAGGCGCTGCAGGGCGCCAAGGCTCCGGCACTGATCTACCTGGCGGGCCTGACCTGCAATGAAGAAACCTTTATGACCAAGGCCGGTGCCCAGCGCCTCGCGGCCGAGTTGGGCCTGGCCCTGGTGGCACCCGACACCAGCCCACGCGGCGCGGGCGTACCGGGCGAAGCCGACAACTGGGACTTTGGCGTCGGCGCAGGTTTTTACCTCGACGCCACGCAGGCGCCGTGGAACGCGCACTGGCGCATGGAGAGCTACCTCACGCACGAGCTACTGCCACTGCTGGCTCAACACCTGCCGATCGACCTGGAGCGCGTGGGCATTTTTGGCCACTCCATGGGCGGCCACGGCGCATTGACGCTGGCGCTGCGCCACCCGGGGATGTTCAAAAGCCTGTCGGCGTTGGCGCCGATTTCCGCCCCCACGCGGTGCTCCTGGGGCCGCAAGGCCTTCACTGGTTACCTGGGCAGCGACGCGGGCGAATGGCGCCAACACGACGCCAGTGTGCTGATGGCATCGCAGGAAGTGCCTCCCTACCCCGGCGGCATCCTGATCGACCAGGGCCTGGCCGACAAATTCCTGCTTGAAAAGCAGTTGCTGCCCGAAGCCTTTGAAGCTGCCTGCGCCCAGGCCGGCCAGCCGCTGACACTGCGCCGCCAGCCGGGCTACGATCACGGCTATTATTTCGTGCAGAGCTTCATCGGCGACCACCTACACCACCACGCACAGCAGCTGCGCTGAAAGCTGGGCCGGCAGGGCAGCCATCGGTCCTGAGCCCGCCAGCACGGACACCTGGTTAAGGCGCGCTTAATTCATCTAACGGAAAATCCGCCCAATGGAATTTTTACTGCGCTTGCCAGCGCCGTTTCGTTTTGCCTTGCGCCGACCAGCGGCCGCCTTGGCGCCCGCCTTCGTCGTTCTGCCCATAGCGCTGTGGATGGCCACTTTTGGCAACTGGCCTCTGTGGCGCGCACTGGCGGATACCCACGCACCTGGCAGCACGCCACACAGCTGGTTCTTTCTTCTGGGCTTTGGCGTGCTCCTGGTGGCGGGCAATGCGGCTTTGCTGATGCTGTTCGCCTGGCGCTGGACGCTCAAGCCCGTCGCCACGCTGCTGCTGCTGTTTACAGCGTTTGGCGCCTACTTCATGCTCACTTACGGCATTGCGATCGACGCCAGCATGCTCACCAACGTGTTGCAGACCGATGTGCGTGAAGCCGGCGACCTGCTGAGCTGGCGCATGCCCGCCGTGGTGCTGGCGCTCGCCGGCCCGCCGCTTTGGTGGTTGTGGCGCCAGCCAGTAGCCCGGCCCACGCCCTTGCGCCTGCTGGTTCAAAACACCGGCTGGCTGATCCTCTTTCTCGGCGTTGCGGTGGCCAGCGTACTGGCGACGTTCCAGGAATTTTCCTCGACCATGCGCAACCAGCCCCAGCTGCGCTACCTGATCAACCCGCTCAACACCGTGTATGCCCTGGGCCGCATCGCCACGCAGCCCTTGCGTATGGACACCCGCACGCTGCTGCCGTTCGGGCGCGATGCCCATCTGGGCGCCAGCTACGCCGGCCAGACCAAGCCGCCCTTGCTGGTGCTGGTGGTGGGTGAGACCGGGCGCAGCGGCAATTTCGGATTGAACGGCTACGCGCGCGCCACCACGCCGCAGCTGTCAGCGCGCAACGATCTGGCCAGCGCAAGCAACGCGTGGGCATGTGGCACCAGCACGGCCACGGCCCTTCCCTGCATGTTTTCCGGCCTTGGCAAAAACGACTACGAGGCTCGCAAAAGCAACAATGAAAACCTGCTGGACGTACTGGACCACGCCGGTCTGGCAGTCCTTTGGCTGGACAACCAGTCGGGCTGCAAAGGGGTGTGCGATCGCGTCCCGTCGGCCAGCACCACCACCAGCCCGGATCCCACCTGGTGCAAGGGTGGCGAGTGCCTCGACCCGATCATGCTGGAGGGGCTAGACGCGCGACTGGCGGCTCTGCCGGAAGAAAAGCGTGCCCGCGGCACGGTGCTGGTGTTGCACCAGATGGGTAGCCACGGCCCGGCGTACGCGCGCCGGTCTGCGCCCGAGCTAAAGAAATTCACGCCGGAATGCCATTCCAACGCCCTGCAGGAGTGCAGCCAGGAAGAGGTCGTCAATGCCTATGACAACAGCATCGTCCAGACCGACGCCTTCCTGGGCGCCACGCTGCACTGGCTGGAGGGCAAGCAGGCAGAGTTCCAGCCAGCCATGATCTACGTAGCCGACCATGGCGAATCGCTGGGCGAGAACAATATCTACCTGCACGGCCTGCCCTACGCCATTGCGCCGGATGTGCAAAAGCATGTGCCTTGGATCACCTGGCTGTCGCCTGCGATGCAAGCGCGCTCCGGCGCGAGCACGGCCTGCCTGCAAAAGGAAATGGCAACGCGCCGAATCAGCCAGGACGACTATTTCCATTCGGTGCTCGGTTTACTCAATGTGCAAACCACCACCTACCAGGCAGCCAACGACCTTTTTGCGCCCTGCCGAACCAACGGCTGAGCCGGTCCTAGACACTCTGAGCCAGGCCCACCAGCCAGCCAGCGGCCAGCAACCGGGCCTCCCAGCGCAACGCCCGCACCGTTGTGGCCCCAGGGCGCTCTACCTTCTCATACAGTAGGTACCCGGCCAGAATGGACGCCCCGAACGCCACGCAAAGCCCCAGGGCATGCACCCAGGCTTGCCCCGGCCAAAGTGTGGAAAACGCCGCGTTCACCGCAAGGCACACGGGGAAATGCACCAGAAACACGGAATAGGATCGCTGCCCCACCCAGGCCAGCGGCAAAGCGGCGCGCTCGGCAAAGGAACTGCGCGCCTGCATCGACCCCAAGGCCAACCAAGCCAGGAGCGCAGCCGTAGCCAAAGCCAGCGCCAGACGCGGGCGAAATTCCACTGCCAGCGCCAGCGCACCGAGCACGGCCAACAGTGCGAACCAGCGTGTGGGCCGCGCACTGCGCGTGGCCCAGTAGGTGGCCATGCCGAGACCGTACGAGCCGAAAAAATAAATCCCCCAGACATCCAGCGCCGAATGGAGATTGAAGAACCACAGCGACGCCGCGCACAGGCCCAGCACGCCCACCTGCCCCCACGCCAATGCCGCACCCGGAGATCGCCCGATGCGCCGCGCCAATGCCAGCCACAGCACCGCCATGGAGAACAGCTGGAAATCAATGGCCACGTACCACACCCCCGCAGAGAGCGCCGGCTGCCCCAGCACATCCTGAAGCATGAGCGCGTTGGCCAGCAATTGGGCCAGATGCGGGGCCTCGGGTACGCTGACATCATCCAGCCAGGGCCGCACCAGCGCGGCCGCAGCCACAGCGGTCAACAGCGCCGCCGCATAGGGCACAGCCAGACGCACAAAGCGCCGCCCGATCTGCGACGCAGCGCTTTCGAAACGCGCGAGGCCCGTGGGCGCCAAACTCGCCGCCGCCAGATAGCCCCCCACCACCAAGAAGATCTGCACCGCCATGCGCGCGTAGTCATACAACCAGGCCATCAGCGCCGGCGCGAAGGGCCGAACCGTGTCCGACAGCGGTCCGTAGACCGAGAGGTGGTGCCAGACGATAGCCATGCAGGCCGAGCCCTTGAGCACATCGATCCAGGGGCTGCGGGGAGAAGAAGACGTCATGCGATGCGTATCAGGAGAAGCCCAGGCGGAAAACGGCTCTGGGCAAACACCCATAAGTGAAAACCAGGCATTGGCGTTGACTTGATGTTGCAAAAATTCGTGCACCGCCAATGCCAATGCCCGCCAGTGCGGCATGGCCGCAGAGCTACACTGGAGCATTCACCCAAATCATAAGAACGGTCTGCGGCATGTCCAAACCTCCCATCACTGTCTCGTCGCTGGATCTTGAGCGGCTCGAAACTCTGCTTGAGACCCCGGCCGGCGCCAGTTTTCCAGGCCGCGCGCAGCTGCAGGCCGAGCTGGACCGTGCCGAAATTGTCGAGCCTGCCGACATGCCCCCCCATGTGGTCACCATGCACTCCACGGTGAAATTCTCTATTCATGAGACCGGCAAGGACTTCTGCCTCACGCTCGTTTACCCGCGCGACGCCGGGAGCACCGAGAACGCCATTTCGATTTTCGCACCGGTGGGCAGCGCCTTGCTGGGGCTTTCCGTGGGCGACGAGCTCGCCTGGCCGGTACCCGGTGGCGGCAGCATGACGGTGCGTGTGGCCCAAGTGGCCTACCAGCCCGAACGCGCGGGCGACTTGCATCGCTGAAGGGCGATGCCTTCTGGATAGCGGGCGCGCGTGAACTTCATGACTTCCAATGACCCCGGTGAATCCGAGACGCTGGTGCGTATCGACGTCCACAGCGTTGTGGAGCCATTCGACCCCCACTCCACCAGTGCGTTTCAGCGACGCATGGATCGCGCGCCAGCTTGGTTCTGCTCGTTTCTTGCAGGAAATACCCGAGAAAAAACGCGTTTTCGCACCGAACTGGCAACCATGCGTGGCTCCGTGGTCTGGCTCATCCGCCAACGTCGGCAAGGCGCGTGGACTGTCACCGAACGGGACCATCTGCGCGAAGTAATGCGCTCCGCCTCATCGGTAAGTCCGTACCTGATCATCTGGGTGGTGCCCGGATCGATGCTGCTCTTGCCATTTCTGGCCTGGTTTATTGACCGACGCCGCAGACGACCCAAACGCGCCTGAATTCAACGAATTCCGCGCGAGTATCACATTTTGCAAAACCTGTATTGATACTCAAATAATAGTAATTTGTATAATTCAACAGTGCTTTGCAACCTGATTTACAGGTAATAGACTCTTTTGGCTGCGCTGCTTTCAGCAACAGCCTTTCTCTCGAGCACGCCGATGGCGTGCTTTTTTTCTGCCGATTTGCAGCGCGGGTGTCTGCCTCCGTACCTGCGCTGCTCCCGCGTTCGCTCTGCGCGAATGGCTCCGGGCATGGCAGATCCTCCTGCGACCACGCACTGCGTGCATTGGCCGCCCCCTGATCCCACCAGCGCCCCTCTGCTTGGTGCGGACACCGTTACAAGGAAATCCATTCCATGGCCAAGCAGATCTCCATCGAGCACGCCTTCAAGGTGTTTGGTGATGCCCCCGAAGCCGCCCTCGCCCTGGTGCGCGAAGGACACAGCAAGAACGAAATCCTGGCGCGCACCGGGCAGTCTATCGGCGTGTTTGACGCGCATTTCGACATCGGCGCAGGCGAAATTTTCGTTGTCATGGGATTGTCCGGCTCGGGCAAATCGACGCTGGTGCGCATGCTCAACCGCCTGATGGAGCCCACGGCCGGGCGCATCCTGGTCGAAGGCGTCGACATGGCCAAGCTGTCCGACACCGAATTGCGCGCCCTGCGCCGCAAGGACATCAGCATGGTGTTCCAGTCGTTTGCGCTGATGCCGCACATGACGGTGCAGGACAACACCGCGCTTGGTCTGGAGCTGGCCGGTGTGTCGCGCGCAGAGCGCCAAAGTCAGGCAGCCGAGGCACTGGAACTGGTGGGCCTAGCTGGTTGGGGCGCAAGCTACCCCGATGAACTCTCGGGCGGCATGCAGCAGCGCGTCGGGCTCGCACGCGCGCTGGCTTCTGACCCATCGATTCTGCTGATGGATGAAGCTTTTTCGGCGCTGGACCCCATCATCCGCACCGAAATGCAGAGCGAGTTGATGCGCTTGCAGGAGATTCGACGCCGCACCATCGTCTTCATTTCGCATGACCTCGACGAAGCCATGCGCATTGGCGACCGCATTGCCATCATGAAAGACGGCCACGTCGTGCAGGTCGGCACGCCCGACGAAATCCTGCGCGCACCCGCAAACGACTATGTGCGCAGCTTTGTGCGCGGGGTGGATGCGGCCGCCGTGTTCAAGGCCGGCGACATTGTGCGCAAGCCACTCACCATCGTCTCCGAGCACAGCGACCGGGGCTCGCGCGCCGCGCTCAAGCTCATCGAGAACGACGACCGCGACTTTGCCTACATCGTCACCTCCAAGGGCAGGTACCTGGGCACCGTATCTGCCGAGTCGCTGCGGAGTGCTTTGGACGGCCACCAGGGGCCGCTCGGCTTGCAGCACGCCTACCTCTCGGGCCTGGAGCCGATTGGGGCAGACGCGCCCGTGGCCGACTTGTTCGGCCAGGTGGCGCATGCCCCCTGCGCCGTGCCGGTGCTGAGTGGAGAGGGTCGTCTGGCAGGCGTGATCAGCAAAACCACGCTGCTCAAATTCCTCGACCGGGACACCCCGCACATCGAAGCGCCCGCCAGCCCGGCCGCGCACGCAGCTCTGGCTGCCTGAAAGACAGGCTATGACCGACACTCCCCTCCATCCACTGCTCGTCCAGGCGGCGCCCGCAGAGACCGACCCCTGGGCCAGCAGCAGCGACGCCGCCGCCGCGCCATCGCCCTGGGATACCGCCGCGACTCCGACCACCGATGCTTCTGCGCCAGCCGGCACTGACGCCTGGGGAACCGCCACGGCCAGCCCCGACCCGGCCGCCGCCAGCGGCTGGCTCGGTGCACCCGACGCACTGGCCGGCCAGACCGACGCCGCCGGCCACCACACGGGCTTCGCGCTGCACCAGCTATGGGATGGCTCGCTTCCCATCGAGACCTGGATCAACCACAGCCTGGCCTGGGTGGTGCAGAACTTTCGCCCCTTCTTCCAGACCGTGCGCGTACCGATTGACGGCACCCTCTCCTGGGTGGAAGGTTTGCTGACCAGCGTTCCTTCACTTGCCATGATTGCGCTGATGGGCGTACTCGCCTGGCAGTTTGCCGGGCGATGGATTGCCGTAGGCGCCGTGGTCTCACTGCTGGTGGTGGCCATGCTGGGTATCTGGCCCGAAGCCATGGTGACACTGTCGTTGGTGCTCACTTCGCTGGTGTTCTGCATCTTGATTGGACTGCCACTGGGCATCTTTCTCGCATCCAGCGACCGGGCGCAGCGCGTGACGCGGCCTTTCCTTGACGCGATGCAGACCACCCCAGCCTTCGTATATCTCGTGCCAGTGGTGATGCTGTTTGGCATTGGCAACGTGCCCGGCGTCATGGTCACCATCGTCTTTGCCCTGCCTCCACTGGTGCGCCTGACCACCCTGGGCATCCGCCAGGTGCGGCCCGACCTGATCGAGGCGGCCCGAGCGTACGGCGCCTCGCCGATGCAGATGCTGCTCAAGGTGCAGTTGCCGCTGGCCATGCCGTCCGTCATGGCCGGCATCAACCAGTCGCTGATGCTGTCGCTCTCCATGGTGGTCATTGCTTCGATGATTGCCGTGGGTGGCCTGGGCCAGATGGTGCTGCGCGGCATTGGCCGACTCGACATGGGCCTGGCCACCGTGGGCGGCCTGGGCATCGTGCTGCTGGCGATCACGCTCGACCGCATCACCCAGGCCATGGGCCAGCCGCGCCGCGGCGTGCGCCACTGGTGGCAGACCGGCCCTGCCGGCATGGTGATGCGACTGGTGCGTCCCGCCCAAGCGGCAGCCGCGCCGCAAGCAGCCGCTGCACCCTCGGCACCGGCTGCCGCTTCCAAACCCGAGCTTTCGTCCACCACCCAAGGATGAAAACCGGTTTCCCTTTCCCTTTCCACAAGCAAGGAGCTTCCCGCATGCAGAACAACACCCCACACAAGATCCAGACCCTGCTCGCCGCCGCAGCACTCGCTTTCGGCCTGACCGGCACCGCCGCCTCCGCCGCCTCCATGCCCGGCAAGGGCGTGCAAGTGCAACCACTCAAGAGCTCGATTGCCGAAGAGACGTTCCAGACGCTGCTCGTCATGAAGGCGCTGGAGAAGCTTGGCTATGACGTCAAACCCATCAAGGAAGTCGAATACCCCACGGCCCACATCGCGATTGCCAACGGCGACGCCACCTTCATGGCCGACCACTGGAATCCCATGCATGCGGACTTCTACAAGAACGCCGGCGGCGACGACAAGCTGGCGCGCAAGGGCGTGTATTCGGACAACGCCGCGCAGGGCTACCTGATCGACAAGAAGACGGCAGACAAATACAAAATCACCAACATCGCCCAATTCACGGATCCAAAAATCGCCAAGCTGTTCGATGCCGACGGCGATGGCAAGGCCGATCTGACCGGCTGCACCCCCGGCTGGGGCTGCGAAGCCGTGATCGAGCACCAACTCACTGCCTTCAAGCTGCGCGATACCGTGACGCACAACCAAGGCAGCTACTCGGCCCTGATTGCCGACACCATCACCCGCTTCAAGGCCGGCAAGCCCGTCTTCTATTACACCTGGACCCCGTACTGGGTCAGCGCGCAGCTCAAGCCCGGCAAGGACGTGGTCTGGCTCGAAGTGCCTTTTTCCTCACTCCCTGGCGAGCAGGGCACGCTCGACACCAAGTTGCCGAATGGCAAAAACTACGGTTTCGTGGTGAACAAGCAGCAAATCGTGGCCAACAAGGACTTCACGCACAAGAACCCCGCCGCCGGCAAGCTGTTTGAAGTGATGCAGTTGTCCATCAACGACATCAACGCGCAGAACAACCGCATGGCCCAGGGCGAAAACAGCGCTGCCGACATTGACCGCCACACCGAAGGCTGGATCAAGGCCCACCAGAAGACCTTCGACGGATGGCTGGCAAAGGCCCGCGGCGCAGCGAAATAATGGTGAAAATGGCCTCTAGCGCTTATATATAAAGCGCTGAGAGCTATATTTTGAATAGCAAAACCGGTGTCCCGCAAGGGCGTCGGTTTTTTTATGCACCAGCGGCGTGCATCTGCGCACGGCGGTGGTGCGTTTGTGGGCAATTGCGGTGCGGCACTTGCACGCTGCACCTGCTCCAAGCTGGCGCATTTTTTGCTCAAAAGTGTGCATGGTGCTTTCGCGAGCGCCCCATTCCCACACTTTCCGCACCGAAGGACTCCATGGACGCCAGCCACCAGGGCACCGACACCCTTTTTCTCCTGCTTGGCGCCATCATGGTGCTCGCCATGCACGCCGGCTTTGCCTTTCTGGAATTGGGCACGGTGCGCAAGAAGAACCAAGTGAATGCCTTGGTGAAGATCCTGGTGGATTTTTCGGTCTCCACCGTGGTGTATTTCCTGGTCGGCTATGGCGTCGCCTATGGCACGCACTTCTTCGTGGGCGCCGAGGAGCTGGCGCAGAAGAGTGGATTCGATCTGGTGCGCTTTTTCTTTCTGCTCACTTTTGCTGCGGCCATTCCGGCCATTGTGTCCGGCGGCATTGCCGAGCGTGCGCGCTTTTGGCCGCAACTGATTGCAACGGCCGCGATCGTCGGCTTCGTCTATCCGTTTTTTGAAGGCATTGCATGGAACGGCCACTTCGGCGTGCAAGCCTGGATCGCGCGCGTGACGGGCGCCGAGTTCCATGACTTTGCAGGCTCCATCGTGGTGCACGCTGTGGGCGGATGGATTGCGCTGCCCGCCGTGCTGCTGCTGGGCTCGCGCGCCAACCGCTACCGCAAGGACGGGGCCATTTCCGCCCATCCACCGTCGAACATCCCGTTTCTGGCCCTGGGCGCCTGGATTCTCATCGTCGGCTGGTTTGGCTTTAACGTGATGAGCGCGCAGACTTTGAACAAAATCTCCGGCCTGGTGGCCGTCAACTCATTGATGGCCATGGTCGGCGGCACACTGACCGCGCTCGCCCTGGGCAAGAACGATCCCGGTTTCGTGCACAACGGTCCGCTCGCCGGTCTGGTGGCCGTGTGCGCCGGCTCGGACCTGATGCATCCGCTGGGCGCACTGGTGGTCGGTGCGGTGGCTGGAGCGGTGTTTGTCTCCATGTTCACGCTGACGCAGAACCGCTGGAAGATCGACGACGTGCTGGGCGTGTGGCCGCTGCACGGCCTGTGCGGCACCTGGGGCGGCCTTGCAGCCGGCATCTTCGGCAGCAAGGCGCTGGGCGGCCTGGGCGGCGTGGCTCTGGGCGCACAGTTGCTCGGTACCGGTCTGGGTGTGGCCTGGGCCGCGCTGGGTGGCACGTTGGTGTACGGCGTGCTCAAGCTCACCATGGGCCTGCGCCTCACGCGGGAGCAGGAGTTTGATGGTGCGGACCTTTCCATCCACCGCATCAGCGCCACACCGGAGCGCGAAGCAAGCTGGTAGGCAGGCGCAGCGCGTGTGCGGCGGCGTCCGACGCGACAGCGCCCACCGAACAGCTACGCTTACACTGAATCACGCGGCTCGATGGTCTGAAACCCCTGTTTCTCCGGCGCCGCACGGCCTCCACGACGATGAAGCTTCGCCCCTACCTGGCCACCCTTGGACTGTTGTGTATGCTGAGCGCCTGCTCCGGACTGCCCGAAAATGTGGAGCGGCCGGTATCGCGTGCCCTCGAAACCCCTGCGTCCACAACGCTGAGTGCCAGCGTGCAGCAGCAGCGCGAAGAGGCAAAGGCCCGCAGCAACTCGGGCTTCCGCCTGCTCAGCGGCCCCGACGACGCCTACGGCAGCCGCCTGGCGCTGGCCGAGGCGGCAGAGAAGACGCTCGACCTGCAGTACTACGCCATCCACGCCGACGCCAGCACGGCGCGCCTGCTGCGCGCTGTGGTGAAGGCAGCGCGGCGCGGGGTGCGGGTGCGCGTGCTGCTGGACGACTTCCACAGCACCGGGCGCGACGCCCAGGTGATGCGCCTGGCGTTTGAGCCCAACATCGAGATGCGCATGTTCAACCCGGTAGCCGGGCCACGCGCCTCCAAAATCGGCCGCATGGTCAGCGCCGTGATGGATTTTTCGCGCGCCCAGCAGCGCATGCACAACAAGCTGTTCATCGCCGACAACGCCATGGGCGTAACGGGCGGACGCAACCTGGGCGACGCCTATTTTGGCAACGCGGAGGCCGGCAATTTCGTCGATCTGGACGTCCTCGCTGCCGGCCCCATCGTGGCCGATCTCTCGCGCAGTTTCGACAAATATTGGAACAACAAGCGCGCCTACCCGGTCCAGTCGCTCATCAGCAAGGAAGAACTGCTGCAGATGCGCGAGAAGATCCGCGCCGAGGCCGTCGCCCAGGCCAACGACCCGGCTGACGGCGCCACGCAGGAGCAGGCCCAGGCGGTGAAGCAGGCGAAAGCGGCAAAAGCGCCGCAGGCACCCGCTTCGGCGGCCGCTTCGACTTCCGGGACGGTGACCAAGCAGGACGTCAAAGAGGTCCAGAAACAGCACGTCGCGCAGTTCGAGCCCATGGACTTGGCGCACGCCCACTTTGTCTGGGCGCCGGCCGTGGTGCTGGCCGACGAGCCGGCCAAAATTGCCGCGGAAAGCAGCCTTGGCCCTGCGCCGCGCGAAGGAGCGGCGCCCACCAAGGCCCCCGCTCCGGCGGCGGGGAACGCAGATGGCGAGCCCAAAACCGAAGGCGTGCAGAAGGCGCCAGAGCCTTCGGAGCCACAAGGCGAAACCGTAGTGGAGGGCCTGCTGCAGCTGATGGGCCAGGCGCGGCGCGAACTGCTCATCGTCTCGCCCTACTTTGTGCCGGGCAAGAACATCATGCAGGCCTTCAAGGACGCGCGCACGCGCGGCGTTCGGGTGCGTGTGCTGACCAATTCACTGGCGTCCAACGATGCACCGATTGCGCATGCCGGCTACAGGGGGCACCGCAAGGCCCTGCTCGATCTGGGCGTCGAGCTCTATGAGATGCGCAGCGAGCAGGCAGGTCTGCGCAATGCCTTCGGCCTGTCCGGCTCGAGCAGCGGCGTCACGGGCAGCTCCCGCGCCATGCTGCACTCGAAATTTCTTGTGATGGACGGCCAGTTGCTGGCCATTGGCTCCATGAACCTGGACCTGCGCTCGGAGCTGCAGAACACCGAAATCGCCTTGCTGATCCGCAGTCGCAAGCTCGCGGCCGTGGCCAGCAAGCAGATTGAAACCGGCATGCGCGACCTGGCCTGGCATGTGGAGAAAGACGCGCAGGGCCTGATCTGGCATGCGCCCAAAGGCAGCGATCTGGAGGACACGCGTTCGGAGCCCGACACCAGCTTCCTGCTGCGTTTGCTGATGAGCGTGCTTGGCCCCTTGGCGCCCGATCACCTGCTGTGAAACGTCACTTGCGCGCCACGTCGGCCATGTGCACCAGCGCCGCGCCCACAGCGGCTTGTTCGGTGAGCACGCGCACCGTGTCGTAGGCCTGCTGGGCCTCGGGGTAGCGCCGGCGCAGCAGGTTGAGCCACTGCTTGAGCCGCCCGGCGCGCTGGCGCGGTTCGAGCTGGGCGCAGACCAACTCCCAGAATTCGAGCAGATGCGGGACCAGCGCGCTCCAGGGCAGAGAGGCGGGTGCTGCCCCGCTTTCATGCGCGCGCAGTGCCAGCGCCAGGCCTGGATCGGCCACCATGCCCCGCCCCAGCATCAGCGCCTCGCAGCCCGAGGCATCGCGGCAGCGAACCGCATCCGCCACCGTCCAGATTTCACCATTGGCCACCACCGGCACGCGCACCGCCGCGCAGATGGCGGGAATCTGCTCCCAGTAGGCGGGCGGGCGGTAGCCGTCCTGCTTGGTGCGCGCGTGGACGACGATTTCGCAGGCGCCAGCGTCCGCCATGGCCTGCGCACAGGCGACGGAGAGCGCCGCATCGTCGTAACCCAGGCGCATCTTGCAGGAGACCGGCATGGCCGCCGGCACGGCGCGGCGCACTGCGGCCACCACCTTTGCAATGCGCTCGGGTTCGCGCAGCAGCGAGGCGCCGCCGCCGTGGCGATTGACCACCCTGGCCGGGCAGCCGAAATTGAGGTCGATGCCCTCGGGCCCCAGCGCCGCCAGGGCAGCGGCGTTGTCCGCCATGCTCACCGGGTCGGAGCCCAGCAACTGCGCGCGCACCGGCGTGCCCGCCAGCGTGCAGCCGCCGTGGTGCAGCTCCGGCAGGTAGCGAAAAAAGACTTTGTCGGGCAGCAGCGTGCCGGTGACGCGAATGAACTCGGAGACGCAGCGGTCCACGCCGCCCACGCGGGTCAGAATGTCGCGCAGCACAAAATCGAGCAGCCCCTCCATCGGGGCCAGCAGCAACAGAGGCGGGGCTGCAGAGGACACGAAATTTAGTGCCAAATTGGCCTCTAGCGCTTATCCAGCAAGCGCTAGCAGCTACAAATTCAGGAGTTCTTCATTCGGCGACCACCAGTCGCCAGAGCGAAGTCACCTCGGCCGAGCGCGCCGCATACAGGGCGTCGCTCGCGTCCTGCGCCTTGGCGTGGTGCGGGCGCACATCGCTGCGGCCCAGCACCTGCAGGCCGGCGGCGGCGATCCAGCCCAGCAACGCCTCGCGCGAGCGCAGGCCCAGGTGCTCCGCCAGGTCCGACAGCAACAGCCAGGCTTCTCCGCCCGGAGTGAGGTGGTCAGCGAGACCCGCCAGAAAGCCGCGCAGCATCTGGCTGCCTTCGTCGTAGATGGCGTGCTCCAGCGGCGACGCGGGCCGTGCCGGCAGCCAGGGCGGGTTGCAGACGATGAGCGGCGCGCGGCCGGGTGGGAACAGGTCGGCGCTGTGCAGCTCCACCTGCTTGGTCAGGCCCAGGCGCTGCAGGTTGTCTTTTGCGCAGGTGAGCGCGCGTGGCGCGTTTTCGGTAGCCACGACCCGCTTGATGCCCCGGCGCACCAGCAAGGCGGCCAGCACCCCGGTGCCGGTGCCAATGTCCAAGGCCAGCGAGGTGTCGCCAGGCAAGGGCTGCTGGGCCACCAGGTCCAGGTATTCGCCTCGGATCGGCGAAAACACGCCGTAATGCGGGTGAATGCGGTTGCCCGGCGCTTCGCCCAGCACGGAAATTTCGACGCCCGTTTTGCGCCATTCGTGTGCCCCGACAACGCCCAGCAGCTCGCGCAGCGAGACGACGGTGGGCTCACCGGTGGCCGGCCCCCAGGCCTCGGTAATGGCGGCGCGCCAGTCGGGCGCGCGGCGCAGGGCGATCGAATAGTCGGGCTCCAGGGCGATGAGCAGCGTGCCCAGGGTGCGCGCGCGCTGCGACTGCGCCTGGCGGTGCAGGTTGAAACGCTCTTGCGGGCTCGCAGCCGCCGCCTTCGCTACCGCACGGGCGGCCGCTTTGGCAGGCTTGTTGTCCGCGCGGCGTGCCAGCGCCTGCAGCAGCTGGCGGGCGTTTTGGAAGTCACCCCGCCACAGCATCCCAGTGCCGGCGCACGCCAGGCGGTAGGCGCTGTCGGCGCTCAGAGTGTCGTCCGCCAGTTCCACGCGGCGCGGCGCGCTCACCCCGGCCTCACTGTGCCAGGAGGCACTGGCAGCCACTCCCTTGGAAGTGGTCCACGCAATGGTGGGTGCGGCGTCGCTGGCAGAAGCAGGGGTCATTAAAAGAGATATCTCGGTGAACAGAAGGGAATCGGCCGGCAATCAGCCGGAGATCATCCGGAAATAGCGCGCTTGAGCCGCACTTCCTCGATCTTCACGCTGCCGACCACCGCCGTCTTGGCGGTGGACATCTCGCGCTTGAAGCCGGCGAGTTCGTGAAAGCGGATGGCGCGCTCGTTGCGCAGCGGTACCCAGGCGGTGACGTTGGTGCAGCCTTCTTCCTGCAGGCCGTCGCGGGCGGCGTCCCACAGCGCCAGGCCCACGCCCTTGTCCCAGTGCGAGGGAGCGGCGTAGATGGCCCAGATTTCGCCGGTGGTCGGGCGCGATTTTTCGTCACGCGAGCGGTCGTAGCCGACAAAACCGATCACCTTTTCGTCCTCAACCGCCACCTGCACCTGCGGCTCGCAGTACTCAATGGCTTCGCGCCAATAGGCTTGGCGTTTTTCCACCGAGAGCGCCTTGAGCTGCTCGTCCGGAACGATGCCCTGGTAGGCCTCTTGCGCGGCGATGGTGTGGATGTGCGCGATGGCTTTGGCATCGCGAAGCGTGGCGGGACGAACCTGAATACTGGACATGAAAAGACCGACCGAAACGGACAACGGAAATTGAAAAAGGAGCGGCATTGTCGCCGCAAACGGTTTTCCCCCTCCCCAGCGTGGGCCTGCGCGTGCCAGGGTCACACGTCCGCTGTTCCTCTAAATGATGCGGCGCAACAACTTGAGCGTGCTGTCAAGCCGCGCGCCATACGGTGGGTAGAACACCGAGCCGAGCGACCAGCGCGACTGGATGAGCACCGACTTCTGGTGGCAAAAGCGCAGGAAACCCAGCTCCCCGTGGTAGGCGCCCCAGCCGCTGTCGCCCACGCCGCCAAACGGCAGGTTGTCGTGGGCAATGTGCATCAGCGTGTCGTTCACGGTGACGCCGCCGCTCACGGTGCGCGCCAGCACGTCGTCGCGCACGCTGTCGCTGTTGCCAAACCAGTAGAGCGCCAATGGGCGCGGACCGGCGTTGATGTGGGCCACGGCGTCGTCCAGCCGGTCGTACGAGATGACGGGCAGGATGGGGCCGAAGATCTCTTCCTGCATCAGCTGCATGGCCGAGGTAGCGCCCAGCACCAGCACAGGCGCCATCTGGCGGCTGGTGGCGCCGTCGAGCACGGCCGAGGCGGGCGCCACCGACTTGCCCTGCGCCGGGTCCATGGACAGCACCTGCGCGCCCTGGGTCTGTGCCTGCTGCAGCATGGTGCGCAGACGGGCCAGGTGGCGCGGGCTGATGATCGAGGCGTAGTCCTTGTTGCCGGCGATCGTCGGGAACAGCTTGGCCACTGCGGCCTTGTAGGCGTCGGCAAACGCGCTCTCGCTGCCGCGCGGCACGAGCACGTAGTCGGGCGCAATGCAGGTCTGGCCGGCGTTCAGGAGCTTGCCGTGGGCGATCTTGAGGGCGGCGTCTTCGAGCCGGCAGTCCGCATCAATGATGCAGGGCGACTTGCCGCCGAGTTCGAGCGTGGTGGGGGTCAGGTTGGCGGCGGCCGCCTGCGCCACCTTGCGGCCCACGGCGGTGGAGCCGGTGAACACCAGGTGGTCAAACGGCAGCGCGGCAAAGGCGCTGGCCACGGCCGCATCGCCCTGGACCACGCAGACTTCGTCGGGCGTGAAGAACTGGGCCAGCAGGCGATCGAGCTGCGCCGACGTGTGGGGCGTGAGTTCGCTGGGCTTGATCATCACCCGGTTGCCGGCGGCCAGTGCCGTGATGGCCGGCGCCAGGGCCAGTTGAATGGGGTAGTTCCAGGGGGAGATGACGCCCACCACGCCGAGCGGCTGGCGCTCGATGCGCGCGCTCGCCGGCAGCAGGTACAGCGGCGTGCTCACCTTCTGCGGCCGGCTCCAGCGCGCCAGGTGCTTGAGCGTGTGCGAAATGAGGGTGTGCAGCACGAACATGTCGGCGACTTCGGTCAGGCGCTGCGAGCGCACGCCGAAATCGGCCTCGACCGCCGCCGCCAGCGTGCCGCTGTGTTCGTCCAGGAGTTTGCGCATGCGCAGCAGGCGCTCGCGGCGCACCACCAGGGGCACGGCCACATGCTCGCGGCTGGCTTGGTACTGGGTATCGAACAGGGCGCGCAGGTCGGTGGAAGTCATCGTTGCATCATAGTGGCGGGGCTTCGCCACTGCTTAGGGGAAACGCCTCAATCTTCTTTGGGCTCGCGCGGCGGGCGCGGCTTCACATCGGTCACCTCGTCGGTGCCAGGCAGCGGGCGCATCAAGGGGCCGGCGGCGCCCGCTTGCGGCGGTGTCGGCGGCTGTTCGGGTTCGGCCGGTGCCTGGCTCTGTCGGCGCCAGGCACCGCGGCTCGCTGCGGCCCGCCAGGCGGTGCGCGGGTCGACGCCCATCACCCAGGGCATCACTGGCCGACCAGTGATGCGCGCCCACAATGCACGCAGGCCCCACAAAGCGGCCAACAGCAGCACGGCGGTCAGCAGACTGAGAAACACCACCAGCCCGGCCACAAGGACCACGGCGCGCAGCAGCCAGCTGGCAAGTCGGTTCAACACTTGGTCCAAAACGGCTTCCGGTAAATTTTCATGAAAAAAACAGTGAAAATGGCCGCTAGCGCTTATGCAGTAAGCGCTAGCAGCTATTTTTTTGATATCACTTCGGCGCGTCGCCCGCTTGCGACTGCCCGCTGAAATGAAACACCCCCGGCGCCTGCACCGGATCGACATCGACGGCAATCACGCTCTTGGGCAGGAACTTGCCTTCCAGCAAGAGCTTGGAGAGCGGGTTCTCAATGCGCTGCTGAATCGCCCGCTTGAGCGGCCGCGCGCCAAACACCGGGTCAAACCCGACCTTGGCGAGTTCGGCAATGGCGGTCTCCGACACTTGCAGCTCCAGCTCCATCTTCGCCAGCCGCGCCTCCAGGATCTGCAGTTGAATGCGCGCGATGGACTCGATGTGCGCAGCATCGAGTGCGTGGAACACCACGGTTTCGTCGATGCGGTTCAGGAATTCGGGTCGGAAATGGTTCTTGAGTTCCCCCCAGACCGCGTCCTTGATGTCGTCCGAGTCCTGCCCGACCATCGCCTGGATCAGGTGTGAGCCGATGTTGCTGGTCATCACGATCACCGTATTCTTGAAGTCCACGGTGCGGCCCTGGCCATCGGTCAGGCGGCCATCGTCGAGCACCTGCAGCAGCACGTTGAACACGTCCGGATGCGCTTTTTCCACCTCGTCGAGCAGCAGCACGGCGTACGGTTTGCGGCGCACGGCTTCGGTCAGATACCCGCCTTCTTCGTAGCCCACGTAGCCGGGCGGCGCGCCGATCAGGCGGGCCACCGAGTGCTTCTCCATGAATTCGCTCATGTCGATGCGAATCAGATGGTCTTCGCTGTCGAACAGAAAGCCCGCCAACGCCTTGCACAGCTCGGTCTTGCCCACGCCCGTGGGGCCGAGGAACAGAAAGCTGCCCGTGGGGCGGTTCGGGTCCGACAGACCCGAACGCGAGCGGCGGATGGCGTTGGCCACAGCGGCAATGGCCTCGTCCTGGCCGACCACGCGCTCGTGCAGCTTGGTTTCCATCAAGAGCAGCTTGTCGCGCTCGCCCTGCATCATCTTGGAGACCGGAATGCCGGTGGCGCGGCTCACCACTTCGGCGATTTCCTCGGCGCCCACCTGCGTGCGCAGCAGCCGGTTCGGCGTGTGCGCGCCGGCGCCGGATTCCTTGTCCTGCGCTTCCTTGAGCTGCTTTTCGAGCGCAGGGAGCCTGCCGTACTGCAGTTCGGCGACCTTGTTGAAGTCACCCTTGCGCTTCCATTCTTCGATCTGCAGCTTGGCGTGTTCCAGCTCTTCGCGCACCTGCTGGCTGCCCTGGGCCTGGGCCTTCTCCTGCTGCCAGATCTCATCCAGATCGGCGATTTCCTTTTGCAGCGTGACGATTTCTTCCTCGATCAGGCCAAAGCGCTTCTGCGAGGCTTCGTCTTTTTCCCGGCGCACGGCTTCACGCTCGATCTGCAGCTGGATCAGGCGCCGGTCGAGCCGGTCCATGACCTCGGGCTTGGAGTCAATCTCGATCTTGATCTTGGCGGCGGCCTCGTCGATCAGGTCAATCGCCTTGTCCGGCAGGAAGCGGTCGGTGATGTAGCGGTGGGACAGCTCGGCCGCGGCGACGATGGCCGGGTCGGTGATCTCCACGCCGTGGTGCAGCTCGTAGCGCTCCTGCAGACCACGCAGGATGGCAATGGTCGCTTCCACCGTGGGCTCGCCGACGATGATTTTCTGGAAGCGCCGCTCCAGCGCAGCGTCCTTCTCGATGTACTTGCGGTATTCGTCGAGCGTCGTGGCGCCGACGCAGTGCAGCTCGCCACGCGCCAAAGCGGGTTTGAGCATGTTGCCGGCGTCCATTGCGCCCTCGGCCTTGCCGGCGCCGACCATGGTGTGCAGCTCGTCGATGAAGACGATGGTTTGCCCTTCGTCCTGCGCCAGCTCCTTGAGCACGGTTTTCAGGCGCTCTTCAAACTCGCCTCGGAATTTGGCGCCCGCCAGCAAGGAAGCCATGTCGAGCGAGAGCACGCGCTTGCCCTTGAGCGAATCGGGCACCTCGCCCGCGACGATGCGCTGCGCCAGGCCTTCGACGATGGCCGTCTTGCCCACACCGGGCTCGCCGATCAGCACCGGGTTGTTCTTGGTGCGGCGCTGCAGCACCTGGATGGCACGGCGGATTTCGTCGTCGCGGCCGATCACCGGGTCGAGCTTGCCCGCGCGGGCGCGCTCGGTCAAGTCGATGCAGTATTTCTTCAGGGCTTCGCGCTGGCCTTCGCCCTCGGCGCTGTCCATCTTCTGGCCGCCGCGCACAGCCTCAATGGCCGCCTCCAGGCTCTTGCGCGTCAAGCCGTTTTCTTTGGCAATGCGGGCCGCGTCGCCCTTGGCGTCCGTCAGCGCAAGCAGAAACAGTTCGCTGGCAATGAAGTTGTCATCACGCTTGATGGCTTCCTTCTCGGTCGCCTGCAGTACGCGGCCGAGTTCGGGGCCGCCCTGGACCTGGTCCTGCCCCGTCACCTGCGGCAGGCGCTTGACGGCGGCCTCGGCCGCCGCCAGCAGGCCGGGCACGTTGGCGCCGGCACGCTCGAGCAGCGCACGCGGGCCGTCGTCCTGGCGCAGCATGGCGACCAGCAGGTGCACGGGTTCGATGTAGGCGTTGTCATGCCCCAGCGCAAGCGATTGCGCATCAGACAGAGCTTCCTGAAATTTGGTGGTGAGTTTGTCGAGACGCATGGGTGTGGTTCCTCCAGATTGCTGGGCACGTGGGGCGAAGTTGAGCGTATTTCAAGCGGTCCACGGACCGAGGGCTTGCGCCACGTCATGTCTTGCGCGCACGAGGATGGCGCGCAATCACTATCAACTCAATAGCTACCAACGCTTTCTGGTATTGCGCCAGGGGCTATTTAGGCACTAATTTTCAGGGGAACGGCGATCAGACACCCGGCGTGGTCGCCGCCGCGCTCCAGGCCAGAGGCGCGGGGGCCTTCAGCGCCGTGCTGGCGAGCGACAGCAAGTCGTTAAAGCGCTGTCCCTGGACCAGCACATGCTGGCGCGCGGTCTGGGCCGCCGCCTCGCCGTCGCCCCTTTGCAAGGCGGCCACGATCTCACGGTGTTCCTGCAGCGACTGGCCCATGCGGTTGCGCAGCTGCAATTGCAGGCGGCGGTAGGGCTTGAGCCGGTTCTTCAGCGCCAGCGTCTGCTGCACCAGAAAGGCGTTGCCGCAGGCCTGGTAAATGAGCTGGTGGAAGTGCTCGTTGGCGTAGTAGTACGCGTTGATGTCCTGGGTTTTGCACTGCGTTGCACATTCCGCCAGCGCGGCCTCAATCTCGTGCAGCACGCCGGCCGTCGCACGCCGTGCCGCCAGGCGCGCGCACAGGGCTTCGAGTTCCGCCATGACCTCGAACATCTCGATCAGCTCGGCAATGCCGATCTGCGCCACAAACGTGCCGCGCTTGGGCTGCACGGCGACCAGGCCACTGGTTTCGAGCTGCTGCAAGGCCTCGCGCACCGGCGTGCGCGAGACGCCGAAACGCGCCATCAGCTCCTCGATCTGCAGCTGCTCGCCGGGGCGCATGCGCCCGTTCACGATGTCGTCCTCCAACTGGTCACGCACCTGCTGGACGCGGCTTCGGGTCTGGGAGACAGATAGAGAAAGGGGGGACATGGGGGCTTGCGGCGGCGGTGCTGGGGTAATTCCTAGGCGTATCGCCAGGATGATACATATAACATGATGGAAATTTTATACAACAAACCGCCGCAAGGCAGTGGAGACAAACCATGACCAAGCCCATTTTTCACCCCCTGGCCCGCGCACTTGCCGCGGCTGCGGTCGTTGTGCTGGCGACCGGAGCGCAGGCCGAGACCGTGCTCAAGCTCTCTCACCAGTTCCCGGGCGGCAAGGGCGACGTGCGCGACGAAATGGTGCAGATGATGGCGCGCGACGTGGCGGCGGCCAACGTGGACATGGTCATCAAAATCTTCCCCGGCTCCAGCCTGGTCAAGCCCCAGGAGCAATGGAAAGCCATGCTCACGGGCCAGATCGACATGGCGTCCTTTCCGCTCGACTACGCCTCGGGCTTTCACCCGCAGTTCGGCGCCACGCTGATGCCAGGCCTGGTCAAGAGCCACGCGCACGCCCGACGCATCAACGACTCCGATTTCATGAAGGACATCAAGGCCGTCATCGAACAGGGCGGCGCCAAGGTGCTGGCCGACGCCTGGCTGGCGGGGGCCTTTGCCAGCAAGGACCAATGCATCCGCAAGCCCGACGATGCAAAAGGCCTGAAAGTGCGCTCGGCGGGCGCCACGTTCTCACAGATGTGGGCGGGCGCAGGAGCCTCGGTGGTGTCGATTCCGTCGAGCGAGGTTTACAACGCCTTGCAGCAGGGCGTGATCTCCGCCACCGACACCTCCACCGGCAGCTTTGTTTCCTTTCGCCTGTACGAGCAGGTCAAGTGCATCACCGCGCCGGGCGACAACGGCCTGTGGTTCATGTACGAGCCGGTGCTCATTTCGATGAAGAGCTGGAACAAGCTGAACGACGCGCAGAAGAAGGCGCTGACGGCGGCGTCGAAAAAGGCAGAGGACTATTTCGAGGGCGAATCGAAAAAAATGGACGACAAGATGGTCGAGACCTTCAAGGCCAACAAAGTCGAAGTCGTGACCATGAGCGAGGCCGACGCCGACGCCTGGCGCGCTGTCGCGCAGAAAACTTCGTACAAGAGCTTTGCCGAGAAGGTGCCCGGCGGCAAAGAGCTGATCGAGAAGGCGCTGAGTGTCAAGTAAAGCGTCGGCTCCCACGGGCTCTGCCGCGCCAGCGCCCCTGTGGGTCACCGCGGTGGGCGGGGCCTCGCGTCTATTCGGTGTGGCGGCCGCCGGCATGATCCTGCTCTCGGTCATCGTGGTGTGCCAGATGGTGTTCGTGCGCAGCGTGCTGCACCAGTCCACCGTGTGGCAGACCGAGTTCGTGATGTACCTGATCGTGGCTGCCACCTTCATCGGCTCGCCCTACATCCTGCTCACGCACGGCCATGTCGCGGTGGATGTGCTGCCGCTGATGCTGCGCACACCCATGCGCCGCGTGCTGCATGCCGTGGGCACGCTGATCGCGCTGGTTTTTTGCGGTTTTTTCCTCTACGCCGCAGTGCCCTGGTGGTACGAAACCTGGGTTTCGGGCCAGACCACCTCATCGATCTGGCGGGCGCGGGTCTGGATACCGTACCTCTCCGTGCCCGTCGGCCTTGCCCTGCTCTGCCTGCAGTTGCTCGCCGAGCTGTGGATGGTGCTGACGCAACGCGCCCACCCCTTCGGCCTCTCGCCTGAAGACGTGCTTTGAACCCCGTGGAGACCTCATGAGCGCACTCACCATTGGGCTGCTGATTTTTGTCGTCACCGTGCTGGTGCTCGCCACGGGCATTCCGATTGCGTTCGGCCTGGGCGCAGTCGCCCTGCTGTTCATGGTCGCGTTCGATGGCTGGAGCAGCATCAACTTCGTGCCCGAGACCATTTTTGCCGGCCTGAGCGACTTCACGCTGGTGTCGCTGCCGATGTTCATCATCATGGGGGCGGCTGTCGCAAGTTCACGCGCCGGCAGCGATCTGTACGAAGCACTGTCGCGCTGGCTGCACCGCATTCCGGGCTCGCTGGTGATCTCGAACATCGGCGCCTGCGCGCTGTTCTCGGCGCTGACGGGGTCGTCCCCCGCCACCTGCGCGGCCATTGGCAAGATGGGCATACCCGAAATGCGCAAGCGCGGCTACGACGCCGATCTGGCTACAGGGGCCATTGCCGCCGGTGGCACGCTCGGCATCCTGATTCCGCCCAGCATCACCATGATCCTCTACGGCATCGCGTCGGAAACCTCCATCGGCCGGCTGTTTCTCGCGGGCGTCCTGCCCGGCCTGATGCTGACCGGCCTGTTCATGGCCTGGGCGCTGTTCCTCAGCTGGAAGCGCGGCACGGTGCTGGTCGATGCCAACCGCGTCTACAGCCTGAAGGAGAAGTTCGAACTGGTTCCCCGGCTGCTGCCTCTCATGGCCGTCATCGTTGGCGTGGTGTACGCGCTGTATGGCGGCATTGCCACGCCCTCGGAGGCCGCTGGCGTGGGCGCTGCGCTGTGCCTGGCCATGGTGATCGTGATCTACCGCGTGTGGAAGCCCATGGACCTGTGGGCCATCCTGCGCGATGGGCTGCGCGAGTCGGGCATGCTGATGCTGATCATGGGCACGTCGATCCTGTTCGGCTACATGATGTCTTCGCTGCAGGTCACGCAGTCGGTGGCGCAGGCGATCGGCGAGATGCACGCCAACCGCTGGCTTATCCTTGCCGCCGTCAATTTGCTGCTGCTGGTCGCCGGCATGTTTTTGCCGCCGGCCGCCATCATCCTGATGACTACGCCCATCCTCATGCCGGTGATCACCGCGGCGGGGTTTGATCCGATCTGGTTTGGCGTGGTGCTCACCATCAACATGGAGCTGGGCCTGATCACACCGCCGGTGGGCCTGAACCTCTTCGTCATCAACGGCATCACGCCCGATGTGCGCCTGCCCACCATCCTCAAGGGGGCGTTTCCGTTCATGCTGTGCATGGTGGTGGCCATCCTGATTTTGTGCGTGGTGCCGGAGATTGCCACCTGGCTGCCCAAAGCACTGATGGGGTAAGGAGGACTGAAAACCCATGCTCGAACAATTGCTACGCCTCGCCCAGAAAGCGCGCACGGACCACGCCATCAAATCCTTGGTCGAGGCGTGCCGCCGGCTGCTTTCAGAGCGCGGCCAAGCCAATGTGTACGACCTGGCCCTGCAAGTCATTGAAGGCTACCGGGCGCTGGCACCCGCGCGGCGCGAGGCTTTTTTCGCGTCGCTGGCCACCGGCTTTGCACCGGCCCCAGATGCCGTGCTCAGCGCGGCCACGCAGTATGCGAAGGCGCCGACGGCCGAGCATCTGGCCGCGTTGACCGCGGTGGTCGAGCCGCCGCGCCAGGAGCTGCTGCGCCGCGTCAATCGCGCCCCGGGCGGCACCGCGATGCTGCTGTCCATGCGCAACGATTTGCTCGCGCTGCGCAAAGGCAACCCCGAGCTGGCTGCGGTGGATGCAGACTTTCTGCACCTGCTCAGCTCCTGGTTCAACCCCGGCTTTCTGCGGCTCGAACGCGTGGACTGGCAGTCGAGCGCTGCCCTGCTGGAAAAGTTGATCCAGCACGAGGCAGTGCACGCCATCGCCGGCTGGGACGACTTGCGCCGCCGCGTGCAGACCGACCGCCGGTGCTACGCGTTCTTCCACCCCCAATTGGCCGGCGAGCCTCTGATCTTCGTAGAGGTCGCCCTGGTCAGCGAGATGGCCGACGCCATTGCGCCGCTGATCGCAGCGCAGCCCGAAGCGCCGCTGCCCGCCAACGCCAGAACCGCGGTGTTCTATTCCATCAGCAACTGCCAGCCGGGGCTGCGCGGCGTGTCGCTGGGCAATTTCCTGATCAAGAAGGTCGTGGACCAACTGCGCCTCGAACTGCCCCAGCTCAAAACCTTCTGCACCCTCTCGCCGGTGCCCGGTCTGGCGCATTGGCTGGCCAAGGCGCCGCCCGCAGAGGGCCCCTGGGCCGGCGCACGCGAACGCGCGGCGGCCTGGATAGCGCAGCAGGGCACGCCAACGGCCGAAAGCCTGCAGCACATGGACAAAGCCCTGCAGGCCGACTTCGCCAGCCTGTGCGCGCACTACCTGGTCCACCAATCGCATGCACCGCTGGCCGATCCGGTGGCGCGCTTTCATCTGGACAATGGTGCCCGCCTGGAGCGCATCAATTTCGCCGCCGACCTCTCCCGCAAAGGCCTCAAACAATCCTTCGGACTGATGGTGAACTACCTCTACGAAGTCACCGAACTGGAGGCGCGCCATGAGCAATTTGCCGAAAAGAAGGTCAGCCACTCCTCCACCGTCAAGCGTCTGCTCAAACCCGCCGCTTGATTTCCACAGAACTGCCTTCTATCGCCATGCCTTCACACAACCTCTACGCCCTGTTTCGCAACGCCTTTGGCAAGCACCTGGAGCGCACCGCCATCGAGACCGACGAGGGCGCGCGCTACAGCTTTGCCGATCTGGACCAGCAATCGTCCCGCATGGCCTGCTGGCTGGAAAGCCTGGGCGTCGCTCCTGGCGATCGCGTGGTGGTGCAAGTAGAAAAATCCGTACCCGCACTCATTTTTTACCTCGCCTGCCTGCGCGCGGGCGTGGTCTATGTGCCGCTCAACACGGCCTACCAATCGGCCGAACTGAGCTACTTTCTTGAAAGCGCCGAGCCCCGGCTGTTCGTGGTGGACCCGGCCAAGGTGCAAGCCCTGGGTGAACTGGCGACACGCCTGAACGTGCCCCATGTGGCGACGCTGGGGGCCGACGGCCAAGGGTCGTTGGTCGACGCAGCACAAGGCCAGGGCACAGACCACGCGATCCGCGACGTGCCAGCCGACACCGTCGCCGCCATCCTCTACACCAGCGGCACCACGGGCCGCAGCAAGGGCGCGCAGCTCACGCACCGCAACCTCAGCTCCAACGCGCAGACGCTGCACACGCTGTGGGGCTGGGAGCCGGGCGATGTGCTCATCCATGCCCTGCCGATCTTCCATGTGCACGGTCTGTTCGTTGCCGTGCATTGCGCGCTGCTCAACGCCAGCACCATGCTCTGGATGGGCAAGTTCAAACCCCAGCAGGCGCTGGAATGGTTTGCACAGGCCACGGTGTTCATGGGCGTTCCCACCCTCTACGTGCGTCTGCTGCAGGAGGCGGCGCTTACGCCCGAGCGCTGCGCGCACATGCGCTTGTTCATCAGCGGTTCGGCGCCGCTGCTCATCGATACCTTCCGTGAGTGGCAGGAACGCACCGGCCACACCATCCTGGAACGCTACGGCATGAGCGAGACCTCGATGCTCACCTCCAACCCCTACCACGAGGCCGATGGGCCCCGCATGGCCGGCACCGTGGGCCGCCCGCTCCCCGGCGTAGAGCTGCGCTGCATGACCCCGGAGCAGCAGCCCTGCGCCATAGGCCAAGTCGGCGGAATCGAGGTGCGCGGCCCCAACGTGTTTCCTGGCTATTGGAAAATGCCCGAAGCCACTGCCAAGGAATTCACCAGCGACGGCTGGTTCCGCACGGGCGACGTGGGCCAGGTGGACGCCAACGGCTACGTCACCATCGTCGGCCGCAGCAAGGATCTCATCATCACCGGGGGCTACAACGTCTACCCGGCCGAGGTCGAAAGTTACCTCAACGAGTTGGGCGGCGTGGTCGAATCGGCCGTGATCGGCTGCCCGCACCGCGACTTTGGCGAAGGCGTGGTGGCGGTGGTGGTGCCTCAGCCAGGGGCGCAGCTGAACGCCGAACACCTCATCGAAGCCGTCAAGGCCCAGATTGCCGGATTCAAGGTGCCCAAGCGGCTGTTCTTCGCCAAGGAACTGCCGCGCAATGTGATGGGAAAAGTCCAGAAAAAGGCGCTGCGCGAGACCTACGCACACATTTTTGATGGCCAGTGAGGCACTTGAATACGCTATGAATAATATAGCTTCATATCAAGTATGCAATTGCGCTAGAGGCCATTTTCATTCACATTTTTGATGCGCCAGCCTCGATTCTCTCGCGTTGCTTGGTCCCATAAGCCAGCGCCCCAGCGCCGCGTCAGCGCGGCCCATGCGCTGACGCGGCGGTCTGCATGCGCAGGCGCACGCCTTCGTAACCCGTTGCTGCGATGCGGGCACACAGATCGGCCCACTCGCAGCCCGCACACGCACCACAAATATCGCCGCTGGCATACGCCATGCGCAGGCGGGTGAGCAAGTCAACATCCAGCCGCAGGCGGCTGCCCGCGCCCAGTGGCCTGCCCAGCAACGGCGCCAGCTCTTGCGCCGCACGCTGGTCACGCGCCCGCACACCGGTCCCGTGGCAATGTGCGCAGGCACCCTCGCTCTCGCACAACGGAGCACAAACAGCATCCGGCCCTTCCACCAGAAGCACCTCCTCGCCAGCGGCCAGGCGGCTGGCGAGACCATCGAAATTGTGCGCGAACTCGGCGCTGTAGCCTTTGCCGACGTAGGTCAGCATGCACAGCAGATGGTGGGCGCGCAGCGCTACCGTCACGTGCGCGGGAACCTGCTGCGTGCCGAGTGCCACAGTGCCAGCGTGGCGGCGCCCAGGGCCGACTTGACGACATCGCCCACCAGAAAGGGCAGCACGCCCAACTGCCAGCCCTTGGTCGCACCGATCATCGCACCCAGCCAGGCGCCGCCCACCAGCAAAATCGCGGTGGTGCAAAGCAGCATGGCCCAAAAGGCACGCAGCGGGTGGGCGCCGTCCCAGCCACGCGCGGCGAGCCATCCCATCAGCATGGCCGCCAGCGGGAAGGCCAGCAAATAGCCTGCCGTCGGGCCAAAGAAGGGAGCCAGCCCACCTTTGCCACCCGCCAGCACGGGCATGCCAAGAGCCGCTTCCAGCAGCCAGGCCAGCACGGTCAGGCCGCCCAAGCGCCAGCCGTACAGTGCGCCCACCACCAGCACAGCAAGGGTTTGCAGCGACACCGGCACCGGCTGCATCGGGATGCTGACGTACGACGAAGCGGCCAGCACCGCCGTACCGCCCAGAATCAGGGCCACTTGGCGCACCCCATTGGAATGGCGCGACACGGGCGCGGAGACAGCACTGGAGAGATTTTGAGACATCGGTTCCTCTTGCATGGTGATGGATATAGGGGCGATACACCCTGCGCAACCATGTCGGTAGGACCTGGACGCGCTGCGTACCGCCACTGCATTGTAAACATTCACAGTAAGTTTTAGTTGACGTAATTATTGATTTTTAATTCCCATGACCTCTTGTGCATCACTCAACGGGCCTGGGCGCAGGCTTCGAGCTTCATGCGCCCACCGCCTGTCCCTCTGATTCGGTTTCTCAATCAATCGAATACGCGAAGCCGACAAAGCAATCGTTTGATTTGGAAATGAAATGCGCTGATGCACACTCGGCGCATGCAACCCGAACCTCCCGCCAGAGAACTGCTGCGCCAACTGGCCACGGGCAACGCTGTGTCTGGCGAAGCGCTCGCCACCCAGTTGGGCGTGACACGGGCAGCCGTCTGGAAGCAGATCGCTGCCTTGCGGGCCATGGGCTTGCCTATCGAGGCACGCAGCCGTGCCGGTTACCGGATGCCCTGGCCCATGCAGTTGCTGCACCTCCCATCGATCGCGTCCAAGCTGGGCACGGCCCCTGATGCGCCCGTCCACCTGTACTGGGAGCTGGATTCGACCCAGGACGAACTCGCTCGCCTTCTGCCCGATGCACCTGACCTGACGGTGGTCCTGGCAGAGCGCCAAACCCTCGGGCGCGGGCGGCGCAACCACGGTTGGCTCTCACCGCCGGGGCTGGGCATCACCCTGTCGTGTCTGAAGCACTTTGCTGGCGGTCCGGCAGTGCTGTCGGGGCTGTCCATCGCCATGGGCGTGTGCGTGGTGCAGGCGCTCGCCAGTGCCGGGGTACCCGGACTGCAGCTCAAATGGCCCAACGACGTGGTGGCCGACCAAGGCAAGCTCGCCGGCATCCTGATCGAGGTCAGCGGCGAATACGATGGTCCCAGCGTAGTGCGCGTGGGGGTGGGCTTGAATGTGCGCCTGTCACCCGCCGTGCTCGGCCAGCTCGATCAGCCCGCCACCGACCTGGCCACGCTGTGCGGCGGCACGCCGCCCGACCGCAACGAGTTGGCGGCGCGCGTCATTGAGCATCTGCGCACCGGCCTGCTGCGCTTCGAGCAAGAGGGCCTGGCCCCCTTTGCGCAGGATTTTGCGCACATGGACTGGTTGGCAGGCAAGCCGCTCAGCGTGCGCGGCCCGCACGGCATGCAGTCGGGTATAGGACATGGCATAGACGCACGCGGTGCGCTCCGCGTGGAAATCGACGGTCTCATGACATCCGTCTACAGCGACACGGTGTCGGTGCGCCCCCAAAAAGGGTGACGCCTCGTCGCAGGCTCCCTAACGCTCTGCGTTGCTGGCCTCAATGCCCCAGCGCGCCAACGCCGCGTCGTCGCTGACCCGCGCATCCACCCAGCGCGCGCCTTGCGGCGTGGTTTCCTTCTTCCAGAACGGCGCCTGGGTTTTGAGGTAGTCCATCAAAAATTCGCAGGCCTGAAAACTCTGACCCCGGTGCGCAGAACTCACGGCCACCAGAACGATCTGGTCCAGCGGCGCAAGGACGCCAACGCGGTGGATCACCCGCGCGCCATAGATGTCGAAGCGCGCAAACGCCTCCTGCACCATGGCCTCGATGGAGCGCTCGGTCATGCCGGGGTAGTGCTCCAGCTCCATCGCTGCCACGCCATGCTCCGGCCCATTGCGGTCGCGCACCGTGCCAACGAAGCTGCACACCGCGCCCACGCGGCCATCGTGCTTGCGCAGCGCGGCGACCTCGGCACTCAGATCAAAGTCCTCGCTCTGGATGGTGATGTGGATGGGGTTCATGGCGGGGCGGCGGGTCGATCAAGGCGAGCGGTGCAGGCGGGGCGCGGCCATCAGCGCTCGGGCGTCTTCCACCTGGCCAGCAAAATGGCGCAGTGCCGGCGTAGCGGGCAAGCCGGCAAGCAAGGCCTGCAGCCGCACAATGTCGCCCGACGTGGGCGCCACTTGCGTCTGCGCCAGGGCCGCAGGCAGATTGCCGGCCTTCACCAGCGCCAGCACCTTGAGCGCCCAGGCGTTCTTGTCACGCGTTGCCATAAGCCCGTCCTGCAGAATTAATGTGTAGCATTGCCCGCCACTGTAACGGCATCCCCATGGCAACCCAGACAATCGACATCCCCGGCTACAAGCTCTTTCCCTCACCGCGCAACCGCCACCGCGACGTGTTTGACGTGCAGGTGTTTGTGCCCTACCCGTACGCACTCATCGTCCTGGATGATTTTCATTTTGCAGGCAAGGCGACGCTGTTTGCGGCCTGCCGCGCCAGCGACGGCAAGATGGGGCAACTGGTGAGCTTCGAGCAGGCAGCAGACCGGGAAAAGTTCGAGCGGCTGTTCACGCCCGACTGACGCCACGCGCACGCCCATGCAGGAACACGACAACCAGATCCTCGTCCCACCGAGCTTCATCGCGCTCTACGCCGACGCGCGTGGCCGGCTGCGCGAGAGCGCCGACGCGGTGCGCCAACGCTACGAATTGTGCGAAGACCTGGCGAACCACCTCGTGGAGCACGCCCAGACGCTGTACCACGTGCAAGCGCCTTCGGAGGCCGAAGTGCTGCGCCGCATTTACGCCGGCCTGTCGGACCGCGAATCCGGCTTCACCGCAGCAGAAGGCACGTGGGTGCTCGTCCGCCTGGCCGAACTGCTGGCCTGGCCCTGCCCGGCACTGGCCAAAGCGGGCGACACGCCGCCGGAGCACGCCGGGTGAGCCAGGGGCGCAGCGCCCACGCATGGGAGCGGGCCGGCCCGCTCCCGTCGCGCCAGGGCGTGCTGTGGGCGCTCGTCTGGGCGCTGCTGCTGGCCCCTGCCCTGGGGCGCTGGCACGAGACGCTGCACGGCGCCGGCAGCAGGCATGCGCAGCCAGGGCGAACGGCTGCCTGGGCGCAAGGCGCAAATGCCCAGCCCACCGTGGCCGCGCCGAAGGAAAGCAGCTTTCTTGAAAGCCTGTTCTCGGGCCACACCCGGTCGGACTGCCTGCTGCTCGACCAGGCCACACTGGCCTACGCCCTGCCGAGCACGGGCCTGGTATTGCCTGCGGCAGCGCCGCAGGCCTGCGCCCTGCCCGCCCCGCCCGAGCGCGTGGCACGCTGGCACGTGGCGCTGTTCCATGCACGCGGCCCGCCCGCGCCGCAGCGCGCCTGACAAGGCGCACTTCAAACTCCTTGATTGATAGCTTCAAACGCTTGCGCAGCAAGCGCTAGAGGCCAATTTCACCCAATTTCTTCGGCCCTGCGCCGCCGACGTGCCCTCACGCCTGTGGGCGCGTGCGGCGTGGCCGCGGGCATTTTTATCGGATCTTTTCATGTCTTATGCACGTACCGCACATTTTCATTTCACCCTCCGTCCCCTGGCGCTCGCCGCCTGGTTCGGCGCCGCCACCGCCGGCCACGCCGCCGATGCGCCAGCGGCCGAGGCCAGCCTGCCGCCCGTCACCGTCTCGGCCAGCGGCCTGCAACTGGGCGCCAATGAGATGACCACGCCCGTCACCGTGCTCGAAGGCGATGAACTCGTGCGCCGCCGCGAGGCCACGTTGGGCGAAACGCTGAACAGCGAGCCCGGCATCACCAGCAGCCACTTCGGCGCCGGTGCCAGCCGCCCCATCATTCGCGGCATGGACGGCCCGCGCGTCAAGGTGCTGAGCGACGGCGCCGAGTTGCACGACGCCTCCACCATCAGCCCCGATCACGCCGTGGTGTCCGAGCCCCTGCTCGCCACGCAGATCGAAGTGCTGCGCGGCCCATCCGCCTTGGTCTATGGCAACGGCGCCGTGGGCGGGGTGGTCAACGTGCTTGACGGCAAGATCCCCACGACCGTCCCGCAAAAGGGCTACGAGGGCAGTGCCGAACTGCGCGCGAACTCCGGCGCCAGTGAAAAGGCAGGCGCCTTCTCGCTGACTGGCGGCACCGGCAACCTGGCGGTGCACGTGGAAGGCGTGGCGCGCGACGCGGGCGACTATCGCGTGGGCAAAGGCTGGGCGCCCGAGGCCGAACCCACCCGCAAGGTGCTGGGCAGCTTCAACCGCACCGACACCGGCAGCGTGGGCCTGTCGTGGGTGGGCGACCAGGGCTACCTGGGCGCAGCCTACACCCGCCAGACAGCCAAATACGGCCTGCCCGGCCACACCCACAGCTTTGACGGCTGCCACACCCACGGCGACCACCTGCACTGCGGCGCCCATGCCGATGACGAAGCAGGCGGCCATGACCACGACCACGACGCGGCAGCGGGCGACGTGCCCGTGGTTCAACTCGCCAGCAAACGCTTCGACATCCGGGGCGAGCTGCGCGACCCGTTCACCGGTTTTTCGGCCCTGCGCCTGCGCGCGGGTGTCACCGACTACGTGCACGACGAAGTCGAAGACGGTGCCATCAGCACCACCTTCAAGAACAAGGCCTACGACACCCGCATCGAGCTACAACACGAGCCGCTTGCCGGCTTCAAGGGGGTGGTTGGATTGCAAACCTCGCAACGCAAGTTCAGCGCCGAAGGCGAAGAGGCTTACGTGCAGCCCACCATCACCCGCAAGCTGGGCTTCTTCGCGCTGGAGGAATACCGCCTGGGCGACTGGCGCTTCGAAGCCACCCTGCGCCACGACCGCCAGACGGCCGAGGCCATAGCCTCAGGTTCGGCGAGCGACATCGAACGCAGCCACAACGGCACCTCCGCTTCGCTGGGCGCGGTGTGGAAGTTCACGCCGGGCTACCAGGTGGGCACCTCCTTCACCCGCGCCAGCCGCGCGCCGTCGGCCGAAGAGCTGTATGCCCAGGGCCTGCACATGGCCACCAGCACGTATGAACGCGGCAACGCCGACCTGAAGTCCGAGATCTCGCAGAACATCGACGTGAGCCTGAAGAAAACCAGCGGCGACACCACCTTTGGCGTGAGCGTCTTCCGCAACCGCATCAGCAACTACATCTACGGCCGCACGCTCGATGAAGTCGGTGGCCTGCAACTGCTGCAATACAGCCAGCAGGATGCCACCTTCACCGGCATCGAAGGCCAGGTGCGCCAGCGCCTGAACCGCCACCTGGGCATCACCCTGTTCGGCGACACCGTGCGCGCCAAGCTCAATGGCGGCAACGGCCTGCTGCCCCGCATTCCCGCCACCCGCGCGGGTGTACGGCTGGACGCCAACTGGCAAGCCTGGGAAGGCCAGGTCGAATGGGTGCAAGTGGCCCGCCAGACCCGCGTGGCCGAATTCGAAACCGCCACCCCCGGCTACAGCATGCTGAACCTGGGGGTGAGCTACAACGGCCAGTTCAGCAGCGGCACGCCATGGCAGGTGTACCTGAAGGCGAACAACCTGACGGACCGGCTGGCCTACGCGCACACCTCGTTCATCAAGAACGCCGCGCCGTTGATGGGGCGCAATGTGACGGTGGGGGTGAAGGTGGCGTTCTGACGGGTGATGCCGTCGTGATGTGAGCGAGCCGGCGCCGTGCCCGGCGCGCAAAAAAACCGGCTCCTCGGAGCCGGTTTTTCACGGGGTTACCGGGTTCAGTAACGGCCGCCGCCGTAGCCACCTGTGCCATAGCCAACGTCCGAGCGCTTGGCTGCACCGTAGCCGGCCGCGCTGTAGGCACCGGCACCGCTGCTGGCTTCGCGGGGGCGGGCCAGGTTCACGACGATCGAGCGGCCATCGACGGACATGCCGTTCAACGCGCTGATGGCGGCCTGGGCGACTTCGGCGGAAGCCATTTCCACAAAGCCGAAGCCTTTGGAGCGGCCGGTTTCGTGGTCCATCATGACCTTGGCCGAGGAGACGTTGCCGAACTCGGCAAAGTTGCTTTCCAGGCTGGAATCGGTCACGGAATAGGGCAGGTTGCCCACGTAGATTTTGCTGCTCATGGAAGAGCCTCTCTGAAAAATGGCGCGCAACGAATAGCGCACCGTTGGGGTACGGGCGTACGGATCGGGAGTCCGCAGCAACGGAAATGGGTGGATGGGACCTGCGCTGGGCGATCAGATCATCAGCACGTCGGGGGGCGCGGCATGCTCGTTTGCAGCCAGCCCTGGGTGACGGCAAAGAGCCGGGCGGCTTCGCGCGAGGCGAAGGCTTTGTCAAAACGGAACACGCGGCAGTAGCTGCCGTTGCCCTGGGAACGATGGACCGAGAAGGAGGCGCGAAAGCGTCCGCAGTCGGTCGGGTGTGTCGCGGGCGAAACGACGTACTTGCCCATGGAAATGGCGGTCTGTGAAATCTGGAACATTCGGGATCGCAGGTTTGGATTTCCACCTGCGTGAGCATCAAGGGACTCGGTTGGCTGCAGCTCTACAGACCAACCGCGCGACAAAGGTCGCAAAGGGCAACCTGCATGGGGAGGCTGTTGCCTCCGAGCAGGCGTTGCAGTGACCGTACGCATCAAGCGTTCGTGACTGCAACGGCGCGTATTATAACAAAATAAGAATTTAAATTTTATTTAATATTCATTTTTCTTTTAAAGCAGGTTTGGCTCCCTTTTAAGTGAGTCGGTGAGTCGGTCCAGGCATGCCATGGGGTTCCCGTTGTACGTGTGCCCGTTTGGGCCGAACATCGACCCAGTGGCCTTCGCATCGCGAGGCCGCAGTTCCGTGGATAAACTCACGCCCCCATGACAGCACCACCCCTCGGCAGGCGCTTGACCGCTATCCAGCGCCCGCTGACGCACCTGCTCATCGCCACCCATCGCCGCCTGCGGCAGCGCCCCGCCCGGCACCGCGCCGGCCGCGCCCGACACTGCGGCAGCCACCACCCCCGCGCCGCCCATCAAGATCGGCATCGCCCTCGGCGGCGGCACGGGGCTCACGACGCCGCTATCCACATAGTGGCGTGCCGAGGCGCTGCACCTGGCGCAGCACAAGGCGGCCGGGACGCAGCACCCGGCAAACCACTCGCCTGTGCGCAAGCTCGCGGGCATGGCCGGGCTGGACGATTCCTGTGCCCTGCCCTGACCGGTCGCGGACAATTTCAGGCCTGCAGGCTGAAGCCCCCCTTGGGTTTGAACACGCCGCAGCCGATCACCCGCTCGCTGCCGAGCGGCAGGATGTACGAGGTTTTTTCGTCCACCGCGCCCGTCACCGGGTTGACCACCTCGTAGTCGACCCAGCCGCCGCCGCGCTGGGCCGCTGCGAAGAACTCGCGCAGCACGAAATCGCCGTCCAGCCCGCGCACGTCGAAGACCGATTTGCCGACGTTGCCCGGCGTGGAGCCGAACACCTGGTAGGTGCCGCTGCGGTCGAAGACGAAGATGTACTGGTCGCGGTCCCGGAAAGCGCCCGACGGGTCGTGGAACTGCACGGCCGCCCGCGCCAGGCCGGCCTGCTCGACCAGCGCCGCCGCGCGGGCCACCAGGGCGTAGGCCTCGTCGGCCGTGCCGCGCCGCAGGCGGATGCCGGCGACGGAGGCACTCAGGTTCGATGAGCGATCCGCCAGGCCCATGGTGGCATTCAACGCCTCTTCGACCATGCTGCCGTTGCGCTGCGTGATCTGGTCGAGCTCGCGCACCGCCTGCGCCACCTCGCTCAGCGAGCTGCTTTGCGCGGCGCTCGCATCGCTGATGGCCGCGAGGCCGTCGGCCACCTCACCGACGCCGTGGACGACGGTCTGCAGATGCGCGCGCACGGCATCGGTGCGCGCCACGCCAGCCTCTACCTGGCTGCCCGAGCGCGCAATGAGTTCGCGGATCTCGCGCGCCGAGGTGGCGCTGCGCTGCGCCAGCGTACGCACCTCGCTGGCGACCACGGCAAAGCCGCGTCCGGCTTCGCCCGCGCGCGCCGCTTCCACGGCGGCGTTGAGCGCCAGGATGTTGGTCTGGAAGGCGATGCCGTCGATCACGCCGACGATCTCGCCCATGCGGCGCGAACCCGTGGCGATCTCGCCGATGGCCGCGACGGCCGCTTCCATGGCGCCCGCGCCGGCATGCGCTTCCTCGCGCACGCGGCGGGTCAGCGCGTCCACGCCCTGAGCGCGCTGCGCCGTGCCCTGCACCGATTCGCTGAGCGCTGCGATGCTGGCGCTCGCCTGTTCCAGGCTGGCGGCCTGGGCTTCGGTGCGCTGGGACAAATCCTGCATGTTGGCCGTCAGCCCGGCGCCTGCCTGGGCGACGTACAGCGCCTGGTTGCGCACCGTTCCCACCAGGCCGGAAAAATTCTCGTTCATGGATTCGAGTTGCGCACCAGCCTGCGCCAGCGCATCGCTGCCCGGCACCACCACGCTGTGCGACAGATCGCCGCGCGCGTTGTTGCGGGCCACCTGGCCGAGGGCAGCTACGGAGCCGAGCAAGTCGGCGGCAAAACCCGCATACAGGTAGGCAGACAGGCCCCACACCACCGCTGCCAGCGCTGCGCGCACCCCGAATGCCGAGTCGACAAGGCCCGGCCATGCAACCCATAGAACCGCAGCGGGACACAGCACCAGGGCCAGCAGGGCCAACAGAAAAAACCGCGCCCGCAGGGACATGCGCTGCAGCAGCCAGGAAGGCGGAGAAAGCACGATTTCGAGGGGGCGCATGGTGTCTCCCGTGGTGTCTGCTGCCGCAAGAATTTCGCTGCCGGTATCCCAGACCGGCCCAGACCGCAAGCCTACTGCGTGTCGCTCACGCAAGCATGCGGGCATCCCATGATGTTTTTTTGATGCGCCTCACAAGTTATTTCAACCAGCCGCCGAATTCTGCCGTCTTGGGGCAAGTCCCTGCGATGGCCGGCAACGTCCGGCCGACCGTGGGAAGAAAAGCGGCAATGCGCAGCCAGAACATCACCCTAAGGCAATGCTGAATAAGTCACCGCGATGACGCGCGCCGTGCATCGGGATGGGATGCAAGGGGGCGACCCCCCGCGCGCAAACCGCAGTCATAGCCGCAGCTATGGCGAGGATTTGCAACGCCGCAGACCGCCCGAGGTACGGATGCGCGGCGCGTGAGGGACTTGTTCAGCATTGCCCTAATTTCCGGCTAAGGAATGGCTGCCAGCATCCAGGCCACACCACCGCGCAAAAGTGACCCTTCGCACCATGCCAAGCATTTTCTTCCCTACGCCATCGCTATCGCTGGCGCAGACACCGCTCGCGGTCGATGAATGTGCCATCGGGAAGGACAAACGCTCTAGGCAAGCCCCTGGCTCCTGGACACCCGCCGCGCTGACGCTGCTGGTATTTGGGATCGTCTGGCTGGCACTTCTGTCGCTCGTCAGCCTGTCCCCACCGACCGACAACATCGAGCAACTCACGTGGGTGCACTCCTTGGAGGGCGGGTATTACAAGCACCCGCCTCTGCCTACCTGGCTGCTCTGGATTCCGGTCCGGCTGTTTGGAATCAATGCCCTCACCAGCTACGCCGTCGGTGCCGCCTGCACGCTCGCCAGCATGGCTGTGATGTGGCGGCTGCTGTGCCGGCTGCGGGGTGAACGCTACGCCACCATTGGACTGCTGGCAGCGCTGTGCATCACCTTCTACAACGGAAGGCTGTACTACTACAACCACAACATCGTGCTGATGGTGTTTGTGGCGGCCAGCGCTGCCATCTACTGGCAGGCTTTCCGCACCGGCCTGACACGCTGGTGGGTGGCACTGGGCCTGGCCATGGGGCTGGGTGCACTGGCTAAATACCAGATTGCGGTATCGGTCGCCTGCATTTTTGCTTTCTGGCTGCACCAGCGCAGTTGGCGGGTGCTTTCGCAGCGGCGTGGTCTTCTGCTGGCGACATTGGTTTCCATGCTGGTGTTCATGCCGCATGTGGTCTGGCTGCGTGCCCACGATTTCGCACCCATCCAGTACGCAACAAGTTCCTCCCTGGGGGTCCACTTGCAGGGACTGCACCGCTGGATCGAATCAACGCATTGGCTTGCCGACCAGCTCCTGAACCGTGCGCTGCCCGCATGGATTCTGCTTGGCCTTGCGATTTTCCACTTGCAACGCCAAGCACCTCGCAGCCAGGCCCTGCCAAGCACGAAGGCCTCCGAAACAGACGCCGCCAGCCGGGTATTTCTGCTGATTTACGGGTTTGGCCCGCTGGTCTTCATGTTCGCCATGGGACTCTTGACGGGGGCTGAACTTCAGTTGCATTGGGGGACACCTTTTCTGCTCTTTGCCGTACCGGCCGTCATGGAGCTCGCAGGCCGGCATGTGGCGTGGCAAGCCGTACCGATGCGCCCCGTCTACCTCGCGTTCACTGCATTGCAACTCGTGCTTCTGCTAGTGGACGGGGTGACGTCTCCGCGCGGACCGGTGGCATTGCAGGACGGCCATTGGCGCACGTTTGACAGCGTTGCACTCGCGCACGCCGTTGAAGGGCCTGCCCGTGCAGAATTGAACGGCAGGATCTGTGTCGTCTCCGGGCCGCCTGCCGTGGCGGGAGCGCTGGCGCTGCAATTGGCAGACCACCCAGAAGTGCTGATTGATGGCCGCTATGACCGCAGCCCATGGGTGACCCCATCGCGCGTTTCCCGGTGCGGAGCGCTGATGGTTCGAGAAGGGCCACTGCTCGCAGGCTGGACCCCTGCGGGGCCCAGGTTTCCTTCCCTGTCGTGGTACGCAGAACGGCCCGCTGGCGCACCCGCTCAAAGCCTCGCTCAGGCGCCTACCCGCCCGTCACTGGCGGGAAAAAAGCCACCTCATCGCCTTCTGCCAGGCCAGCATGCTCATGCACGAGTTGCTGGTTGAGTGCCATGCGCACCGCACGGCCAGGGGCGAGCGCCTCGGCGAGCGCCCCGCCGCGCGCCAGCAGCTCAGCACGCAGTTCGGCGATGGTGCCGGCTTCGGTGTCCAGCAATTCGCTGGCGGTGCCGGCCGCCTCGCGGATGGAGGCAAAGTAGCGAACCGTGATGTTCATGACAGCAGCTCCGCGAAGGAAATAAAGCGCACCGTGTCGCCCACTGCAATGGTATGGCCGGCCGGGTTGTCCACCACCCCATCGCCCCAGACGGCCGAGGTGAGCACGCCCGAGCTCTGGTTCCCAAACAGGTCCAGTCCACCGGCTTGGTTGTGGCGTACCCGCAAGAATTCACGCCGTTTATCGGCCTTTGCGCAGGTGAAGTCTGCGCGAGCAGCTATTGTTTTGGGAGCAACGTCGGCCACGCCTTGCAACCGCAGCAAAAACGGCCGCACCAGCACCGCAAAGGTAAGAAAGCTCGACACCGGGTTGCCAGGCAGCCCCATGAAGTGCGCGTTGCCGATGCGCCCATAGGCGAACGGTTTGCCGGGTTTCATGGCGATCTGCCACAGGTCCAGGCGCCCGAGCGCCTCGACGGCGGGCTTGATGTGGTCTTCTTCGCCCACCGAAACACCGCCGCTGGTCAAAATCAGGTCGTGCGCCTCTGCTGCCTTGTGCAGCGCGGCAATGGTGGCATCCCGCTGGTCGGGCACGATGCCGAAGTCGCTGACCTCGCAGCCCAGGCGCTGCAGCATGGCGCGCAGAAAGAAGCGGTTGCTGTTGTAGATGGCGCCGGGTTTCATGTCGCGCGGCGCCACTTCGCCTGGCATGACCAGTTCGTCGCCAGTGGAAAACAGCGCCACGCGCGGGCGGCGCGCCACCTGCAGGTGCGCCAGTCCAATGCTGGCTGCCAAGCCAAGTTCAGCGGGTGTGAGACGTGTGCCAGCGGCCAGCACCTCGCTGCCCAGGGTGATGTCTTCGCCAGCGCGGCGAATCCATTGGCCGGGGCGGGGCACGGCGTTGATGCGTACGGCGCCACCTTCGAGCGCAATGCAGTCCTCCTGCATGGCGATGGCGTCAGCCCCTGCGGGCACGGGCGCGCCGGTGAAGATGCGCGCTGCGCTGCCGGGCGCGAGCGGCGCCCCCGCACTGCCGGCCGCAATGCGCTGCGTGACGGGCAGCTCGGCGCCGGCCTGCGGCACGTCGGCACAGCGCAGGGCGTAGCCGTCCATGGCGCTGTTGTCTTGGGGCGGCACGTGCAGCGGCGAGATCGCGCCCGTCTGCAACACGCGGCCGTCGCCATCCCAGGTGGCCACCGTGTCGCTGCCCGCGAGTGGCACTGCATGCGCCAGCAGCTCGGCCAGCGCTTCGTCCAGAGGTTTGAGCGGCTTCATCGGTGGGCGCATGGTTTGGCCTCTCCGTGCAGTTCCCAGTCGTAGTCAAAACGCTCGCCCTGGCGCAGCAGCCAGGCGGCCATCTCGGCCGGGGCATTGAGGTCGAACACCGGCAGGCCGGTCGGCACGGGGAGTTCGTCCGGCGCATCGGTGGCAACGGCCACGACGAAATCGTCTTGCGCATAGCGCACCGGGCGCGCTGCGCTGCCGGGCTCCGGGGCACGCCAGACTTCAATCTTGGGCAGGTCGCTTTCCTTGAAGCCTTCGACGAAGACCCAGTCCACCCCCTCATACAGCTCAGCGAGCAACTGGTGCACCGAAAGTTGGCTGGGCTGCTCGAACTCGCGCATCAGCGCCAGGCGCCGGTCGGACGCCACCACCACTTCGAACGCGCCTGCTTCGCGGTGGCGCCAGCTGTCCTTGCCGGCGTGGTCGATGTCGAAACTGTGGTGCGCGTGCTTGACGACCGAGACACGCTGACCCTGCATGCGCAATTCTGGAATCAGCTTTTCCACCAGCGTGGTCTTGCCGCAGCCCGAAAAACCGGCAAAGCCGACAACCTTCATGCGAACTCCTGATTGCTATAAATTAAATAGCTATAAACGCTTATCAATAAAGCGCTAGGGGCTGTTTTTACTTCAAATCACAGTGCTGCGTGATGAATGTCTTGATGTGCTGCACATCGGCAGGCATCACCTGCACGCGCTTGGGGAGCGCCTCAATCCCCTCGAAACGCGCCGGGCGCTCGGGTGGGTGGCCAAGCGCTTCTGTAATGGCTTCGGCAAACTTGATGGGCAGCGCCGTCTCCAGCACGATCATGGGCGCATCGCCAGCACCCAGGTGCTCGCGCGCCACCTTGACGCCGTCGGCGGTGTGGGTATCGATGGTGGTGCCAAAGCGCTTGTGCGTGTCCTGAATGGTGGCCAGGCGGTCGGCATGCGTGCTCTTGCCGCTGACAAAGCCGTAACGGCTCGCGGCCTCGGCAAAGTGCGGGTCGCCGCTCAAATCAAAACGGCCTTCCTTGGCCAGCGTATCGCCAAAGAGTGCGCGCGTGCGTTCGGCGCTGCGGCCCAGCAGGTCGAACACGAAGCGCTCGAAGTTGCTGGCCTTGCTGATGTCCATCGAGGGACTGGATGTCTCGTGCGTGTCGGCACTGCTGCGCACGCGGTAGACGCCGGTACGAAAGAACTCGTCGAGCACGTCGTTTTCGTTGGTCGCCACCACCAGCTTGTCAATCGGCAGGCCCATCATGCGCGCCACATGGCCGGCGCAGACGTTGCCGAAGTTGCCGCTGGGCACCGTGAAGCTGACCTTCTGATCATTCGAGGTCGTCGCCTGCAGGTAGCCGGCAAAGTAGTACACCACCTGCGCCAAGAGGCGCGCCCAGTTGATGGAGTTGACGGTGCCGATCTTGTACTTGCGCTTGAACGCCAAGTCATTGGAGACGGCCTTGACGATGTCCTGGCAGTCGTCGAACACGCCTTCGATGGCAATGTTGTGGATGTTCTCGTCTTGCAGGCTGAACATCTGCGCCTGCTGGAACGCACTCATGCGGCCGTGCGGGCTGGTCATGAAGACGCGCACGCCCTCTTTGCCGCGCATGGCGTATTCGGCCGCGCTGCCGGTGTCGCCGGAAGTCGCCCCGAGGATGTTCAGCGTCTCGCCACGCCGCGCCAGTTCGTACTCGAACAGGTTGCCCAGCAGCTGCATGGCCATGTCCTTGAAGGCCAGCGTGGGCCCGTTGGACAGCGCCTCCAGCCACAGGCCGGGTTCGAGCGGCCGCAGCGGCACGATGTCGGGCGTGCCAAAGATGTCTGCGGTATAGGTCTTGTGGCACAGCGCGCGCAGGTCGGCGGCCGGGATGTCGTCGATGTAGAGCGAGAGGATCTGGAACGCGAGTTCTGCGTAACCCTGCTCACGCAGCACGCTGCGCAGGCGCGTCAACGCGGCGCCGTCGATCTGCGGGTAGTGCTCAGGCAGGTACAGGCCGCCGTCGGGCGCCAGGCCTTCAAGCAGGATGTCGCAGAAGTGGGGACGGGCCGGGTGGCCGCGGGTGCTGAGGTATTGCATGGGCAGCGTGCGCAGTGTGGAGGATTCAAGCCCCTGCCGCGCACTGGACACGGGGCTGAAACCCGGGTTTAGTTCAGCTCTTCCTTGCGGATGCGCACGATGGGCGCGAGCACGGTGGGTAGGGCCTGCAGCTCGGCCAGTACGGCGTTGACCGTACCTTCGCGCGCGTTGTGCGTGAGGATGATGAGGTCGGTCTGCATCGAGCCCTCACCGCCCACGTCCTCGGCTTCGCGCTGCAGCATGGCGTCCACGCTGATGCCGTGCTGCGCGAGCAGCCCGGTCACCTTGGCCAGCACGCCGGCCTGGTCGGCCACGCGCAGACGCAGGTAGTAGCTGGTGACCACTTCGCTCATCGGCAGCACGGGCAACTCACCCATGGCGTCCTGCAGCGTGCCCGGCTGGAAGGCCAGGTGCGGCACGCGGTGGTGCGGGTCGGCAGTGTGCAGGCGGGTGATGTCCACCAGATCGGCAATCACGGCGCTGGCCGTGGGTTCGCTGCCCGCACCCTTGCCGTAGTACAGCGTGGTGCCAACAGCGTCGCCATGCACCACGACCGCGTTCATGGCGCCCTCGACATTGGCGATCAGGCGCTTGGCGGGCACCAGGCTCGGGTGCACGCGCAGCTCAATGCCCTTGTCCACGCGCCGGCTGATACCCAGCAGCTTGATGCGGTAGCCCAGCTGCTCGGCGTATTTGATGTCCTGAGCGGCGAGCTTGGTGATGCCTTCGACGTAGGCCTTGTCGAACTGCACCGGGATGCCAAAGGCAATCGCCGACATCAGCGTGACCTTGTGCGCGGCGTCCACCCCCTCGATGTCGAAGGTGGGGTCGGCCTCGGCGTAGCCCAGGCGCTGCGCGTCCTTGAGCGCGGCGTCGAAATCCAGGCCCTTGTCACGCATCTCGGAGAGGATGAAGTTGGTCGTGCCGTTGATGATGCCGGCCAGCCACTGGATACGGTTGGCCGTCAGGCCTTCGCGCAGCGCCTTGATGATGGGGATGCCACCGGCAACGGCAGCTTCGAATGCCACCATCACACCCTTGTTGGACGCAGCGGCAAAAATCTCGCTGCCATGCACTGCCAGCAGCGCCTTGTTGGCCGTGACCACGTGCTTGCCGGCGGCGATGGCTTCGAGCACCAGCGCCTTGGCAATGCCGTAGCCGCCGATCAGCTCAATGACGATATCAATGTCCGGGTTGGCGATGACGGCGCGGGCGTCACTCACCACCTGCACGTCCGCACCCACCACGCTGCGGGCACGGTCGACATCCAGGTCGGCCACCATGGTGATGGCAATGCCCCGGCCGGCGCGGCGCTGGATCTCTTCCTGGTTGCGCGCGAGCACATTGAATACGCCGCTGCCAACGGTGCCGATGCCGAGGAGGCCTACTTGGATGGGTTTCATCAAATTCTCAGTAAAAAATGCCTCTAGCGCTTGTCCAGAAAGCGCTTATAGCTACAAAATAAATAGTATCAAGCCTTTGCGCGGCGCTGCCGGTGCTGCGCCAGAAAGCCCGCCAGGCGGCCCACGGCTTCGCGCAGGTCTTCCTCGTGCGGCAGGAAGACAATGCGGAAATGCTGCTGGTCGGGGTAGTTGAAGCCCGAGCCCTGCACCAGCATCACGCGCGTGGCGCGCAGCACCTCCATGAAGAACTGGCGGTCGTCCTCGATGGGGTACATCTCGGGATCGAGGCGCGGAAACATGTAGAGCGCCGCCTGGGGTTTTACGCAGCTGACGCCTGGAATCTGGGTGATGAGCTCGTAGGCCAGGTCGCGCTGGCGGCGCAAGCGGCCGCCTTCTTTGACGAGGTCGTTGATGCTCTGGTAGCCGCCCAACGCCGTCTGGATGGCCCACTGCCCCGGCACGTTGGAGCCCAGCTTGAGGTTGGCCAGCATGTTCAGCCCCTCGATGTAGTCACGCGCGGCCCGCTTGTCGCCCGAGACCACCATCCAGCCGGCGCGGAAGCCGCAGGAACGGTAGGCCTTGGAGAGCGAGTTGAAGGTGAGCGTGAGCACGTCGGTGGACAGGCTGGCCAGGGCGGTGTGCCGCACGCCGTCGTACAGCACCTTGTCGTACACCTCGTCCACCAACAGCACCAGGCCGTGCTCGCGCGCCAGCTCCACGATGCTGCGCAAGAGCGCGTCGGAATACAGCGCGCCCGTGGGGTTGTTCGGGTTGATGACGACGATGCCGCGCGTGCGCGGCGTGATCTTGGCGCGCATGTCCTCCAAGCTGGGCATCCAGCCGTTGGCTTCGTCGCACACGTAATGCACCGGCACGCCGCCCGCCAGGCTGGTGGCCGCCGTCCACAGCGGGTAGTCGGGCGCGGGCAGCAAGAGTTCGTCGCCGTCGTTGAGCAAGGCTTGGGTCGCCATGACGATCAGCTCGCTCGCGCCGTTGCCCAGGTAGATGTCGTCCAGCGTCACGCCCGCGATGCCCTGCTGCTGCGTATAGTGCATGACCGCCTTGCGCGCTGCGAAGATGCCCTTGCTGTCGGAGTAGCCAGCCGAATCGGGGAGGTTGCGCACCATGTCCTGCACCACCTCCTCGGGCGGATCAAAACCGAACGGCGCCATGTTGCCGATGTTGAGCTTGATGATCTTCTGGCCTTCGTCTTCCATCTGCCGCGCCGCGTCCACGATGGGGCCGCGGACATCGTAGAGAACGTTGGCGAGCTTGCTGGACTTGAGGATGGTTTTCATGCGCGGTAAGGCTAGGGTCTTTGCGGCAATGGGCGGCCCGCAGAGCGGGGAAACCTATAATTTGACCACAGTTCCTCCGCCTTTCTGCGCCGCCACCGGCCGAGCCGCAGCCTCTCACAGCCCACCTGACCTATGAAGTTCCAACCCGATCGCATCGATGCGCAAAGCATCTCTGGTTACGGCCCAGGCTGGGTAGCGGTGGGGAGCGAAAAAATCGAATCGAGCGTGATTCTGGGTGCCCGCGGCCTGCGCCTGCCATGGAGTCCACGCCGCTTCGAGGAGTTGACGCCTGAGCATTTCGCCGAACTGGCCGCGCTCGACGCAGAAGTCATGCTGATGGGCAGTGGCGAGCGCACACGCTTTGTGCCCCCTGCCTGGCTGGCGCCGCTGTTTGCAATGCGCATTGGCCTGGAAACCATGGACAGTTTTGCCGCCTGCCGTACCTACAACATTCTGGCGGGCGAAGGACGCAACGTGGTGGTGGCCCTGATCATTGCCCCGCCATCAAGGCCTTGAGCCTGCCGAGGCCTAGCCGCCCCAAAGTGCCAGGGAATAGGGTTTCAGAGTAAAATCACGGGTTGCTGCCGGGGTTATACGACAAAAAGAACAGATGCATGCCCCGGTTCTTCAACGACCTCACCGAGAGAGATTAAAGATATATGGCGATCGTTGTCAATAAACCCCT